>ERZ826146.1265-NODE-1265-length-24360-cov-3.368978_pt1 | contig 24360 bp, 21 predicted proteins | sample MGYA00519857_ERZ826146 | MGnify/ENA primary metagenome ERZ826146 (study PRJEB31778, sample SAMEA3449222) | human gut metagenome | biome: human gut; feature: human-associated habitat; material: faeces | place: United Kingdom | collected 2010/2012 ...
CAGATGACGGCGGCCTTTCCGATGACATGGTCTTTGGGGACAAGTCCGAACAAACGGGAGTCTGACAGGTTTATCGAGTTGTTGGCACCCACCCAATAGTAATCTTTCATAAAGTAACAATGCTGTACAGGTTTTCCTTCTATGTATAGTGTATCATTTTTGATGTCTGCCCGTTTCCTTTCATGCAACACCAATGTGTTGCGCAGCAGTGTCATGTTCCAGGGATATACACGTACGGCTTTCCCTTTGCCAGGGATGATGAGAGGTTTCAGTACGTCAACCGAGTCTTCTTTATCGGCAGGCTCTATCCAGTTGTTTGTTCCTAAAGCCTGTTCCAACAGATAATACTCGTACCTGCTGAAGCTGCGTACGTTTTTTGCCGTATCCTGTCCCAATAATACGTTGGGGCGGATAGAAAGGATAGTGAGCAGTGAGTCTAACTGCTTCTCTTTCTTCCGGGGATATGTATAAAGGAACTTCTGGTCGGGAGCGTTTTTTTCCGAAGGAATTACGGAGAAAAGAGAATCTACCCATAAAGTATCTCCCGGTACTCCCAGGCAACGGCCGATGTATACTTCTCTCTGGTCGATTGCTGTTTGTGAGAGGTTGGCAGGGTTATTGAATACAAGAATGTCATCCTTACGTACTGGTTTGTCGCCCCAACGGTGATACCCCCATAAGCTTATGAAAGGCAACCGTAGTCCGTAGCTCCATTTGTTTACCAGGATGCGTTCACCGCGGTACAGTGAGTTTTCCATTCCTGTGGAAGGAATCAGATAGGAAGTTGCAACGCAGCTCCGGAGCAATATCACTGTAAGTATTACTCCGGTCAGGGTAGCTGCAATCTTCCAATTCCTTCTCCGCATAGTGTGTATTGATCGCTAACTTCCGGTCACTGTATTAATGTACCCACTTGAAGATGCGGTTCCAACGGATTTTTCCATCAAACCAACCACGGTCTTTATCTAATGAGAGCCAGACAACGATAGGCTTACCTACTACGTGGTCTTCCGGTACGAAGCCCCAGTAGCGGGAGTCGGCGGAGTTGTGCCTGTTGTCGCCCATCATCCAATAGTAGTCCAGCTTGAAGGTGTAGGTGTCTGTTTTCTGTCCGTTGATGTAGATACCGTCCGGTTTTTGTTCCAGTGTATTGCCTTCATAAGCTACGATGCAACGTTCGTAAATGGGCAGGTTATCTTTGTTCAGGGTAATGGTCGCACCTTTTTCCGGTATCCAGACTGGACCGTAATTATCCCGTGTCCACTTTGTATAGAGGTTTTGCGGATACATTTGTCCTGAAAGGTTTTCCGGTTCCATGACGATGCGGCTGACCAGTTTTTTATTGCCGGCGAGCGTATCGTACATTTTCTGGGTGAGGGGCAGGTGGTACACCGGAGTCAGTCTGCCTTGAGCATCGCGGCGGTCCAATCCCATCTGCATAAGTCCTTCTTCATAATTGAAGTCATCGGTCATCAGTATCTGGTCGTCGTTACTGATGCCCAATTCGCGAAACATCTCTTCCGGTATGTACGGGCCGGTGGTCTGTACGAAATAGTTGAGCTGCATCTCTTCCGGATTCTCGATGGCTTTTCCGTCGATGTACACTTGTGTATCTTTGATTTGCAGGGTATCTCCCGGCAGGCCGACGCAGCGTTTTACATAGTTCTCGCGGCGGTCGACCGGACGTACCACAATATCACCGTTCATTTGCGGATTGGTACGGATCAGATTACGGCCGGCATTGTAATAAAGGTCGTAGACGGTACGCTGCTGGTCGCGCGTCAGACTGTCCATATTGATTTTATTGGGATATACGCGCTGTCCTTCCCTGTAAGCCAGGCTGTAAAAATCTTCTTGCTGTCTGTTAAGCGCTACCGTATCACCCGCAGGAAAGTTGAACACGACAATGTCATTCAGCTTCACTTTTCCGAAACCCGGTACGCGTTTGTATTTCCATTGCGGCCATTCAATGTACGATTTGGTGTTGAATATCGGCAAAGTGTGTTGTGCCAACGGCATGGAAAGCGGTGTGTTCGGTACACGCGGACCGTAGCTCATTTTACTTACATACAGAAAGTCACCCACCAGCAATGATTTTTCCAGTGAAGACGAAGGTATCTGATAGTTCTGGAATATGTAGATATTCACAAAATAAACAGCCACCAAGGAGAATACAATGGCGTCTACCCAACTCATAATGCCACGCACAGCCGGATTCTTGGATTTTTTCCAGAAACTCCAGGGTATCTTCTTGCTGATGTAGACGTCAAATATGAAAGGAAGGACAATCAGTCCCCACCAACTTTTCACCCAGACAAGGAACATCAGGTAGAGCAGGGTAACTATGCCGAATTTGACCCATTGGGCACGTGTTGCTTTTCTCATAATACTTTAGTCTTTTAAAAATGGAAATAAATCGCTCATGCCTAAGAAACCTTGTTTGCCGGCTGTATATTCTGCTGCCAACACAGCTCCCAAAGCAAAGCCGCTGCGGGTCTTGGCATCATGGGTAATGGTGATGCTGTCTGCCTCTGAATCGTAGCGGATGCTGTGAATGCCAGGTACTTCTCCCTCGCGGATAGAGCTGACCGGAAGTTCGTCGGCAGCGCATTCGACAGAGCCTGACACGGTTCCATCCGGTGCTTGCAAGGTACCTTTTACCCAGCGGCTTTTGCGGTCGAGATTATCCAGAATACCTTCGGCCAGGGTAATGGCAGTGCCGCTTGGAGCATCCAGCTTGTGTATATGGTGAGTTTCGCTCATTGTTACGTCGTAAGCAGGGAACCGGTTCATGATCTTCGCCAGATATTTGTTGACGGCCGAGAATATGGCTACTCCCAGACTGAAATTAGATGACCAGAACAGGGTTTTTCCACCTTCGGAACAAAGCTTTCTTACCTCTTCACCATGTTCTTCCAGCCAGCCTGTACTGCCCGAAACCAATTTTACGTCTGCCTTGAAAGCTTTCATATAATTGTTGTAGGCTGCCGTCGGATTGGTAAATTCTATGGCGACATCGGCACTTTTGAATGCGGCCGATTCAAAATCCTCCTGGTTATTCACATCGATGATGCTGACAATTTCGTGTCCGCGGCTTAAGGCAATCTTCTCGATTTCCTTACCCATTTTTCCGTAACCGATTAATGCGATTTTCATTGTTTCTTTGGTTTTTATTCAGTTTATCAACGAACTATATGTCGCAAAGGTAATCTTTTTCTTACATTTGCGCACAACATTAACGATAAGTTAACAATGGAACAATTGCTGCATTACGTTTGGAAGCATAAGATATTTCCTTTAATGCCACTCCAGACAACCTCCGGACAGCCGGTCGAAGTGATAGATCCCGGTTTGCCGAATACTGATGCAGGCCCCGATTTCTTTAACGCAAAACTGAAAATAAACGGTACGCTTTGGGTGGGTAACGTTGAGTTGCATACGCAGGCTTCGGACTGGTTTCGTCACGGACATAACCGGGATACGGTTTACGATAATGTTATTCTGCATGTGGTGGGCGAGTCGGATTGCGAGGTGTACTATGCCAACGGCGGTATTGTTCCCCAGCTACTGTTGCACTGTCCGGACAATGTCCGCCGGTGTTATGACGAATTACGTCAGACGGAAATATACCCTCCTTGTTATTCCATTCTTGCTTCCTTACCGAAACTGACGGTCCATTCCTGGTTATCGGCTTTGCAGGTAGAGCGTTTTGAACAAAAGGCACAGGCCATTGCCGCACGTCTGGAGCGTTGCAACAATCATTGGGAAGATGTATTCTTTATTACCCTTGCCCGTAATCTGGGTTTCGGTCTGAATGGCGATGCTTTTGAAGCGTGGGCCGCTCATCTGCCTTTCCGTGCAGTAGACAAGCATCGGGATAGCCTTTTTCAGGTAGAGGCGTTCTTTTTGGGACAGGCCGGGCTTTTGGAAGAAGATTGGCAGGAGGATTGTTACTACCGGGAACTTCAGAAAGAGTTCCATTATTTGCAGCGCAAGTTCGAATTGTCAGCTCCAGTGAGCGGTGACCGGTGGCGTTTTTTACGTTTGCGTCCCGGCAATTTCCCCCATGTGCGCCTGGCACAGCTTGCCTGGCTGTATCATAAGGAACAATCTTTGTTTTCACGAGTTATGGCGGCCGAAACTGCGGAAGATATAAAGAAGATAATATCCGCACGGACTTCGCCCTATTGGGAGACGCATTTTACGTTTAAAAAAAGCTCGCCCCATCAAGAAAAGCGTTTGGGAGAGAATGCTTTGAACCTTATTCTTATCAACACCGTTATCCCTTTTCTGTATGCTTACGGAATGCACAGAGCAGATGAACGGCTTTGTGACCGTGCAACTTGTTTTCTTGAAGCATTGAAAGCCGAGAACAATCATGTCACCCGTCTGTGGAGTGGAGCCGGACTTCCCGTTTATACTGCGGCCGACTCACAGGCTTTGCTTCAGCTTCAAAAGGAATATTGCGACAGGAAGGACTGTTTGCGCTGTCGCTTCGGTTATGAGTATCTGAGGGGTAAGAAGTAACAGATGTAAATTCCCGCCGGCTTTTCATTGTAAATTTCCGGCTTGTCGTATATTTGCACTTTAAATCGGAATAATTCGTATCTATTATGAAAGCTATTAATTTTGTTGTTTGTCTGTGCATGGCGTTTATGCTCTCAACTTTCAACAGTCTGGCAGCCGGAGAGGATTTCAAGTCATTTCTCCATAAGTTTACATCCAGTGCTTCATTTCAGTATTCACGTATCAAGTTTCCTTTGAAATCGCCTATCGTATTGTTGCAGGATGACGGCGAGACAGAGCAGACTTTTCCTTTTACCCGTGATAAATGGGCGTTGCTGGATAGTGAAACCTTGAAAGAAGGACGTATCACAGAAGAGGAAGGAGGAGTTTACATCTCACGTTTTACCCGGGATGAACCTGCCTATAAAGAATTTGAGGCGGGGTATGACGAGTCGGAGCCCTCGCTCCGGGTTGTGTTTGAGCTGGTGGATGGTAATTGGTATGTGACCGACTGCTATAATGATTGGTATAATCTCGACCTGCCTATCGGGGAGTTGGAAGAGACTGTTCGTACAATGCAGGAGGAGAATAAAAGCTTTGAGGAGCTTCATCCTTAGACTCCTTATCATACAAAGAAAAAACTGTTCAACTGTATACTGAAGCGTATTCAGTATGCGATTCAAATGGATTCAGTATACGACTGAATAGAATCTTATTTATATGTGTTGATAATCAGTGGATTGTAAAATTAATTTAGGTGGTTATAAATCATAACAAATGTTGCTGGTGCAGTTCTATGCACCACTTAACTTCTTTGTGGGTAAAGCGTTGGTTTACGAAGTCGTCCTGTTCTGTATCTTGTATAAAGCGTTATAACATTTTTAGACCTCTTCTGTACGATTTATGTCGCTCTTTTTTCTGAAAGAGGACTTTCTTTGTAAACGGTATAGTAACCTTAAATGAACAAATATGATGCAATTTAGTAAATGGACAATGGGAGTAGGGATGCTCCTCGGAACTTTGTTACCGGTAAGTGCAGAAGCCCAGGTAGTGAAGAATGACAAACTGCTTTCTTTTGAAGACCCGCAAATACCGGTATTTATTTCGGGAACGGATTCCCGTTTGGAAATCAGTGATGAACATTATAAAGATGGTTTGCAGAGCTTGAGTTGGACATTTAATCCGGGGGCTGTGCTTTCTATCAAAAAGGATTTGAAGTTCGAGAAAAAAGACCCTACCGGAAAAGATACCTATCTTTCCGCTTTCATTGTATGGGTGTACAATGAGCAAGCACAGGACAAGAAAATAGAGTTTGAATTTTTAAAAGATGGAAAGAAATGCACTTCTTTCCCATTTGGAATCAACTTTACCGGTTGGCGTGCAGCATGGGTGTGCTATGAACGTGATATGGTGGGGACGCCGGAAGAGGGGATGAATGAAATCCGTATTATTGCTCCCGATACAAAAGGGAAGTTATATTTAGATCATATTATACCCGCCAGTAAGGTGGATGCCCGCCAGCAGGCGGCTGACGTGCAAGTTCCGTTTGTGAATAAGGGAACTACCAATCATTGGCTTGTTATTTACGAACATTCTTTGTGGAAGCCGGATATACCCTTGACTGCCGTTAGCGAAACGCAGAAACAGGAAATGCGGAAAATAGAAAAACGCTTCAGGGATATGCTCTATACACCCGGAAGGTTGTCAGATAAGGAAATGACGGCTATCCGTAAACAGTATGACTACTATAAGATTACGTACAAAAACGGGAAAGTGAGCGGTCTGCCTATCTTCATGGTGCGTCAGGCGGAAGCTTACGAACGTATGATACCGAATTGGGATAAGGATATGTTTACCAAGCTGGGTATGGAAATGGACAAGTATTTCAAACTGATGAAACGTATTGCCATAGCCTATAACAATGCAGCGGATGTTGCTGCGCAGGATGAATTGAAGCAAAAGTTCCTTGCCATGTACGATCATATTACCGACCAAGGTGTGGCTTACGGCAGTTGTTGGGGAAACATCCATCATTACGGTTACAGTATGCGCGGACTCTATGTAGCCTATTTCCTGATGAAGGAGGTACTGAATGAAGCCGGCAAGCTGAATGAAGCCGAACGCACGCTGCGCTGGTATGCCATCACTAACGAGGTTTATCCTAAACCTACCGTAAACGGTATAGATATAGATTCTTTCAATACGCAGACTCAGGGACGTATGGCCAGTATCCTGATTATGGAGGATACTCCGGAAAAGCTGCAATATCTGCGTTCTTTCTCGCGTTGGTTGGATTATGGATGCCGTCCGGCTCAAGGCTTGTCGGGTTCTTTCAAGAAAGATGGAGCTTGTTTTCATCATCGTAATAACTATCCCGCTTATGCTGTCGGTGGGTTGGATGGAGCCACGAATATGATTTATTTATTGAGCGGAACAGAGTTCAAGGTGTCTGAACTGGCGCATTCCACTGTTAAGAACGTGCTGCTCACGATGCGGTTTTATTGTAATTTGAAGCAATGGTCTCTTTCCATGTCAGGTCGTCATCCTAACGGAAAAGGAGAACTGATTCCCATTCAATATGCTACTATGGCTATTGCAGGAACACCGGACGGTAAGCAGGAATATGATGCCGACATGGCTGCTGCTTATCTGCGTTTGATGGCTTATGTCAATAGGCCCGATGAAGATGCTCCTGATTATCTCCCGAAGGCTTCCACTCGTCAAGAGTTGGAGATGAAGAAACTGCTTGAAGCACAGGGATTCCGCCCCGAACCCGATCCGCAAGGCAACCTTGCATTGGGCTACGGTTGTGTTTCCGTACAGCGTCGGGATAATTGGGCGGCTGTAGTGCGTGGACATTCCCGTTATCTGTGGGCTGCCGAACACTATTTTCCCGCCAATTTCTACGGCCGTTATCTGGCACATGGCAGTATGCAGATATTAACGGGTAAACCCGATGAAATGGTGACTTTTACTACTAGTGGCTGGCAAGAAAACGGCTTCGACTGGAATCGCATTCCGGGAGTGACGAGTATTCATCTGCCTTTTGAGCAATTGCGCGCCAAGGTATTGAATGTGGATGTTTATTCAGGTATGGAAGAAATGCTTTATTCCGATGAGGCCTTTGCCGGTGGGCTGTCTCAGGCCCGTCTGAATGGTAACTTCGGTATGAAGCTGCATGAGCATGACAAATATAACGGCTCTCACCGTGCCCGTAAGTCTTTCCACTTCTTTGACGGTACGATAGTATGTTTAGGTACGGACATTGAGAATACGAATACAGAGTATCCTACCGAGACAACTGTTTTCCAATTAGCAGCCATTACTCCTGAGAATCATAAATACTGGAATGGTTACAAGAGTGACGGACAGACTTATATTGATCCGAATGGGGTAGGGTACTATCTTTCCAAATCCTCTATGAGAAGTGCGAAATATGAAAAGAATTTCCCGCAGGTTACAGTCGGTGAACGAAGTACAAAGCCGACTTCGGGCGATTGGGTTTCCTTGACGCTGCAACATGGTAAGGCTCCGAGAGGTGCTTCTTATGAATATGCCGTATTGCCCCGTACGGATGCTGCTTCCCTGAAAGCATTTGCGAAGAAGCCTTCCTATAAAGTTCTTCAGCAGGATCGTAATGCCCACATAGTCCGTTCTTTGACGGATAATCTTACCTCTTATGTTTTGTTTGAAACTCCTCAAACGCTTCCTGCAGACGGTCTGTTACAGAAGGCGGATACTTCCTGTCTGGTTATGATTCGTGAAGATAGAGGCAAACTGTTACTGACTGTTTCCCAGCCGGATTTGGCATTGTACCGCGGTCCGAGTGATGAGGCTTTTGATAAGGATGGAAAGCGGATTGAACGGAGTATCTATTCTCGTCCGTGGATTGATAACGAGAGTGGAGAAATTCCTGTGACTGTTACATTGAAAGGTTGGTGGAAAGTAGCGGAAACACCGTATTGCAAACTTGTTTCGGCAGATAAGAAACAAACAGTGTTGCGTTTTACGTGTAAGGATGCTGCAAGCTTTGATGTAGAGTTGTTGCGTAAATAGGTTTTGATTAAATCTTTTTTGTCATGACGGAATTAAAGAATATCATGTTTTGTGCAACTGCCTTTGCCCCCTCTTTATTGGGGGCAAAGGAGCTGCCTAATATTATTTATATTGTAACCGACCAGCAGACAGCTTCTGCCATGAGTTGTATGGGAAATGCAGATGTACACACGCCGAATATGGATCGTTTGGCACAGGCAGGTATTTTATTTAAAAATGCTTATTGCTCCGCTCCGTTAAGCGGTCCTTCCAGGGCATCCATGTTTACAGGACATACTTCCCACGAAGTCGGACTCTCCCGAAACAACGTTCCTATGGCCGATTCTTTGCGTACTGCCAGTTTAGGCTGGTTAATGCAACGTGCCGGTTATGAGTGTGCTTATGGTGGAAAATGGCATGTACATACCCCTTCCATGCCTGATGGTGAGTTCGGCTTTTCTACCATTCATCCGCATAATGATAATGGCTTGGCTGAAGCTTCTGTTGCTTTCCTTGAGCAGAAACATTCCAAACCCTTTTTTCTTGTAGTGGGTTTTGATAATCCCCATAATATCTGTGAGTATGCGCGCAGTCAGAACTTGCCATTTGGCAATTTGCCCGAACTTCCTCAAGATGAATGGCCCGGACTTCCTTCAAATTTTGCCCGTAATCCTTATGATGCCGATGTAATAGATTATGAACAGACATTGAACTATTCGGCTTATCCAACCCGTCATTATTCTCCTGATGATTGGCGGCGTTATCGCAGCCTTTACTTCCGGTTGGTGGAAAAGGTGGATGCTGAGATTGGTAAGATTGTCGATGCAATTGATAAACAGGATTTGTGGAAGAATACGGTAGTTATCTTTACAAGCGATCATGGTGATGGTATGGGTGCGCATCATTGGAACCAGAAATCGGCTTTATATGAAGAGGTAGTGAATGTCCCTTTGATAGTTACCCTTCCCGGAAAGAAGAATGCCGGGAAAGAAATGCCCCAACTTATTAATGAAGGTGTCGATTTCTTTGCTTCCGTATGTGACTGGGCGGGAATTTCCCTTCCTGGAGGTTTACATGGCGTCTCTTTTAGGCCTTTGGTGGAAAAAGCTGATCCTCAACAGGTACACCAGCCTTATATTGTCAGTGAGACTACATTTGATAAAGGAGTTGCCCGAGGTTGGGCCTTGCGTACTCCGCGTTATAAATATGTATTGTATGATAAAGGGCTGTATCGTGAGCAGCTTTATGACATGGTGAATGACCGCGGAGAAATGAGGAACTTGGCTATAGAGAAAAAGTATCGGCAAATTCTCTTACAACATCGTGCTTATTTGAATGAGTGGATGAAACTGCATCATGTAGTTCAAATACGTCCTGAGGTGCATTTAATTCCGAATATGTAAATCGGAAAGTGTGTTAAAATGCTGATAATCTTACATCCTGTCATTAACTTTGCTTAGAATGTTCTTTCATTTCTGTCATTAAATCATCGTTGGAAGACGTTAGGCCGATAATGACCGAAAAGCATTTTGACACACTTTCTTTCTCTGTTGTTATTCTTATTGGTATGAAGATAGCAAATCGTTTACTGCTATCCGGTAATTGGTTAGTTTACTGGTTTTATGTATAGTTTTTTTAGCTTTACGGTTACCGTTGGGCAGCAGATATTCCCAAAAGTTCTTCATTTTCATCAATAACTGTGTTTCACCGCCTTGTAACTGTTCTTCATAGCTGTTGTATATCGCTGTATGTAGCTGTTTTACTTTGGATAGCATTTCATCAGGAGACAGCTTTCTGTTTTGCTGGTATTCCCAAGCTAAAGCCGGATTGGCAAGCAGACCACGCCCTATTACAACTCCTGCCAATCTCGGAAAACGTTCGGTAACGGTCTGTATATCTTCTATTGTATGCAGGTCCCCATTATACAACAAGGGTTTATCGCATCCATGATAAAAAGCTTCAAATCCGTTTAAATCTACCTCTCCTTTATATTGCTGTTTCCCTAAACGCGGATGCAGGATGATGTGGGATAGGGGAAGTGTATTCAGTAACGGTAGGAGTGCAAGGCATTCATTGGCGTTTTCCCAGCCTAATCTGAGCTTGACTGAGAAACGGATTTGAGGATATTTTTCTGTGGCGGCGGTCAGTAGTTCTTTTATTTCTTCGGGATACGGCAACATTCCTGCTCCGTTATGCCGTTTGGCCAGCATGGGGAAAGGACACCCCAGATTGATGTCTGCTTCCTGGTAATTATGCTCGATAAAAAGGGATACAATCTGTTCCAACGTGCTTGGTTGGGGGGCAATCAGTTGGGGGATCAGGTGTATATTCCGATTGTTTTCCGGGTTTATATCGCGTATGTCTTTTCGGCGGATTTCACCGTGTTCCACACGTACAAAAGGAGAATAATAGGTGTCGATACCGCCGAAGATACAAGCATGTGCTTGTCGGTAAGCAGCATCTGTATATCCTTGAAGAGGAGCGAAATGGATAGGCAATAAATTCTTGTTCATAACCGCAAAGATACGTTTTTATTCTTTATCTTTTATAGGAATAACCATATTCCAAGAGTGTGACGCATTCTCGAATCCGCCGGGACCATCCATAGTGGCAAAGAAAATGTAAGTAGGTTTGCCGTTTTCAAAGAAAATAAAGGGGCGTTCCAGTTGCCCTTGCATCTCCACTTTTCCGTCTTCCCATTCTATGGTACGGGAATAGGCTTTGGGAGCCTTGTCTACTGTCCACTGGATACCGTTTTCAGAGTGTGCCATAACACCACCGCCCCGTTCTCCTGTAAATTTGGCTACATGGTCTTTGAATAGGATGTGATAGCCTTCGGTGTCTTTCCATAGGAAAGGGTCTTCGGCTTCACCTTGTCCGTCTACTTCAAAGATAGGCTGATTGTTGTTCAATACATGGTAAGGACCTTCTATTGCAGGAGCATAGGCTATTCCGAGACTCATTGCCGAATGTTCGTAATTGTTAGTGTAATGACGCCCTTTGAAGATCATGAGAACTGAACCGTCTTCCTGTATGATTGGAGAAGGATTTGAGGTAAGGAAACTATAGAATGTACCCGGTTGGGTTTTGAGTATCGGTTCGTCCAGACGTTTCCAGGGACCATATGGAGAATCGGCTACAGCCAGTCCGATGCGCTTATTGGCGCGGGCAACGGTGCACCAGGGGCTGTCTAAGGTGAGCTGCGCGTATGTCGGTTCGGCAAACGGGTGTGTAGATCCCATATAAATGAGATAATATTTACCGTTTTGTTTCAATATGCGCGGATTGTGTGTAGAACGCCCGTCCCAATACTGTGCACCGCGTGCGGGAAGTGCGATATCACTGAAACGATAAGGTCCTTGCGGTATATCGGACACAGCATGTACAATTTCAGACGCGACCATCCATCCCGGATGAAATGGTAATTTCTTGGGAAACCGGGATACGAACATGTGATATTTACCGTCATCTCCCTTTACTATTGAGCTGCCCCATACCCAATAACCTTCGGATGCAAAGGCAGGTGTGCGTGGGGCTTTATCCAGGCGGTGAAACAAACGGTTTTCCGACTGTTGTTTTAACTCAACCAGGTTTTCTATTTTTTGCGCAGATGCTGTCAGAAGAATGAAAATATTAAAGAAAAGTATCAGCTTATATCTTTTCATGAATGTGATAATGTTATAGCGTTAATTGGATGTGAACAAAGATACAGGTTTTTCGTATACCGGGTATATTGTTTATAAGAAAAAGAGAGAAGAATCTCACGATCCTTCCCTCGTGTACTTTCATTCCCGAGGGTATGTTTTTCCGTATCGCTTCGTCCAGCTTTTCAAAGTAGTCGCTTTCTTTAAAAACGATCTGCTCTTCCGGTTCTTCATTAAAGAAATCCTTTAAATCTGTTCCCAGTGCCTGCAGGATATCCATCAGGGTTGCGATGGAAGGAGAGGTCAGATCCCGCTCCAGCTGAGAGATAAAGCCTTTGGAAAGCTCTGTCCGGTCAGCCAGCTCCTCCTGTGTCAGTCCCTTTTGCACTCGCAGTTCCTTTACCTTTGCTCCGATTTTCATGTCTGATCCTTCATAGTTATTTTAAACAAAAAGTTTAATGATACTAAACAAACGCACTGAGCTTTATTATACGTTTTTTGACGGGTCTGTCAATGGGGAAAATAATATTTTACATAGTTTTTTCGCGGGTGCAGGCAGAACGCCATTTTAGGGCGATTTTCAGAGTCTTGGGCTATTCCCGCGCAGGGGCAGGCTGCGTGCGCGCAGACACGCTTTCGCTCGGATGAAAGCGCAGCGGTACATAAGGCAGCAAAGCACGCTGCCCAAGTACCGGCGCTTTCAAACGGTCTGCGGCTGCATCGCAGCCTGTCCCTGTGCGGGATCACCTCAAGGCGCCAAAAAACGGTTTTGGAGGGTTCGTTGTGAATGCGAGGATGGAACTGGAACGAAAAGTGAAAAAGGGATTAACAAAAACGGGACAGGTATGGTAAAATAAATGAGCAGAACATTTTTGCCGCAGGAGGTTTGAACATGACAAATCAGAAAAAGTACGTTGCCTATGTCTCTACCTATACAATGGGAGACAATCATGGTATTACGATTTATGATGTAGATGTAGAAAATGGAAGATTTACATTAAAGGATCGTGTCGAGATTACGAACTCATCCTATCTGACGATTTCGCACAACCGTAAATGGCTGTATTCCATTACAGACTTTGGTGTGGAATCCTATGAAATTTTAAAGGATGGACATTTAAAACCGATCAACATGGCGGGCATTAATGGCATGCGCGGCTGCTATCTTTCCACAGATTATGAAGATCGTTTCCTGTTCGTGGCAGGCTGGCATGACGGCAAGATCACAGCGCTGCGTTTAAAGGAGGATGGCAGCGTCGGAGAGATTACCGATGAGATTTTCCATCGTGGACTGGGCAGTATTGCAGAGCGGAATTTCCGTCCCCACGTCAGCTGTGTGAAGATGACGAGAGACAATCATTATCTGTGTGCAGCAGATCTTGGCATGGATCATGTCAAGGTATACCGCCTCGACCATCAGACCGGTAAGCTGACACTGGCAGATGTTATCCGCAGTGAAATGGAATCTGCACCCCGTCATATCAAATTCAGCAAGGACGGAAGGATTCTATACATCGTTCATGAACTGAAAAATATCATAGATGTTTATACCTATGAAGAAAAAAAGGGCAATCCGTTCTTTGAAAAGGTACAGACGATCTCCACAGTCAACGATTATCATGCGAGTAATTCCGCAGCGAGTGCGCTGAATCTTTCGGAGGATTTCCAGTATCTGATCAGCTCCAATGCGGGAGATAACAGCGTCATAATGTACAAGATTGACCAGAAGACCGGACTTTTGACGAAACTGTTCTGTCTGCCTATCAGTGGAGAATATCCGAAGGATGCGATGCTGTTCCCGGATAATAGACATCTGGTTTCCTTAAATCACGAATCGAATACAATGACATTCTTTACAGTGCACCCGGATACCGGATTGATCGTTATGAACGGGCCGGAGATCAAGGTGGATCAGCCTAACTGCGTTATTTTCCACAGACTGGAAGAAGAATAGAATCAGAAAATTCCCCATCGGCAAAGGCCGGTGGGGAATTTTTATGGGTGCGCCTTGAAACGTGTGTGGATAGGAAAGAAAAATCATTGGCGTTGCAGCTGGTGCAGAGCTTCTGCCAAAGAAAACAAAAGTGCTTATTTCGTGTAGATTTTTTCAAGATGATCCATTCGTGCCCCCATATTGGACAGCATCAGGTCCAGTATGGTCAGGGCTGTCATGCTTTCTACAACCACGACTGCGCGGGGAACGATGACAGGATCGTGGCGTCCCTTGATCTGCAGCGTACGTTCAACATGGTCACGGCCGATGGTTTGCTGTGGCTGAAAGATGGATGGAGTTGGCTTGATATGAGCGCGCAGAAGGACGGGAGAGCCGTCGCTGATGCCGCCTAAAATACCGCCGGCGTGGTTGGTTTTCTTGGAAACCTGTCCATCCTTTATGCAAAAGGCATCGTTGTTTTCGGAGCCTTTGCGGGAAGAAACCTCGATGCCGTCACCGATTTCAACAGCTTTGACTGCACCGATGGACATGATCGCTGAAGCAAGCCTTGCATCAAGCTTGTCAAAGACCGGATCGCCGATCCCGGCAGGAAGACCGGTCACACAGCATTCGATCACACCGCCGGAGGAATCCTGATTCGAGAAAGGCTTCTGCGTCGGCGGAAGCTTTTTTATCCGGCATACCAGTAGCGGTTTGAGTGATTGCTTCCCGGTCAAAGGTATCCGGATGAATGGAAACAGGACCGATCGAACGGGTATAGGCGCAGACATCGATACCGAGCCGGTTTAAGATCTTTATGGCGATTGCACCGGCGGCAACACGTCCGGTCGTTTCTCTTCCGGAGGAACGGCCGCCGCCGCGATAGTCACGAAAGCCGTATTTTTCATCAAAGGTGTAGTCTGCATGTCCGGGGCGGTAGTTTTGGGCGATTTCCGTATAATCGGAGGATCGCTGAGAGGTATTATAGACGAGCAGGGAAATCGGAGTTCCCGTTGTTTTTCCGTCGAAAATGCCGGAGAGGATCTGAACCTCGTCAGCCTCCTTTCGTTGAGTGACATATTTGCCGGAGCCGGGCTTTCTCCTGTCGAGATAAGGCTGGATATCAGCCTCGCATAAGGGAAGGCCTGCCGGACAGCCATCTATGACAGCGCCGATCGCCTTGCCATGGGATTCTCCCCATGTGGAAACGCGGAAAATGGTGCCAAAAACAGAACCGGACATGAAACACACTCCTTTCGATAAGGGAATTTTCCCTATAGTATAAAACATTTTTTTGACGGATACAAGGGAATCTGTTATACTAATTTTTATCTATGCATGGTGAAAACGATTTTCTAGAGAAACGGGGTATATCTGATTTATGAAAAAAACGAGACAGGCGAATCTGGAGCTTCTCAGGCTTCTCGCCATGGTATTTGTTGTGACGGCACACCTGATGAACCATGGAAATCTGATCGGAGCTGCGAAGATGGGGACTGCTTCTTATTATCTGGTTTGGACGTTGTTTGGCGTTTCCTTTACCTGTATCAATCTGTATCTGTTGATCAGCAGCTACTTTCTGACGGAATCGAGATTCAGCCTTTGGAAGCTTGTAAAAATGGCGGTTCAGGTACTGTTTTATGCCTTGGGAATTACGGCGATTTATTGGATCTTTACAGATGTACCCCATGACTTGGAATATCTGGTCTATTCGATTTTACCGATCTCATCGGATTTTTATTGGTTTGTTTCCATGTATGTAGGCATGTATGTGCTGGCACCGGTGATGAATAAGCTGATCCTGGCACTGACTAAGCGTCAGCTTGCCTGTGCGTGTGCGCTGGCTCTGGCTTTGGTGTCTGTGTGGCCAAACATTTTTTATTTTTCTTCGGCCCTTAATACCGCCGGCGGTGTAAGTATATCGTGGTTTTTGACGATTTATCTGTGCGGAGCCTATATCCGTTTGTATTATCAGCCGGATGGAAAATTCCTGAAATGGTTCCTGCCTGCAGTTGGAACCTCCCTGCTGATTCCCCTCAGCCGATTTGTGATCGAGGCACTGCTGTCCTCTCCGTTTGGCGCGATCAGCTTTCTGGACGATCTGATGTGGGGGTATAGTGTGTTTTATGTCTATAGCTCGATTCTGGTGACAGCTGCGTCGATTTTTTTGTTTCTTGCATTTTTGAATCTGAGGATTGCACCGGGAAGAGGGGCAGGCCTGATCAATCGGATTGCAGGTGCGTCCTTTGGCGTTTACCTGATCCATGATCACTACTATATCCGGGAGAGTCTCTGGACGAAAATCGACGGCGCTGCCTGGCTTGGACACTGGTATCTGCCCTTTGCCTGTATTGGGGTGATAGCAGCGATCTACCTGGTATGTACAGCGATCGAGCTGCTTCGGCAAAAACTGTTTGCACCCTTTGAAAAAAGTACGGCGATCGCAGGCTTTTTCCAAAAAGCGGATGATAAATTAAAGAAAATCTGGAATGGAGATTAAGATGAGTGAAAAGATGACCTACAAGGTATTGAAACAGGAGGGACGTGCAAAACGTGCGGTAATGGAAACTGTGCATGGTACGATCCAGACACCGGTTTTTATGAATGTCGGAACCGTTGCTGCGATCAAGGGTGCGGTTTCTACGGAGGATCTGGAAGGACTGGGCACACAGGTGGAGCTTTCCAACACCTATCATCTGCATGTGCGTCCCGGTGATGAAAAGATCAAGGCGATGGGTGGACTGCATCGCTTTATGAGCTGGAATAAGCCGATTTTGACCGATTCCGGCGGATTTCAGGTGTTTTCACTGGCTGGTCTGCGGAAGATCAAAGAGGAGGGGGTAACCTTCCGCTGCCATATCGACGGGCATAAGATCTTCATGGGACCGGAAGAGAGTATGCGGATTCAGTCCAATCTCGCATCTACCATTGCAATGGCATTCGATGAGTGTGCGCCTGCAAAAGCGGAGAGAAGCTACGTGCAGCCTTCCGTAGACCGGACGACAAGATGGCTGGAGCGCTGCAAAAAAGAGATGGCTCGCCTGAACAGCCTGGACGATACGATCAATAAGCAGCAGCTTTTGTTCGGCATTAACCAGGGTGCAATTTACTCGGATATCCGAATAGAGCATGCCAAACGGATTACAGACCTGGATCTGGACGGTTATGCGGTCGGCGGTCTTGCAGTCGGTGAGACCCATGAGGAAATGTATCATATTCTGGAAGAGACAGTTCCCTATTTGCCCGTGGACAAACCGACCTATCTGATGGGAGTCGGTACACCTGCAAATATTTTGGAGGCAGTGGAACGCGGCGTGGACTTTTTTGACTGCGTATATCCCACCAGAAACGGACGTCACGGACATTTATATACAAACTTTGGCAAGATTAATCTGTTCAACGCGCAGTATGAGCTGGATATGCAGCCCATCGAGCCAGGGTGTCAATGCCCTGTCTGCAGACGGTATTCCAGAGCCTATATCCGTCACCTGTTAAAAGCAAAAGAGATGCTGGGCATGCGCCTGTGCGTCATGCACAACCTGTATTTCTATAATACGATGATGACAGAAATCCGGGATGCGCTGGATAAGGGAGAATTTGCAGCGTATAAGAAGCGAAAACTTGACGGCATGCAAAGAATTGTGTATGATGGAAAATAGGCTACGGTAAAGAGACCGGGCAGGGAGAATCCTGCAGGGCAGGGTTTTACTTTATAAACCAGGAGGAATATAGAAAATGAGTATTTTACTGACAGCATCTGAGTCAGCAAGCGCAGGCAGCATGATTCCGCTTATTTTAATGTATGTGGTAGTTTTTGGTGTATTTTTCTACTTCGTACTGTATCGTCCGCAGAAGAAAGAGCAGAAGAAGACCAGCGCAATGCTTTCTACTCTGGAGATCGGAGATTGCGTTCTGACCACCAGCGGCTTCTACGGAATCATCATCGACATCACAGATGATACCGTTATCGTTGAGTTCGGCAACAACAAAAACTGCCGTATTCCGATGCAGAAGAGCGCGATCGTACAGGTGGAAAAGGCTGATGCAGAAGCACCTGCAGATACAAAGAAGAAATAAGACGAATTTTAGAGACAGATAAAAGAACCGGAATATGCGCATGTGATAGGCTCACAGGACGTGTGTTCCGGTTTTTTCGTCACACAGCGATTTGTGACGCAGGCATCACAAAGTAGCTGGGATCGCAGAGCCAAACTGGACGTTTTCCTCGCGACACCTTCGGCACAAAGCGCCTGCGGAATGGAGGATTTTATGAAAGTTGTTGATATGCACTGCGACACGATCGCAGCACTTTATGAAAACAAAGAAAAAGGGTGGACACTGCAGGACAACAGACTGCATATTCGTCTGGATAAGATGAAACAGGGGGATTACCTGCTTCAGAATTTTGCACTGTTCGTCTGTACAGAAAATTGTGAAGACCCATATCAGCAGGCGCTGACACTGGCGGACTGCTTTGATCGGCAGATGGCACTGTTTCCGGAGCAGATTGGTCAGGTCAGATGCTATAACGACATTTTGGAAAATCAGAAAAACGGGCGCATAAGCGCGCTTTTGACAATCGAAGAGGGTGCGGTGTGCCAGGGCAGCCTGGAAAAGCTGCGGGAATTTTATGACAGAGGTGTCCGAATGTTGACGCTGACCTGGAATTTTCCAAACGAGATCGGTTTTCCGAATTTTGGCATTTCCGGGGATGGCAAGCCGGATAGGACGGTTCCGAACACGAAGGATGGGCTGACAGAGTTCGGATTTTTATTTCTGGAAGAGATGGAGCGGCTCGGAATGATCGTGGATGTGTCCCATCTGTCGGACGCGGGCTTTTATGACGTGGCGTCCCATGCGAAGCGTCCCTTTGTCGCAAGCCATTCCGACGCCCGCGCAATCTGTCCGGCGGTGCGCAATTTAACGGACGACATGATCGGTTTGCTGGCAGAAAAAGGCGGTGTGACCGGACTGAACTTCTGTCCGTCCTTTTTAAATGCCCAAAAGGACTATCCGGGCACAGCTGCAGACGTGGCACGCCATGCGGCACATATCATAAAAGTCGGCGGAGAGGACTGCCTGGGACTGGGCAGCGATTTTGACGGAATTCGGACCCATGCAGAGCTCCCGGGCGCAGACGCAATGCCGGTTCTGGAGGATGCGCTTGCAAAGGCAGGGCTTACCGCCAGACAGCGTGATAAGGTCATGGGAGAAAATGTGCTGCGCGTATACCGGGAGGTGTTGGGATAAGGCGCTGTATTCTGCTTGCAGATTTTCAGACGGAATGTTATACTGAGATCAATCTCACAAAAGAAAAATGCTGCAGAGATTGAGGATGGATTTTTTGAAATGAACATAAATGAAATTGCAAAGTTGGCAAATGTCTCCCGGGCCACCGTTTCCCGTTACTTTAACGATGGCTATGTCAGTGCAGAAAAGCGGGAGCAGATCCGCAGGGTGATCGAGGAGACCGGTTATAAACCGTCTGCGCAGGCACAGATGCTGCGTACCAAAAAGACGAAGCAGATCGGTGTGATCATCCCGAAGATCAATTCCGAATCCATCAGCGGGATGGTCTCCGGGATCAGCAAGGAGTTAAAGCAGGCGGGCTTCTGGCTGCTTTTGGCAAACACGGAAAACCAGGAACGCGAGGAAGTGGAGTATTTAAAGCTCTTTTCCGAAAATCAGGTGGACGGGATTATCCTGATCGGGACGATTTTCACACCGGCGCACAAGCGTGCACTGCGCGCGCTGCAGGTTCCGGTCGTGGTGCTGGGACAGAAGCTTGAAGGCTACAGCTGCGTCTATCAGGATGATTATCTTGCAGCAAAGGAATCTGCGCGTATGATGTTAAAGGATGCGAAGCATCCGGCGTGTCTTGGTGTGACGAAGCGAGATCATGCAGCCGGGGAAGAACGTTTCCGTGGATTTTTGGATGTTCTGGAAGAAAAGGGAATAGACTGGGACAACAGCTTTTATGAGGAAAGTGCTTTTTCTGTTGAGGACGGCTATGAGGCAATGGGACGCTTATGGGAGCGGCATCCGGAGATTGATGCAGTATTTGGGGCAACGGATTCTGTAGCGCTCGGCGCGCTTGGCTGGCTGCAGGAGCATCAGATCCGGATTCCGCAGCAGGTTGCGATTTCCGGCGTGGGCGACACGGTTTCCGGGCGGATCGTTGCGCCGAAGCTTTCCAGCGTGCACTTTTTTTACCAGACCAGCGGACAGGAGGCGGCGCGGCTTTTGCTGGAGCTGATGAATGGAAATCCTGCGGGAAAAGAAATTAAAATGGGTTTTCGTACAGAGGAGAGAGGGACGACGCGCTAAACTGCGATTTAGAAAAATTTAAGAATTGTTTTGGAAAAGCTTCCACAGTTTTTGCGGGAGCTTTTTTTGTTGTGTCGGTATGCTTGTACTCAGAAAGAGAAAGCGAGGAATAGCAATGAACGAAACAAAAACAAAACAATCTGTAACACAGCAAAAATCAAACTGGAAGCCCTGGCAGATCGTGCTGGTGATCCTCCTCGGATTATGTGCCCTGCCGGTGGTGGTCCCGGTAGGGTTCGGACTGCTTGCCGCTGCAGTCGGCATTGCAGTAGCACTGGGTGCCTGCGTGCTCGGTCTGTTGGCCTGCAGTGCAGCCTGCGGCATCGGAATGATCCTTGTGCTGGCAGCACTGCTTCTGGGCGGACTGTTTTTCATCGGGACAGGAATTGTTTCGATGTTTCATGCGGTTGGCAGCGGCTTTGCGATTCTGGGCAGCGGCTTTATGATGACAGGCTCAGCAATCCTGGGCACAGCATTGCTGATCGGACTGGTGTGGCTGATCTGGAAAGGAATTTTATGGATCCGCAGCAAGGTTGGCGGAAAGAAAAAAGCCGGCAGCGCAGAGCCGGAACCTGAGGCAGCGCCCGGCGAACAGATGACGGGCACATCTGCTGCTGAAACGGACAGCAACGGATTTCACCTGCTGGAGAAAAAGGAGGCGGACAGCGATGAAAAATAAAACATTGAAAAAGACGCTTCTGATTTCGACAGGTCTGTTGGCAGCAGGCGGTATCTGTATTGGCATTGGGATTGCGATGGGAGGAAGCCCGGTGTTTTATCTGGATAACGAAGGAATTCATTTGAAAGAGACAACAGCTTGCCCGGAGACGGTACAGGATTATGCCGGACAGAAGCAGCTGGCAGCGTTTGAAAAAATTGAGGTGGATCTGAAATACGGAGAGTTTTCTTTGGAGGAAGGCGATTCTTATAGTGTTGAATATCTTCTGGCAGGCGATCGGGAAGAACCGGTGTGCCAGGTGGAGAATGGAACACTCATAGTGAAAGAAGGCGATTTCGGGGAAACGCAGGAAGGAAATCGGTGGTATTTCCGGCTCTGGGGAGAAGAAGGAGAACGGCGGCAGGATGATCCTTATGTGAAAATCACAGTGCCGAAGGGTGCCAGGTTGAAAGAGGTTTCGGTCGATGCACCGTGGGATATCGATCTTGCAGCGAATCTTTCTGCAGAGAAGCTTTCTGTAAAGACGAGCTATGGTGAGATTAAAATGGAGGACTGGAACGGAATTGACCTGAGTATTTACGACGAAGACGGTGACATCAAGACTGGAAATCTGACCGGTAATAAGGTAGAAATCACCGGTTTGTATGGAGAGCTGAACATTGGCTGTATCGAAAGCGCACAGGCATCTTTGGAAGCGGAGAATGGTTCGGTAACTGTTTTTGCAGGAACGCAGGGCACGCTGGATGTAAAAAACAGTTACGGGGATACGAACATATACGGAATGCAGAAGGCGGATGCATATGGATATGATCTCCGCACAGAATATGGTAAAATTTATTTTTCGGGATATGAGATGATGGAAAATGAGAACGGAGACGCAGCAGAGTACAGAAAACAGGCACCCGGCAGTGCTGTCATCCGGGTATCCGCAGAAAACGGCGATATCAAAATCCGGGAGAATGTTGCGCAAAGCACTTTGGAAGAAACAGTTGCAGAAACAAAATCTGTAGACGAAGAGGAGTGATTTCAATTTCATAAAGACGTAGAGACAGCTCCGGCAATCTAAAAAAAGGATTGTCGGAGCTGCTTGTATAAGTTGCCTGAAAAGATGTATACTCTTTTTGGCGAAAACGTGAATTTACAAAATGTCGTGAAAACAGAGGGCGGGGGTTACCATGGATTACAGGAAAACAGCACAACAGATCTGTGACAACATAGGAGGCAGGAAAAATATCATCAGCGCTGAGCACTGTGCGACGCGACTGCGTCTGGTCATCGGAGACAATGACAAGTGCAGCAAGGAAGCAATCGAAGCAATCGACGGTGTGAAGGGTGTCTTTTTCGCATCCGGACAGCTGCAGATTATTTTCGGGACGGGAACGGTCAACAAGGTTTACGACGAATTTATCCAGATTGCGGGCATCAGCGCATCTTCCAGGGAAGAAGTCCGACAGGCAGCAAGTATAAAGACGAGCTTTTGGAGGCGTGCAGTAAAGACACTGGGAGATGTATTTATTCCGATCATTCCGGCGATCGTAGCGAGCGGTCTGCTGGTGGGGATTCTGGAAGGATTTTGTGAGGTTTATCCTGCAATGGAGCAGTCCGGTACATATACGATCCTTCACCTGTTTTCGAATGCGGCATTTGTTTTTCTGCCGATCCTGATCGCGATCAGCGCGGCAAAGGTATTTGGCGGAAATCTGTATCTTGGTGCAGTTATCGGTATGATCATGATTCATCCGGATCTGATGAATGCATGGAGTGTTGTAGATGCAGAAAGTATTCCCAAATTGAATGCATGGTTTGGGTTATATCAGATCGAGCTTGTCGGCTATCAGGGACATGTCATTCCGGTTGTGATCGCAGTATGGTTTATGAGCATGCTGGAAAAGAAACTGCACAAGATCGTTCCGGAAATTATCGATCTGTTTGTGACACCGCTTGTGACGGTTCTTGTAACTGGGTATTTGACCCTGACAATTTTTGGACCTGTTTTTTCCTGGGTGGAAAACGGTGTACTGGAAGGCGCTCAGTGGCTGATTACGCTTCCCTTTGGAATCGGTGCGGCACTGTGCGGCGCGGTCTATGCGCCGACGGTTGTAGCGGGTGTACATCATATGTATAGCGCGCTGGAAGCGGGGCTGATTTCAAAAAGCGGATTAAATACGTGGATGCCAATTGCGACGGCAGCCAATGTCGGTCAGGGTGCAGCGGCGCTTGCTCTGGCATTAAAAACCAAAAACAGCAGGGTAAAGGCCCTTGCGCTGCCGTCTTCGCTGTCCGCATTTTTAGGCATCACCGAGCCTGCGATTTTCGGTGTCAATATCCGTTACATGAAACCGTTTGTGGCAGGAATGATCGGAGGGGCCTGCGGTGCACTGATTGCCGGATGGACAGGAATTGGAGCGACAGCTTATGGCGTAACCGGACTGTTCGGATATCTGATTACGACGGATGATACGCTGCAATATACCCTTGTGATTGCGGTGGCGTTTGTGGTCAGCTTCGTGATTTCATGGGTGCTATATCATGATGAGAAAACGCCTGGCGAGAAAACCGCCGCACGAAAGCAGTAAGCCTATATCAGAAAAGAATGGAAAACACGAAATTCATTCCCTTAAGTTATAAAAGCTATATCAAACCGATATGGCTTTTTTCCTGTTTTTATTGAAAAATATACAGTGTTACGTTAAACTTAAAAAGAACAGCTCAATTACAATTGGGCGCAGTATTGGAGGAACAGCTCGATGAAATTACAGATTGCATGTATTCCGGGCGATGGAATCGGACCGGAAATTGTAGCACAGGCGAATAAAGTATTGGATCAGGTGGCAAAGAAATTCGGCCATGAAATAGAACGCAAGGAGATTTTGATGGGCGGTGCATCGATTGATGTGCACGGCGTACCGCTGACAGATGAGGCGATTGCGACAGCGAAGGCGGCAGATGCGGTTCTGATGGGTTCGATCGGCGGAGATACCAACACCTCCCCCTGGTACAAGCTCCCTCCGGAAAAGCGTCCGGAAGCAGGTCTGTTGAAGATCCGCAAAGCACTCAACTTATTTGCAAATTTAAGACCGGCTTATTTGTATCCGCAGCTTGCAGGCGCGTGCCCGTTAAAAGAAGAAATCAGCAAGGCAGGCTTTGACATGCTGATTATGAGAGAGCTGACCGGCGGTCTGTATTTTGGCGAGCGCCATACGACGACAGAAAACGGCGTGCGCAAGGCAGTCGAT
>ERZ826146.1267-NODE-1267-length-24327-cov-7.313530_pt1 | contig 24327 bp, 23 predicted proteins | sample MGYA00519857_ERZ826146 | MGnify/ENA primary metagenome ERZ826146 (study PRJEB31778, sample SAMEA3449222) | human gut metagenome | biome: human gut; feature: human-associated habitat; material: faeces | place: United Kingdom | collected 2010/2012 ...
CAACCTTTCAAGGGAGTTTGAGACGAAGAGTTTCAAACTCCCTTTTTTCGTTTGCCTTTTTTGCCATCCCGTTTTGCTATCTGTTTAATTTGTTTGGTTTCCGTTTACATCAGCCCCCTAATCAAGACCTTGGACGGACTTGTGGAAAAGTTTTTGGCTTGTCCTTAGCCATACGAACCATTACTCCCAGTTCCTGTTTCTCCGCTTCCCGACGAAGAGGAGGACGAATCCAGCGACAGTTCCTCCCAAAACGTGTTTTTACTCACCAGCGAGCAGGTCGTAACCTGATTGTTGCTGACATGGGTCGTTTCGGGGATGAAGCTGACGTGTGTCAATTATCTGCTTCGCGCTGACTCCTTCCGCCGTATCCACGTTTTGCCCCTGCGTGTTCGGCGTGTAATAAAATGTCCCCCTGCCGTCCAACTTTACTGTGCGTCCGGCGTTCATAATTTCGCCCAGTATCTTGCAGAGATTTCCCAATACCTAATAACAATCACCAAAAGGCTGAGGGCGGATAAATCCGCCAACGGTTTGCGACTTCCTTTGTCTGAAAGGGGTTGCCGATGGTAACACCCTGCGGATACCACTTTCCGTTCACCTTGCGCTGTACTTTCTTAAAATACGCCATTTTCATAAAGGTTTATGTCCTCTGCACCTTGGACAGCTTCCAGGCAAAGGTCAGATCTTTGGCAGGCTCACATACGATGGTGCTTGGGACGGGTTTAACGTTGCTGCAAGATAGTAAGTTATTTTTGACGTGTGCAAGAAACATTATCACTTTATAGCAATCTGCCATTATCATTCCATTCACCATATATCACGCCGAGACGGGTGTTGTCAATGAACTTTTTCAGACGGTTTTCAAAGAGAGGACGTTGTTTTTTCTTGATTTGTATCGTGTCGATGCGCACACGCTGGTATAAGGGTGGGAAGTTTTGGAAGTTCCGCCACACGATGGGGTCTTGCTGGAGGGCTGACAGAATTTCTTTGTCGATGGTGAAACCTCCGGGTGACATGTCGGGCAGTACAGCGCGTCCCGCGTCTGTCATGCGCCCCAACCGATCCATGCGGCGGCATCGTTCCTTGTTCAGTTCCGACCACAGGCTACCTTTTGTGCGTGGCGCGAACCGTTGGTATGCCTCGCCGTCCAGCCGTTTCAAAGTGCTGTCAATCCAGCCGAAACACATCGCTTCTTCCACTGCGTCGATATACCAGAATGTTCCATCGTCCATAGGGACGCCCGCGTTTGACTTTCACCCAACACCCTTTTTCGGTGGCATGATGTGTAATAAGCCATTGGCGAAATTCATCGCGGTTTTGTATGGATAATATATTTTGCGGTTTAGTGATACTCATATTTTTACTGGTTGTTTCCTTTGCAAAGATAGGGAAAATCGCGGGGCAAGGAACACATCGCCGAAAGCGTTCCTTGGCAGACTTGTACCAGCGGTAGAAGAAATATATCCCGCATATATCTCCATTGCGTGAGTGCAAGGATGACATCTTGCCATTGGCGGATTTCTTCCTGCAACTTGCCAACGAGGAATTTGAAAAACAAACGAAAGGCTTTGACGCAGAAACAATTGCTCACATACACATAAGTGCAAGGAATAGACCAAGAATACCACAGGCTTGAACAGGTTGCCAGACTTCAGAGAGGCAATCCGGCGGCAAGGTTTTTGGAGTAACCCGAAAAGTTTTGATGTTCAGAGGAGTGGACCGACGAAGAGTATGGCGAAACTTACGAACGTCGTAGTGAGTATACGTATACCATAGAGCGGCAGCCTGTTTCGGAATGACTTTTTGGACGAGGTAGGAGGCCGCCAACCTTTCAAGGGAGTTTGAGACGATGAGTTTCAAACTCCCTTTTTTGTTTGCAGAAGTTCTTTTGTGGAATGAAGTTTTTTTAGCGAGAGTTCCTTGTCTTGCGCTATTGTAAGGTCTGCCCGCAGTGTCTCTCGCAGCTGTGAAGATATGTTGCTGTAAAAAACTGTCCTTGGAATATTAATTGCGAACGGACAAGGTGACGAGCATAAGCCTTAACGTAAACATTTGCTTTTTCATGGTAAGAGGTTGCAACATATAAAAAGAGCGAAGAGATGAATAACACCCCTTCACTCTTTAAAAAGTTACTTATTTCAGTTTTTCTACAGTAAAATACGAGGTAGATACAGAAATACCTTTTACTTCAATGCCTAATTGAGTTTTAAAGGCTTCCAAAATTGTTTTGATCTGTGGTGAGTTTGTGCTTTGTTCCACACATTGTACACTCATGCCTTTTGCAATTTTACCACCAATGTTTTGTTTAGCTGTTACTTTGAATGCGTAAGCCATAACTTTAAGAATTTAAGAAATTAAACATTAATTTGATACATGTCTGAGATTCTTTCCCAGACGCATTTATTTTCATGTATTGATTTTTCACGATAGAGTCGGAATACGCCCACAAAACGATAGAAACAAAAGCCTAAATCATCTTTGTACCGCAGGAATGTAACCCGTGTTTGCTCGCTTTCTTTCCATTGGGCAAGATGTGCCGCACGTTTGTCCTCCGCTTTCGGATATTCGTAGATAAAAATTCCGTCCTCCGAAAGTTCGTTGTGCCAAATACGGTGTTCCGCGTTCGGCCACCAAACTATTATGTTTTCTCCTATTCTTGCGCTCGAAGCACGCAAGAAACCGCGATGTTTGGCTTTTGTGCCGAATACCGCTGCAACGTCCTCGGTAGTACGCAGACACTCGTCGTCCTCCACTTTCAGATAACCTTTCTTTCGGTGATATTCTACGGAAAGGGTATTTGCGAAATCCCACGGTTTGAAGTTTTCGCCAAGTTCCGAAATTCGTTGTTTTATGAGAGAATTTACATCTGTAACTTGGCGATGAATCTCTTGAATATCACAATCACAATCTATAACAATTGGATTTGAGTGTGTAACGCTTAGGATTTCCTCATTACGTACTTTATCAACCTCTACATTATTTTTGTGGAATGGCTCGTTTATTTCGACAAAAATATTGAGTTGAGGAAGGTATAAGTCTGCGAGCGCATATTTGTCTTGTGTTCTTTTTATGTATTGCTGTACGACAAACTTTACGCGGTCGTCGTCTAACTGGTGCCATATCCTACTTATAACATAAGATTCCGTCTTTTTCTTGCTTATCTTGGCAAACAGACGTTCCATGTATTCTAATTTATAATCCATATTTTTTAGCTTTTAGAGTTTATACTATTCTTTTTTCTGCAAGGCGTAAAAGAAAAGGGACACAGCCATATCTTTTCGCTCATTTTGTTGATTAGGTTCTGGTAAACCTTGAAGTTCAAATAAGCAAAAGCAGTCTGCGCCCTTAGCGGGGTACAAACACACCTTTCAACTTATTATTTGGAACTTCAATTCAATTTACCAGATTTATAAAGTAAAGCCCTGAAATGAAAATAAAAGCTAAACAAGTGCAAATAAAACAGCTTATACACAGTATTTTATATGGTACTTGATATTTTCAGTTGTTTTCATTCTTTTCAGTTGATTGGTTCTTTTTCGGTGCATTTTTGTTTCTTATTTGTTCCTCAAACTCGGCTTTTATTTGTAGTTTTGCAGCAGATATAACGAGCAAAAGAGGAGGGAATATGCCACGAGTAAAAAAGCCTGCAAAAGTCAAAGAACCTGTCCGTCTGCGGATGAAAGAACTGGCCAATGGAAATAAGAGCTTGTATCTGGATATATACCGGAATGGCAAACGGACATACGAGTATCTGAAGATGTACCTTATTCCCGAAACAGATTATAATGCCCGTAGGCAGAATCAAGCGACAATGGCTGCCGCCAATGCCATCAAATCGAAGCGCATCATCCAACTTACCAATGGTGAGGCCGGAATCGAACACAGGGAAAAGGTTTTTCTTTTGGACTGGATGGAGACCTACAAAGAGAATCAGGCGAAGCGTGGTAAAAAGGACGGGAACCAAATCATGGTAACCATCCGCATACTGAAGGATTATGCGGGTGAACAAATAACGATGGACCAGATTGACAAGACGTTCTGCCAAGAGTATATCGACTATCTGCTGACGGAGTATCGCCCCAAAGGAAAACGGGTGTCAAACTTTACGCTTCACACTTATTACCGTATTCTGAACGGAGCTTTGAATGCCGCCGTTCGTGCGGATATTATCAAGTCCAACCCATTTACAAAGATCAACAACTCGGATAAGATACGCTTGCCGGAGAGCAAACGCTCGTATATGACCATTGAAGAGGTACGGGCACTGATTGCTACTCCGATGAAGAATAAGGCCGTAAAACAGTCTTATTTGTTCTCTTGCTTCTGTGGATTGCGAATAAGCGACATTATCGGTTTGAGATGGAAAGATGTTTTTGTGGATAGAGGTCAATATCGCCTTGCTGTGTCCATGCAGAAAACCAAAGAGCCGATTTATCTGCCGCTTTCACCGGAAGCGTTAAAGTGGATGCCGGAGCGAGGAGACAAGATGGCGGAAGACCACGTCTTCGACTTACCGAGTCCAACGATGATAAATCTGCTGCTCAAACCATGGGCGAAAGCGGCCGGCATAGACAAACGTTTCTCATTTCATACAGCCCGTCACACGTTTGCGACGATGATGCTGACGCTTGGCGCCGACCTCTATACCACCTCGAAGTTGCTCGGTCATGCCGACGTGAAGATGACACAGGTATACGCCAAAATCATCAATCAGAAAAAGGACGATGCAGTCAATCTGGTGAACGGGTTGTTCGACTGAAACATAAATGGTTCTTTGTACCGGAGCGGCCATATATATTTTAGTTTACTTTAGTATCTATATATAAGAGAGAAAAACTAAAGTAAACCGTTTTCATGAAGAAATAGATAGAGACTACCGATCTCTGTTTGTAGAAAGAATATGCCACTGGACAAAATATCCAGTGGCATATTCTTAGTCCCCCTTTTTGTGATTATGAGGTTTGAGGGACGGTGTGTTACCTGGCGTTTCTTTATTGTCTCGTTGACGCCTGTCTGGTTTTCCTGTGGATTTTGCAATCCTTTTTGGTCCTGGTTTAATTCCCATAGTTCTTCTATTTTTAAGTTTCTTAAAAGAGGGCAACTACCATACCAATAAATAGTTGGCATATATCGGCATGAGATTTTGGCAGATTAATGTCAGTTTGGCACAATTTGACTTTGCATTGAGTTAAAATTTCATGTCCTACATTGAGCAACACGGCTACCTCTGCTTGCAGATTGTATGGCACTTCTCCCACAGTCAAATGACTGTAGGGGTATTAGGCTACTGACAAACAATAACATTATGTTCTGTTGTATATTATTGTATTTCAACAATATAAATATGAATTTTAGACATTGAGAAAATAAGGTTAATTCTAAAAATGTCACTATAATGTCACACTTTTAGATGAAGCAACGACCAATAGTAATTCCAAATATTACAGAAATAGTCTGGTTTATACTCTGTCAATGGGCGAATTTCAATTAAGCTATATCAGTTGTCGGGGGAATTATTGAATATTCTTGAAAGTAAATGCCTTGAGTAGATTAGATATGAGCCAATAAGGGTACAAACTTTAATCTATAAATGAACATAAAATGTTTTGCTACAACTATAATATGTCTATACGAAAAAATGTTATGTCGCCTCAAAACAGAAAAGGACATCAACAATAAGAGTTAATTTGCTTAAACCTAACGGGGAAAGAATAGTCTAATAATTGATTAGGTTATTTCTTTTCGCTATCTTTGAAATGCCATTAAATGATAAGTTATGGAATCAAATAGCCGGATAAAAGAAGGCGAATGGTTTTGTGCCATTGAGGGCTTGGCCATTCTTGACAAAGTATATGATTTTTATTTTGAGGAATATGACCGTATCCCTCAAAATAAGAAGATAGGCGACTATAACCGTTCTATAGTTCAATACAGACTGTTCTGCGATTATGACGGGCATCCAATAAAACGGAACAGATGTAAGATTTCCGAGGCGGACTATTGCAGTCCGATGTGTGCGAAATACGAGAAGGTGTTAAAAAGGAGCATCAAGGATATTCCCAAAGAATATGCCTCGTTTGTCAGATTCTTGAAAACTCCCCAAGAAAAAAGGAGTTGGGAACTGGTTTCTTATGCCATACCGGAAGGTCTTCATAAAGAAGCAATTCAAGACTTTGAGAAAATTCAGAAGAATTTGCCTCCTAAATTTACTTTTTCGGATTTGCTAAAAATTGCCACGGACAATCAATGTATTATCAATATGACTGATTCTGTAGAATACACTTGCGGTATTCCTTTATGGATTAGCGTCACTCTCAGCTACATTTTGGGTAATTACGCCGGAAAGAGGGTCTTGTTTGACAGATTTGATTATAAGATTGGAGGAACGGAGGCAAACGATGAGATTTAACAAATGGCTTCCTATTGTTTCGGCAATAAACATTGCTCTGTTAGGGTTGGCAATATATGTTTTTGGGCTGTATCAACATAGGGCAAGCATTGTGGCATCCCAAACTCCGATTACAAATTTTTCTATATTGGAAGTAAATTATAGAAAGCTTGGTTCATCCGTTAAAATAGCATATAACGGCAAAGAATATTATACAGGCATACCTATACCCTATTCCAAACGTAAGACCGAGAACGTTGAAAAATTAGCGTATTACTACGACGCAAAGAACGATACCATATTCTGGGAAAGGGAACTTAACAAAAGGTATGTCGTGTTCTATTTCATCGTGTTTTTATTTTCATTGCTACTTTGGGCATATCCTGAAGTGCGGAAAGGAGGTAAGCGATGAAATTCATATACCTTATATTTTTCGGCATATTGTACGTGTTCAATTTTGTCATGGACTTCTTTCGTTATATAGGAGCCGCCGTGCGTTATATTTTCTTCAAGGTGATAGGGCGCAAACGCTCGTACCATGATTTGTGGATGGAAAGTGAAGTGATAAATAATATATGCGGTTTGGGTTTTCTGCTGACTTTGATTGTTGCTGTGATGTTTTTGTAAATAATATTATGGGTATTATGGAACAAGCTGATAAAAGAACAGATATAAATAATTTCTGCCCTATTTGTGGATATCCACTTGGCAATTACAATCCGTGGGGTGTTGATGGAAAGACTCCGACATACGATATCTGTCCATGTTGCGGTGTGGAATGGGATAATGAAGATTATACGCAGAAATCCCTAACAGAATACCGCAATGCATGGCTGGCAACCGATTGGCGAATGGTTCAAGGAACAGTTCAACAAATTAAGGCAGAACATTCGCTGTCCCATACAGCCGCAAAGGAAAAGCAGGGGGATGAAACTGTAATCGGATATTGCATTGAGAAACAAAAAAGTACCGTCCATAAATGACTGATAAACGGTACTTTTTTTGTAATTTTGTTATCGGATTTCAAAATAGGAAATATATAATGAAAAGGTATTCCAAAATAGCAATTATCACAGCTTCTATAATTGGCCTATATGTTTTTGCATTGTTGTCTTTTGGCTTCCCTATACCCAGAGGTCATAAAGTTAACAGTGATTATTATACCTACTATCAAAATATCAGAGGCATATACTATATCTCTGTTGAACATTCGCTAAACCTGATCAATTACGGTAATTGGGGATACCTCAAAGACGTGGACAAGGCAACATTTATGGTATTAGATGACAACTTGGCAAAGGATGCAACACATGTCTGGTTTGGAAGCAAGTTGATAGAAAACGTAGATGCCAAAACATTCCATATCAATGCCAACGGAGTTGCGTGTGATAAAAACAATGTCTATATCCGCGATTTCTCCAGCAGCAGTTCATTCATAAGACCTTCCCATAGCAGCATAGATGCTGAAACTGCCGAATATTTCGTGTATCGTCTTGGCCGCAGGTCGGATGAGTGGATACGAGACAAAAATTACGTTTACTACAATGATAAGAGAACTGATGTCGATAGAAACAGTTTTAGGATTATAGGCGAGGATTGGTTTATAGACAAGAACTATGTCTATCAGACTGTACCTAATTCTAAAACAGGACAGTGGGAACTACAGCGTATAGATTCCTTGCAACATCCTGTTGAGCCGGGGTATCAATATTTCCGCAATGGCAGAAATGTTATTTATGGTGATTCTGTAATCGTTCGGAATATAGATATTAAACGTTTTGAGGAAATCGGTGTCGGCAAATATTTAGTTAATGATATGCTCTTCTTGAATGGAGAACCTTTCCTCAAAGACTCATTAGATGTAGAAAATGCCACGTTCTATTTTTACGGGCGTATTGCAACCGACAAACAGTATGTATTCTTTGACAGGAAGCAACTAAATGACATTAACGCCGCTACTTTTCATCAAATTAGCGATGAAGTCTTTGAAGATAGAAACTACATCTATACTATAAAAGAAAATTCATGGAACGATGAATATCCGTTCGATAAAAAGAAGAAAGAGTATTAAGAAATCAATCATAAACAGATATTTCTCCAAAAAACATATGAATAGCAGCGGAATAATGAAACAAACTGATGATATTAGCAAAGTATTATCCACTTTTAAGACTTTAGCGGCTGCTCAGGTTGCCGCAACAGAGAATGGCGATTATAGAAAGGGCAATAAAGCCTTTAAACAAGTTATTAAAATTATTAAATACCTCAAGGGATTAGGACGAGTGAGTGAATTGGAGGCATTGTTGTCTGATTCCAATGTAGGGGTTAGAATGTTTGCAGCCTTTGGCTTACTGCAAACATCTCCAGATATTGCGGTTCCCATACTCAAGGAAATCGCACAAAGGGAAGACATACATTCTCTCACCGCGAGAACGACGCTTGAAGAATGGGAATCCAATACGCTAATATACCCATTCTGAGATTTCTTACTATATTATGGCAAAAGCTATGATATTGACCTATAAGCAATGTTGGATTTATGAATTAAATTAAATGGTTACAAATTGACTCCATCTCGACCTCTCTCAATTTTCCAATCATACAGACCCTCCGCCACATCGCCAACCTCCTTGAGTGTATGGCGATGTTTTATTTCGTCAAAAGGCTGTCGGCTCTCCGCATAGTCACAGAGCCATGCGCCGACCATATTCTGCTGTTCGGTCGTTTCCCCGTACTCCTGCATCACACTTTTGATGTCGGCGGCTTCGGACGGGGCGAAGAATGACTTGTGCTGTTCCGTCCCGAAATGGATAATCGCATCTATGGCTCGCCTGAAAACCTCGCTTGCCTTGTAGAGCATATCCGCAAACAGGCTTAGGATATGCCTGCTCGCTTTCAGCGCACTCTGCAACAGGCGGATGGCCTTGTCTTTCTCCGCCGTGGCTTGAATTACCGCTTGGCTGATGCGCTGCTGCTCGCTGTCCTTTTGTTCCTGAAGCCGCCGTACCACCTTGTCTCTTTCCATGCTAAGAGAGCGGCTTTGCACCAAAGCCCTGTCACGCTCCGCTTCGGTTTTCTGCTTTTCTGCTGTCAATGCCTTTGTCCGTTCCTCCGCCTTGTCCTTTACGGCTTCGGCAAAGGCTTTTCTGATGCGCTCGTTCTCGGCTTTCAGCTTGGCGTTTTCCTTTCCGACCGCAGCAGACTTGCCGACTCCCACAAGACTGCCGACGCTGTCAAGTATGCTGTCCACTTTCGCCTTGCGCTCGTCTTTGAGCTGCTGCTCCCTTTCGGCAATCTCTCTGTCGAGGGAAAGACGGTACTGCTCTTTCGCCTTGTTCTCGTTCTCTACAAAAATGAGTTCCGCTTCGGCTTCCTCCTTGGCGGCGATGGCGGCTTTCCTTGCGGCTTTCGCCTGTTCCGCTTCCTGCTTCTGTTTGGCGATGATGAAGTCCGTGCGTTCCAGATGTTCCTTGCCCGTCACCTCCTTTGAGGTGCCCCTTTCCATTTCCAGACACTCAGCCAAAACGGTCTGCATCTCGCTCATGTCCTGCTCTTTCAGCTTGCAGGACTTGCCCGTGTCGTGGTTCATCCAGTCCCACACGATGTGGGCGTGAAGGTTGGGCTTCCATGTGGCATTGTCGCCGGGTATTCCGTAATGTCCTTCGTCACGGTGGATGAACACTTGCAGTGCTGTGACACCCCAGCGCTCCCTGCACACCTCACAGAAACGCTGCAACTGCTCCATCGTGGTGTCGTCCTTGATGACAACCACGCCCTCCTTGAGCGGAGTGCTGCCACGGACGATGGTCACCTTGCCCGTCTTCTTGTTCACCCGTTCACGGTCTTTGGTCTGCATCGCCCGGCCTGTCTTTTCCTTGACCATTGCGGCTATCTGATTGTAGCGGTCGGTGAGCGTGGCTTCGCCGAAATCAGGTGATACCCATGTCTCGTTTCCTGCCATGAGGTCGGTACGGATGTAGAACTTCTCCTTGCGGATATTGGCGAGGTATTCCGCTGTCCGCCTGTTGTGCGCTTCGCTGCTGCCGATGTTGCACGGCTTGATGTTGATGGATGTCTTCTGTGCCATAGGCTTGTCTGTATTTTGGGTTTCACTTCGGGTTATTAGGGCAGAGCTTTAATCGGAGGGTGCAGGGAGAGGGTCACTTCCTGCTCTGGGTTCTTAGGGGTGGAAGCCACTAAGCGGAGTTTCCAAAGAGGGGGTCACTCTTTGGTCGGGTTGCATAGGGCTGAAAGTCCTTGCCGGGTTCTTAGGGCAGAGCCATAAGCCCCTCGGGAGAGCCCACAACTTCGGAGCACAGCGGAGAAGTTATAGTGGGCTATATCTGGGCAAGCCCAGTCAGTCACGCCACGCCAACGGAGTACCGCTGAAATCCTGCGCTGTGCGCCCGTCAGTTCCTCCCGGCTATGTCGGGGTCATCCACGCCGCCATTCGTGCCGTCCTGCGCTTCTTTCAGGCTTTCTACGGGGTTATTGCCATGCTGCCCGTTGTCTTTGACATGGGAATTGTCGGCTTCGTCCTCCGCATCCGCTCTGTCATCCGACCTGTCGGAAACTACAGGCGAACATAGGGAAGAAGAAAGGGCGGCTGCTCCGCCTGCCGTGCTGTCCGCATCCTGCCTTGGGCATTGACAACCGTCCGGCACGGTACACGGTTTATTCTCCAACGGCATATCATTAGAGTATGGTGTCCGCACTCCGTCTGTCTGTCCTTTGGAAACAGCCGCAGGCTTGACATAGTGGGGATTGGTCAGCAGGACACCATCCACATACCACCCCGTCAGGAAATGCAGGGTGTGTACGGAAGTGCGGTTGTTAGTTCGGGTGGTCAGCATACCGAGCCTGTTGAAGCTGTTGATGAGCTTCCCGATGGTCTTGCGGTTGCAGTCCATGTATTCCGCCAGTTCCACATCGGAAGCTGCGACTTCTCCCACCTCCAACTCAATCTCAACGCCCTTGATACGGAGGGCGGTCTTTGTCCGCACGGCTGCGGTCATAAGTCTGTGCAGGCACTTCTGCCTGTCGATGGCGGCTTTGCCGTCCAAAAGGAAATCCCACTGCCCGGCGGAAAGGATGGTGCAGTAATGTATGCTCTGTTCGTTCTTGCACATAGTATATGATATTTATAGGTGTTACACTGGTCAGCTACATGCCCATGCTATACCCTTGTTCCGGCATGTGATATTCCCTGTCCGCTGCGATGTGGTTCAGCACATCCTGCAAGCGGTTGAGTTGGTCATGGTCAAGCACCCGGATGGCGCTGATGGTTATCTTCTGCGTGGCAATCCTGCGGTGGGCGATGTTGTTCTCGCTCATCTTGCCGTCACCGTCCGCATGGACAGAACGGAGGTAGGCATTGACCGCTTCCGTCTGTTCCTTTGATGGGTACGGTGCTGCCCACCTGTCCTGAATGTAGCCGACCATTTTGCCGACCGCATCAGCTAAAAGAGGGTCATGCCGTGCGATGATGTCCGTCAGTTGTTCGATGTTCATTTTTTATTCCCTCCCTCTATTCGTTCGATGTCCGTCAGACGGTAGCAGTTCTTTCCGCCGACCTTGTGGCAGGTCAGGTAGCCGGACTTGTTCCACCTCCATAGTGTCGCATGGCTTTTGCCGAGCCTGTGACGGACAGCCGCCTCGTCAAGCATAGCATCCTTAGCGGCGGCACAGCGTGCCTGTTCCTCCGCCCATTGTTGAAAGGCGGACTTCAGTGTATCGACAGAAGTGATGACTATGGTCTCGGGCTGTCGTGATTCCAGTTCATTTGAAGATTTCATCATGGTAAGGGCAGGTTTTCTTGCGACCCTCACGGCAAGACATTCGCCTCGCACCTGCCCGGGCTGCACCGCCGGAGTGAGGTCTTCGGCGGATTCGCACTGCGAAATTAGAACGCTTTGAAACGATTACGGAATATTTCGGGTTGTCATTAACTGCCGGACACCGGAAAACATTTTTGTGAACGGATTTAACAGATTAGACAGGGATAAACCTATAAAAAGACCTGCCTCCGATAGTCCGGGAGCAGGCCAGTAATCTGCGAAAAGAGGGGAAATGAAATTATTCGGCCAATGATTTTATCATCCGCCATAACTGCACGAACACGCTCTTCCGGCTTGGCTTACCGGACAGGAAGACGATGCGCCCGTCATTCTCTTTGGTATAACCGATTTTAGTCCGCAGTGTTCCGATGATGTTTTTCTTTTCCTTGTCGGTAAAACGCTCGTGCAGGTAATTGTTGTAGGCGGTCTTCGTCACATGACGGAACTCGGTAACGATTTTGGCATGGGCGATGTTCCTCACAAGCCCCTCATCCCTTGCGCACACCATGACAAGTGCCGCACCTCTGCCGACCTCGCCTTGCAGCAGGAAATGCAGGGTGTCGAGAATTTTCTCCGAATGTTCCGGGTAAAGGATTTCATCCGTAAATCCGGAAGGCTTCTGCTGTCCGGCTATCTGTTTCCATGCATTCAGATATGTCCGTATCATCTGTGGCGGTACCTCCGGCAGGTATTTCCTCAGGAGGGAATCCACAAAGTTATGCACTTCATCAGGATGGTTGCGTGCCCGGATAAAAAGGTATTCCACGACATGCTTGACACGCTTCTCCCTGCAGATGGTCTCCCACGGCAATTCGGGGCGGTCTATGAGCAGTATGATGGTCTTGGCGGCCGCTTCGACCGACGGCACGGGAATCTCGTCATCCAGTTCTCCGTCCTCCTTGAGGCGGGCTTCTACAAGTGAGAGGATATAGGCGATGTTGCGCTCCATGTTCCGCTGGCCATACTGCAATTCTATATCGGCATTTATGTCTTCGATGTTCTCTTTCATATGTTCAATAGGGATATAAGGGTCAGTCATTTGTTCCGGTCTTCGATTGTTCCAGCAAGGCGGCGAGCTGTTCTGCCGACATTTGCCCCAACTGCTCCATGAGCATGGATTTCACTTCAGCCTCCTGCTTTGCCTTTGCCACTTTCTTGGCGATGCTTGTTGCCAGTTCGATACCGCTGATTTTGATGTAATCGTTGAATACGCTTTCCGTCTTATGTCCGCTTATGGACATCATTTCGTGGCTGTCGAGCAGCTTGCTCAGGTACATGAGGGTGATGCCCGTCCGCCGTGCCGTGTGCGTGGTGGCGAGCCTGTATCTTGGCACAAGGGCTTCGCCGTGTTCGTTGCGCTTGAACTGTACCTTGTTCTGTTCCTCCATTCTTTGGCTTACAAGCGTGATTTTGGTCGCCATCTCCTGCTTCAGGCTCGGTACTGATTCGGAGAGCTTTTCAAGAATGATTTTGATTATTTCATTCAAGTCATTGTTGTGGATGTATGGCAGGTTGTAATCATATTTCTCGAAGATTCGGATAAGGTTGTCGTTGAGTATGGGAATGGTGACTTCCGTCCCGGTCTTCTGCTGTGTCAGCGTGATAATACCCACCCCGTCATGGAAACTCACATTACGCTCCGTGATATGGGAATAGTCTGAAAAGCGTTGGCTTGTGTAGCAGCCGACGAGGAACACATCACGGGCCTTGTCTTCCTTTCCGCTTAGCGGCATCTCATAGAGTGCCTGCAGTTCCTCCTCTGTCAGATAGATTTCCACCACCTTGTCTTCACGGGTCACATGGAGTTTCGGAAAGTGGTCAAGTACCGATGCCTTGAAACGGTAGCCCTCCTTGAAAGCGGTGTTGAGCATGGCGGAGAATACGGCGAGGTTCTTGTTTATGGTTTTCTTCATATAGCCGTATTCCTCCATATAAAGGACAAACTCGTCTATCAGCCGCTCGTTTATGTCTTCCCACTCGAAAGGATGCAGTTTGACGAAGTTTTCAAGTATATTGGCGAAACCCGTATAAGTGTGCAGGGTCTCTTTCGTGTAGTTGTTACCCTTGCGTTTGATTGTTCCGTTCCTCATGCCCTCCAGCCTTTTGCGGACAAACTCAAGCAGTCCCGGTCTGCGCACCTCCTGTAACTGGCGGACGAGTTCGGCATTGGCTGCGGCCTGTTCCTTTTTCTTGGCGACAATAGTCGTTCGGCTGATTTCGGCAGGATTGACCGATCTCACCACCTCGTACACATCAAGGATGTCCTTGCGTGTGCGTGTTCCCTCCGGCAAGGACATGGCAATGGCCTGTAGCGAAGCGATGAACGCCTCGATGTCCGTCTTCTTTTTCAGCAGTTCGTCACGGAACGCCGCATTGAGCTTGCCGCGCATCGGTATCTTGATTTCGCCATCGGCAAAATACTCCGGCAGGACGGTAATGTTGGACTTGAACTGCGGACGGTTGGTGCGTGTGATGTCAAGTCGTACCAGTATGGGATGCTCGCCGTGTGCATTCGCTTTCTTCGAGAGTGAGAGTGTCGCCTTTGCCATAACAGATGATTGGATGATTACGCTGCAAAGATAGAAAATCCATCCAAAAAATGTCACAAAAAAATGTCACACTAATGAGATATTATGAAATTTTGACGAAATAGCTATATTTCATTAAAAGACTTATAATCAATGTATTTATCTTTCTTTTGTTTGACTTTTCTTCCTTTGTTTGGATGTTGTTTTCACTAAAATGGGGTATTAGGCTACCCTTCCCTTTGTTTTGTGGCACACGGGCAAGCCCGGACACAATCTGCTTTGGCAGAAGTATGGTTCAAAAAAGAGTGCGGGCATTTGTCATAAATCCACAAAATCTATTCACAAATATTGTGAGAGAAGGTCATTTCTAAGTGTTAAAATTCCCATAAAGATCCATGGGGATTGAATAATTTTCAATATCTTTGTTTGCAATCCCAGTTTGTAACAGGAATGAAAGAGATTAACAGGTTGAGAATTATTCTTGCGGAAAAGAATAAAACAGGGAAATGGCTGGCGGAACAGTTGGGTAAAGACCCTTCGACCATCTCGAAGTGGTGCTCCAACTCGTCGCAACCGCAACTGGATACGGTGATTCGTATTGCAGAGTTGCTGGAAGTGGATATTAAGGAATTGATAAACAGATAATATATGGCAAGAGAACAGGAGCGTGCGGAACTTCACCGCACAATCTGGCAGATAGCTAACGACCTGCGAGGAAGTGTTGATGGTTGGGATTTCAAAAATTATGTCTTGGGAATGTTGTTTTACCGCTTCATCTCCGAGAATATTACCGCTTTTATCAATGCGGAAGAGCACCGGGCCGGGAACGTGGACTTTGATTATGCCGAATGTTCGGACGAGCAGGCCGAGTTCGGACGTGAAGTGACCGTACAGGAGCGGGGATTCTATATCCTTCCGTCGCAGCTCTTCGGCAATGTGCGCAAACGCGCCGCAGCAGACCCCAATCTGAACGAAACGCTGAATAATATTTTCCATGCCATCGAAAATTCGGCCAAGGGTGCAGCGAGCGAGGATGACATGAAGGGCCTGTTTGCCGACATCGATGTAAACAGCAACAAACTCGGAGCAACGGTGCAGAAACGCAATGAGACGTTGGTGAAGATTCTCGATAAGATCGGCGACATGAAACTCGGCAATCTGGCCGATAATCAAATCGACACCTTCGGCGACGCCTACGAGTTTCTGATGACGATGTATGCCAGCAATGCGGGAAAATCGGGCGGCGAGTTTTTCACGCCACAGGAGGTCTCCGAACTCCTTGCACGTATTACGCTCGTCGGGAAAAAACAGGTGAACAAAGTGTACGATCCGGCCTGCGGCAGCGGTTCGCTATTGTTGAAATTCGCCAAAGTGCTCGGCAAGGAGAATGTGCGTCAGGGATTCTATGGGCAGGAGATCAATATTACCACCTACAATCTTTGCCGCATCAACATGTTCCTGCACGATATCAACTACGAAAAGTTCGATATTGCACTGGGAGATACGCTGCTTGCCCCGAAACATTGGGACGATGAACCGTTCGAGTGCATCGTCTCCAATCCTCCTTACTCGATCAAATGGGTCGGGGATGAAAATCCGTTGCTGATTAACGACCCGCGGTTCTCGCCTGCGGGTATTCTGGCTCCCAAGAGCAAAGCCGACCTTGCTTTTACGATGCACATGCTTTCGTGGCTGGCTACCAACGGTACGGCGGCTATCGTCGAGTTCCCCGGTGTGCTCTACCGAGGCGGAGCCGAACAGAAAATCCGCAAATACCTGATCGACAACAACTACATCGACACCGTCATTCAGTTGCCAGCCAATCTTTTCTTTGGCGTCGGCATTGCTACCTGCATTATCGTGCTGAAGAAGAGCAAGAAGGACAATGCAACGCTCTTTATCGATGCCTCGGGTGAGTTTATCCACGAGGGTAATAAGAACAAACTCTCCGACGCCAACATCGCACGGATTCTCGAAGCATTCGCCGCACGCAAGGATGATGCGCATTTTGCCCGTCTGGTCGGAAACGAGAAGATTGCCGAGAATGATTACAACATCTCGGTTTCGTCATACGTCGAACAGCCCGATACGCGCGAGGAGGTAGATATAGAGGCGCTGAACCTGCGTATTGCAGAGATTGTCGCACGTCAAAACGTGGTGCGCACGGCTATCGACGCGATTGTGGCCACATTGTAAAACGGAATGAATATGAGCAATAAAGAGATAACGATCCGAAGTTCGGCCGCCGAATACCTGACCTTCGTAGCGGCTACGGGTGAAAATCCCTCCCGCGTGGAACTCCGGTATGAGGATGAAAACATTTGGCTGACCCAACGAATGATGGCGGAGCTGTATGGGGTGGATGTACGCACCATTAACGAGCATATCCGGAAGATTTACGACGACAACGAATTGTCCGAGTCAGCAACTGTCCGGAATTTCCGGATAGTTCAAACCGAAGGCAGCCGTGAGGTCTGTCGCGAAGTGAAACATTATAGTCTCCAGATGATTATCTCCGTGGGCTTCAAAGTCAATAACGAGCGTGCCGTACAGTTCCGCAAGTGGGCGAATGCGGTTGTCAAGGACTACACCATACAGGGATGGGTGATGGACGATGAGCGGCTGAAACGGGGCGGTACGGTGCTTACGAAAGACTATTTCGAGAAGCAGTTGGAGCGCATCCGTGAGATTCGTCTGTCGGAACGTCGTTTTTACCAGAAGATTACGGATATTTACGCTACGGCCGTCGATTACGATCCGACGGCAAAGGCCACCCAGCGTTTTTTCGCCGCAGTGCAGAACAAGATGCATTACAGCGTGCATGGTCACACAGCGGCGGAGTTGATCTATCAGCGTGCCGACGCCGACAAGGAGCACATGGGACTGACGACATGGGAAGGTGCACCGACGGGCAAAATTCACAAATACGATGTAACGGTTGCCAAAAACTACCTTACGGAGGAGGAGTTACAGACACTTGGCCGCATTGTTTCGGCCTACCTCGATCTGGCGGAGATACAGGCCATGCGCCATATCCCCATGACGATGGAGGACTGGGAGAAACGGTTGAACGGTTTTTTGTCGCTGATGGATCGGGAGGTGCTTGCCAATGCCGGCCGCATCTCGGCGGAACTGGCCAAAGCCCATGCCGAGAGCGAATGGGAGAAATATCGCATTGTTCAGGATCGTCTCTATACGAGCGATTTCGACCGCTTCGTGCAACTGGAGGAGCGTGCAGCCGACAAGGAGAAAGGAGGTGAGCAATGAACCGTATCGAGGAGATGATCCGGGAGTTGTGTCCCAATGGAGTAGAATATAAAGCATTGGGAGAAATAGGGACTTTTGTAAGGGGCAACGGTCTGCAAAAGAAAGATTTTATGGCTGAAGGAGTTGGTTGTATTCATTATGGACAAATTTATACTTATTACAACCTATTTGCTTCACAAACAAAATCTTATGTAGATCCAATATTAGCTCGGAAACTAACAAAAGTAAAAACCGGTGATATAATTATTGCTTGCACAAGTGAAAACATAGAAGATGTTTGTAAAGCTATTGCATGGTTAGGTGAAGATGAAATTGTAACAGGTGGACACGCTTGTGTGTTTTCGCATGAACAAAACCCGAAATATATATCGTACTTTTTCAATACTGATAATTTTTTTCAGCAAAAAAAGAAGTATGCAAGAGGTGCAAAGGTTGTCGATATTAAAGTCGGTGATATAGCAAAAATTGAGATTCCTGTTCCGCCTCTTGCGATTCAGAACGAAATCGTAAATATCCTCGATAAGTTTACGGAACTGGAGGCGGAACTGGAGGCGGAACTGGAGGCACGGCGGAAGCAGTATGAATACTATCGCAATAAGTTGTTGAATTTCAGCAAATTCGGGGGGGGGTATTCTGAAGATGTAAAATGGTGTAAATTAAGCGATATAGGCACATTCTATGGAGGTCTCACCGGAAAGAGCAAACGCGATTTTATAGCAGGAAATGCCAAGTTTATCACTTATATGAACGTATACTCCAATATTGCGATAGATGTCAACATGAATGATATGGTTCAGATTGCAGAAGGAGAGAAACAAAATAAAGTCGAGTATGGAGATGTTGTATTTACTGGTTCATCGGAAACACCTGATGATTGCGGGATGTCTTCCGTAATGACTACACGTCCGGATGGGGATTTATATCTCAATAGTTTTTGTTTCGGATTTCGTATGAACGATAGAGCATTGCTATTGCCCGATTTTATGAAATTCTTATTTCGCAGTGAAGAGATACGAAAACAGATAATAAAGACGACCAGCGGTGTTACTCGTTTCAATGTATCAAAAAAACGGTTTGGGGAGGTTGTTATCCCCATTCCTCCAATGAAAGAGCAGCAGCGTATCGTTGCCATTCTCGATAAATTCGAGACATTGGTAAACGATATTTCGGAAGGACTGCCCGCCGAGATTGCCGCCCGTCGGCAGCAATATGAGTATTATAGAGATAAACTACTGACTTTTAAGCGCAAAGAAGATGCAAAAATACAACCTGGTTGCTGAAAATCCCGAAAGTACGGTCGTCAGTGACTACCGGGCAGAATACCGCACGGAAAAAGAGTACCAGTCGGAGGCCGATCTCGAACGGGCTTTTATCAAACTGCTGACCGAACAGGCATACGATTACCTGCCGATTCATACCGAAACGGAGTTGATTGCAAACCTGCGCCGTCAGTTGGAGAAACTCAATCACTATACGTTTACGGATGCCGAGTGGTCGCGTTTCTTTACGGGTTGTCTTGCCAACAAGAACAGTGGAATTGTAGAGAAGACCGCCATCATTCAGGAAGACCATGTGCAATTGCTGACGCGCGACGACGGAACAGTCAAGAATATCTACCTGCTCGACAAGGTCAATATCCACAACAATTCGCTCCAGGTCATCAACCAATACGAAGTCGATGGCGGAATGCGCTCCAATCGTTACGATGTTACCATATTGGTGAACGGCCTGCCGTTGGTGCACATCGAACTGAAACGTCGAGGTGTCGATATCAAGGAGGCTTTCAATCAGATCGACCGCTACCAGCGGGAGAGTTTCTGGGCAGGCAGCGGATTGTTCGAGTATGTCCAGATATTCGTCATATCGAACGGAACCTACACCAAGTATTACAGCAATACCACGCGCCAAAGCCATATCAAGGAGGCCGCCTCCGGCGGAAACCGCTCCAAAAGTCGGCAAACGAGCAACAGCTTTGAGTTCACCTCGTGGTGGGCAGATGCCAACAACCGGCCGATTACCGATCTGATGGGTTTCGGCCGCACATTCTTCGCCAAGCATACGTTGCTCAATCTGCTGACCCGGTACTGCGTATTTACCTCCGACCGGATGCTGCTCGTCATGCGTCCCTATCAGGTTGTAGCGACGGAACGCATCTTGAATAAAATCAACGTGGCCAACAGTTACAAACGCTATGGTACGGTAGAAGGCGGCGGGTATGTTTGGCATACGACGGGCAGCGGCAAAACTCTTACGTCGTTCAAAACGGCACAGTTGGCGAGCAAACTGCCTTACATCGACAAGGTGCTGTTTGTGGTCGACCGCAAGGACCTCGACTACCAGACGATGCGCGAGTATGACAAGTTTGAGCGAGGGGCAGCCAACAGCAATACGAGTACGGCGATTCTGAAACGTCAGTTGGAAGACCCGGCGGCGAAGATCATCATCACGACCATTCAGAAACTTTCGGTCTTTATCGGTCGTCATGCGGAACATCCAGTCTTCCAGCAAAAAATCGTCATCATTTTCGATGAGTGCCACCGTTCGCAGTTCGGTGATATGCATACGGCCATCATCCGAAAATTCAAACGTTATTTCCTGTTCGGGTTCACGGGTACGCCGATATTCGCCAAAAATGCCGTAAGCGGAGGAAAGCCCGATTTGCGGACAACGGCACAGGCTTTCGGAGACCAGTTGCATACCTACACGATTGTCAATGCCATCAACGACAAGAACGTATTGCCGTTCCGCATCGAGTACGTCCGTACCGTCAAGGAGAAAGAGGAGATTGAGAATTCGATGGTCTGGGACATTGCCCGTGAAGAGGCATTGGCCGACAAACGGCGTATTGCCAATATCGTTGCCTACATTCTCCAACATTTCAATCAAAAGACGAAACGCACGGCAAAATCTTATGAATTCCATGCCGTGACAAATATTGGCGAGGTGGCTTCAGCCGGTCGTCGCAATAAGGTCGAAGAGGTAAAACAACGAACACGTCTGACGGGCTTCAATTCGATTTTCGCTGTCTCTTCCATTGATACGGCCAAGATGTACTATGCCGAGTTCAAACGTCAGATGGAGGAGCTGCCGAGTGACCGGCGGCTGAAAGTGGCGACGATATACAGTTTTGGCGTCAATGAGGATTCGGACGATTTTATCATGGATGAGAATCCCGAAGATACGAGTGGCTTGGATCAGAGTTCCCGCGATTTTCTCGAAAGCGCCATTGAGGATTACAATGCGATGTTTGCCACATCATACGATACGTCGAGCGATAAATTCCAGAATTATTACAAGGACGTATCCCTGCGGATGAAGAATCGGGAGTTGGATTTGCTGATTGTCGTCAATATGTTCCTGACGGGTTTTGATGCAACGACACTCAATACGTTGTGGGTCGACAAGAATCTGCGGATGCATGGGCTGTTGCAGGCCTATTCGCGTACAAACCGTATTCTGAACTCGATCAAGACTTTTGGCAATATTGTATGTTTCCGCAATCTCGAAAAGGCTACCAACGAGAGTATTGCGCTATTTGGAGATAAGGAAGCCGCGGGCATCGTGTTGCTCAAAACCTTCGATGAATATTATAACGGTTATACGCAGAATGATAAGGAAGTTCGCGGTTATGCGGATTTAGTCAGCGAACTGCAGATGAAGTATCCAGCCGGAGAGCAGATTGTCGGAGAACAGAACAAAAAGAGTTTTGTGCGATTATATGGGGCAATTCTGAAACTGCGGAATATTCTCTCTACATTTGATGCTTTTGCTGGACGTGAAATATTGACCGAACGCGATGTGCAGGATTATCACAGTGCATACATTGACCTGTACAATGAGTTCCGACCTCAGAAGCATGAAGCGGAGCAAATCAACGAGGATTTGGTTTTCGAGATGGAACTAATCAAGCAGATAGAGGTCAATATCGACTATATTCTGTCGTTGATTCGCAAGTACCACGAAGGGCACTTGCAGGATAAGGAGATTATTGTAACGATTCGTAGGGCGATCGACTCAAGTGTTGACCTGCGCAACAAAAAGGAGCTGATAGAACGGTTTATCGAATCTCTGACGCCGGAATCAGAGGTGGATGAGGACTGGCTGGCTTATGTTGAAGAGCAGCGTCGTGCCGAGTTGGATCGGATTATCGTTGATGAGAACCTAAACAGTGAAGAGGCTTACAAGTTTATGGATAACGCCTTCCGCGACGGGTTTGTACAGACGACAGGGACAGCGATAACAAAGGTTCTGCCACCTGTATCCCGTTTCACCCCTACGGGTGACCGAACAAAGAAACGCGAAACCGTCATTGAGAAACTGACTGCGTTTTTCAATCGGTTTTGGGATATAATGTCATTAAAAACAGAATAATAATAAAGATATGGGACTTTTTTCAGAAAGATATGGTTACACCAAACCCTCCGATGTAATCATTAGAGAACGGATTACTCCGGAAATACAAAATGCAATTTGTTCATGTTATGATAAATTACACAAATTCTTTATGAATTCGGGATCGTACATGCATGTGGACGAGGCATATCTGGAGATGGAAAAGTATTTGTGGACTTATTTTTTGAATAACAGGGAGGGAAGTTTTTCTGATGGACGTCATTATCATATTGTTGCAACTGATTTTATAGAAAATAAAAATAATTCCTGGTATCGAAAATTAGATATAGTCGAATGTACGATTAAATATCTTGCAGAAGTCGACGCAATACATAATAATTGGAGAGCGCCTGTTAGTCAGGCATTTATTCGTCAACTCAATTTCGAGTTTGAACGCTTGAATTTCGCCTATCGTGTTGTTGGACAGGAGATTGTTGAGATGACATCACAAAGTGAGATTACAGCGATAGAGGAAGCCTTAGCAAATAGTTCTCATAATATCAAGATGCACCTTAGCAGAGCTTTGGAATTATTTGCACAACGTCCGGATGGAGACTATCGTAATTCAATTAAGGAGTCAATATCTGCAGTAGAAGCATTTTGTAGAGAAAAGACAGGAGAAAATACATTAGGCAAGGCATTGAATCGAATGGAAGCCAATGGAATTGTTTTTCCCCAATTGTTGAAGGTCGCTTTTGATAAATTATATGCATATACAAACCAACCGGATACCGGTATCCGGCATGCTTTGATGGATAATGAAGGGGCATACACTCCAGCATCAGAGGAAGCGTTATTTATGCTTGTTTCGTGCTCTGCTTTTTTAAATTATCTATGTAAAAAAATCAATTGATATGGATATATTTAAATGGGAACTACTTATAGCATGTTTCCTTTTAGGAGCCTGTACAGCAAGTTTTGTATTGTTCTTATTTTGTGATATCAATGTCTACCGAAAAAATAATTTGACTACTATGATAAACAGAATTTTAATGTGGATACCTCGATTATGGTATCCTTTGATTCTGATTCTTTCTACCGTTTATGTCTGCTGTAATTTTTCGGACTGTCTTAATTTTCAATTTTTCTCTGATTTTCAGGGTGATAATCTAATATTTATTGTTTGTTTATTATTGTGGATTTTGCCATTATTTGATAAGTTCGAAATATTTGGCGCCAATTTTAAATTGCGATGGCAGAATGAGGTATCGCAGAAGGCTGCGGATGAAGCAATTAGGATGCAAGGTGCAAATGGCGCAGAACAATTAGAAAACATGATTAATGAACAGGAGGGCAAAGGACATGTGGAATAATAAGCCAATACAGCAAGTTATCGACCAAGGGTTAAGATTGTTACAAAGCAATCAAGTGACAGATTCGACATATCAAATCTGGGTCGAATATTCAAAGTCCATGTTGAATATTGCAACAAATAATCCGACAATATATTCCAATTATTTATCGGTTATTTTGGCCGCTTCTAATCCCAGTATGCAACCCAGTCAGCGGTTAAGTATGTGTTTACAATATTTAATAAATATTCAACCAATCATATAACGCTATAAAATGCAGGGGGCTTAAAATACTGATAGCAGCGAAAAGAAAAAATACAAACTTTACTTTATGCCCATCTTATATATATTCATTAAAGTAAAGTCAAACAAAGGGAAAACAGATGGCTGCGCCAAAACTTATTGGTTACAGCCATTTTCTTTTGGCTGCATTGTTGAACAAGCTGAATAAATTCAGTTTACTTTAGTCTATTAGCTCTATATATAAGCTAAACCAAAGTAAACTATATTTAGATAAGCATATTTGCTTGTCAGTATGCCGATGGCTATTACGGTAAAAGCGGTTTTGGTGGTTCAGTAGATTTTCAGAGGGGATAAATTTGTTAGGTTGGAGAACAAACCTT
>ERZ826146.1270-NODE-1270-length-24275-cov-5.210818_pt1 | contig 24275 bp, 19 predicted proteins | sample MGYA00519857_ERZ826146 | MGnify/ENA primary metagenome ERZ826146 (study PRJEB31778, sample SAMEA3449222) | human gut metagenome | biome: human gut; feature: human-associated habitat; material: faeces | place: United Kingdom | collected 2010/2012 ...
CGGGAAAGACCATCTATATTCTGGACGAGCCGATCGCCGGCGTCGATCCCGCCGCGCGTGATTACATTTTAAAGACCATTATCCAGGATTACAGCGAGGATGCGTCAATTCTGCTCTCCACACACTTGATTGCGGACGTCGAGCAGCTTCTGGACGATGTTATTTTCCTGAAAGACGGACAGATCATTCTCTCTTCCAGCGTGGAGGAGATCCGGGACACCCGCCATCAGTCCGTAGACTCTTATTTCCGGGAGGTATTCTCATGCTCACAAAACTGATTTCCCATGAATGGAAAGATACGTTTAAAGTTCCTGCCCTTCTGCTCACTATCACGGTGCTGCTTTCCGCCGCCAGCCTCGTATACTTCTCCGTTGCTGACCAGGCTAGCGCCGGCACAGATCTCAATGTGCGAAACTTTGTACTTTACATCGCATACATCCTGATTCTCAGCGGTCTTTCCATGATCCTGACAATCTATTTTGCTATCCGTTTTTATAAAAATCTCTATACCGACGAGGGCTATCTGATGCACACGCTCCCTGTCAAGCCCTGGATGCTGATTGTCTCCAAGCTGACCATCGGAACCATCTGGTTTTATCTGATCGATTTGTTGTTGGTTGGTGCAATTACCTTGATCACCTTGATTGCCCTGCCCACAATGGCATATTTTTCTCCGGAAGATCTGTTGGAGCTTCGGACAATGTTCCAGTCGTACCACACGATTTTCACTGTTCCATCCATACTCTTCCTGGCAATTCCCGTGATGATCATCAGCTCTGTCTTTTCCCTGCTTACCATCTATGCCTCGATCTCTTTGGGACAGCTGTTTTCCAGCCACAAGGTGCTCGCATCCATCCTGTGTTATCTCGGGCTGAGCACCATCCTTTCGACCGCTATGATGCTTCTGACTACGCCTACGACCGCAGGCGTGTTCATCCTTCAATCGACTTCTGCGAATCCGATGACTGATTTTGCCTCCATTTACTGGTCAATTATGCTGATTTCCCTGTTCGCAAATCTGGTTCTATGCGTTCCTGCTTTCTTGATCTGCAACTATGTAATGAAACGTTGTCTGAATCTTGATTAAACGAATCAACTGTACGCTTTGTAAAAGATCCGGTTATCCGGAAAAAACAACGCCCGCCAGGTTATCGTATAACCGACGGGTGCTGTTTTTTTCGTTTGCGCAGCTTTCGGCTTTGGCTGGTGTTCGGCACGGGCTTTGATCAGAGTCCGTTGCAACCAGCGTTCGATATATGTCGATCGCAGCGCTGCTGGCAGGTTTTCGGCGGCTGACGTTTAGAGCAGACCATCGTATCATTTTTTCTATCTCCGGCATATCTTATTATCACATATTCTGGATATGAGAGGTACTTTTATGCCACAGCTTTCCTGTGCTGCAGCAGAAGAAACCGGTTATCCCGGCTCCCTGATGATCTGCGTAACTTCTTCTGTCGGTTTTTTCCCGGTTGTGGGCGCTACTGTTACGATCTCCGACAGTGCTTCCCCGGAACAGATTCTTGAAACTCTTACTACCGATGAATCCGGACAGACAACGTCCGTCCTGCTGCCTGCGCCCAATCCCGCCTATTCCCAGAGTCCTTCCAATCCGCGGCCATACACCGATTATATGATCGAAGTACAAGCGGACGGTTACGAGCCCGTCCGTATCAACGGCGCTGAAATTCTGCCGGACGAATCCAGCATTCTTCCGGTTTCCATGACACCCACCGCAGTTTCCGACACTCCCGAAGAACAGGACATTTTCATCCCGGATCACACGCTTTACGGTGAATATCCTGCCAAAATCCCGGAAGCTGAGATCAAAACCGAAGCCGAAACCGGAGAAATCGTCTTAAGCCGCGTCGTCATCCCGGAATATATCATCGTCCACGACGGTCTTCCCGACGATTCCAGCGCGCCAAACTACTATGTCCGCTATAAAGACTATATCAAAAACGTCGCTTCTTCCGAAATCTATGCAACCTGGCCGGAGAGCACTATCTACGCCAACATCCTCGTCATTCAGTCCTTTACCCTGAATCGTGTATACACAGAATGGTATCGTGCAAAGGGCTATTCCTTTACCATCACCTCTTCCACCGCCTACGACCAGAAATTCATCTACGGCAGAAATATCTACAGCAACATCGACCGCCTCGTGGACTCCATTTTTGCAAATTATCTCTCCCGCCCCGGCGTGCGGCAGCCGATCTTTACCAGCTATTGCGACGGAAACCGCGTCAACTGTCAGGGTCTCTCCCAGTGGGGCTCCAAATATCTCGGTGACCAGGGCTACAGCGCGATTGAGATCATCCGCTACTATTACGGCAACGACATGTATATCAACGCAGCCCAAGCCATCAGCGGCGTCCCATCCTCCTGGCCTGGTTATGACCTGACAATCGGTGCATCCGGCACAAAGGTTCGACAGATGCAGGAGCAGTTAAACCGCATTGCACAGAACTACCCTGCTATCCCGAAAACCTCTGCCGACGGTATCTTCGGTTCCCAGACCGCTGCCCAGGTGCGGGCTTTTCAGCGTATCTTCAATCTCCCGGCAACCGGAATCGTGGATTATCCGACCTGGTATCAGATTTCAAACATTTATGTGGCGGTCAGCCGTATCGCAGAGCCAGGGACGTAATGGCAGGATTTTCCGCCTGCGGCGGGTCGCGCAAGCGACATTCTTCCATTCCGCTGCAGTGCGATCCGCGCGGAGCGTTTATTATCGTATAGGAAACGAAGTTTCCTATACGATGAATAAATACGCATCAACGATTCTGCATGAACCCTTCGATTTCATCCGGGTCGCGGATAATCTGCTCCGAAAGGACTTCGCATCCGTCCTCCGTAATCAGAAGGTCGTCCTCGATTCGGATGCCGATTTCCCATTCATCGATGTACAGCCCCGGTTCGTCGCTGATGACCATTCCGGGAAGCAGCTTATCGTTCTCCAGCGTGTTGACATCGTGCACGTCGATTCCAAGATGATGGGATACGCTGTGCATGTAGTAAGTGCCGATCTCCTCCTCGTTTTCAATCAGACCGAGACGGATACATCCCTCCGCCAGCACCTTTTTGCAGACGTCATTCAACTCCCGAAGCGTCATGCCGGGCTTTGCCGTTTTTGCGATCGTCCGGTTTGCTTTCAAAACGACCTCATAAACCGCCCTCTGCTGCTGCGTAAAATGCCCGTTTACCGGATAGGTTCTCGTGATGTCCGCACAGTAGCCCTGGTATTTTGCGCCCAGATCCATCAACAGCAGCGTGCCGTCCTCGCAGATATCCCGGTTGGTTTCGTAGTGCAGCATTGTACCGTTTGCACCGCTTCCGGCAATCGTCGGGAACGAAGTTCCATCCGCGCCCTGATACATGATCTGATATTCAAAATCCGCCTGCGCCTGATATTCCGCCATGCCCGGTTCCAGATGCTTCATCACATACTGCAGTGCATTGTCAGTGATTCCGATCGCCGTTTTGAGCTGTGCGACCTCGTCTGCATCCTTCTGCATCCGCATCTGCGCCACATACGGGAATAGATTTCTGATCGGATGTCCCGGATACAGCGCTGCGTATTCCTTCGCCTTTACCGCATTGTAATCCGGCAGATCCTCTTGCTGATGGCGATAACAGTCAAAATACAGGCTTTTGACATCCTCGCGGGTCATCATCATATCGAACACCCCGTCAAAGCTTTCCAGGAAACGCACATCTTCGATCTGGCTAACCTCTTTTGCCTCATCGACCGTCACCTTCCTGCCATACCAGCGCTCCTGCGTCGGGTCAGCCTCTTCTATAAATAGGATTTCCTTCGGATCGCGTTTTGTCTTTTTCATGAGCAGAATCATCCGCTCCCGGCGCAATCCCGTCAGATAAAAGAAGTTGCGGTTCGCCTCAAACGGCGCGTACTCGTCCGCGCTCACATGTGTTTCAATTCCAGAAAATAAAATCAGTGCAGCATTTTCCTCCATCTGATCGAACAGCTGCTGTCTTCTTTTTAAAAAATTCATCTTTCCCTCTCATTTCTGCGCACGCTTTTTGCGCATGCCGAGTTTGTGTCAAGTGCGCGCAGACACAAATCTCGTGATTGAAAAATGATATTTTTCAATCTTTCCATCACTCCCGGTAAAAAGCCTGAATGCTCTCCGTCACCAGCTTTTGAAACTTCGGTGCAGCGCTGTCTGCTGCTGCCTGCACTTCTTCATGGCTGAGCGGCTGTTTTGTCATGCCCGCTGCCAGGTTGCTGATACACGAAATTCCGCAGATACGCATTCCCATATGGTTTGCTGCGACCGCTTCCACCGCAGTCGACATGCCGACTGCATCTGCGCCGAGCCTGCGCAGCAGTTCCACCTCTGCAGGTGTTTCATAGGAAGGTCCCGTTAACTGCGCATACACGCCCTCCTGCAAAGCGATCTTCTGCTCTGCCGCTGTTTTTTTCAGAATTTCCTGCAGCTTCCGGTCGTATACCTGCGTCATGTCCGGAAACCGTACTCCCAATTCGTCAAAATTCTGCCCGATCAAAGGATTGGGTGCAAACAGAGAAATGTGATCCGTCAGCAGCATCAGATCCCCTGCAGAAAACGACGGATTGATCCCGCCGGAGGCATTTGTCAGAAACAAAAGCTCCGCTCCCATCCGCTTCATCAGCCGGATCGGCAGCACCACATCCGAAACCGGATAGCCCTCATAAAAATGAACTCTTCCTTTCATGCACACCACCGGAACTGATCCGATCCATCCAAAAATAAATTTTCCTGCATGTCCGGGCACAGTTGAGACCGGAAAACCGTCGATTTCATGGTAATCCAGCTCTGCCTCCACCCGGATTTTCTCCGCATAATCGCCAAGCCCCGAACCGAGCACCAGCGCAACCCTCGGTGTAAACGGAATCTTTTCCCGAATGCTTTCGTAACAGCTGATAAGCTTTTCATATACGTTCTGCATGATGTCCTCTTTCTTTTCCGGCATTTTTTGCTGCGATCGTAAAACTGCCTGATACCGCTTCCTCGCTATGGACAGCGAAAGCGTCCTGATTTTCTATTTCCATCAGATATGCGTCAGAATCAGCTCGCAGTCTCCCTCCGCCCGGATTTTTTCTCCGGAACAGGGAACAAAGAAGCTGTCGCCCGCAGAAAACTGCATTTTTTCATCCTGCTTGTACAGGATTCCGCTGCCCTTGACACATACAAGACTGCTGAAGGAATCCGAATAGGCAGGCAGCTCTGCCGTACCGTGAATCTGATAGCTTGCGCATTCAAAATATTTGCATCTGCTCAGGATCCGGCAGGTATAAGTATCCTTCACAACCGTCTCATCCTGGAACTGCGGCAGCTCGTATCGATGATAATCCATGACTTCCAGCGCCTTTTCCACATGCAGCTGGCGGCGGTTACCGTAACGGTCGGTACGGTTATAGTCGTACAGACGATAGGTACAGTTGGAACTTTGCTGAATTTCACAGACAACAACGCCCTTGCCGATGGCATGCACCGTACCTGCCGGAATATAGTAGGCTTTCCCGTTCTCGACCGGAATCCAGTTTAGCAGCGACAAAATCGAGCCGTCCGTAAGCGCCTCCTGCACCTGTTCCCGTGTCATATCCTGCTTGAAGCCGCAGTAAATCCCGGCGCCTTCTTCGTGCTCTAAGACATACCACATTTCGTTTTTACCGTACTCATTTTCACGGGAAAGGGCATAATCATCGTCAGGGTGCACTTGGATAGAAAGGTTTTCTTTCGCGTCAATCAGCTTGACCAGAATCGGAAAATGCTCAATCGACTGGCATTTCCAGCCACAGTTTTCCCGCCCGATTTTCGACAGATAATCTGCAAACAGACGGCCTTTGTACCGTCCGGACGCTACAATGCTCTGTCCTGCTTCATGTGCCGACAGCTCCCAGCTTTCTGCAATACTGTCATAGTCACAATGCTTGCCATAGTGTTCCTTCAGCTTGGTACCGCCCCACAGATAGTCTTTAAATGCAGGCTGCAATTTTACAAACGGTTCTGTCCTGTAACCCAGCTCCGCTTCATTCAGATCCCGGCTCTCCACGGAGATCAGGTCACGTTCCATAACCTCTTCACCGGTAGAAATTTCCATAAAGACAAGGGGTACGTCACCGATATTAGAAATCTGATGGACGGTATTTTCCGGAATTTCCATGCTGTCGTTGCTGCCGTATTCTTCTTCCACTCCAGCCAGCATGATTCGTGCACGCCCGCTGACGATGATCCAGTGCTCCGTCCGTCTCGCATGCTTGTGAGCATAAATCGTACGCCCCTGTGTCAGCACAACCTTCCGCACAACGTACTGACGCGCCGCCGACAGAATCTCATAAGTGCCCCAAGGCTTATAGATCACCTGTCCCATGTCAAAGTAGCTTTGCAGTGCGGGATTTTCCCGCCGCAGATCCTTTAACGATTCGGACGCACCTTTTTTGCCGACATAAACCGCATCATCTGTATTGACGATCGTGATATCTTCCAACTGATTCGCCACAACAATGCTGCGGCTGCCACGGTTGATGATCAGCGTATTGTCGCAGTTATACTGCGCCTGCCTGGAATCCTTTTCAGAAATCAGTCCTTCTTCTCCGAGATCCTCCAGACTTCCAATATCCTGCCAGACAAATCCGGCCTTTACAACCATGCAGCGTGTCGTCTCTTCAAATACTGTTTCTTCAATCGCCTGCGCCGGAATCTGCTCCAGGACCTCTCTTCGGTAAAAGATATGTTTGCCTTTTTCGATCAGCTTATCCTCAAACGCACGCTCACACGCTCCAAGGATCTCCGGGGAATGCAGCCTGACTTCCTGCAAGAAGTCCCCATTTCTAAATAAAAACAGACCGCTGTTAATCAGATATCTGGAATCCTGCAGGTATTTCTGCGCCTGCGCTCCATCCGGCTTCTCCACGAATTTCTCCACATGGTTTCCATTGCAGCAGATATAACCATACCGGGTATCCGCCGTCCGGACCGGCATTCCGAAGGTAACAAGACTGCCTTCTCTCGCCAGCACACCCGCTTCGTTGATCGCATCCTTGTAAGCTTCCCCCTGGATCAGATGATCGGAGGGTACAATAAAAATAAGCTCTGAAAGTGGAAATTCCAGACATGCCAGCAAAATTGCTGCTGTCGTCTTACGCGCTTCTTCCTCCAGAACCAATCTCCAGGTCAGTCCCTGAAATACTTTGAGCTGATTTTCTACAATAAACTGGTACTCCCGGTTTGTCACCACTACAAACTCATCACAGTATGCCATATTTCTGGCAATCGTATCCTGAAAAATCGAATGACTGCCATCCAACGAGATAAACTGCTTCGGATAATTTTTCCGGGAAAGCGGCCAGAGTCTGTCACCTCTTCCGCCTGCCAGAACAATACATTTCATAATTTTCCGCCTTTCGTGCTTTCTTCCTTATACTATAATCGAAATAGTGGTTAAAAACAAGGGTATCAAAACGTAGGTTTTTTATACTGCCGCTTTTATGTCCCTATCTGGGCAGGGCAAAAACAGAAGAAGTACCAGTATGAGGCCCAATCTGCATCGTTTCATATTCTCACCCCCAGGGAGCACCAGAGCAACAATCAGGCCGCCTACACATTTGCTTTTTCCAAGCAGTTGTCTGCAGCTGTCCGAAATGACCTTACAGATGCCCAAATCACCTTCGACCAGCTCCGCTATACTCCCGATGCACTGGAATCCCTGCAGAGCAGGCTTTTTGAGGTCGTCCACACCAATATGCTGCTTGCACCCTGCAGCGGTGCATTTTACTTTTTAAACACCACCGTCAACGATAGCCTGCCGGATAAAAGCTATAGCGGACTGTATCTGAAGTATGCAAATATTTATGCGGAAAACACGATCCATAATGAAGTTTGCCTTTTTCGCGGTTTTTCCACGATCGCCCGGGAAAAGGACATTAACCTCCATAGTACATGGCAGCTGAAGACACTGGCGGGCTCTTTTCCGGAAATTGACAAATTAATGTCTGACAAAACGGAAGCTTCATCCGACTCCTACTTTCTTACCTCTGTTTATAAGCTGCCCGACACCTGGGAAAGCGTCCGTTTTTTCTGTGTACCTATCCTGGATGCTTACGGAACCACGATCGGTGTATGCGGCTATGAGATCAGCAGTTTATATTTCTCCCTTTCCCTCAAAACACTGGGCAGCGGACAGGCGCATATTTTTGGTGCTCTGCTGACAGAAGAAGGCGATCATTATACCGGTCAGATTGCCGGAAATCAATCCGGTTATTTTCCTCCCGCTGATCCTACTTTTTTCCTTGAAAACGAGGCAGATCTGACCACCTTCCGCAGCAAAGATACGGAATTTATCGGCAAAATTCAGGAGATAACCATCGGAGCCACGGACCATATGGTTGCCGTCATGCTTCCCGCCGCAGAATATCATGCGCTTGTGCAGACAGTACGGCTCAAAATTGCCGCATTCCTGTTTATCGCTTCTTTTTTCATTTTGATCTCCGTTCTTTGGACCAGCAAAAAATATGTCGCACCCATATTAAAAGGCTTAGAGCAGATTAAAGCAAACACCGATCTGGCACAGGAAGAGTCTCCTGTTCTGGAAATCGAGGATCTCTTTGCCTTCCTCGCAAAACAGGATCAGGACCACGCGGCAGCTTTATCCGCTTTAAATCAGGAGCGGCTGGAGGCTCAAAGCAAACAGCAACAGCTGCAAGGCAAGCTGGAACAGGTCAGCAACGATCTGGGATCCGCACAGAAGGGAATTGCCCGACTTGCTTATTCCAGACAGCAAGAGATCGATCCCGATGATTTTCAATATTTTTTGAAGGGAATTCATCAGCTCACCCCAACAGAGCGAAAGGTCTTTGATCTGTATCTGGATGGAAAAAATGCAAAGGAAATTCTCACGATCCTAAGCATTACAGAAAACACATTGAAATTTCACAATAAGAATATTTACAACAAGCTGGGGGGTTCCTCCCGAAAACAGCTCCTTCGATATGCCACCCTGATGAAACATCAGAAATGAAAAAGCCAGCCCGAAAGGCGAATCCTTTTCGCTCTTTTGGGCTGGCGTTTCACATTTTCTTATATATTCCTATTTTTTCAGTACAAACTCTGCTTTGTTCTCTGTCGTGCTATCGCTTCCGACGAAGACTTCAAAGACGCCATTCTCACTTTCTACACGCTCGTTCTCAGTCAGGAAACGGAGTTCTTTTTCATTGATCGTAAATTCGACTTTCTGCTCTTCTCCGGGCCGGAGGGTTACTTTACGGAAATCTTTCAGCTCTTTGACCGGTCGTACCACGGATGCAGCTACGTCGTGGATGTAAAGCTGTACGGTTTCAGTTCCTGCCGTATCACCGGTATTTTTCACGGTCACAGAGGCTTTGATTTCATTCTCCATTCCAAGTTCCGTCTTGTCCAGTGTTACGTCCGAAATTTCAAAGCTCGTATAGCCAAGGCCATATCCAAACGGGAACAGCGGTGCGTTCGGGATATCGAGGTATTTGGAGCGGAAGCGGTCTTTGTCCTTGCCCGGTACATGCGGTCTTCCGGTAGAATACTCGTTGTAGTGAACCGGCACCTGGCCTACGGAATACGGGAAGCTCATGGTCAGCCTACCGCTTGGAGCGTATGCACCGAAAACGACGTCTGCGATTGCATTGGCACCTTCGGTACCCGGCATCCATACTTCAAGAACGGCTTTTGCTTTCGATACGACATCCCGCAGGTCGAGCGGACGGCCGTTGAAGAGAACAACGACAACGTTTTCATTGACTTTAGAAACTCGCTCAAGCAGTCTCTGCTGGATTTCCGGGATACGGATATTCGCGTTGCTGGTTGCCTCGCCGGACTGCAGACGGTCCTCACCGATCGCAAGAACGACAACGTCGGCCTCCTTTGCTGCGTTTACAGCCTCAAGAAGCATTGTCTCCTCTTCCTCCGGTGTATGGAACTGCTCCATCGCTTCCCCGAAGCCCTCCAGACGGATGTCAGAACCAAGCATCGGGGAACCTGCATGGAAGCTCATGTTTGTCGTATCTGCCTGCGCTTTTACGGCCTCTTCCAGATTTGTCACATCCTTTGCATCTCCGATAAAGGACCAGGAGCCCATCAGGTTTCTGCTGTGGACATACGGTCCGACCCAGGCTATTTTTTTCTCCTTGCCAAGCGGCAGGATTTTCTCCTCGTTTTTCAGCAGTACAAAGGATTTTCTTGCGGCTTCTCTTGCCAGATCGCGGTGCTCTTTGCAGAGAATTACCTCTTTTTCTTTCGTCTCGTCTGCGTCTTTATACGCATTTTCAAACAGTCCCAGTTTGTTTTTCAGTTCCAGAATACGCATGCAGGACTCATCGATCAGATCCTCGGAAAGCTTACCCTCTCTTACAAGACGGCACAGGTTTTCGCAGTAAATGCCGGTCATCATATCAATGTCAACACCTGCCTCGGCTGAGCGGACTGCTGCCTCCTCGCGGTCTGCGCAGTAGCCGTGGTAAATAATCTCCTCGATCGCTGCCCAGTCGGAAATCAGAACGCCGTCAAATCCCATCTCGTCACGCAGGATGCCGCGCATCAGTTTCTTGTTTCCGGTTGCCGGAACACCGTTTACCGTGTTGAAGGACGTCATTACCATCGCTGCGCCTGCATCGATGCCGGCTTTGTAGGACGGCAGATAGAAGTCACGGAAGGTATGCTCGGAAAGCTCTACAGTATTGTAGTCTCTTCCTGCTGTCGGTGCGCCATAGCCTGCGAAATGCTTCACACAGGAAGCAATTTTGTACGGCTCCTTCAGATCGTCTCCCTGGAATCCACGCACCATTCCGGCACAGAACAAGCTGTTCAGATACGGATCCTCACCGGTAGACTCCATGACACGTCCCCATCTTGCATCGCGAACCAGGTCGGTCATCGGTGCGAAGGTTACGTGAAGGCCGGAAACGGCTGCCTCTTTTGCAGCAACTGCCGCACACTTTTCGGACAGCTCCGGTTCAAACGTTGCGCCCTGTCCCAGCGGAATCGGGAAAATGGTTTTGAAGCCGTTGATGACATCCAGCATGAACAGCATCGGGATATGATGCGGGTGCTGCTCCACGAAATCCTTCTGGATTTTCTTTAATGTTTCTGCGCCCATAGTACCCAGAACAGAACCGGAAAGCGCTACATTTTCCGGTGTAAAGCCTTTATCTGCCATCGGTCCCATCGCCGTGATGTCCATATCTTTATTGAAGAAGGCACCCACCACCTGGCTCATCTGGTTTACTTTTTCTTCCAGCGTCATGTCGGCCAGAAGCTCTTTTAATTTCTGCTCAGTCATTTTTTCCTCCTCTGATTTTGCTGTATCTGATTTTTCAGACCCCTCCTAAAATGTCAGAAAAATATCGTTTTTCCATTATTTTTCTGACTCTTATACTGAAATTTTACCACATCTGATTCGAAAAAGTATCCCCTGGTCTGACCTTTTTCTTTGCCATATTGTTATTTATGCCTTCATCCTTCTTGACCAGCTCTTTATAGCGAATGGCATACATAGAATACCAATCAAGACAGGAATTGTAATAAGTAGATATGGTGACCAGATAAGCTTCCCAAAAATACGAAAAGTATTCGTTCTGAAAATATCTGTTGAACTTCCTACCAATGGTATTAAATCCAATGCTTTTTGCATTTCATAAGGAAGATATTCTGCAATCATCATTGGTCCATATACAACAGCCAGACTAAGCAGTAAGGTAAGTACATTATTTTTTACAGCCGCTGATATAAACATAACAATTCCGGCAAAACCTATTGCTCCAAGCAGTACAAAAGCATATTCATAAATTTCTGCCTGCAGCATATTCATAGGTGCAACAGCAATCAGCTTGATATTCTGAATCGGCATATCCCATCCGGCAGTTCCCATAAAAAACAACTGTGATATAACATTTGAAACAGCAAGTAATGCAAATAACTCCACTGTAAACGCGAAACCAGTAAGAATTTTGGCAAGAGCGATTTTCCCCCAACCATTTCGAGTCGTCAATACTAGTGTGCTTGTATTATCATGCCATTCGCCCGCAAATAAAGAGGATAAAACAATTCCGAGAAACAAAGCCATCACAACTCCCAGATCCGCAACCATACTACCAAGAAGCGTTGACCATCCTTCTACCCATTCATAATGAAATGGTTTTTCTACCTTTCGCTCCATCTGATGCAAAAACTCTTTTTCAGCTCCTACCTGACCACTGACCTCCAAAAACTCATCAAGCACCTGCTGTCTTCTTTCATAGAAGCCTGTTAACTTATCCGGATCAACATAGCTTATCATCGTTTTATAATTACTGGTATCTCGAAGCTCCGGATACAATGTTCCGAGCCAACTATTAACTATCTGCCAGTCTGTCTTTTCCAGTTCTTCCTCCATACCGTCAGCTTCCATTTGCTGATAATCACTTACTATTTGCTGCAAGGTTTCATCCGTCAATTCTCCACCAAATGAAAGTGCATATTCCTGACTATCCTTTATTACTGTATATCCATCAAAATTATTGCCAAAAGCACTTGTATAGTCATCTGAACTGCCAAAACCAAACCATTGAAACGAAAGTATGCTTCCAAAAATTACACAATAAACAAAACACAACAACACACATATTTTAACAATTTTCTTTCGCCATAACTTTTTATGCTCTAACCAAAATAGTTCCATTCTATTTCACTCCTTCCTCTGTGGGAAAATAAAATAAATAAAGATCTTCCAATGTAGCTTCACAAGGCACCGCTCGCTCACTAGGCATATTGTCTGAAATAATACGCAATATAATTTCTTTTCCTTCGTGCCGTAAATTAGCAACCGTTGTTTTTGTCTGCCATTGTCTAGCTTCTTGTGGAGAAACAGAAAGCTCCCAAACCTTACCATTTGCCTTGTGAATCAACTCAGGAACCGTACCCTGCAATACAAGTTTTCCCTTTTTCATCAATAGCACTTCATCTGCTATTGCTTCTATATCCGATACAATATGTGTGGAAAGAATTACAATTTTATCGCCTGCATACTCTGAGAGCAGATTACGAAAACGGACACGCTCTTTCGGATCAAGTCCTGCAGTCGGCTCATCCAAAATCAAAATTTTCGGATTATTAAGTAACGCCTGTGCAATTCCTACTCTTTGTTTCATACCACCGGAAAAAGTTTTTACTTTTTTGTTTGCCACATGGCTTAAATCAACTACTTCCAACAATTCAGTCACACGTTTTTTTGCAACATTCTTCGGTATTCCTTTCAGTGCTGCAATGTACATTAAGAACTCCACCGCAGTATAATTTGGATAATATCCAAAATCCTGTGGTAAATAACCCAACACATTCCGGTAATCTGCCCCCATCGAAGTTACTTCTTTTCCATCCAGCAGTACCTCCCCTGAGGTTGACTCCAAAACAGCACATAGCATACGCATCAATGTTGTTTTACCAGCACCGTTAGCCCCCAAAAGACCATATACTCCCGGCTTTAAGGTTGCACTAACACAATCTACCGCTATTTTCCTGCCATACTGTTTTGTTAAACGATCAAGCGACAATTCCATACATTTTTCCTTCCTTTCTCATCTCTGCAATATAATGAATTTCATTTATAAAGAACATAGCAAAAATCAAAAATGTAACAATCCACACCCCCACTGCTGATGTTTCATATAACCATGGCAATATTCTTGCTGACATCCCCCAACAAATGCAGGAACCCAGCATTACAATCGCACATATCTGTAAACTCTGTTTCTTTTGCAAACGGATCAAACGCAGCAACGCAACCATACACACTAAGTATGGAACCAGGCAGTATAGGACCATCTGTCCAATCTCTTTATAGGAATTTTGCAAATAAACTTCCATACACAAAAGAATTGTTATACACACCAAATTAGCTGCCCCAGCCAAAACCAGCTTTGCTAACGTGATTTGGGCACCAGAAGCTCTTGTTACCGCTTCCATCTCGCTCATTCCATAATACTGGCTTTTAAAAATTGCTGGCATGATAGCTAATACAAACAGCGGCATAAAAATTGGTATATTCTTTGGCACGTCTGCTATGCTGGCAATTGTTAAACAAACTATAAATAACGTTACTGCCTGCAAACCAAATATTGGAATACCTTCAAAGCGAAATACATCTGAAAGATAGTGAAAGAAACCTGTCCTCGGTTCTGCCCTAGTCACTTCCTGTTCTCGTACAATTTTAGTGCAAAGCTTAATCGTTTCCTCTAATCTTTTAGGCTGTACTTCCTCTCCTAAAGATTGCTGTAAATAGCCCTTCAAATTTTTATCTTTCATTTTCCTGCTCCTTTCTCATAATTTTTAAAGCATTACGAACCCTGCTTTGTGCTGTTCGCATATTGCATCCCATCACTTTTGCAATCTCTCCAAAACTAAGTTGTTCTCCAAAGCGTAGAATGACTGCTTCCCTTTGTTCTGATGATAAAAATTTCAAAAAATAGCTTATCTCTGCCCTATCCTCTAGCCGAACTATGTCGTTATACTCATGCACTGTATTTTCTTCCTCTTCTAATGGAGAAAACTCAACCTTCCTACTTTCATCAATACATAAATGATTTGCAATTGTGTATAGATAAGCCTTAAATTTCTTTTTCCCTTTATATCCGGATAAATTCTTAAACAACTTCAAAAATGTTTCCTGAGTCAGGTCTTCTGCTTTTTCCAGATTAGAGCAATGCCACCTACAGTAACGTAAAATAGATGTATAATAGCGTTTTATCAATTCTTCTGCTGCATTTTCATTTCCAAGTAAAATCTGTTCCACTAATTTGTCATCACTCAACACGCATCCGACTCCTTTCCATTGAATATCTGTATATATATAATAACGGGTTATGCACTTAAAACGATTAAAAGATTCCTCATTTTTTCTTAAAACGAATTAAGGGGCTGTCGCACTAGCAAATATTTTTTGCTGGGCGGCAGCCCTGCTTTATGCCCAAATGGGGGCGAAATCGGTTGTGATTTCGCCCCCATCCATTATAAACACAGTTCATTCCAAGACATCCCTTTCGGCATGCCTGATTTCAAACTGTTTTGTTTTCAACCATTAAAATCTATGCTGTCTTTAATGAAAAAAGATGACTCCCCGTTCTTCCGGTCTGAATCTTGCAATGAAGCTTATTGATATTTCGTCCCATCGCCAAAAGGATGCTCTCTACCAGTGCATTTGCTTTTCCTCGGTACAGATATCTTCGAAAATTCATGTCTTCCTTTACATCAGCAAATGAACCTTCGGCCTGAATACTGCGATTCATACGGAGCATCGTTCCATACTCACTTGTGATCCGTTCCAGATCTTCTGCACGTTTTTGACTCATCGTCTTCGAGACCATCAGCACTTTATTACGTTTTTCCATAGGTGTTTTGCAGTTGTTTCCCTTGATACATTCCGTTTTATAAGGACAGCCGGTACAGTCTGCACTTCTGTAATAAGTTTTTACACTGACATATCCGCTGGCTGTTTTACTTCTGCGTTCATTTGTAACAGTCAGTTCCCTTCCATTCCGACAGATATAGCTGTCTCTGTCTGCGTGATACTCCATGTTTTCTCTTCTGCTGATGTCTTTTTTGTATTTTCGGGTTTTCGAAATCTCATAGTTCTGCGGCTTTATATAGGCGGTCTGTCCGTTTCCCTCAATGAAAAGATAGTTTTCTTCACTTTCATATCCGGCATCTGCAACGATTTCTGAATATTTAAATCCTAAGTGACTCTCCATATCTTTCAAAAAAGGGATCAGGGTGCATGTATCGGTTGGACGCGGGCTAATATCAATCCATGTGATGTATTCAGAGTCCACTCCGTGCTGGATGTTATAAGCAGGTTTTAACTGTCCATTCAGCATCGCATCTTCTTTCATTCTCATGAAGGTCGCATCCGGGTCTGTTTTGGAATAACTGTTTCTATCTCCAAGCGTATACAGTTTTTTCGTATATTCCTTTAGTTTCTCCAGATATTGATCCAGCTGTTCCAGGGATTTCTGCAACTGTGTTTTTCTACGTCCAATTCCATGCACGAACACAATTCCCTCCTGTACTTTGGCGCGGCACAACTGCTTTTTTAACCGTTTTAATGTGTGGATGGATATCTGGTCATGGTATACGGTCCTGATTCCATAGAGTTCTTCGCATTCAGCCACAAAAGAAGTTAGTTTTGTGTATAACCGGGCCTGATTTTTCGTAATAGCCCGTTTACATACTTTTCGGATATCTCGACTTGAGTAGATTCGATTCATTGCTGCATAGATAACGAGTTTCAGCATCTGACGCGGCGTTGCCTGATTTTTTCTGATCCTGCCATAAGTTTTATATAGTTCAGAAAGGTCCATTTCCTCCACAAAGGCACTTACCAGACGAACTGGATCATCAGATGGAATAGAAATCTCTAAATCCAGCGGAAGTTTGATTTGATAATACAGCGAAAATGAGGTATAATCCCTCTGTATTATTTTGTTTAGTCGCATAAACTGATTATACCACGAACGCCGGGCTTTTCGAAGCTCGGCGTTTTGTGTTGGATATATAAAATGAGCTGCCGCACGTTAGTGCGACAGCCCCACTCATTTTTCCAAAAATCCAACGGCTTTGCCGCTGCCGTGCGTTTTTCACCTTATGTCGGTGTTTACAAGCGCACACCGCCGCAAGGCTTTGTTTCTCATCTTAGTACAGCTTTGCACCTGCCGGGATTCTGTCATTTACCATCAGAAGGTTCAGTCCCTCATGACCGTCTTCCTCGTGTACTGCTGAGATCAGCATACCTTCGGAATCGATTCCCATCATCTTTCTCGGCGCCAGGTTCACGATAGCGATTGCTGTCTTGCCAACCAGCTCTTCCGGCTCGTAATACTCGTGAATACCGCTTAAGATCACGCGATCCTTGCGTTCTCCGTCATCCAATGTGAACTTCAGAAGCTTCTTGGATTTCGGAACTGCTTCACAAGCCAGGATCTTTACTGCACGAAAATCTGATTTTGCAAAGGTATCAAAATCTACCATTTCTTCAAAGATCGGCTCGATCTTCACGTTGGAGAAATCAACCTTCTCCGCCAGATCGGTTGCAGCAGCCTTTGCCGGTGCAGCCTGTGCTGCGTTGTTTGCGGCATTTTTCGCTGCGCCCTGACTCTTCATGGTCGGGAACAGTAATACGTCTCTGATCGCAGGGGAATTGGTCAGCAGCATTACCATTCTGTCGATACCAAAACCGATACCGCCCGTAGGAGGCATACCGATCTCCAGTGCGTTCATAAAGTCTTCGTCCGTTGTATTTGCTTCTTCATCGCCCTGGGAAAGCAGTTCTTCCTGTGCCTTGAAACGTGCTCTCTGGTCGATAGGGTCGTTTAATTCGGAATAAGCGTTTGCCATTTCCCAGCCGTTCATAAACAGCTCGAATCGTTCCACATAATCCGGATTTTCAGGCTTTCTCTTGGTCAGAGGAGAAATTTCTACCGGATGATCCATAACGAAAGTAGGCTGAATCAGATGAGCTTCTGCATATTCTTCGAAGAACAGGCTCAGGATATCGCCCTTCTTATGGCGCTCTTCGAATTCAATGTGATGCTCTCTTGCAACCGCTTTTGCCTCTTCATCGGAATGGATTTCGTTGAAGTCCACACCTGCATATTTTTTAACAGCATCCAGCATGGTAATGCGTTCAAAGGGCTTACCCAGATCCAGAACATACTCGCCGTAGGGAATCTGTGTTGTGCCAAGTACCTCCTGCGCTACGAAACGGTACAGGTTCTCTGCCAGATCCATCATGCCGTGATAATCGGTAAATGCCTGATACAGCTCCATCAGAGTAAATTCCGGATTATGTCTGGTGTCAACACCTTCATTACGGAATACACGGCCGATTTCGTAAACGCGCTCCAGACCGCCTACGATCAGTCTCTTTAAATACAGCTCCAGGGAAATACGCAGCTTTACATCCTCATCCAACGCATTGTAATGCGTCTCGAAGGGTCTTGCAGCAGCGCCGCCGGCATTTGCAACCAGCATGGGAGTCTCCACTTCCATAAAGCCCTGTCCGTCCAGATAACGGCGGATGGCGCTGATGATTCTGGAACGTTTTACAAAAGTATCCTTAACATCCTGATTCATAATCAGGTCGACATAACGCTGACGATAACGCTGGTCGGTATTGGTCAGACCGTGGAACTTCTCAGGAAGTACCTGCAGGCTCTTGGTCAGCAGCTCCACTTCGGAAGCATGTACAGAAATTTCACCGGTTTTGGTTTTGAACACTTCGCCCTTTACACCGATGATATCGCCTACGTCATATTTTTTAAAATCTGCATAGGGCTCTTCCCCGATGTTGTCGCGGGCTACATATACCTGAATGCTTCCCTTTAAATCCTGAACATTGCAGAAGGATGCCTTGCCCATCACACGCTTGAACATGATTCTGCCTGCGATGCTGACGGTCTTGCCCTCCAGCTCTTCAAAGCCTTCCACAATGTCCTTGCTGTGTGCAGTCACGTCATATTTTACATGACGGAACGGATCCTTTCCGGCTTCCTGCAGTGCAGCAAGCTTCTCTCTTCTTACCTTCAGGATCTGGTTCAGATCCTGCTGCTGATTTTTCTGATTATTCTGTGCGTCTGCCACCTTACTTACTCCTTTTCCAGCTGGTCAGATCGGACCTGTCCTTAGTTGGAACGTTCAATCTCCAGCACTTTGTACTTAATCACACCTGCCTGGGTTTCTACCTCTACAATATCTCCGATCTTTGCACCAATCAGCGCTTTGCCAACCGGAGATTCGTTGGAAATTTTACCCTTTAAGCTGTTTGCTTCTGTAGAGCCGACGATTTTGTAATCCAGCTCTTCATCGTATTCCAGATCCAGGATCTTAACCTGACAGCCGATGTTGATGCGGTCTAAGTCAACCTCATCTTCTACAACGACCTCTGCATTCTTCAGGATCTTTTCCAGCTCTTCGATTCTCGCCTCGATATCACGCTGTTCGTCCTTTGCTGCATCATATTCCGCGTTCTCGGAAAGGTCGCCCTGTTCTCTTGCTTCTTTAATCTTCTGTGCAACTTCCTGACGTTTGACAACCTTCAGGTCATGCAGCTCATCTTCATATTTCCGAAGTCCCTGATAGGTAAGGATATTCTTTTTTTCTTCCATTTTGCTTTTCCTTTTACCTCATGAAAAATCTCGGGCGCAGGGATATTTTCCCGCGCCCTTTCGTTTCTTTTAATCAAATCGCATTATACCGTGCTTTCAGGGCAGTGTCAAGGTAATTTCGGGCGGAGATATAGGAGATATCGGCTCTTTTTTCCCTGATTTGCCGCCTTTTTTCGACATCAGACGTCAAATCCACATACAGGCTTCCAAATTCCGGATGTTCCTTCAAAATCCGGGCATTTGCCCGAAGCTCCACAAGAACGGTTTTTCGCCCATCCGTTTCTGGTATTCTATTCACAAAACAGACTGGCAGACCGCTCTCCTCATATAGCCAGTCTGAAAAATGCTCCCACGCCGCTTCCTTCTGCCCCACCAGATACAAGCCGTTTAAATCCGCTGACACCAGTCGTAAAAAGTCCTCCTGCCAGAGACGAGACACGGGACGGATGCCGTTTTCGCGTCCACGGCTCCATTGTCCCGCCGTTTCCTCTGCATCCGCAAGCAGCACCAGATTTTCCCGAAACGGCTGACCGTGCAAAATTTCTGCCGCCAGCGCTGCATCCGGCAACGGCGGCTGCCAATCCTCCCAGGCGGCTTCCAGCTCCGGCGTAAGCCAAAGCGCAGTCCCCTGCTCTTCCAAGGCGCTGCCAATCCGCTCCATCCACCAGCGCAGTCGCTTCGTGCCCTCGAGGCGGCAAGGAAACAGATACAGGCTGACCCGATAGCCGCGCCACAAAAAACGTTCCAGTCTCGGCGTTTCCCAGCGAAGTGCGCGGCTGCCCAAACGGGAGGACAGCGCTTCCCCGGCACGCGGCTCCAGCATAAAATAAGCGATTTCTCTCATACGCCAGTTTATGCCTCCAGCAGCAGTTTCATTCCCTCCATCAGCTCTTCCATCGTCTCCATGCTGTTGATCTGTCTGCGCAGTGCAGCCGCATGCGGCAGTCCGGTCGTGTACCACGCCAGATGCTTGCGCATTTCGCGCACAGTGATATATTCACCTTTGTAGGTACAGGACAGCTGTGCATGGCGGAGGATCATCTCGTACAGCTCCCGGCGATTTGGGCGTGCCGGAATTTCGCGATCTTCCAGCGCTGCCAGAATTTCCCGGAAAATCCACGGGTTGCCCTGTGCGCCGCGTCCGACCATAATGCCATCGCAGCCGGTCTGCTCAAACAGCCGCAGCGCGCTTGCCGCGTCCACGACATCCCCGTTGCCTATAACAGGAATTTTTACCGCCTGCTTTACCTGTGTGATGATATCCCAATCCGCCGTTCCGGAATAATACTGCTCCCGCGTCCTGCCGTGCACCGCAACAGCCGCAGCGCCGGATTCCTGCGCGATCTTTGCCATTTCAACCGCATTGACATGCGCATCATCGAAGCCCTTGCGAATTTTTACCGTCAGGGGCTTTTGAATCGCTTTTGCCGTTTTTTCGATAATTTTCCCCGCCAACAGGGGATTTTTCATCAGGGCGCTGCCCTCGCCGTTGTTGACCACCTTCGGCACCGGACAGCCCATGTTCAGATCCATCACCGCAAACGGACGTTCTTCAATTCGTTTTGCCATCTCGCTGACGATATCAGGATCAGAGCCGAACAGCTGCAGGGAAACCGGTCCCTCGTCCGGATGAATCTGCATCAGTTCTTCGGTATTTTTGTTATGATAAAGAATCGCCTTTGCGCTGATCATTTCCGAACAGACCATTCCTGCCCCCTGCTCATGGCAGAGCAAACGAAATGGCAGGTCGCTGACACCTGCCATTGGCGCTAAAATCACAGGATTTGCAAGGCTCACGTTTCCGATCGTAAGCTGTTTCATAATCCTCCTTTTTTGGAAGCACTTTTTACTTCCTGCGTTTTCCGACAGCAGAACACACCCTTCTGCTGCCCGGAACTTATTTTCCGCTGCAGTTTTTTTCGTACAGAATCCGCAGTCCATCCAGCGTCAGGGCGCTGTCGTAAATGTCGATGGTATCTGTTTCATCGGCAATAATCCGTCCCAGTCCGCCGGTCGCAACGACCTTCAGATCCGTGATACCGGTTTCTTTTTTGACCTGATTGATGATATATTCGGTCTGACCGATCTGTCCGTAAACCAGACCTGCCTGCATACTGGAAATCGTTTCCCGCGCCAGAATGGAATCTGGCTTTTTGATTTCAACCTCCGGCAGGCGCGCCGTATCCTCCCACAGCGCCTTTGCAGAAATTCGAATGCCGGGTGCGGTGATGCCGACACCGAATCTTCCGTCCTCTGTAACGAGGTCGTAGGTCGTCGCCGTTCCAAAATCCAGAACCAGCACAGGACCACCGTACTTTTCATAAGCGGCGACTACGTCCACAATTCTGTCCGGTCCGATTTCCTTGGGGTTCTCGGAAGTGATCTTGATGCCGGTTTTGATTCCGCTGCCGACGATCAGCGGTTCGGTATGCAGATAGCGCACAACCGCGCCGATCAGCGCATGCATGACCTTCGGCACAACGCTCGCAATGATTGCGCCCCCGACCTTCCGGCGGTCGATCTGATTGTTCTGCAGCATCGCCAGAATCTCCGTGCCGTATTCGTCCGAAGTACGCATCGTCCGGGATGTCATCCGAAACGTCGTAACCAGTTTTTTGGACTCGTATACACCAAATGTAATATTCGTATTTCCTACATCAATTACTAAAATCATTCTTTCCTCTCATTTCTGCGCACGCTTGCTGCGCATGCCGAGTTTGTGTTAAATGCGCACCGACACAAATCTCACGATTGAAAACTTATTTTTCAATCTTCTTCCTCCAGAAGCGCAGACACATCCTCACCGAGAATAAAAACCCGATAATACAAAGTCAGAGATTCCAAAAGCTCCTGACGGTTTCTTTTGATTTCCGCAATCAGAAGTCCGCTCGAAATTTCATCATATAATAAATCATCGTCTGCCGCATTGGTTTCAAACGCGAGCGTTCCGTCCTCTTCAAATACGATCGTAAAAATTCCTCCCACTTCCCGGGTAAACAGCACGCAGATAATGTGCAGTTCATCCTGAACGGACTGCGGGATTTTGCTGAATCTGGGATTAAAATAATATTTCTGCTCGTAGGCGTTCGCCCCGCAGAGCACGATTTTTTCTCCCAATTTTCCTGTTTCAGACATATCCATATATTCCTCTCACTGATACTTCTCCGGCATAGACCGCTTCAACGGAACCGTCCTTTCTCTGGACAAGCAGCTCGCCGGTCTTCTCAATGCCGATTGCCGTTCCCTGCCATTCACCTTTGGGATCCAGCACCTCCACAACGCGTCCTTTATTGACAAGAAAGCTCTCGTAAAGCTCTTTTTGTCCGCTCAAATCCATTGTTTCCAGAAAGCTGTCGTAGCAATCCAAAAAATGTCTCAGCACGGACGCAAGAAGTACTTCCCGGTCCACATCGGCTCCCAACTCCAGCGCCAGAGAACCAGCTGTCTTTTTTACCTCTTCCGGAAATTCCTTCTGATTGACGTTGATTCCCGTCCCGATCACAAGAAAAAAGCTGCCGGCTGCAGACTGATACATTTCCGTCAAAATTCCGCAGATTTTCTTTCCGTTTACCACCACGTCGTTCGGCCATTTGATCTTCGCATCCAGATGAAGCTCCCGTACGCTCTGCGTTACGGCGATCGCCATCAGCAGTGTAATCATCGCCACATGAGACGCTTCCGCCTGTGGGCGCAGCAAAATGCTGAAATACAGATTTTCTCCGGGCGGGGAAATCCAGCTTCTTCCCCTTCTGCCGCGTCCTGCCGTCTGTGCCTCCGCAACTGCGCACCTTCCTTCTTCTGCACCCTGCCGTGCCCAGTCTTTGACAATCAGATTCGTCGAATCCACCGTTTCAAAGCACTGAACCTTTTCCCAAAACCGACAGTCTGTAAGGAGGCTGTCCAGCTTCTTTTGATCCAACATGAACTCTTCTCCTTTTCAGCAACAAAACACTTTGCGTCTGTGCTATTGTCATACACCGAAGCAAATGCTGCTGTCCTTCCGTTATACCTCTGTCGGATTTTTCCAGCCCAGTGTTGCCGCCATCACTGCTTTGATGGTGTGCATGCGGTTTTCTGCCTCGTCGAATACAACCGACGCGTCGGATTCAAAGACTTCATCCGTTACTTCCATCTCATAGATACCGAAGCGCTCTCCGATTTCTCTGCCGATCTGGGTGTTGCGGTCATGGTATGCAGGCAGGCAGTGCATGAAAATCGCATTCCCGGCATTCTGCATCACTTTGCGGTTTACCTGATAAGGCATCAGGTCTTCGATACGCTCCATCCATACCGCATCCGGCTCGCCCATCGAAACCCATACGTCGGTGCAGATGACGTCCGCATTCTTTGTTCCATTCTCTACGTCTTCGGTCAGCGTAATGCTGCCGCCGGTCTGCTTTGCAATTTCCTGACACTGCTCAACCAGAGCCTTGTCCGGGAAATAACGGGACGGAGCGCAGGCGGTAAAGTGCATGCCCATCTTCGCGCATACGACCATGTAGGAATTGCCCATGTTGTAGCGGGCGTCTCCCATATAAACCAGATTCACGCCTTTCAGCTTTCCAAGATGCTCGCGAATCGTCAAAAGGTCCGCCAGCATCTGGGTCGGATGGAACTCGTTGGTCAGACCGTTCCATACCGGAACGCCTGCATATTTTGCAAGCTCTTCTACGATTTCCTGTCCGTAACCGCGGTATTCAATTCCTTCAAACATCCGTCCCAGAACACGTGCGGTGTCGCGGATGCTCTCTTTTTTGCCAATCTGGGAGCTGGACGGATCAAGGTAAGTACATCCCATGCCAAGATCGTGTGCAGCAACCTCAAAGGAGCTGCGGGTTCTCGTGCTGGTCTTTTCAAAAATCAGTGCAACATTTTTGCCCCGTAAGGTATCGACCGGAATGCCTGCTTTTTTGAGGCGTTTCAGCTCCGCTGCAAGGTCGATTAAATAATTGATTTCCTCCGGCGTATAATCCAGTAATTTCAAAAAATGACGTCCTGTCAGGTCCATGATGTATCCTCCTCTTCATAAAATCCTGCGCTGCAGGATTTGTTTCCTGATAAAAAAGAATGTGCCTTGGCACATTCTCGCGCCGAGGCGCGGTTGCTTCGGCAA
>ERZ826146.1274-NODE-1274-length-24217-cov-14.644938_pt1 | contig 24217 bp, 19 predicted proteins | sample MGYA00519857_ERZ826146 | MGnify/ENA primary metagenome ERZ826146 (study PRJEB31778, sample SAMEA3449222) | human gut metagenome | biome: human gut; feature: human-associated habitat; material: faeces | place: United Kingdom | collected 2010/2012 ...
ACGTCGAAAATACTTGGCGGGTGACTGCCCGGGAAGATAGATAGATGCCGACATATATGCACCTTTAGCTCAGTTGGTAGAGCAACTGACTCTTAATCAGTGGGTCCTGGGTTCGAGTCCCTGAAGGTGTACCAAGTTTAATCCCGTGTATTTTGCACGGGATTTTTTGTTGTATACAGCAACAGCCCGGCTGGATTCAGTCGGGCTGTTGATTTTGGTTATTTCGGCAGGTGCAGGAAGCCGTCGGTGAAGGCGTTGGGGAAGGTGAAATTTTTCTGACAGTCAGCAAATTTTACATATATATGTTTATCAGCGATTGACTGCACTTTTCCTTCGCCGAATTTTTTATGTATTACAGTCATACCTACTGTTATTGACGATTCGTCAAAATCGGGGGTGTTGCTGCGTTTTCTGTCGGGAATGGGTAAAGCGGCTTTGGGAATTGGTGATTTTATGCCGAACTTTTCGGTGACGAGTGGAGGTACGGACGGATATGCCGATGATGTGCCTGAGGTTTGGACGCCGGGCTTTCCTGCAGGCGTTTTTGCGATTTCTTTCTTCAGCATTGCTATATCCCTGTCGGGTACGGAGGGCTGAGGAGCGTTCATTGATTCCTGCTGATTATAGAACAGCTTTTTATATTCATCTTTTCTTATGGCGGTATCCCAACCGCCTATCTCCTTATCGTTACGGTGCATATCAATTCCGGTATAGGTAAGGCTTGCGTCCTCGTAGCGTTTGAACTGGAAAATGGAATGATTCATAAGGCTGGAGTTGAAAACGCCGAGCGAACACAAAAGGTCGAAATCCTTTGTATCAAGACCGGTCACTTTTTTGAAAAGACCGGGTTCAAGCTGGGTTATAACGTCCTTGAGGCAGGATTCACGGTAGTCGGTAAGGTACATAAATACGGGAATTCTTGAAGCGAATTTCATCAGCTTTTCCTGTACCTCCTTACGCTTTGACTTGAACTCCTTCTCGGCTTCGGTAAGCTCTTTCTTTTCTTTCGGGGTGAGGTTTTCCACGCCGTCTTTCTTCAGCTTCTTTACCGCCTCGGACTTGTTGATGATTACCTCAAGCTCCTTGTTGAGATTGCGGAAAGCTTCGATATTTTCAAGTGCGGTCATTGCCTCTGTGCTTGCCATAAGACGTTTTAACGTATCGTTATCAACGTTAACAAGCAGGGCGGACTGCCAGCGCTTTGCGAGGAGGGTTGCGGAGGTTCCGGCAAGGGTAATATCAAGAATAGCCTGTGCGTTTACCTGCTCCATAGTCGAGCCGTCATAGGCTAGGACGGGGAGGAAGTTTATAAACTCGCTGACGTTCTTTTCGGGGTTTGTGTTCTCGGAATTCATATTGCAGGCATAGTCGGATATCTGGCGGAGCGCACGGTCAAGTGCAAAGTCGAAAACATAGCATTCGTGCTTGATTATCTCTACTTCGCCCTTCTCATTTTTTACCGTCCAGGGCGACTGCACACGGAAAGCCGACTGGAAATAGGTTTCCGGGCTTTTAAGATTGCGGAGCATAAATATGCCTGTCCACGGCTTTACGGTAACGCCTGTTGTCAGCTTTCCGCAGGTGAGGGTTATTGTCCTTGTAACGAGAGGATCGCCCATAGAATCAATAACGGGCTTTACCGCATCAAGACCTACGCCCGCTTTTATACCGGCGCAGACGTTTATCTTATAGCCCTGATTGTAATAGTTGTTCTGGCTTTGCATAAGAAGATTGTACATCGCAAAGCAGGACGCTACGCTCGGCAAAAACCATAGGGTGTGCGACAGTACGTTAAGAAGTCTTGTGTCTGAGAAGGGCATAGGCGGACGCTTGTCAACACCAAGACTTACCGCAATTTTAAGGTCGTCTACGCTTGCAGGGAGATATGCGCCACGGATAAGATCGAGCCATTTCTGCACTTCGTTCTCGTTTACGAAGCGAGCGTCCTCGCCTTTTCCCTTTGCGGAAAAGAACAGATTCAGATCGAAGCCGTCAAATTCTCCCTCAGAGGCTACAGAGCGTATACTTTCGGGAATTTTATAGGTCATCATTACCATACGGGGAAGCGACAGATATGGGTTGTTTTCGCCCTTCCAGTTTTCTTTTGCGCTCTGTTCATCGGAATAAGTCCAGTTGAAAATCTGTTCTTCTATGAACTCACCGCTGTGCATTGCTCTGAACGGGGTACCGGACAGATAAAGGTAGTGTGACGAGGTTATCGGCAGGAAGGTTTCGTTTACGGCATTTCCTGCTTCTTCCTTCTGATATTTTTCTGCGTCAAAGTCTATATCTTCATCGTCTGGATCGTCAAACAGCTTCTTTGCGTTTTCTCTCCACGCTCCGAAATGGTATTCGTCAAATATGACTATATCCCAGTTGGTAGTATGGATAAACTCGTTCTTGTATTTTATACCGCCGTTTTCGTTAGTGCCGAGCAAATCCTGAAACGAGCCGAAAACTACTATCGGTCTTGTGCTGTCGGCATTGTAATATGCCTCGTCGATATTCTGCTTGTTATTATGTGCGTCCTTGTTTGAAACGTACTGCCAGCCCTCAAAATCAACGTGAGTTCTTAAGTCCTCGCTCCACGCCGACTCTACGGCAGGCTTGAAGGTGAGAATAAGAATATGCTTGAAATTCATCTTCTTGCAAAGCTCATAAGCGGCGAAGGTCTTGCCGAAACGCATTTTTGCATTCCACAGGAATTTTGGTATGCGCTCAGGCTCGGTCTTTTTAATGTTTTCAAAGTATTCGATTGTGCGGTCTACCGCTTTACTCTGTTCCGGACGCATTTTAAAGTCGGCGGTGCGGTATTCGTCCGTCCTTTCGCCTGTGCGAAGCTCACGCACGGCGGAGCGGACATCATTTACGGTACAGTTGTACCATTCGTTCTTGTCGGTGTTTTCGTTAAGACGGTGAAAGCCGTTACGTTTAAGAACGGCGTGTACGTCATGGTCATTGAAGCACGAGCCGTCAGGACGCATTGCCGTTTCCTCGCAAAGCACGGTGTAGCTTATCGCACTTGTATGGAGCTGTTCTTTTATACGCTGCTTTACATCACGGTCGGTGTAGCCTACTTTTATGTAGCCGTCGTGAGTGGTAACGCCGTTCAGCCTGTAGGCATAGATAGTCGGGTTTACCTCGGGGCGAGGGGTCACATATTTTTCAAATACGTCAGCCATTGTTGTCACCGCCTAAATCCATCGGTCTTATCATAGACTCGATAAAGTTTATTTCTTCATCTGTGAGATTGTATTTTTCGTAGAGTTCGGAATCTGTCCACGGTTTTGAGAAGTCTTGGAGGGGGACGAATAAAAATTTATCTTTAGAAATATTGATTGATGTCAGTGCTTGAAGCAGTAAGAATCTGAAAAATTTTGTTTTCATATAGTCACAAAGATTATTTGCTTCTATTTCGTTTTCAAAAGAACCTATACACAAATAGGTTTCTGTACATACTTCGTTAGGTTTAAGCACACGCATTGTTGATGAAATGACTAAATACGTTCCGTCAGTGGATGGTTTATTGCCACCTGACATTGCTTTTGTCATTATCACTTTATATTTGTTCAATAAATTATCTCTGTCTGATATTTCATTCTTGGTGATATACGATTTGCCATTCAGCGAATACAGTACACAATCTTCTTTTATATATTCATTATGTCCGATTTCCTTGCTGAACAAATTGAAGCAATTTCTTGAATGAACAATATTATCGAGATACTGTTTAGAAACGCTTTTTATTTTTCTTATAATCTGTACAGCTGTATTATCTCTTACAAATATAGGGTATTCATTTAATTTGCGAATAGTGCTTGATATTTGTTCGCCTGCACTCATATTCACTACTTTACATTCGCCATTGTAATCAAAGCCCCATAGGAAGTAACAAATTCCGCCCGCAATAGTTACTCCTGGAAAACAATCCGCGCTGTTAGCATAATCAACTATCGCGGATATTTTTCCAGAATTGAGCATCATATTTCTAAAATCATCAAGTCCTTTACCGCCAGCAAACCAACGAGAAGGAACTATCATTGTTAAATAACGAGGTTTCATCTTAAAAGCCTGATAGACAAACTCATGATACATAGGCATAGCACTAGAACCCGTTCCACCACCATCTCTCAACTGATACGGTGGATTTGAAATAATAACATCGAACTTCATGCCAAAAATCTCCTCGGGGTGTAATGTATGTATCCATTCATACGCATAATATTCACGTTCTTCGCCGCGGTCGTACTGCGTTTCGGACGCACCACAGAAGATGCATCTTCCGGACTTGTCGAACGAGTGGGGGATACGCTTGAAACGGATATTTCCGTCCGAATTTTCAAAGTGTGTTACAGAAAAAGCACTGTTTGCGTACTTACTGCAATAAAGGCTTCTGCGTGAGAGCAGGCTTGTAAGCTCGGTTATCGCAATGCCGTAAAGCTGATTTTTAAAAATATGGTCTATTCGCTGCTGTCTGTCGGGAATAACGGCTTCAAGGCCTTTTATAAGACGCTTTGCTATCTCTCGCAGGAAAACTCCCGTTTTCACGGCGGGGTCGAGAAACTTTGTATCAGGAGATGAGAAAAGCTCCTGCGGGAGCATATCGAGCATTTTGTTTACTATCTCCGGAGGTGTGAAAACCTCATCGCTTGAGAGATTGGCAAGGCAGGACAGAACATCGGGGTTGTATACCTTTTCGTAAAGTCCGCTTAAAATTCCGGTTGAAATATTATCAGCCATTTTCCCATAACCTCCTGTAGTTGCATATATATTTCCGTAAAAAAGTACCCTCGCCTTCTGTGCTGTCGCTGAGGGTGAGCTGAGAAGCTTTTTCCTTATTGCCGTTTACCAGTTCGTCAAAGCTGTAATCGCTGCGCTGTATATTACTGCCGAAAACGAATGCCCACTCGGAAAAGACTATATCCTGTTCGGTATCGTTGCAGTTTTCGTCTACGCACTTAAGAGTAAGGGCATTTCCGCAGACGATATTTCTTGACAGGATAAAGCGGACGGATTTTCTTGTATCATCGTTGCATTCTTTTTTGCAGACGGCTCTGTATTGCTTGTCCCACTGCTTATACAGCCGTTCACGGCAGGTTTCGACATTATCAGCCATTATATCGACACCGTAAAGACTGCTTACCGCAAGGAGCGAGTATTTTTCATATTCAAGAGGACTGCGACCGTATTCAGACTTCACGACCGACAGCTTTCTTGCGAGAATTTCGGTAAGGAAATTGCCCGTTCCGCAGGCGGGTTCAAGAAAACGGCTGTCGATACGCTCGGTTTCCTGTTTTACAAGGTCGCACATTGCCTTTACTTCACGCTCGGCGGTGAAAACTTCGCCGTGTTCGGTCACACGTTGTCTGGATTTTATTTGTTGTTGCACTTAATCACCTTTTGTATTCAAGCAATTTATTTGGATAAAAATTGTCCGTCATACAATAATAATAGCACAAAATTGCTCAATTGGCAACGATTTTATGAGATAATTTCATAAAATGCAATCAGAGGTATGCTGTATGAACGAATTTGGCAACAGGCTGAAGAAAATCAGAATAGAAAAGAATATGTCGCAAAAGGACTTTGCAAGCAGGGCGAATATAGATAAAAGTATGATGTGCAGATATGAAAACGGAGAGAAACGTCCGACGTATGAGGCTCTTTGCTCAATTGCAAGAGAACATAATATATCGCTTGACTATCTTTGCGGCTTACAGCAATCGGGAACGGTTTCGCTTATCGGGCTTACGGACGGACAGGCTGACTGTGTTCGCTTGCTTATAGACGCTTTTCACGAATACAACAATACAGTAAGAAAAAGGCTCAGCGATGAGCAGTACAGGGTACTCGGTCAGATACTGGCGGAATTTCTGAAATAAACATAAAAGCACCGCCTGCATGGGAAACGTGCAGGCGGTCGGTTCAAAACGCACAGCATTATCACCTGTGCGTTTTTTCGTTATAACTGACAATTCCCGACTGCTGTTTTTGTGCAAAAGGCGGAAAATAAAAACCGAACCACAAAATCGGCTTTCAGCTTCGTTACATAAGACAAGAGAGAAATTTATTTGATTGACAGCTGCTCACCTTTTATATTACAATGGTTTTATCAAGCTTAAAGGAATGGTTACAACGCTTAGTTTTTACATATCGCTTGCCGAAACGGCGGAGGATAAATCGCTCATAGAAAGGCTATATAACGGCTATGAGCGGTATATGTATGCCGTTGCGTTTTCGGTGCTTCATAACGAACAGGACGCAGAGGATACGGTGCATGAGGCGTTTCTGCGCATCATAAAAAATCTCGGCGAGTATGATTTTTCCGCCGATTCTCAGACAAAGACACTTCTCGGCGTGATAACACGCAATATTGCTATTGACCGCTACAGACATAAGAAAAAGTACGAAAGCGGGAATGTCGAACTGAATGAAAACACCATAGGCTCTCAGCTTCCAGATACCTCGGAGCTCAGTAACAGCGAGCTTAAGGCGATACTCGACAGCCTGCCCTATGAGCTCAAGGAGGTCATACTGCTGAGATATGTCGCAGGATATACGCTTAAGGAAACCGCGGAGCTGCTCGGTGTTACTTTCGGTACGGTACGCTACAGGCAGGATAAGGCTATAATCGCGATCGAAGAGCTTATAAAGGGGTGAAGATATGAACTGTACGGATAGCAGGATAAGAGATTATATCCTCAGTGAGTTTGCCGAAGCTGTTCCGGGTAAAGAGGCGGAGCACAGCTTTTCAAAGCGTTACCTCAGACGCAGAAAAAGAATAATCAGAAAATACGCACGGGTGCGCAGATCGGCTGATATACATACAGTGTATCAGCGCAGGGCAATGAAGTACGCTTTTATTATGACCGTGATCGCTATTTCGTATATTGTCGGCTTTACCGATTATATAAGCGCGGGCGGGTTCAATTTAACACCGCATAAAGAGCAGTCGCAGGTATATTATTTCGGCGATATAAGCGGGTATCCCGAAACACTGACGAGCCGTTACACAATAGAAGATGCACTTTACGGATACAGCGAGCAGATTTTGTGCGATACCGATACCAATTACAGCGTTTATTATACCGATAAAAACGGCGGCGATGTTATAATATCGCAGTGGGTCGCAAGTGTATTCAAGGGTGACATATGCATAAACACGGAAAGCGCGTCGGTTCTGCCGACTGACATAACGATAAACGGACACAGCGGGTTTTACTATGCGACAGGTGACGGTCGGCATTGCTGTTGTATCGTATATGACGATTGCATTATGATTTATTCGTGCAGTAAGGATAAACGGACTGTTATCGGTCTTGCAGAGCATACCCGCTTTACAGACGTTTGATGAAAGGAAAGAAAATGCCACTGTTACATATAGAAAATCTGACTAAAAGCTATAAGGGCAAGAAAGCATTGGACGCGGTCACGCTTGATTTTACGGTCGGGGTAAACGCATTGCTCGGCGCTAACGGAAGCGGAAAATCCACTATGATGAATATAATAAGTACCGCTCTGTCGCCGACAGGCGGCGCGGTGTATTATGACGGCAGGGAGATTTGTTCGCTCGGGACGGAGTATCGCAAGGTGATGTCTGTGCTGTTTCAGCATCAGCCCTATTTCCCGTCTGTGACTGTGAATGACTATATGCTTTATAATGCGGCACTGAAAGGAATGAGCGGCAAGAACAGACAGGCGGTTATCGATAATTCTCTCAAAAGGCTGAATGTGCTTGACTGTAAAGCTAAAAAGCTGAAGGAATTATCCGGCGGACTCAGACAGCGTGTTTTTATAGCACAGACAATAACGAACGAGCCGCAGGTGATAATTCTTGACGAGCCGAGTGCGGGACTTGATATTGCGGAGCGTGAGGAGCTGAAAAAGACAATAAAGTCGCTCGGAGAAAACGCCATAGTGATAGTGTCTACGCATATAGTTTCCGATATCGAGGATATTTCGGATACGGTGCACATAATCGATAACGGAAAGGTGATAGTAAGTCGGAAAAACGAGGGTATTGAGGATATGTCACGCTATTATCTGGAGGTTATCGGAAAGGGCGGAGCTTATGCTTAAAACGATGCTCCGTGAACGACTGCCGTCAGCCGCATTCGCTTTTATAATGGTTGTAAGCATAGCGTTTATATATCTGTACACCTCGTCGGCTGAGGCGTTTAAGTGGAATGTATATGAACAGAAATATGTAAGCAAAATGACCGCCGATGAATTTTTGACACAATATCCTGCCGATTATGAAAGCGCGCGCAATAAGTTTTTTTCTATAGATAACCTTGAGGGGATAGATACAGATGATCTGTCGGAGGATAAGCTGATGGCTCTGCTTGCGGGTGATTATTCTTTCAGTGATGCCGAGAATATATGGCGGAATCGGCAGTATTCAATGCCGGGAAGATTTGCCGATACGGTTATTAACGACTATGAAATGATGTCGGATATGTACGATTATTATGCTCCTATGCTGAGATATGAGGAGCGTCTGAGCGAAAAAAGGACGATAAACGAGCGAATGCTTGCAAGAACCGGCACAAGCAATGCCGACAAGATCAAAAGTGAAAAAATACTTTCCTATATCTCTGAAATTCCCGAAAAGCCCGACAGTATAGCGCCGCTTGTCAGTGCGGATATATTTTCGGAGAGCTTTGCAAAGGATGTGCTGTTCATATTTTTCGTGGCGGTGCTGTGCTGTCGTATGTATTCGGGCTACAGACAGTCGGGATATCTTGATTTCATTAAAACGACAAAATGCGGGGCGGGGAAGTTCTTTGCCGTGCAGTACTTATCCCACCTTGTTATTATGACTGCGGCGTATATTTTGTACTGCGTTTTGTATCTTCTGTTCATATTATCGGGGGCGGGCACTGCCGATGTGCTGTTTATGCCGTGTCAGGTGCTTAAGAGTGCGGCGTATTCTGTGTTCCCGCTTAACGTATGGCAGTATCTGCTTGTTATGGCGGCGGCAAGATATTGCTATTATCTGCTTGCATTTTCGCTGTTTGCGTTTATTTCCGCTATTTGTCCGCTTGATGTCATATCTTCGGCGGTGTGCGGTATCGTATCGGCTGTTCCGATTTATACGGCATATGTGACTGCGGGAGATACGGCGGTAGGAGCGCTCAGTCGGTTTGTTACGGGAAATTTTGCAGACTGCTTTGACGGAGCGGATCTGACGGTGATATTTAATATCGCAGTGCCCGATATAGTGCTGTGCACAGCTTGTTTTATTGCGGCGTTTTCAGCTGTTACTGCCATCGTTATTATAACGGGGCGCATTCTGTGCAGAGTTCGTACATCAGCAGGTACATCTGTAACTTTCGGAAAGGCGGAGTGTGATGTTTAAAGCGTTTTTGCGGTTTGATTCGGGCGGCAAGCTTATAGCAGTATCAGCGATGCTGCTTGTGATAATTATGGTCAAACCGTTTTTGAAAAATGACAGCGGAAACGCAAGGCTTTATCAGGACGCTTGCGCGAGAGCACAAACAGTGGCGGGTATGGAACATAATGCGGCTGAAGCAAAGCTTGATGAGATAGCTGTCGAGGAAAGTCAGAAGGCTATCCTTGAAAACAGCGACCCTGTCGCTCTTCAGACGAAGCTTGATAAGGAGAAGAATATCGGCTTTATACTTGACGGAAACCTGTATACCTTGCAGAAGGCTCAGGAATATATAGATAATGCGAAATACGGCACAGGCATAACGCACGATGTACCCTCAGAACGCTATTATGATAATCTTGATGCGTATAAAAGGCTTGATACGCCATCTCTTGTGATAAACGAGGTGTGGGACAGCTATTATAATATCACGGGGTTTGATCTTACGGCTGTAACGGCACTGCTTATAGCGGCACTTGGATTTTTGCGCAGCTTTGAGCTTGGCACGGACAGATGTGAATTGATAACGGCGAACGGAAGTAAAACGGCAAGGCTGAGGTTTTGGTTCTGGTTTGTGCTGACGGTAGTGATTACGGTTATTTCGTTTGCCGCAGATGTGGTGATATCCGATGTTATGATGTCGGGGGATCTGTTTTCACTGATGATACAGGGAATTAAAAAATTCGCGACCTGCTTTACAGAGCTTTCACTCGGGAATTATCTTGTATGTTCACTTGAGTTCAGAATTATGACAGCGGTAAATATGTTCTGCATATTTTTCATCATCGCAAAAGCGGCAAGGGACACATACCGCTATTTCACAATTTCGCTCGGGATACTTATGCTGTCTGCGGTGCTGAAAGCTACCGTACCGTCTGTAAGCTGTTTTCTGCCGCTCGGCTTTGCCGATATAGATACACATATATTGAATGCGGTGTGGCTCGGAGGATATGATTCGCTTTGGCTCTATATGGCGGTAACGGTTATACTCACGGTGATGCTCGCTGTTTTCACTGCGGTAAGCTCGGATAAAATCAGGTAATGTGGAGGTATTATGAAAGGACGAAGAATAACAGCAATAATTGCGGCGGCAATAGTTACCGCGCTTTGTATGTCGGGCTGTGCAGACAGCTTTGACTGCACGTTTTATGAAACCACGGGAAACACAAATCCGTTTTTCGTAAAAACGCAGGGGGATTGCTTTTATATTCCGGATTATTCGGAACACCCGGGCATATGGGAGTATGACACAAAAGCACTCACGGTAACGAAAGTGATCGATTATGAGCAGGTAACCGATACAGCACTTAACATTCACAACAGCGGTGTGCCTGCGACAAACTACGGCGTTATCCCCGCAGGGTTTATAATGATGTCGCAGGAGGGAGCAAAAAACCGTGACTGCTATGACGGCGATATATCATATTCGACTGTGTACTATCTGAATTTTGCGGGCGAGGTAAAGCATACTGTCAGAATAAAGCAGTATAATGAAAATAATACGGATATTAAAAACGGCGAGCCGCTTATAAACGAAGATACTTATGCGGCGTTTGATGATTTCAGCAATTTCTATGCTCATAAGGGATATATTTACGGCTATGATTATGAACGCCGACCGATAAGACTTGATCCGCTGACCGGGACAAGGCAGACAGTATACGATAAAAGCTGCAGCAACTATGTGGGCATTTATGATAATTACATATACGTTCAGGGGGACGATGGGATAGTCCGTATAAGTGAAAGCGATCTGTCCGTTGATAAGACAATAAGTGATACATCGTCACTTGCAACTTCTTCCTGTCAGGTGTGCAGTGATGATATTATCATAGGCTACAGCAGTACAGACGGACAGGTCGTTATAATAAAGCTCGGGGAATATGTTAAAAACGTGCCCGAATACATAGATGATGTTACATATGCGGACGGCAGTTTTTATTATATAAGCGAAAATTCGCTCTATAAAACGAGTGATATTGAAGCAAAAGGAGAAAAGACGGCGAACGGATATTCGGGTATTCATAATGCAAGCGAAAAGTGGCTCATACTCACAAATGAGGATATAAGTGAGGAGAGTATGGCTGTATTTGATATAGAAAAACAAAAAATTCTGATATTCAATAAATAAACATAAAAACACCGCCTGCACGGGAAATGTGCAGGCGGTGCTTGAAAATCGTATAAGAAAAGCGGTCACGGGGCTGTATCTGTCCCTGTGACCGCTTGATTGTTTAATTTATGTCTGCTCACGCTTTTTAAGTATCTTCGGGAATGTAACGGCGAAAATGGTTGTACAGCAGATCGCCGAAGTCGCATCGGCTACCGACTCGGCAATGTATACGCCCTCCACACCGAAGAAAGTCGGGAGGATAAGAGCAAGAGGGATAAGCAGTATAACTTTACGCAGAAGGGCTATGAACAGTGAAATTTTAGCCTGACCGAGAGCAACAAACATACTCTGGCAGGTACGCTGAAGTCCGAATATCGTCATACCTGTAAGGAACAGCGGCATCATTCTGCCGACTGTTTTTATAAGCGCGGTATCGTCTGTGAACATTCCTGCGACAAATTCGGGGAAGGTGATCATAAACAGGTTTATTGCGGCGAAGAATGAGAACATAATTATCACGGAATATTTAAAGCAGAGACGGACACGGTCGGTGTTGCCCTTGCCGTAATTGTAGCTGACTATCGGAACAAAGCCCTGTGCAAAGCCGCTCAGAGGTACGGCGGCAAACTGCATTGCGCTCTGCATTACCGTAAGGGTGCTGACGTATATATCGCCGTATGTGCTCAGCGAGCCGTTGAGCACGAAGCCGACAAGACTTTCCGTACTTGCCATTATAAACGGGGCGATTCCAAGAGCGAACAGCGAGCCGATTATCTTTATATCCGGCTTAAGATATTTCGGTTTTATTTTCAAAGTCGCTTTGTCGGATACAAGAAAGCCGACTATTATAAAGGCGCTTACCGCCTGTGATATTACGGTTGCAAGCGCCGCGCCTGTGACGCCCATACCGAATACATAGATAAAAAGCGGGTCAAGTCCGATGTTCAGCACTGCGCCGATTATTACGGCTATCATTGAAATTCCGGGTCTGCCCTGTGCGTTTATGAACGAATTAAGTCCGGTTGCGAACATTACGAACAGCGTGCCTGTAAGGTATACCGAGAGGTAGTCTGTGGCATAGCCGATAGTAGCGTCGCTTGCGCCGATAAGGCGGAGCAGGGGATCCATAAAGATGTAGGTTATGCCCGATGTTACTACAGTAAACAGCACGAGCAGTGAAAAGCCGTTGCCGAGTATCCTGTGCGCTCTTTCACGGTCGCCCTTGCCGAGCGCTATTGAGGCAAGCGGAGCGCCGCCACCGCCGACTATCTGTGAAAATGCCGAGATAAGAATGATTATTGAGCTTGTAATACCGATACCTGCCAGTGCATCAGTGCCGATAATCTCTATATGTCCGATGAAGACCCTGTCAACTATGCTGTACAGCAGGTTTATAAGCTGTGCCGCAAAGCCCGGCAGTGCCATTTTAAGTATAAGTGGCAGCATCGAGGCTGTGCCGAGCCGTTCTTCGTATTTGTTATCCATTTAAAGTATCTCCGTGTTTTGTCTTTCTATTTATAGAGTATAGCACTTAAATCATAAAAAGTCAAAGCAGGGCGGGTGGCTGAAAGTCACTGTAAATTTCATCTGCGGCAATGTGCCGCTTCAAATTCCGCCTTTGAAAATGTCTGAGGTTGGCGAGGCTTGCGTTATCGGCGGGTATTAAAACGTGTATGGTTTTAATTGTTCAGATTTATATGTCAATATTACCTTTTACGAGGGAGCAGTAAATTGTTTTTTACTTTGTACTTGTTATTATAAAAACAAAAAGACAGCGCCACCCGGCACTGCCTTTAATGTTTATAAATTTATTGCAATTACGCCTGTTCGCTTGGAGCAAAGCCTGTTCTTTTCAGAGCCTTTGAGATTGCGAGAGCGGCAAAGTATGCGAGTACTACGCTTGCTATATCCTTTATAAGATAGGGAGCGGATACAAGCAGGAAGCTTGATAATAAGTCCTTGCCCGCCACAAGCGCATACTGTACAAATCCGCAGATATGGCAAGCGGCAACGCCAAGGATACCCATTGCTATTCTCAGCGGTACACGGAATTTCTCAGGCATATTTCTGAAGGATATTCCGCTGATTGCCGCCATAGCGATAAAGCCGATTATAAATCCGCCCGTAGGGCCTACTATTGATGCGATTCCGCCCTTGAAGCCGCTGAATACCGGAACGCCTACCGCGCCGAGCAGAACGTATACGAGCGTTGATACGGTTGCCCTTGCCGTGCAGAGATAAAAGCCGCAGAGAGCTACCGCAAAGGTCTGTAATGTAACCGGTACGCCGGAGGGCATCGGGATCGCTATCTGTGAAAGTATAGCCGTGATTGCCGCAAAGAGCGCGCATAGTACGATGGTTGTGATTTTCTGTCTGTTCATATTTTTGTTTCCTTTCCTTGTGTCGAATTGACTATAACAGGATACCACCGCCTGCCGTCACTGTCAACTGAACTGCACAAATAGGTGACAATTGAGAACGGTCTGTGTTTTAACTTAATAACCTAATTGTACAAAATAACTAAAAGTTGTGTGGTAAATGTGTGAAAAATGCAAATTGATTTTTTGGCGGGCAGAGGTTATAATTAACTTAATTGAGAATGTTGTAAACGTTTAACAACACTCATAAGAATGAAACATATACAATTTGTTTGGAGGTAATTAAAATGAAGATGAAAAGATTCATCGGTGCAGCAGCTGCAATGGCAGTAGCAGGCACACTTACAGTAGGCGCAGCAGCAGAAACTTATAATGCTTATATCGGTTTCCAGACAACACCCTACTCATTCAGAAACTCTTTTGATGACGCTACATATGGTAAGGACGTTGCAGACGGCAAGTACTTCAACAGCGTAATCGTATGGGGCGGTAACGACCCTGAAACATTCCCTCAGTATGAAGACAAATTCGATGATGATATGCCGGATGGTAGTGGCGGCTATGTTATTCCTGCTACATACACAGATGTAAAGATCGACAAGGACGGCACATACAAGGTTGGCATTACTGACTTTGACTGGGCACTCGATGGTTCTTCTGCATTCAACCTTCTGTTTGTTTCAACAGATATTCCTTTTGATAAGGACGCAGGCGAAGACGGCGCATCTATCGCTAAGTTCTCTGACTGCAAGATCATCGTTGATGGTACAGTAACATCAGAAGTTGCTGATCCTATCATTGATACAGAAGACGGTAAGAAGTCAGGCCATACAAAGGTTCTGTTCGCTAACATCTGGAACAAGGATCTTGAGAGCTATGCAGGTGCATACCCCACAAAGTCTTTAGAGATCGAATTTACAGTTTCAGGTCTCGGCGGCGGTGAAGAAGATACAACAGCTCCCGCTGATACAGATGCTCCCGCTACAGATGCTCCTACAACAGGCGATTCTACAAAGCCCAGCACAAACACAGGTGTTGAAGGTATTGCAGTAGTTGCAGGTGTTGCAGTTCTCGCAGCAGGCGCAGTAGTAGTTGCTAAGAAGAGAAAGTAATCTTTAACAGAGATTAACGAATAATTACAGCCCTCATTCGTGAGGGCTGTTTTAATATCACGACCGAAAGAGGAACTATGAAGAGATCTATAATAATGCGTACCATTGCGGTACTTACGGCGGCGATCGTATTGGCGGGTTGTGCTACACTTGACGAGGGCGTTTTATCTTCGTTCGGCGTTGATTCAATAACCGAAAGCAGTGTGTCTGATACCGAAGAAACGAGCGGCAATATTGACGATAGCTCAGAAGTTGAGTCGGATAATGTATCTGAAAATTCATCGAATGAAAATATTTCAAATGCCGGCGATACATCTTCCGATGCTTCCGACAACACCTCCGAACCGGAAGCTTCATCAAGGGCAGATGGTACATCAACACCTATCGGCACAGAGAAGCCTGCTGCCACAGAGAAGCCTGTCGCTACAAAAGAGCCTGCGGACACAACAAAGGTCGTTTCTTCTGCTTCTTCAGCTTCAGAAAAGAATGATACGCAGAGCAAGCCCGCAGTTTCGCAAAGCAACTTCACTGTTCAGTGGAAGAAGTCGAGCGACTGGGAAGAGGGCGGCAAGAAGTGTGGCGGTTATGAGATCATAATAACCAATAACGGCGATACGGTAAACAGCTGGACAGCGGAAATAACAGTACCTGACGGCATGACGCTTTCTTCAAGCTGGAACGGAATATTCAGCATTTCAGGTAATAAAATGACGGTCAGGAATGAGAGCTACAACGGCACTATAGAAAAGGGAAAAAGCGTTTCGTTCGGCTTTAACTATGCGGCTAATGCTTCTATGAATGAGGGTAAAGTGACAGTGAACGGTAGCTCTGCCGGCACAAGTTCGGCAAACAGCGGTGGAAATAATTACAACAATAACAACAATAATAATGCGGCAACGACTCGAAAGCCTGCTTCAACAGTTCCTCCCGCGCCGAGCGACCCCAAGGGTACGACTCCTGTTTCTCAGCACGGTCAGCTTTCGGTGAAGAACGGACAGCTTGCTGACAAGAACGGCAAGGGCTATCAGCTCAGGGGAATGAGCACACACGGACTTACATGGTTCCCCGAATTTGTGAACGAGAGCGCATTCAGGACGCTCCGTGACGACTGGAATACCAATGTCGTGCGTCTGGCTATGTATGTTGACGAATGGGGCAACGGACAGTGCTATATGGGTAACAAGAGCGGAAGCCTTGAGCTTCTCGAGCAGGGAGTTGACATATGTATCAAGCTTGATATGTATGTTATCATCGACTGGCACGTTCTTAATCCGGGCGATCCGTCAAAGTATACCGATGAGGCGATATCGTTCTTTGAAACGGTGTCAAAGAGATATGCAAAATATCCGAATGTTATCTATGAGATATGTAACGAGCCGAACGGCGGAGTATCATGGAGTGACAACATAAAGCCTTACGCAGAGAAGGTGATACCTGTTATCCGCAAGAATGCGCCCGACTCTGTAATTATTGTCGGCACACCTACATGGAGTCAGGAGATTGATAAGCCGCTTTCCGACCCGCTTGACTTCAAGAATGTAATGTATGCGTTCCACTTCTATGCGGCAACTCACGCGGGTCTGCGCTCAAATGTAGAAAACTGCGTGGCGCAGGGACTGCCTGTATTTGTGTCGGAATTTGGTACTTGTGACGCATCGGGCGGCGGAGCAAACGACTTCAACGAAACGCAGAAGTGGCTTAGCTATTTTGACAAGCAAGGCATAAGCTACTGTAACTGGAGTATCTGCAACAAGGATGAAACCTGCTCGGTACTGCGACCCGGGACATCGGCAAACGGTAACTGGAGCGAGAGCGATCTCACTGAAAACGGCAAATGGATACACAACTGGCTGAAGAAACACTAAGCGGCGGTGCCCATGGGGCACGGCAAATTCCGACCTTTGGAAATGTCGGTAGTTGGCGTGACTTTGCAGAACGGTCGGGGTTTGACGATGGCTGAAAATAAGCTGTCGAAATACTTGTTTGTTTATTCCCGCCGTTAAACAAACGTGAATACACAGCAACCGTATTTAAAGGCGGAAATGCGAGCCGAGGCACTCGGCTTCCGACCTTTGGAAATGTCGGTAGTTGGCGTGACTTTGTGGTACGGTCGGGAGTTAATGAAAACAAGGAGATAATATGCTGAACGATATTAAATGGTTATTTTTCGATGTCGGTTCAACACTTGTTGACGAAACCGAGTGTTATAATCATCGCATACGAGATGCTATTGCGGGAACAGATATTACCTTTGAGGAGTTTAACGAAAAACGTTTGTATTTTTCAAAGCAAAATCTGAAAGGCGATATTGAAGCACTGAGATATTTCGGACTTGCAAAAACTCCTTGGCATCATGAAGATGAAAAGCTCTATAAAGATTCCGAAAACGTACTCAAAATCCTATGTGAAAAAGGATACCGTATAGGTGTAATTGCCAACCAGTCAGCAGGCACTGAAAAACGACTTGAAAGCTGCGGCTTGATGAAATATATACAGCTTGTTGTAGCTTCTGCCGAAGAAGGAGTTGCCAAACCTGATAAAAGAATATTCGATATAGCACTAAAGCGAGCAGGATGCAGTCCGTCCGAAGCGGTAATGATCGGTGACAGAGTGGATAATGATATAATTCCCGCTAATGAAATGGGAATGATGACGATATGGGTGAGGCAAGGCTTCGGCAAATATTGGACGATTTCTGACGAGAGCGAAAAGGCTGATTTTGCTGTGGATAGCTTGTCGGAGCTTTTGGACATTTTTTGATAAGGCTTAGGCGGAAATATTGCAAAAGTCTTAAGCACTATGAATGAAAGAAAGGTTGTGTACTATGTTTAGCAAATTAAAACATCGGCTTGACAGGAAAAGCAAAAGTGTGGTTGCGCTGTTGGCAATGGCGATACTGCTCTGTGGGTTTACGGGGTGCGAAAGAAGTACTATTCCTGATGGTTCTGAGATATCGTACAGCGAAACGGGTTTTGACATTGAACGGATACGAAAAAATGTAATTGTTGACGGACAAGCGATCGAGATACCCATAAAGCTGAAAGAACTGCCTAAGGATTGGACATATGAAACTTCTGCTAATCGATTTGCGGAGGATAGATGTCACGTTGAAGTCAAGGACAAAAATGGCGATTTGCTTTTTAGCTGCGGAGCGAAAAACTACAAAGAGTCCAAAAAGGGTGACAGTAGGATTTTTGATGCTCCTTTTGAGAATGACAAATGTTCGGTTGACGGCATAACTCCATTTAAAACAACTAGAGAAGAAATCGTCGAAAGGTATGGTGAAGCAACAAGTATAAAAAATTTTAACAGTAAAAAATATGAAGGCTGGCAGGAATATAGATATGGTTCTCTCGAGGGAAAAACCTCGAATGATTGGCACGGTAAATGTCTTATTGTTACGTTTAACGAGAAAGGCATTGTCGATTGGGTTACCATTGTTTATACAGACTGAAAATGACGCCTAAGAAAAGTATATAAACGACTGGGCAAGCTTTGAACGTTCTGTAATGCCGGCAGGCAGAGCAGAAGGAAGAGCCGAGGGCAGATCAGAATTATTATCTGAACTGATAAAGCAGGGTGTAATAACCGAAGAACAGGCAAAGAACTACAGAAACTAACAAAATAAACTCCGTTCAGACTTATAAATGCAGAAACAGAATTTAAAACAACCATTATAAAAATCCGTGTCAGGCGACACGGATTTTTTCTGTTATAGCTGTTTTAATATGTGCAAGACCGTTTGCAATAAGGCACTGACCCGGGTAATAGAGGGCAAGACAGAAATTTGAGAACGGGAAATCTATTTTTGAGAAGTACGCCATCAGGAGCATTATATCGGATATAAGGAACAGCACGCTGCCGAGTGCGAGTACAAGGTTAAATCTGTTCTTTATGCGGATAAAGTTCATTATTGCTTTGCCTGTCATAATGCAGATTATAACTGCGTATGAAATGCCGATGATTTTCATAAGCGACGAGCCGAAGTCAAGAAGCGGTGAGAACATCATAAACAGCACTATGGGGATAAATATTATAATTGCGGGGATAAAGTCGGTCGGATGGGGCTTTTGCATCAGCGAATATGCTATGAAATAACAGATATGACCTAAGGCGAAAATCGCCGCACCTGCGATGAAATTTAGGTTTATCACTATATCCGCGCTCATTGCGAAGAATACACCGACAGTCAGAGCGATCGATGGCTGTTTCTTATCAGGGAAGTATTTCAGGGCGTATATCAGGTTTACTGTAGCGGCAAGCATAAAGAAAACGCTTGCGGTTACTTTCAGCGGGTAGAGATGAGTAATTATCAGAGCTACATCGCAGGCGAGCGATAAGCCGAGAAAGATTATGTTGAGCGGTAAAACGAGTTTTTTCATATTTCTGTTTCCTTTCGGGAGATTTGATTAAATTATACACTGTTTTTATGAAATTTTCAATAGATTAAATATAAAATACGGTTAAATATTATCGGGAATATGTGCCGGAGCGGTTACAGTAAGTTAACTTAAAATGCTGTAACCTGTTACATGGAGGTGCTGATAATTTCGTGTGAAAACGGCGTAAAATTATCGGAAATCTGTAGACAATGACGGTAATTTGTGATACAATAATAATAACGCCTGTCGCAGAGGTTTTTGTTTTGCAAAAACAAGTAAACGATTACCTGAATTTCGGTGTGTACCATTTGGTATGTACCGCGGTTCATATGATGCGGCGGAATTTTGACAGACTTATAAAGCAGAGAATAAAACTGCACAGAAAGGAATTTTTGCTATGAAGAACATACCCGATGTAAAGCTCGGAATTGCGGCAGTAAGCCGTGACTGTTTCCCTATGAGCCTTTCGGCTTCAAGATGTGAGGCTGTGGTAAAGGCATGTAAGGAGATCGGTGTTGACGTATTCAAATGTCCCACCACTATCGAAAGTGAAACACATATGATGCAGGCTCTTGAGGAGCTTAAGGGCGCAGGTTGCAACGCACTTGTCGTATACCTCGGAAACTTCGGTCCTGAGTCGGCTGAAACACTGCTTGCAAAGTACTTTGACGGTCCTGTAATGTTCGTTGCTGCGGCAGAGGAAACACAGGATAACTTAGTAGGCGGCAGAGGCGACGCTTACTGCGGCGTGCTGAATGCAAGCTACAACTTAGCACTCAGAAATATCAAGGCATACATACCCGAATACCCTGTAGGAACAGCTACAGAGGTTGCAGATATGATAAAGGACTTTATCCCTGTTGCAAGAGCGGTTATCGGTCTTAACAACTTGAAGGTTATCTCATTCGGTCCTCGTCCTCAGGACTTCCTCGCTTGTAACGCTCCTATAAAGCAGCTGTACAACCTTGGCGTTGAGATCGAAGAGAACTCGGAGCTTGACCTTTATGCCGCATTCAACGAGCATAAGAATGACGCAAGAATCCCCGAAGTTGTTGCAGATATGGAAAAGGAGCTCGGCGACGGCAACAAGATGCCCGGTATCCTGCCCAGACTTGCACAGCTCGAGATCACACTGCTTGACTGGATGGAAGCACACAAGGGAAGCAGAAAGTACGTTGTATTTGCTAACAAGTGCTGGCCCTCATTCCAGACACAGTTCGGCTGTGTTCCCTGCTATGTAAACTCAAGACTTACAGCAAGAGGAATCCCCGTTGCGTGTGAGGTTGATATATACGGTGCTATCAGCGAATATATCGGCGCTTGCATTTCGGAAGACGCAGTTACACTGCTTGACATCAACAACTCTGTTCCCGCAGATATGTATGTTGAGTCCATCAAGGACAAGTACAACTACACGCTCAAGGATACATTCATGGGCTTCCACTGCGGTAACACAGCTTCATGCAAGCTGACAAGCAAGACTATGAAGTATCAGCTCATCATGCACAGAGGTCTTGAGCCTGATAAGGAGCCTGATATCACAAGAGGTACGCTCGAGGGCGATATCGTTCCCGGTGACATCACATTCTTCCGTTTACAGAGCACAGCTGACGCTAAGCTGAGAGCTTATGTTGCCGAGGGTGAAGTTCTCCCCGTTGCTACTCGTTCATTCGGTGCTATCGGCGTATTCGCTATCCCCGAAATGGGCAGATTCTACCGCAACGTTCTTATCAAGAAGAACTATCCTCACCACGGCGCAGTTGCATTCGGTCACTACGGCAAGGCCATCTTCGATACACTGAAGTACCTCGGTGTTGAGGATCTTGAATTCAACCGTCCCGCAGGTATGCTGTATGACGGTGAAAATCCTTACGCTAAGTATTGATTTATCGGACGGCAATACGAAAGTTATTATAGGATAGTTAAGCCCCCGGGAGTGTAAATCCCGGGGGTTTTCTGTTGCCTTAGAAACAGCATCTACTCGATAAACGAATTACGGAAAAGTTATAATGCGCCGTGATATCTTCTCTTATTTGAGGGGCGACAAGTTGTGGTGGCGCGGGGTGTGGGGACAGTGCGGAGTGAGGGTGATAACAATACTTAATCAAAGCGCCTTGACAAGCATATGGTATTATGATATACTTGACACAGTTAAGCATAAAGATACAGCTTATTACCCGTGGGAGATATGCATTGATATCAAGACGGTATACATATTTTGATATCAGGCACAGCTCGCGGCGGGCTGTGCTGTTTTGCATTTCAGAGTTAGCTTTAAGGAGATGGTAATATGAAACTTAAAAAGTGGCTTTTGGCACTGGCGACTTTCGCTGTTATGGCAGTGGTATGCGCTGTATGTGCGGGAGCGGAAACGTATCAGGATTTTGAGTACAGCGCGCTTGATGACGGTAGGGTCAAGATCACAGGTTATAACGGCGGTGCGGAAACGGTGGTTATCCCTGATACAATTGACGGGAAAAGTGTGACGAGTATAGGCAGGCGTGCTTTTGAAGGTTGCACAAATCTTAAAAGTATAACGATACCGAACAGTGTGACGGAGATGGGCCGGAGAGCTTTCAGCGGTTGCTCAAGCCTTACCGGTATAGCGATACCGGACAGTGTGACAGAGATAGGCAAATATGCTTTCGACGGTTGTAAAAGCCTTACAAGCATAACGATACCGGACGGTGTGACGAGTATAGGTGATGGCGCTTTCTATAATTGCTCAAGCTTGACAGAAATTAAAGTTGCATCTGAAAATTCAAATTATGTTTCTGTAAATGGCGTTCTGTACAATAAAGATAAAACTACTATAATATGTTATCCTGCCGGGAAAAAGGGTAATAATTATAAGATACCCGACGGTGTGACAAAGGTAGGCAGTAGTGCTTTCATCGGTTGTTCAAGCCTTACAAGCATAACGATACCGAACAGTGTGACGGAGATAGGCTATAGTGTTTTTGAAGGTTGTACAAACCTTAAAAGTATAACGATACCGGACAGTGTAACGAGTATAGGCGATGATGCTTTCCGTGAATGCTCAAGTCTTACAAGCATAACGATACCGTACAGTGTGACGAGTATAGGAGATTATGCTTTCCTCGGTTGCTCAAGGCTTACAGCGATAGATGTAAATACAGACAATAAGGATTACACATCGGTAAACGGAGTTTTATTCTACAATGACAAAACTATAATATGTTATCCTGCCGGAAAAAAGGGTAATAACTATAAGATACCTGATGGCGTGACGAGTATATGCCGGTACGCTTTCAGCGGTTGCACAAGCCTTACAAGCATAACGATACCGGACAGTGTGACGGAGATAGGCGGGAGTGCTTTTGAAAATTGTTCAAGCCTTACAAGTATCACGATACCGGACAGCGTGACAAGTATAGGCATTGGTGCATTCGTAGGTTGCTCGAGCCTTACAAGTATAATGATACCGGATAATGTGACATATATAGGCGGTGCGGTTTTCGCCGATTGCTCAAGTCTTACGGAAATTAAGGTTTCAACCCAAAATGCAAAGTATGTTTCAGTAAACGGTGTCCTATACAATAAGGACAAAACAACTATTATGTGTTATCCGGCAGGTAAGAAAGATAAAAATTACAAGATACTTGATGGTGTGACGGAGATATGCACGAGTGCTTTCAACGGTTGCTCAAGCCTTACAAGTATCACGATACCGGACAGTGTGACGGAGATAGGCGTGAGTGCTTTCAGCGGTTGCTCAAGTCTTACAGGTATCACGATACCTGACAGTGTGACGAGGATAGACATGAGTACTTTCAGGGGTTGTTCAAGCTTTACAAGTATAACGATACCTGATAATGTGACATATATAGACATTTGGGCATTCAATGGCTGCACAGGTCTTACAGCAATAGATGTTAAAGCCGGGAACAACAATTATACATCTGTGAATGGGGTTTTATTTAACAAGGATAAAACTGAGTTGATATGCTATCCTGCCGGAAAAACAGATAAGAGTTATAATATACCAAGCTGTGTGACGAATGTAGGTGGATGGGCATTTGATGGTTGCACAAGCCTTACAAGTATAACGATACCGGACAGTGTGACGGAGATAGACTGGAGTGCTTTCGAGGGTTGTACAAGCCTTACAAGTATAACGATACCTGACAGTGTGACGGAGATAGGTTGGAGTGCTTTCGAAGGTTGTACAAGCCTTAAAAGTATAACAATACCAAGCAGTGTGACAAGTATAGGCAAGAATGCTTTCGGTTACTATTTTGATAACGAGTATAAAAAGATCGATAACTTCAAGATCTACTGCTACATCGGCACAGCCGGCGAGAAGTATGCAAAAGAAAATGGTTTTGAGTATGAACTTTTAGATCATACTCAGCATACTTTCGGTGAGTGGAATACCACTAAGGCGGCGACCTGCACGACAGAGGGCACACAGACAAGAACCTGCGAGGTGTGCGGCAAGGTCGAAACACAGACGATAAAGGCACTCGGTCATAAGGAAGTTGTTGACAAGGCAGTAGCCGCAACCTGCACAAAGACTGGACTTACAGAGGGTAAGCACTGCTCAGTCTGCAATGCGGTTATCAAGGCACAGGAAACAGTGCCTGCAAAGGGTCATAAGTATGTTGACACTGTTGTAAAGCCCACATACACTGCACAGGGCTACACACTTCACAAGTGCTCGGTTTGCGGCAACAGTTACAAGGACACTTACACAGCTAAACTCACGCTCGCAAAGGTAACAGGCGTGAAGCTTACCGGCAGAGCGGCAGACGCACTGCGTATCAACTGGACTAAGAATGCAAACGCCGATGGTTACATAATTGAAATGTATCAGA
>ERZ826146.1283-NODE-1283-length-24096-cov-8.418618_pt1 | contig 24096 bp, 13 predicted proteins | sample MGYA00519857_ERZ826146 | MGnify/ENA primary metagenome ERZ826146 (study PRJEB31778, sample SAMEA3449222) | human gut metagenome | biome: human gut; feature: human-associated habitat; material: faeces | place: United Kingdom | collected 2010/2012 ...
AGCACAACAGGTTTTGGTTCTGTTTGTAGTGGTTCGAATCCGCTTTGGACAACATTTTAGACAATAAAAAAGCCATATACAGCTTTTGTATATGGCTTTTTTTATTAAAATTTATGAAATGCATAAACTTTATGTGTTTCCGATTTATCCAAAGACCAAGAATAATAATAAAGATCACGTATACAATATGCTAGTCTGTTATTACTTTCTGATGAACTCCATGGAGTTCCTGAACGTATTTTGTTAATACTACGAATTAACTCATTTACGGCAGGTAAATACCATCCTGTAACACCATCCTTATTTAAGTCTTCACATAAGGCAAATGCTGGATATAATGTTTTCCAATTAGGTATTTGTTTAATTATTTCCATATTGTTTATTCCGTTATTTTGGTCTGTGGCTCCTGTTGATACATATTCTGTAGACCAAACGACACTACCAACTTCTTTTGCAATAAAACGTTGGCCATCTTCCATAAAAGCTACGATTCCTGTTAAGCCATCTTCAGAATATTCATCTCCTTCAGCATATTTACTTTGAGTAACCTTAATAGCTTTGTTTATCCCATCAAATTTTATCAGACATTCACGTTCTTCGGTCGCATCAGTTACACGTATGGTCAACTGTTTGCCATTTGTACTACATGTACACCAAGTTGCATCAGAAGCCACCCCTGGCAGAGTTGTCATATCTGTAGAAATATTTATTGTTAAAATCTGACTCTTTCTATCAAACCATACGTGTTCTTTACTTGGAACAAATGTACATCCTTTTTGTGTCAAATTTATTGTACCAATAATGTCGTTGTCTATTTTACTAGAAATCCTTATTAATGCAGTTCTATCTTCAAGAGTTCTATTTTCTTCACATGAAAGATATAAAAAGCCAACATTAGGGTCATCAACCTTTACTGTACACCATTCTTCATCACAAGCAGTTTCCAATTCATTAGCAGTCAGTAAAGATGTATAACGAATTGAAATTGTTCCTCCTGTTGCATTCATAATTGCTTCTGTATTTTGGATAACAAAATTCGTTGCTTCTTGTTTTAATTCGATTGTCCCTAATATTTTGTTATCATTTCTATTAGTTATTGTTATTATGGCTTCTCTTTCCTTAAGACTTTTATTATCTTCATACGAAACATATAAATATCCACCAGTGGGATCATCAACAACAACGGTACACCATTCTACATTACTTTCTGCAGATATTTCTTTGCCAGTCAATGATGATGTATACTTGATTGACTTTGTTCCTCCATTTGCTTTCACAACTAATTCTGTTGCACTGATACTGAATTTAACATCAGTTTGAATAATTGTGAGTATTGCAGAAGTTTTATTATCTTTGGATCTTACTATAACTTCACATTGCCGTTCTTCTGTTGTTTTGTTTTCTTCAACATTTAGTAAGACATTACAAGATATAACACCACTGTTACTTGTGTATGCTCTAGTTACAGGTTTTCCTTCTATTGATTTTATATTATGCATAGCTAATGCAAGTGCATTTGTATTATCTTGGAGAGAAACTTTACACCAATCTGCATCACAACTAACCTCCAAGTCTTTAGGTAAATAATTTGTTAATATACCTTCTGTATAAACATTTGATTTTGCATCAATCTGTTTTCTTTCTCCTGTTTCAAACTTTATAAACGGTTCAGCTCCAGATCTTGTAACTTTTACCTCTACCGTCTTTCCATAAACAGTTGTAAGAGTTACAACAGCTTCAGATGAAGACTTCTGATCGCTTGAATCTACAGTTATCATTACACCATTATACAAAAATGGTTGATCATATGTAGTACTTCTTTGCACATGACACCAATCAGCAGATGATACACAATCAAATAAAACTATACTTTTATTTCCAAAGACCAAAGCTTGACTACCACCACTACTAGGAAAATTTAACGTATGCTCTTTTAACGAAATAGCCTCATCTTTCCCTTTAAATGGCGTCTGATACTTGATATCAGCACCAATTATTCCGCCACCCACACTTGTGATGTAGTCGTCAACATAGATGCGGTAATAATTATTTTCGTACCCTTGATACCCAACATATCCATATCCTGGAGTTACAGATACGCTGTGAGCCCATCCTGAAACAGGAATATCAGAAACATTTCCCAATCCTTTTACACGTCCGATCGATGCAAAGTATGATGACAAACTTCCTGCGAAATTGTTTCCGTCATCTATATAAAAATTATTATTAATAAATGTTTTTCCGTTGCTTTCATTATGCATGGAAAGAGATATAGTCCCTATCGGATCATCAACTTCTGTGTCAGGAGATATAATTTGTCCACTATTCGGGTCTGTAGCATCATCATCACTACAGGATGTAAATGTAAAACTTGTGATGATTACAAAAAATATTAATGAGAACCATCCTAATGAATAATTTTTCATGCTATTTAAGGTGTTAGGTTATTAAATAGATTTAACTTTGGCTCCCAAAAGTTCTTTTCCCGTTATTTTTACGACATAAAAATAGGCGTGGAACCAGGCTTTATCATTTCTTGAGGTTCTGGAATACCTTACTGCTGGATAAAGTTCAATGGTCCACACCTATACAGGTGCGAACGCTTTAACTTTGTGATCCCAGCAGTTGTGAATTTTCCAGATTCCAAGAAATGGGTCAAAAAGCAAACGCTCTATATTAAAATTGTCGTATGTCTAAAATTTTCTTTTTTATACCATAGGCAAATCATTTTTGTTACATGTGGCAAATATATGATTTTTTTTGTAAATATATATACTTTTAATCTTAATTCATATACAAAAGACTAATAGCATAATATATTTTTGTATCTTTGCATATCAAAGCATACCAAACAATACTTTGTTCTTACAAACTTTTATGACAATTACTATAACAAATAAATTATGAAAACAAATTACGAAATCCGCTACGCAGCGCATCCCGAAGATGCGAAAAGCTACGACACGAAACGCATTCGCCGCGACTTCCTCATCGAGAAGGTATTCGCAGCTGACGAGGTTAATATGGTTTACTCAATGTACGACCGCATGGTTGTAGGCGGCGCAATGCCCGTCAACGAAGAACTCAAGCTCGAAGCCATCGACCCGCTCAAGGCCGAATACTTCACTACACGCCGCGAGGTCGGCATATTCAACGTAGGCCAGGGCGAAGGCGTTGTCAAGGTAGGCGACGAGACATATACCCTGGGCTACAAGGAGGCCCTCTACATAGGCCGCGGCGACCGCGACGTATACTTCAGCAGCAAGGACGCGCAGAAGCCTGCCAAGTTCTACTTCAACAGCACCACTGCCCACACGGCATATCCCTGCAAGAAAATAACCAAGGCAGACGCGGTGGTTGCACACATGGGTTCGCTCGAGACGAGCAACGAGCGCGACATCAACAAGATGATAGTATCACAGGTGCTGCCTACATGCCAGATACAGATGGGCATGACGGAGCTTGCCCCCGGCAGCGTATGGAACACCATGCCGGCACACGTACACAGCCGCCGCATGGAGGCTTACTTCTACTTCGAGGTGCCCGAGGAGCAGGCAGTATGCCACTTCATGGGCGAAATAGACGAGACACGCCACATCTGGATGAAGGGCGACCAGGCCGTACTGTCTCCCGAATGGAGCATACACAGCGCAGCCGCAACGCACAACTACACCTTCATCTGGGGCATGGGAGGCGAAAACCTCGACTACGGCGACCAGGACTTCTCAAAGATAACCGACCTGAAATAAACCAAAACGACAAGCAATGGACACATTCTCACAGAAATTCTCGCTCGAAGGCAAGGTGGCCCTCGTCACGGGAGCCGCCTACGGCATAGGTTTCGCCATTGCCGAGGCCTACGCGCAGGCAGGCGCAAAGATAGCATTCAACTGCCGTTCGCAGCACCACATGGACCAGGCCCTCGCCGACTATAAGGCCAAGGGCATCGACGCCAGGGGCTACATCTGCGACGTGACAAAGGAGGACGAGGTGAAGGCCATGGTGGCCGACATAGAGAAAGAGCTGGGCACGATAGACATACTTGTAAACAACGCCGGAATAATCAAGCGCATTCCGATGACCGAGATGTCGGTAGAGGACTTCCGCCAGGTGGTCGACATAGACCTCAACGCGCCGTTCATAGTCTCCAAGGCCGTGATACCGGGCATGATAAAGAAGGGACACGGCAAGATTATCAACGTATGCTCGATGATGAGCGAGCTGGGACGCGAAACGGTGTCGGCCTACGCCGCAGCCAAGGGCGGCCTGAAGATGCTGACGCGCAACATATGCTCCGAGTTCGGAGGACACAACATACAGTGCAACGGCATAGGCCCGGGCTACATCGCAACGCCCCAGACGGCCCCGCTGCGCGAGCGCCAGGCCGACGGCAGCCGCCACCCGTTCGACAGCTTCATCGTGTCGAAGACTCCGGCTGCGCGCTGGGGCACGCCCGAGGACCTTATGGGCCCGGCGGTGTTCCTCGCTTCAGACGCTTCCGACTTCGTAAACGGGCACATCCTCTACGTCGACGGCGGCATACTCGCATACATCGGCAAGCAGCCCTGACGCAACGCCGGCAAAAGCCGGCACGCAACCCGACGGGAACAGGCAGCGGCAACCAAGCCGCCTGTTCCCGTTTTTTTCATCTTGGAAACTGTTTTGATTAGTTACAGAACTCGGTTTTTTATTGAAACTGCATGGTTCTTTATTAATGTCATGGGCGTGTTTCCGGCCGTTCCGGGTTGTTGTTTCCGACGTTTAGCCAGCTAAACTTACTCAAACGACAACCCGGAACGGCCGGAAACACACCCCAATCCATTCAACAAAGAAATCAAAACAGTTTCTTACCCTCCTGCACGGCTGGAACACAACCGTCACGAACAAACCATGCCGCGCTGCAACCCATTTTTCAGGAAAAGACAATATGCGGCCTTTCGCACGGCAATACGCAGCCTTTTACACGGCCGTAGGCCTCCTTTTGCGGCGCAAAAGGAGGCCTACGGCAAACCGGCTTCCGTGCCGGAGCAAGCCGGGGCGCGGGCCGGCGAAAAAAAGGCGGGCGCCCGTCAGAGGGGCGTCCGCCTTGCATGTGTGCAGTGTGGTAGGATGGTTACTTGACCATGAGCTTCCTGCCGTTCACGATGTAAACACCCTTCTTCAAGCCACCAAGCACCTCGCCGGCCTTGCCTTCCTTGACGAAGGTGCCGTCAACGGCGTACACCTTGACCATACGGTCAGGATCGGCTGCTGTCACGCCGTCGATGCCGGTACCGGTGTTGTTGAACGTTCCGGTGATGGTTACGGGGTCGCCGTTCATCAGGTAGGCGTTGTCAACGGTCACGGTGACGGGCGTTTTATTGTAGGATATGCCGCGGAGAGATACGTGTGCAAGATATCCTTCCTCATAATCGTCCCACTCAAACGGCACCTGCTCGGGAGTAAACGTGCGCGAACGCTCGCCGCCGCGTGCGTCGAACCAGGTGAGTGTAATGCCGTCGTACATCACGGGCACGTTAGTCCATATTGCAATCTCGTCGTAGCCTTCGAGCGACGTGTTGCCGTTCTGCGGAATGAAGTCGTAGATGAAGGTAATCTCCTGCTTTACAACCGAATAGAACGCGAGGATGCCGCTCGAACCCGAGCTGGGGTAGTTGGTCTCCACGCCTCCGCCGTCGGCGGTGGTAAGGCCGGTTATAGCCAGCGAAACGAGCGTGTTGCCGTTCATGCCGCGGCTGCCCTCCACCTCTTCGGGTATGCGTATGCCGCGGATGTCAACGGTGACGGTGCTGCCCTCGATGGTGAAGTCGGGGTGGTATTCCTCGTAAGAGCCGGCCTCCTTGTCGCCCCACGAGAAGAGAACGTCGACGCCTGTCTTGTCTTCGTTGAGCGGCTCGGAGAAGGTGAACACGAAGAAGCCGTCCTCGCCGCCCTCGGGATAGTAGGTGTAGATGGTGGAGCCGTCGGCCGGGTCGATGCCGAGCAGCGTGGCCGGCATCTCGCCGAGTTCGAGAGTCACAGAGAACGAGCCGTCCTCTCCGTAGATGAGCGAGGGGTCGTTGGCGTCGGCAATGCCCTCAAGACGGATGGTGAACTTGTCGCCTACGGCTATCTTGCCGCCGTCCATGAGGTAGTCCATAAGGTCGCGCAACATTATCGTGTAATAATACTGTGTGACGAAGATGGCGTTGATGCAGTCGGCGGGAACGTCCTCCTCGCTGCCGTCGGGCAGCACGACGAGCGTGCGGTCGATGGACACCTGGCGGTCGATGGTTATCTCGAGGTTGCTGCCAATCATGTTGAACACGTCGCCGTCGTCATAGTTGGCGCTGAGCTTGATTGCGTCGACCTCGCTGGCGTAGCCCACGGTCATCGTCAACGGGTCGATCACGATGCTGGTGCTGACGTAATACTTCCTGCCGGCCTCTACCGTCATGCGGTAAATGTAGCCATTCTCGTCGGCGTCTTTGGCCAACATCACCTTCGTGTCTTCGGTGCCTTGTGCGTCGGTCTGATAGACCAGCGTGCTGGTCCAGCCTACGTTAAACTCCACCAAGCCGTCTTCAGGCGCGGTGAACGTGTAATAGTTGATGCCCGTTTCGAGCTCTACTGACGCGGGCTCTTCGGCTGTGAACTCTATCGGCGTAAACCGTACCTGGGCCGAAACACCGGTAAAGCCGAGCAGGGCTGTAAAAATCGCGAATAAGATTCTTTTCATGTCTTTGCTAAGGTGTTTAATGGTTTGTCTTTAGTAAAAGAGACCGTGAAGTCTACGCTCACGGTCTCCGCAAAGTATCAGGCGCACACGCCGCGCGCTTAAGGCGCCGCGCATGCAGCCGTAAATGGTATTACTTGTTAATGGCTATCTTAGTGCCGTTAACCACGTAGATGCCCTTCGGCAGGTTGTTGAGCATGTCGGCAGCCTTGCCCGTGCCTACGTAAACGCCGTCGATGGTGTAAACCTTGACGTTGCCGTCGGCGTCAGTCTTGATTGCGCTGATGCCCGTGCCTTGGCCGATGTAGAATACGAATGTCATCTCTGAGTTGTAGAAGTCGCCCTCGGGATTACCGTACTGGTCAACGTAGCCGAAGTCGGCATTCATGCTGAAGATGGTCTTCTCAGGTATGGTCAGCGTATAAGTGCCGTCGGCGGTTATCTCGTCGTCAAGAGTTACCACGACTTTGGCCATGTTATCCCCGTCGTAGTCGATAGCGCAAGAATAGTCGGTGCCGTTGGCGTCTACCAGGGTTACAGTGTTGTCGTAGTTCAGGTTGCCTACTTCTTCAGACATTGTTATGCCGATAGTTGAGAGGCTTTCTACGGTGCTGCGGTCAGCCGGGTCAACTTCGGCTACTTCCATTGTAGCGCGGTCAAGCTGGTAAACCATGTAAATGGCCTGTGCCTCACCGTCGGGAACGTTGTAAGCGATGGGTTGGCCGGCGGTAGTCGTCACGTTGGTGATGAGGCTTACGCGGCTCTGTGCCCTCACGGTCTCGGTGAGTTTGATTACAAGCTCGTTACCGTTTTCAACCGTTGTCTCGAGGAACTCGCGCTGGTTGCCGCCGTAAGTGGCTATCGTGGTAATCGTTTCGGTGTCGATGTCGCTCGTGCTGAGCGTGATGCGTACCTGTGCCGGTATTTCCTCGCTCCACTCGCCGCCTACCTCGTAAGGAGCCGGGTCGATGCTCTCTACTGACGCAAGCTCGTCAACTACGTTGTAAGTCCAGCGCCAAGTCGGGTTGGTGTGGCCCACTCCAGAGTAGCCTTTGAGCCACGGATAGTTCTCGTCGAAGTTGCCGTCGCCCATCGAGATAGAGTCGATCACTACGGTATACTTGCCCGGTTCGGTGATGGCGGCCGGTGTGCCGGTACCCTCAAAGTTGTCAACCGTGCCACGCTCGCATACCTGAGCGGTAACGTTGAAGCCCTCGTAAGTCAGCAATATGTCAGCCACGGTGTCGTTCTCGGCGTTGAGCACGTAAGCCTTAGCCTTGCTTGTAGAACCGAGTGCTTCGTCGGTAGTCTCGCCTACGGTGAACGTCAGCTTGTCGAGCTTATCGACAAATGCACCGTCTGTCGGGGTCAAGTTTTCGTAAGTAAGCTCCATGAGAGCCTTGCGTCCGTCGGCCACGGGCATCGCGAAGGTGTACCAGCCTTCCTGGAAGGTGCCCGGGTAAACGGGATCTTCGTCGTTAAGCTCCATGCCGTTCTCCGTAGCGTGTACGGCGAGCATTATCTCATAGTCGGTCGAGAATACGGGCACGTCGATCGTAGCCACGGTCTGTCCGTCAACAACCTCAGTGGTAATGTTGTTTACGGGATTTGTAGCACCGTAACCGAGGTTGATGTGTGCGTCAACTTCGTCTACCACGCCGCTGAACGTAACCGTGACAACATGGTTCTCAGAGCTGAGCATCTTGGTGACATCGGTCTCGTCGGGGTCGGGAGTTACGTTTACAATCTTGATGTCAGAGAACTTCTCCGCCTCTGTTCCGCCCACGTAAGTAAGAGTGGTCTGGAAGCTCGGAGTCATGTTGTACCAAGCGTTCTTGTCCTCGTATGAGAGCAAGGTCACGGTGTAAGTCTCGCCCTGATAGAACGTCCAAGTGCCGTCGCCGGCATCGCTCGGGCCTATGGTCCACTGGGTGTACTCCTTAAGCTCGTAAGTGTTTTCGGGGTCAGTTTGGTCAACGAAAACTACGGGATTGCCCTCATCATCGAGCACGGGTGTGCCCTCACCCACGGGTACGGCCTCAACCTCGGTCACGTAGCCGTTGACGCTGCCGTCGATACGGGCGCGGAGGTAAGTCACGGGGTTGTCGAGCGTGATGCTGATCACATCGCCGTCGCTCATAGTGGTCAGCGTTGAGCCTTCAGCCGGCTCTACGGAAGCCACGCTGAAGTAGTTGGGGTCGGCGGCGTTAGAGGTAAACGTCACGGTGATGGTCTCGTCTGAGTAAGCCGAGCCGTTGTTCTTGATGAGATAAGTCTCACCGCCCTGCATTGAGGGGAAGTCGGTGTTCTTTACGTCACCGTAGTTCTCCTGCATGCCTACGTACTGGCCGTAGTCGGCATTGTTAGGTCCCTTGACCATCCAGCCGAGCATGCTCCAGCCGCTTTGGGCAAGGTTGAGCGTTCCGTCCTCGGTCGGAGTGAACGAGATGTAGACCGTAGACTGTGCCGGAATGGTGTAAGTGTCACCGTCCTGCACTACATACGGGTCGGCCTCCGTACCCGAGCCTGTTACGGCCCAAGCACCCGTCACACAGCACATAAGGGCTGTAAGACATAATAGTAAAAACTTTTTCATACGTAAATAAATTATTAGTTAATAAAAATATTAGCAACCATGCGTGGGCTTGCGCCCGTAAGGCACCCGCCCACACATTATCAAGAGGTATTATCTTACTACCACTTTCTTGACAACGCTTGCGCCGTCAACGGTAGCCTTGACAATATAAAGTCCGCCATTAGCCGTAGCGATGCTAACCTGGCCTGAACCGGCCTTAGTGCCTACAAGACTTCCGCTTGCGTCGTATACGGCTACATTTACATCACCTGAGGCATTAACATTAATCATGCCGTTCTCAGAGTTGATACTGATATCTTCGCCTGAAGCATTAACCGAACCGATGCCTGAAGTACCGTCAATGGTGAACGGAACCTTGACAACATTCACAACCTGGCCGGTGTTGTTGTTGAGCACTGCAACTACAAGTTCTGCGTTTGCCCAGTTGACAACATTGTCAGGAGCTGTGCGCTCAAGCGTGAATTCAACAGGAGAGTTGGCTGTGACATTAACAGGAATCAGACCTGCCATACCTGTATAATATTCGTCAAGCACGCGGCGTGCAACATGGTTGAATGTTACAGTCGGGTTAGGCTGTCCGAGCTCGCCTCCCTTGCCGAAACGGCCCATGAGCGGGTCGGTGCTTGTATAGCAGTTGTTTTGCTGAACGCCTTCAAGACCGTTCTCAACGATTACGAACAGGATGTTCTGGTTGAGGTTCTTGAGGTTGACTGCATAGTTGACGCCACCGTCAACGGTTACGGTCTTCTTCTGCGTATCATAGTCAGCCTTGGTAACATTAATGTCGGCCTCTGCGATAGGATTCATCGAGAACTCGCGCTGAACAATGTCGAGGAACGTCATGTTGCCCGAAGGACTGTTGAACGAGTAGTAGCTGCCTGTTTCACCGTAAATTACGGCTGTAGGTTGGTAAAGCGTGTCGATACGGTTTACTACACCTGATGGGAATGCAGTGAAACCGAGAGAGTTGCAGTATGAATCGTATGCAAAGATGTCCTGGCCTGAGTTACCTGTACCGTGTACGCCGATTGACACTACATCGTCGCCGAACAACTGTTCAAGGTTCTCAAGTGCGAGAATGCCGCGCGGACAGTTGGTACACCACTGGCCAGTAGCCTCCTCGACAAGCACACGCTTGGTTGTCTGGAACGCGAGGTCTTTTACTGAAGACGTGCGTGAGAGCTGTGTGCCGTCAAGATTAACAGTTACCGTGTAAGAATTCTCCTCACCGACCTTGAGAGGCATCTGCTCCGGGAACTTGATTGTGTATGCAGGGCTGTCCTTGGTCAGGTTAAGGCCTGTTGCAGTATAGGTTGACGTAAAGTCGCCTGAAGTAACCGTTGCGGTAAGGTCGTTGTATGTCTTGTCGCCTGATACGTTTACCTGGGCGGTAACGTCGATAGCCTGCTGGTCGACAACAGATTCTGCTGTGGTGGTGCTCAGGATGAAGTCGCCACGGTAATATATCTTGACGTTATCAAGGAACACAGCACTCTGGTTCTCATTGTCGTTAACGAAGGCAATGTAGATATACTTGCCTGCATAGTCTGACAGAGGTATCTCGAAGTTTGTCCAGTCGCCCTCGAGTTCGTCCTGCGACTTGCCCGGAGTCAGTTTCTCCTTGAATACGAGCTTGCCGTTGGTCTTGAACTTGTTGTAAAGGTCCTGCGTGAAGTTTACATAACCGCCGTCTTCCTCGAGGATGTATACCTTGAGAGAATCGTTCTTAGAGAACTGGAACGACTGTGCGTCGAAGCTCAGATAGAAGTCGCCGTTCTCGATGTACTGCTGCGGCAGAGACATCCAGTCGTCAGACTTGCCTGACGGGCTGTACATTGAGTGTGAAGCCGCGCAATAGTCTGAAGTCTCTTCGGTGCTGCGGATAGTGAAGTTCCACGGAGTGTTGTCCGTGTCGAACTCCCATGATGCAGGTACTGAAGCCGGAGTGTTGTGGTCGCCTTCGTAAAGGAGGTAGCGTGCTATTGACACCGACGGGTCGTTGAAGTCGTCGAAGAAGAGTTCGCCACCGGGCACGACTTCCGCCTCGTACATGCCATGGTAGTTGATTGTTATCTCATCGTTTCCACAGTCGCCCATTATGTCGGTAATAGCGTCCTCGGGTATAACAACCTTGTAGTCCACGCCGAGCTTAAGGTAACGGCGAAGGGCAGGTGCCAATGCAACCTGTTTGCCTGAAGTTGAAATTACAAGGTCGCATATAGGAGTCTCGCTGTCGCCCTCGTAGAGGTAGGCAACGGCAGGAACGTCCTTGTTCTTTGCAACCTGTACATCCATGTCGAACGTCAGGCGTACCGGCTGTGAAGTGCTTATTTCAGACACGTTGGCGCCATTAGCGGGCGACATGCTTGTAACCTTTGCAGGAGTGTTCTCGCGTCCTACATAGTTGATACGGATTTCCTTGCTCTTGTAGCTGTTGTCGGCTGTAAGCTGGAATGTTCCGGCAGGGAAGTAAACGGTATATTTCTTGCCTGCTTCCAACGTCGTAGGTATTCCTCCTACTACGAAGCTGATGCCGTCAGAGTTGGGCGAAATGTTGAAATTACGTACCAGCTGGCCGTTTTCGTCAAGCAACTGGGCCATACTTCCTGAAACAACTGAGGTCGGCTTCGAGAAGGTAATCGTGGCTTCCTTGAAACGTGCGAATGCTGAACCTGCTGCGGGATATACAGAGAATGCCTCAAGCGGGTCGATTTTAGAAGTTGCTTCGGTGAAAGTCTCCGGCAGGCGGATAATATAGCCATAGCCCATGGTCTGGCTCATACCGATAAGCACGTGCTCGTCGTCAGAAACATCAACAGCGTAACCGGTCATTTCCTGGTTAATCTTCTCGTAAATGTTGATGCCGTAGCGGCCGCTCATTATTTCATCAAGACCGTACCACAGCTTGCCGTAAAGTACATAAAGGTAACGTACGGGGTTTACGGCAGGAGAAGATGCGAAGATGGTTCCATTATTGGACACGGCGAAACCACCGCGGTCTTTCTCGTCTGAATATGTGTTGAACAGCTCTAACGATCCGTCGGTTATATTCAGGCGGTATGCTGCATTATACTCCTCGGTCGTGCTGTTGTCGATGATTTGCGACAGACCTGTCATGTAAGCGCCGTTGTTGCTCATGTTTGATTCATCGATGAACGAGCCGCCCTTGTAATTGTCTGCCAGCAGATTGTCTACATAAACAGTCTTCTTTGCTTCGCTGTTGTAAACATAATAACAGTTCTGGCCTACGTAAACGAAGTTCATGGCACCTGCCAATATCTTGCCGTCAGCGCTCATGTTCTGTATGCGGCGCATGTTGGTAAGTGATCCGAACTTGTCCTTGCGCGGGAAGCCTTCCAACTCTGAATCAACGTCAAGCTGGCGGTATGTGCCATCTTCCTGACGGTCCCAGACTCTGGGCAGCTCCATGTTCTGCAACATGCCCTGGCCGTCGTCGCCGCCGAATGCGAAACCTGCTATGCGGCTTCCGTCGGGAGTTACACAGAGAGCCTCGCCGTCGCCCGGCAGGTTAACCCACTTGCCTGCGTCGACATCATAATATGCCGGATGGCCGTCGGCGCTGCCGACAACCATTTTACCATCGTCGGTAACGTCGTTTGCCGTGAAGCCGATGGCGTTAGAGCCTGTCCACAGTTGCTTCATCTCGCCCGTGGTGGCGTTAATCAAATAAGGATAACCTACAAGTGTTGCGTTAGACTCGTCTACGGAAACAGATGTAGCCCACAAGCCGTTGTCTGACAGGGAGGTGAAGTATCCAGACGACTGCGGAAAGTTGACAGGAATAACCTGTGCTTCCGTATCAGACTGTGCCCTTACGCCGATATTGCAGAGCAACAGTCCTAACAGGAACATGCAAAAATAGATTTTCTTTTTTAACATAACTACTTTTACTTAAATTAAGGAATAGTTTTTCAATTCTAAGGTTAAGGTAAATAATGGAATGAGGTCTTGGTTTTCATGTGTTACCCATGGCTGCCCATGGGTAACGCATGAAATAGAGAATGATTAGTCTTCAACAACTTTTACAGTGCGTCCGTCGGCATACTTCACGATGTTGATGCCTTTCTGCGGAGCTGACAACTTGCGGCCGTCGAGTGTGTAGCGTGCCACTTCCTTGCTGTCGCCTGCTACAGTCACGTCGTTGATGCCAGCTGTTCCGTCATAAACCAGGTTGACAGTAATCTTTGAACCGGGATATGAGTTCTCGCCCTGTATTGGCATGCCGTAATCATTGAAGGCAACGTCGTAACGTATTACCTGCAACTCTATCTCGGCCTTTGCTTCAGCGTCTTTGTCACTAACCGCAAGGTGGAGCTGTATGTCCTTGAGTGACTCATTGTCCTTGGTCGGATAAATCGCATCAAAATCAGAAGTAAACGGGCCCGGGTTCAGATTAACGCAGTTCATCGGGAAACAAAGCTGCACAGTTCCGTTAGTTGCCGACTTCACTTCGCCAGAGAGTACCAATCCTGCAAGAGCATCAGACGTGTTAGAGAGGTATACACCCGAGGCTACCTGATACTCAAGGTATTCATCACCCATATCCCAGTCTATGACATGGACTTCCTTGCTCGTAATATTGGAACCATCCTTAATGACTGTTCCTTTCGAGTCTGTAAACTGGAATACTTCATCTGCTGGCGCCTGTGCGCTAGCAACCATGCAGCCCATCATCATTGACAGGCAAAGAGTAAAAATTTTTTTCATTGTTACACCTTATTTATTATATTATAATCTATTTCAACTACACCGTAAAGAGACATTCACCGCGCTTGATGCGGCCCTTGATTATTTTCATAAAACATACTAACATTCTTTTCAGTGCATAAAGGTAAATAAAAAGATTATAACAAAATTTTTTTTTATGTGAAAAAAAACTGCAAAAACAGAGTTTAACAAACGCAACATTTTTTTACAATGTAACAATTTATTTTTGTCACAAACAATGTTGATATATTATCTTTTTTTATGGTAAACAGGTATTCACAACGCTATAATTTTAGTAAAATTAACGACATAATGCTAAACGTAAAGGTTTTCATAAAATTAAACTTGAAAATTGGCATTTTACACCAAATGCCTGAAAAAAGGCATAAACGCAATTTTATACGCCAAAAAAGGCGAAACTCGTTTTAAACCGTAACCAAACATAAGTGCAGGCATCATGAAAGGCATCATAAACCACGCCTTACATGCTCGTTAAAGAGGTTTTAGGGCATGCCAACTTACAGATTATCACCAGTAAGCCTACTGTCTTAACCATCCTGACACACCGGCATGAGTGTTTAGATGCGTTTGCCGTTTCAAGCCTTTTTATTACCTTTGCAGCATGGAACACAACCCAACTGACGAGACATACATGCGCCGCTGCCTGCAGCTGGCAGGCAACGGTCTGCTTAACGCCAAGCCCAACCCCATGGTAGGGGCGGTGATAGTTGGCGCAGACGGTAGGATAATAGGCGAGGGCTACCACGTGCGCTGCGGTGAAGGACATGCCGAAGTGAACGCCTTTGCATCGGTAAGCAAGGCCGACGAGGCACTGCTGCCCGAAGCCACGCTATACGTAAGCCTCGAGCCATGCTCGCACTACGGCCGCACGCCGCCCTGCGCCGACCTTATAATAAGGAAAGGGGTAAGGCGCGTAGTTGTGGGATGCGTAGACCCATTCGCCAAAGTGCAGGGTCGGGGCATACAGAAGCTGCGCGACGCGGGCATCGACGTGACCGTGGGAGTCCTTGAAAAGGAATGCAAGGCGCTGAACAAGAGGTTCTTCACCTTCAACACACACAAGCGCCCTTACGTGATACTGAAATGGTGCATGACAGCCAACGGATACATCGACGACGGCTTCAAGCCCACGATGCTGTCGACGCCGTTCACGCAGATGCTCTGCCACAAGCTGCGCGCCGAGAACGACGCCATACTCGTTGGCCGCGTAACGGCAGAGCGCGACCGTCCGCGGCTTAACGTAAGGCTGTGGAGCGGCCCAGACCCAATGCCCGTTACGCTTGACCGCAACCGCCCGTTCAGCCCCGATGCAGATTTCAGCCGGCCGGTCATTCCCCAGCTGTTCAGTTTCCTTCACGGCAAAGGCGTACAGTCGCTCATCGTGGAAGGCGGAGCCGAAACGCTGGGACGCTTCATGGACGACGACAACTGGTGGGACGAGATACGTGTCGAGACATCGCCCAAGAGCGTTACCGGAGGCACGCGCGCACCGCAACTTCCGCAAAACGTAAGGCTGTCAAAACGGGATGAATACGACGGCAACGTGATAGAAACATACGTGAAAGACGAGGATTAGCACTGCATAAAAACGGAAATTTAATGCAAACAGGTTACAGATTGTAACCAACAAGGCAAAAAGAGCCATTCCGGAGTCAGATGAATGCCACCGGAATGGCTCTTTAATCATGCCCGGCACCAATAACAGCCGGCACCAACTACGCCGCAAAAGCATACCTTTGAGCGCCCGGAAGCTTACCTCCTGGCCTGTGAAAGGTTATCTTTTAACCGGCAAAAGACTACCTTCGGCAACTGCGCCGGATGCAAACAAACAAGGCGGACGCGCCCGATGCGCGTCCGCCTTGTTTATTATTGTAGAGCCTGGAGGCTCCTTTGTTTATTCCAACGGCTTATTGTGCCTTCTCAACACGTCCCTTGCTCTTCTCCTTGCTGCCAAGTGTCATGTAAGCCACAGGAGCCGCGATGAAGATTGACGAGAACGTACCGAAGACGATACCGAGAATCATCGTCAGCGAGAAGCTGCGGATGCTCTCGCCTGCGAAGAAGAAGCAGATGAGCAGCACGAGCAACGTTGCCGAACCGGTGTTGATGGTACGGGCGAGCGTCTGGTTCAACGAGTCGTTGAAGAGCGTCCAGCGGTCGCGCTTGGCGTAAAGGCCCATGTTCTCACGTATACGGTCGAACACAACCACCTTGTCGTTTATCGAGTAACCAATGACGGTAAGGATTGCTCCGATGAACGTCTGGTCGACCTCGAGCGACATGGGCACGAGCCCCCACAGCAGCGAGTAGACGCCGAGCACGAACAGCGTGTCGAACGTCAGCGCGATGGTTGAGCCGAGCGAGAACGCCACGTTGCGGAAGCGCAACAGGATGTAGAGGAATATCGCTATGATGGCGATTATCACGCTGATGACGGCTCCCTGGGTGATGTCCTTGGCCACCGACGGACCCACCTTTGCACTGCTGATGATCGAACCGCCCTCGCGGATGTCGGGGTTGCGGAACTTCGATATGTCAGTCTGGGTGACAAGGCCGGCCTTCGTGAGCGAGTTGAAGAGTATCCTCTCCACCTCGTCGTCCACGTTCTGGTCGTTGGACTCTATCTTGTAGTTGGTGGTCACGCGGATGTTGCGGCCGTCAACGCCGAGGGCTATGGCGCTGAAAGTGGACTCGCCGAACGCGCCGTCGAGGGCGTCGCGCACCTGCTCGGGCTGCACCGGTTTCTCGAAACGCAGCACGTAGTTGCGGCCGCCGGTGAAGTCGATGCTCTTGCTGAAGCCCTTGAACATGAAGCTGAGGATGAACACTAACGTAAGCACGCCCCAGATGGTAAGCGAGCGCTTTGACTTGCCCATGAAGTTGAAGTTGGTGTTCTGCGGCATCTTACGCGATACGGCCGTCGAGAAGGTGAGTTTCTGCCACTTGTCGCGCTTCATCTGACGGTCGTATACGAGACGCGTCATGTATATCGCGGTGAAGAACGAACAGCAGATACCGATGATGAGCGTAACGGCGAAGCCTCTGATCGGTCCCGTGCCGAACACGGCGAGGATTACGCCCGTGATGATTGACGTCAGGTTGGAGTCGAAGATTGCCGAGAAGGCGTTCTTGTAACCGGCGTCGATGGCCGACTTGACGGCCAGACCCCTGGCAAGCTCTTCCTTGGCGCGCTCGTAGATGAGCACGTTGGCGTCGACCGCCATACCGAGCGACAGCAGCAGACCTGCGATGCCGGGCATGGTCAGGGCCGTCTGGAACGAGCTCATGATGCCCAACGTGAAGAACAGGTTGAACAGCAAGGCCATGTTGGCCAGCATGCCGGGGATGAAGTTGTACAGTACGACCATGTAGGCCATAAGGATGATGAAGGCTATGCCGAACGAAATCAAGCCTTGCTCGATGGACTGCGCACCGAGGGACGGGCCTACGATGTCTTCCTGCACGATGCGTGCGGGAGCCGGCATGCGGCCTGACTTGAGCGTGTTGGCAAGGTCCTTGGTGTCTTCGATGGTGAAGTTGCCGCTGATTTCAGAGCTTCCTCCGGTTATTTCGCCGCTTACGCGAGGTGCGCTGTAAACAACTCCGTCAAGAACGATTGCTATGGCGCGGCCTACGTTGGCCTTGGTGAGCGATGCCCAGCGGCGTGCGCCGTCCGAGTTCATTGTCATGTTGACGGTAGGACGGCCTGTAACGCTGTTAAACTCGTCGCGTGCGTCGGTCACAACGTCGCCCTCGAGCGGTGCGCGGCCATTGCTCTGAGTGACCTTGAGTGCGTGCAGCTCGTAGATGTTCTTGGCAGAAAGTCCGTCTGTAGGCTTGGCGCTCCACATCAGCTTGACGTCTGACGGCAGTATGCGCTTGGCCTCTTCAGAGTAGATTATCTTGTCTATGGCCGCAGTGTCGCGTACATGGGCGTAACCAACGATGCTGAGTGCGCCCTGCGGAGTGGTCTGCAGCATTGAGAGCAGCGGGTGCAGTTTCTTTGCCTGCTCAGTCTGTGCGTCAGCCTTGGCGGTCTCGCCGGCCACGTCTTTCTTAAGCTGCAGCTTTGCCTTGGCGGCATCAGCCGTAGCAGTCTGCTTTGCAGCGGCTGTATCGGCAGCTGCCGTAGTGTCGGCCTTCTCGCCGGCGCCGCCAACATTTGCTGCGGCCTGGTCGAGCTGTACAAGGTAAGGAGTTACCTCCTCGCTGTTATATGTCTCCCAGAATTCGAGGTTTGCGCTACCCTGGAGCAGCTTACGTATGCGCTCCGGCTCGCGGATACCAGGCATTTCGACCATTATTCGGCCTTCCTGTCCTTCTAGTTTCTGGATGTTTGGCTGTACGACGCCGAACTTGTCAATACGGTTGCGCACTACGATGTAAGAGTTGTCGATGGCTGCCTGCACTTCGGCGCGCAGTGCCTTCTCTACCTCGGCGTCAGTGCTTTGCGTGCTGACCTTGCCCTTAAGCTGCTGTGTGGCGAACACTTCAGCGAGCCTGTGACCGGGCGCGTTCTGACGGTAATACTTGATGAAGAGCGAGATGAAGTCACTCTGGCTCGTCTCTTCCTCCTTCTTTGCCTGCTCCATCGACTTGACGTAAGCGGCGTCTGTCTTGTGGTCGGCAAGCATGTCGACTACGTCGGGCACGGAGATTTCGAGCACGACGTTCATACCGCCCTTCAGGTCAAGACCAAGGCCAATCTGCGTCTCGAGGCACTTCTTGTATGAGTAAATGCCGAGGTACTTCACAGAGTCCTTATAGTCCTGCTGAGCTATCGGATCCTTTATCTTCGCCGCCTGGCCGTCATAATAGCTGGTGGCCACGGAGAACGAGAGATAAAAAATGCTTGCAAGTGTCAGAAGAACGGATAAGACAATTACGATTCCTTTGTTTTGCATTTTTTGTTATAATTAATTTGATGTTTTTTCATCATTGGCATTATAGCGTGCAAAGATAAATAATTTTTCAAACTTTGGGAAATTTAAAGCGTTATTATTGTCAATTTATCTGCCTATTTCGCCTTTTTCTACCCTTTTGAGCCAACAATAAATAGGGTAATGGTCTGAATATCCGTTGCTTCTGTCAACTTTGCACCGGTAAGGGCGCCAGTCGGCGGAGCACATGATATTGTCTATCCTCACGAAAAAGGCGTTGTGATGGTATGATATGCCGGGTCCGTTGCCCGACGCTATGTAGCAGTCGGTCAGTACGTTGCCGAGCGTACGGCGGGCGTATGATATGGGGCTGTCGTTGAAGTCGCCGCAGAGTATCACCGGACCGTGGCACTCCTTGACGTAGGCGGCCACGGCATCCACCTGCGGGGCGCGTATGCGTACGGCTTCGCCGAGCTTGCGCGCAAGGCGTTTCGACTCGGCCTTGATGGTGTCCTTGCCCGACTTGCCCTTCACCATGTCCTTGAAGCCGGCGCGGTCTGACTTCGAGAGGCCTGTGGTCTCGAAGTGGTTGTTTACCACGGTCACCTTGTCGCCGCCGATGTCGACCTTGAAGGCGGCGCTCAGGTTGCCCTTCGACTTGTACTCGATGTGTTCCTTCGACAGTATGGGGTATTTGCTCAGCAGCACCAGGCAGTCTGAATGTGCGGGGTGGATTACGGAGTCGACATATTCGTAGACGCCTTTCACGCAGTTGAGTATGCGGCCGTCGAGCCGTGCCTCCTGCAGGCAGACTATGTCGGCGTCGCTGCCGATGATGTAATCGAGTATCGGGTCTGAGCCGTCGTCGACAGGCTTGCCGGGCACGAAGCCGTGAACGTTGTACGACAGCACCTTTATGGCGCCGGCCGGTACGTCGCGCCTAATGTTCAGCGGGCAGTATGTCCTTATGGGCTGGTAGCCGAGGATGAAGCCGGCTATGGGCACCAGGGCGTACTTCTTCCTGAATATGAGGAAGAACACGAGGAAGCAGAAGTTGATGAAGAGGAACACGGGAAAGGCCAGCCCGGCGTTGGCAAGTATGGGATGCTCCACAGGGTCGAGGCGGTCGGAATAACCCACCAACAGCATCAGCACAATCGAGGCCACGTTGGCTCCGGCCGTCATCTGCAGCGTTATGTTCCTTATTTTCTTAAGCATTGGACGTGGAATTGGGTGACAGTAAGGGGCGTACTCTAAGTATGGACGCACCGCCCCGGCAGCGCCTCGCCGGCGCTATGAGTGCAGAGTCACTTGCCGCCGTCGAAGAGCTTGGCCTTCTCCTCGTCGGTAAGGCTGTCGTAGCCGCTGCGGCGCACCTTGTCGAGTATGCGGTCGATCTCGTCCTGGCGGGCCTTGCGGCGCGCATTGTAGTCCCAGTCAGACTCGCGCCGCTGATTGTCGCCGCGCCTCGTCTCGTCAGCCTTGCGGTGGCTGCGGCGCTCCCAGTTGTCCTTCATGCGGTCAAAGAACTGCTGCCCGCGCGAACGGCCGTAGCTGCCTCCTCCGGGATTGTTGCGCCAATACCTTATCATAATATAGCCGAAGAGCGCACCGCCCAAGTGGGCGAAGTGGGCCACGCTGCTGCCACTCGTGCCAAGGGCTGACAACAGCTCGATGCCTACGAAAATGCACACGAACCACTTTGCCTTGATAGGCACGGGCAGGGGGAATATGAACATGCGCTGCTCGGGGAACAACATGCCGAACGCGAGCAGTATGCCGTAGATGGCGCCTGACGCGCCTACGGTGGTCCAAAGGTTGAGCACGGCCTGGCTGTTGCGCGCAACGGTCATCACGTCGCCGAAGCCGAAGCCCGGTATCTGGTCGGTAGCCATTACGTAAAACTCGCCGAACTGCGCCAGCAGCTGTATGAGGCCGGCGCCCACGCCGCAGGCAAGATAATAGAAGAGGAACTTCTTGGGGCCCCACACGTTCTCGACAACGCAACCGAACATCCACAGCGAGAACATGTTGAACAATATGTGCGTGAAGTTGGCGTGCATGAACATGTAGGTGAACAGCTGGTAAAGGCTGAAATCGGACGCAAGGAAGAAGTGCAGGCCGAACAGATTGTTGAGGTCGACGCCCTGGCGTGCGAACACCCAGGTGGCGAAGAACATCAAGACGTTGATAATCAGCAGATTCTTTGTTATCGTAGGAATTCTGAACATACTAAGTCAATTTAATCATTTATGGTAAACCACGGCAAAAGTACGAAAAATATCTGTCATTGTGCATAAAAGCGCTTGTTTACCAACTTTTTTTCATTAAATTCCCCACTTTTTTTTATTTTTTGTTTGACGAATGAAATGAATAGGCTATATTTGCGATGGAAATTGGCAAAAACCACAGTAAACATTAATATTTTAAACTGATTGATTATGAACAAGACAGAACTTATCGAAAAAATAGCTACCGGCTCAGAACTTTCAAAGGCCGATGCGAAAAAGGCTCTCGATGCTACCGTTGCAGCAATCAAGGACGCGCTCGTAGCCGGTGACAAGATATCGTTGGTAGGCTTCGGAACATTCAGCGTTAACGAACGCCCTGCACGCGAAGGCATCAACCCTGCCACAAAGGAGAAGATACAGATAGCTGCCAAGAAGGTAATCAAGTTCAAGCCGGGCACCGAGCTGAACGACGCTGTAAACTAAAACAGCAACCTTACAATATTCTGAACATAAAAGACATAACCTGACGCACTAACACTTGGCACACAGCCAAAAGCCGTCAGCAAAGTCATAAGTATTAAATTTACCCTTATGTGGGCACGGAAATCCGTGTCCACATTTTTTATATTCACCCCTATTCAAAACAACCGGCTATCCAATCAGCCTGCACTTTGTCGAGCATCTTATAAAATGTGCTATATGAAAGGCTGCTCCTATTTTTACTGATTATAAATAAAAGGAAGAGAATTTTTATCGGGAAATGAAATTTGAGAATATGGAGAAAGGTGCAAGTCTTGTGTTTTTTATATCATAATAATGTGGCTTTTGCTTTCGGTTAAACGCTGCTGAGTGGTGTATGCGTGAACAACAGTATGGATTGACAGAATTATATATTAAAATGAAGATATTGGTTTAAGACTTATAGTGAACGGTAGCTTATAATTCAAAAATTATTGACATAAAACTGAAAGACGAATGGCGTAAAATCAAAATATAACTGATGTAAAAGCAGGAGCCGAATGACGTAAAAACAAAAGAGGGCAGATTGTAAGGCAAAAGAGTATCTTTTAGGACATAAAAGAGCAACTTTCATGTCGTAAAAGGTGCTCTTTCAGCATTCCGCAATATTCTTCGCTGAATGTGGCTGAAATAAGTCTGACTTATAAGTGATGATGCAAAGTTGATGGATGGTTTTATATCTCATATCAAAGTCATTATTTTTTATTTATCCGGCAGACGGAACGGACTATCCAGAAGACATTTTATAAAATAGATATACATAAAATTTTACAATAGATACACCAACCGCCTGCGCTGTGATAGTTTGTTACCTGTTTTTCTGATACAGGGATATGAGGCTCCACCATAACGGCCTTGATCCGGCAAGACTACCAACGGAGCGGGCACATTCGTTACCGCTTTTGCGGCACTTGGGGTAAATTATCAATATTTTTTCCTCACTTTTGCCCCTTAAAAAAGTCTGACGGACTCAACCAGCAGATTGGCTCAACAGGGGTTTTCTTCCTGCAAGGATAATACATAGAACACAGACCTGCAATTTTCGGATTCTCATTCCACGTCAGGCGGTTAACCTTTACCACACGCATATCTATTTATGCGTAATATTAAAGATAGTGAAAATGTTTAATATTTAGAATATTGCTTTTAATATTCAGAATATTTATATACCTTTGCAAGGTAAGGGTAGACATTTAACTGCAAAATGATATAGCTTATAAAGAATTTCTATTTACTTGCAGCTGTACTATTTTGTCTGATGTTATGCCAACATAAAGAATCAGCATGGGTATTTTCTCTGCAACGACAGCACGTCTTTCTGCCGGTTGTAGTAAGTGATTTGGACTCTGTGATTTCAAGCAGTTTCCGATGTTTAATAATAAAGAAACAGAGATTCTTTTGGATGTTAATCCTATGTATGCAGATACTTTTACCATACAGATGGATGAAAATGTCAGCAAATATGTAAAATCAGAGTTTTCTGAAAACCCGTAGTTTAGAGGTAAGCGAGTTACAAACGCTTGTTGTAGAAGAACAAAAACAATATTTCTGCACTGTCTATGGTGAAGAAAAAGGAATGATTGCTTCATGAAGAAACTTATTCATCTGACATTCTAACAAGGTGAACTTGTGGATAACGGATTTCCATTAAAATTAAATAAGACAATGAAAGGATACATATTAAAACTAAACAGAACTATTAAAGGATACATACTTGTAACCATTTTTGTATGTTCAGCCTTGAGTTCCTGCCAGATTTCAGGACTGACTTCGGGTTATTCATATCTATCAAAAACAGAAAAGGAAAGAGTTATTAATTACACTGGTAAGATAGACTCAATATCCAACTACTCTTACGTATATAACATTACACCAGAACAAATAAAAGAATATCTTGCAGCACACAAAAGAGTTATTTTATACGATTATACTCCATATTGTAAATCACCTAATTGTGTCTCCCCATTTTATTTAGTCGAGAGCTGTAAGGCAAAGGATATAGATGTGCTTATCATTTCAAATATTTATGATGAATTGTTTTGGCACATCAACAAAAGTTTTCCTTTGCTGATGATAAACACAAAAGAATGTAAAACAAAGTGGAGATGGAAATACATAGATAACTTTTATCTTCCTTTAATCGGATGTAAGACAAAAGAAGTAAATTACGCAGGCTACCATTATTTTCAAGACGGAAAATATATAAAGAGCTTCAAGAGTTATAAAGACATAGATAAGTTTAATCCCGATGCGCCATTTCAACTGTTTAATGATTTACAGCAATAAAAGTCAGTCAGCCTTGGTATATGGAGCATGACATTTTTAACGTGAGTTCGGCATAAGAAAAGCATAAAAAAATTGTGGGAATGGAATATTTTTAGTACCTTTATAGTTGACAATCAATAA
>ERZ826146.1292-NODE-1292-length-23860-cov-7.484562_pt1 | contig 23860 bp, 22 predicted proteins | sample MGYA00519857_ERZ826146 | MGnify/ENA primary metagenome ERZ826146 (study PRJEB31778, sample SAMEA3449222) | human gut metagenome | biome: human gut; feature: human-associated habitat; material: faeces | place: United Kingdom | collected 2010/2012 ...
GGAGCTGGCTGAGGTTCTGGGCGGCGTCGTGGGTTCCTCCCGCGCCTGCGTGGACGCCGGCTGGATCTCCGCTGACCATCAGGTCGGCCAGACCGGCAAGACCGTCCATCCCAAGGTCTACGTCGCCCTGGGCATCTCCGGCGCTATCCAGCATAAGGCCGGTATGCAGGACTCCGAGTGCATCATCGCCGTGAACAAGAACGACACCGCTCCCATCTTCGAGGTGGCTGACTACGGTATCGTCGGCGATCTGTTCAAGGTCGTCCCCGAGCTGATCGAGTCCATCAAGGCTGCCAAGGCCGCCAAGTAAATACAATTCGAGAGATAGGAGAGAATGACCGTGGGCAACGCACTGATATACAAGACCATCGGCCAAGTACTGGCCCAGCAGGCTGTGCGGCATTCCAACTGCGAAGCCGTGACAGATGCCGCCCACCGCTTCACCTACGCCCAGTGGGAGGCGCTGACGGATCAGGCGGCCAAGGCGCTGCTCAGCCGCGGCATCAAAAAAGGCACGCACGTGGGCGTATACGCCAACGACAATGCCGTCACCCTGTGCGCCTACTATGCGGTGTGGAAGATCGGCGCAGTGCTTGTCCCGCTGTGCAACAGCTATCAGCAGGCCGAGTCGACCCGCTGCCTCATCGACGCCGACATCACCCATCTGCTGCTGGGCGGCGGTCCTTCCGGCCTGCGCCGGGAGGACTTCCCCGCCCGGATCGACGTGATCCCCCTGGCGTCTCAGAATGATCTGAACACGTTACTGCTCTCCGGCAGAGCGTACGGCGACGCGGCGCTGCGGGCCGCCAAGAACCTCGTAACGGCCGACGACCCGGACACCATTCTCTTTACCTCCGGGACGATAGAGCGCCCCAAGCCGGTGCTGACCACCCATTTTTCCCGCGTCAACGTTATGCTGGCCCAGGCCAACGTACTGGAAGCCACGGAGCAGGATCGTTTCTGCTCCGTGCTTCCCATGTACCACTGCTTCGCCCTGACGGCCACGGTGCTTGCCGCCATGACCGCGGGCGCGTGTGTCTGTTTTCCTGCGGACCGGCACGGCAGAACCATCTTGGAAACCATCCAGCGGGAGCGCTGCACCATTCTCACCGCCGTGCCCACGTTGTTCTCCGTGCTGCTGGAGCGTTATAAACAGGGGCGCTACGATGTGTCCTCCCTGCGGGCAGGACTCATCGGCGGCTCAGGCTTCCAGCAGGAGCTGTATTTGGATGTTTGCCGCACATTCAGCTTCGACCTGCTGCCCTCTTTAGGACAGACGGAGGCCACTGCCGGTATCAGCAGCTGCGGTCTCCACGATCCCATTGATGTGCGGCTGCGGACACTGGGCCGCTTTTTCCCCGGCGTGGAGGGCTGCATCAAGTCCACCGTCACCGGCAGCGTCGTCCCCTCCGGCACGGCGGGAGAAATCTGCATCCGCGGTTACAATGTGATGCAAGGTTATTACAAGCTGCCCGCCGCCACCAGCTATACCATCGACAAGGACGGGTGGCTGCACACCGGCGACCTGGGCAGTCTGGACAGCGCCGGCTATCTGACCTATGCGGGCCGGAAGAAGGAGATCATCATCCGCGGCGGTGAGAATATCTCCCCCTCCGAGATTGAAGCGCTTATCAAGGCCGATCTCAATGTGGAGGATGTCCGGGTCATCGGCATTCCCGACCGGCATTACGGCGAAACGGTCTGCGCCTGCGTCATCGCCCACACACCCATGACGGAGGAACATATCCGTAATCTGGTGCGGAGCAGGGCCGCCTCCTTCAAAGTGCCGCAGCAGGTACTGTTTTTCGAAGAATTTCCCCACAGCCCTTTGGGCAAGATCCAGCTCTCCGCCCTGAAGGCGGCGGCGCTGGACCGGCTGGGCATCACAACCGGGGTATAAGAAAGAGATAAGAGTATTATGAAAAAACTAAATCGTTGGGTCTACGCCGCCTTCGGCGTGGTGATTCTGTTGTTCGCCGGTATGGTCTACGCCTGGAGCGTGCTGTCCGGCCCTATCGCCCAGGAATATCCCCAGTGGACGAACGCGCAGCTGAGCCTGACCTTCACCATCGTCATGACGCTGTTCTGCGTGGGCTGCATGGCGGGCGGCTTTCTGTCCGGCAAGGTCAGCGCCAAGATCTACGTTTGGGCGGCGGCAGCCATGTTCCTGGGCGGCTTTATGCTGTCCGCCCGCATCACGTCCCTCATGGAGCTGTATATCGGCTTCGGCGTCATCTGCGGCTTCGCCTCCGGCCTTGCCTACAACGCGGTGATGGGCACCATCAGCCGCTGGTTTCCCGATAAGCAGGGTCTGATCTCCGGTGTGCTGCTGATGGGCTTCGGCCTCAGCAGCTTCCTGGTGGGTAAGATCTTCCAGATGTGTACCCCTGAGACCATCGGTGCGTGGCGTCAGTCCTTCACCGTGTTCGGTGTCATCACCGCCGTGGTGCTGGCCATCTGCGCCTTCTTCGTGGAGAAGCCTCCCGCGGACTACCAGCCCCCCGCCGCCGGCAAGCAGGCCAAGCGCTGGGTGAACCCCGTGGCCATGGAGGCCGCCACCGGCACGATGGTCCGCAAGCCCGCCTTTTGGCTGTACTACCTGTGGGCCATCCTGCTCAGCGCCGCCGGTCTGGCGCTGGTGTCGCAGGCCAGCGGCATCGCCCGGGAGATCGGCACCGATGTCTCCGCCGGTACCATCGCCACGGTGGTGGGCCTGATCTCCATCTGCAACGGCGTGGGCCGCGTCATTTTGGGAGCGCTGTTCGACAAGGCTGGCCGCAGCAAGACCATGCAGACCGTGAACGTCCTGTTCCTGCTGACCTGCGGCGTGCTGATCCTGTCCCTGTCCCTGAAGAGCTTCCCCATCCTGGTGGTCGGCTTCATTTTGGGCGGCTTCTCCTACGGCGGTGTGACCCCCACCAACTCCGCCTTCGTCAGCTCCTACTACGGGCTGAAGCACTTCCCCCTGAATTTCTCCATCATCAACACCAACCTCATTATCGCGTCCTTTGGCAGCACCATCGCCGGTGCGCTGTACGACGCCTCCCAGTCCTTCTTCAGCACCGATGCCATGATCGGCGTGCTGGCGCTGCTGGGTATCTTCGTATCTTTGGCTATCAACGTCTGTGACAAGCGGACGCTGGCCGCCAAGTGATATAGCTTTACCTCCCTCACAAAACCTCACAAAGGGAACAGCCCGGCTTTTGCCGGGCTGTTCTCGTGTACTTCTGTGCATTACCGTAAATCCATACATACTCACCATCTTCTCAGTTCAGAATGCAATTCCAATCACAATCACCGTTAGGCCTTTGCAATTTTCGAACGTCTTCAACTGACTTATATCCCCACTCTCACCTATCCTTGTTTCTTTGTTTACTGCGTCACTGTTTTTGAGCCGCGAACCTGCTTGCGGTCACCGCCGCATTGAGTATACTTATCAGCAGCACAATTTACGGGAGGTGACAGCATGGCCTACTGCGTATCAGACATTCACGGTGAGTTGTCCCCCGACCCACACCGTGACCCACACGGGAAAAATACCATGCGGAAACAGCGGGATATGCGCTGTCAAAGAGCGATCTCCACGCAGTGAAAAGCACCGCAAACCGTTGTGTCCCAACGGATAGCAGCTCCCGACCGCAGCTCATAACCCGGAGGTCGGAGGTTCAAGTCCTCCCTCCGCAACCAGATCGAGCGGATGTAACTGATTTCAGTTACATCCGCTTTTTTATTACCCTGTACGGAGCCGGTCACGCCTGCTCCGTTTCTTCCTCAAAAAAATCTTCAAAAAGACCTTATGACATTTTTCGCGGTCAGAATTACTAAGCACAGCGGGCTGGACGGCGACTATCGCATGCTGTTGCGGGGAAGTTCTCTTTATGCTATACTATACACAGCAAGGATGCGTGCGGTGATATATGCGGAGAGAAAGCGAGGGCGTTACCCCTTGAAAGGAAACACGAAACATCTGTCGGCTGTGATCTTTGTTTTCACGGTGATCGCCATAGCCTACGCCTGCCGGATGATGGCAAAATTTGACATCGGCGGTCCTGTCATGAACCATATCCGGACGGTTCTCTATCTGCTGCTTTTCGCCCTATGGGGCTTTTCCCTTGACCGGCGCATCATCCAGCGGCAGGCGCTGCACTGCCTGCGGCTGACGGCGGCGCTGATCCTGCTGTGGCTCATACTGCGGACGCTGAAATACAGTGTCGTCACCGACCTGACAGCGGCGCGGTATGTGTGGTACCTCTACTACCTGCCGATGCTGTTTCTCCCGCTGCTGGGGGTGTACATCGCCCTGTCCATGGGGAAACCGGAGGACTACCGTCTGAGCCGAAGAACCGGTATGCTGTTGATCGTCCCCGCGGTGCTGTTTCTGCTGGTAATCACCAACGACCTGCATCAGCAGGTATTCGCCTTCAAAAGCGGCGTTCCCGGGCTGCCGCTCTCCGGAACGTATTCCCACCGCCCGCTGTATTTTGTCTGCCTTGGTTGGATAGTGGGCTGCATGGCCTTCTCCCTCGTCTGCCTGTTTCGAAAGAGCCGTATGCCGGGCGGCAGAGGGAAGCGGATCATGCCGTTTGTGCTGGGCTGCGTGATGTTCCTGTACGGTATTCTCTATCTGTCGGGCCTTCCCGCCGTCCGGTGGTGGTTCGGCGACATGAACGTGATGTTCTGCCTGCTGTATGCCGCCATCTACGAAAGCTGTATCCGCTGTCGGATGATACCGTCCAACACGGGATATGTGGAACTGTTTGAGGCCTCAACGCTGGCAGCTTGTATTGCGGATCGCAGCGGCCAGATCGTCCTGCGCTCCCGTGCCGCGGGCGAGGATATAATTTGCCCGCAGGATGGGCAGCAGATCCTCCGGTCTGACGGCATGCGCATCTCCTCGGCGCCCATCAGCGGAGGCTACGCCGTCTGGCAGGACAATGTACGCCCGCTGACGGAGCTGCACGCCCGGTTGAATGAAAACAGGGCGGAAATGGAACGCAACAGGAAGAAGCTGCAGGACGCCTATCTTGTACAGAGAAGTCTGCATGAGCTGACCGAGAAGAACCGTATATACAATGAGCTGGAGGCCAGGCACAGCAGGCAGACAGTCCAGATGCGGCAAATGCTCGCCCGATGCGAAAAAGCCGACCCCACCGAAAGGCGAAGTCTGCTGAAGCGGGTGCTGCTGCTGGGCACCTACATCAAGCGCAGCGCTAACCTGTACTTTCTCAGCAGCGAGTACCAGTGGCTGCCGCAGCAGGAGCTGCGGCTGACGGTGGACGAAGCCGTGCGCGCCCTGACCGCCTGCGGCACGGAGTGCGGCGTGGTCTACCGCACAACAGGACCCATGCGCGCCTCCGAGGTCGTAAACCTGTTTGAGCTTCTGAAAACCGTCGCAGAGGCCACGATAGATGATCTGCGCTCGCTGTTTATCTCCGTTTCCGACAGCGCGATGGATCTGTCGGTGGAGTGCGCCGCCGATCTGTCGGCGATCGCCTCCCCGGAGGTAACAGTGCGGCAGGAGGACGGTCTGTGGCTCGTTCGCAGAAGGATAAGGGGGCGGGAGGATGCATAAGCTGAAGCGCTTCGGATTCAATGCCATCAAGGAGAGCTTTGACCGGCTGCCCACCGCCGTATGCTTTTTCGACCGGTCGGGCGGCATCGTGCTGTGCAACCGGCAGATGTATCGGCTGAGCCAGCATCTGCTCAACAGCGACCTGCAATACCTGGAGGAGCTCCAAAGGGCGCTGGCATCCCCGCCGGAGGGCGTGACGCCCATTGCCGGCATGGAGGGCACCTTTCACTTCCCCGACGGGCTGGTATGGAAATTTGAGAGGGCGGCCGTGACCGACCGGTACGGGGAGACATATATACAGCTGAGCGCCGCGAATGTCACGGAGCTGCATCGGGCGCTGGAGCAGTTGACCGAGGACAACCGAAAGCTTGCGCAGGACGCGGAAGAGCTGCGCCGTCTCTCGGAAAATGTGGAGGCGGTGGCCCGGGAGCGGGAGCAGCTTGCCGCCAAATCCGCCATGCACGACAGTCTTGCCGCCTGCATCACCGTTACGAAACAGTATCTGTCCGGAGACCTTGGTGCCATCGACGCAGACGTTGTGCTGCGGGAGTGGGAGAAAAGCATCGTCTTTCAGGACGCAGGCCTTTTGTCGGCAAGGGAAAAGCTGTATGAAAGTGCGGACAGCAGCGGCGTGACCATCAGGATGCGAGGCACAGAGCCGGCGGGCGGCGCAGCGGAGTTGATGTATACCGCCATGCAGGTCTGTCTGAGCAACGCCATACAGTACGCGCAGGCAACCGAGCTGGTGACCAACATCTGGGAGGACGGCGACAGATATACCGTTCTGATCCGCAATAACGGAAGGCCGCCGGAAAAGACCATCACAGAGGGCGGTGGGCTGTCCAATCTGCGCCGCAGGATCGAAAGGATCGGCGGGACCATGACGGTGCAGAGCCTGCCGGAGTTTGCGCTGGTGATAGGGATACCGACTTTTGAGAAGCTGGGGGATAACAAATGGCTGTCAGAGACATATTGATCGTCGAGGATCAGGCCCTTGCCCGAATGTACCTGTGCGCCTGCGTGGAAAAATGCGCGGATTGCCGGGTGGCGGGCACCCTGACCCGTGCCGACGCGGCGCTTCGCCGGTGCGGTGATGGGCATATCGACCTGATCCTGATGGACATCTGCACCGAAAACGATTCGGATGGTCTGGCCGCCGCCGAGTCCATCAAAAGAGCCTATCCGCATATCAGAATCGTTATGGTGACCTCCATGCTGGAGGGGCGCTTTCTGGAGCGGGCGAGGCAGATCGGGGCTGACAGCTTCTGGTACAAGGATTCCCCCGCCGGCGATCTTGTGGGCGTCATCGAGGGCACCCTGTCCGGCAAGCGCTTCTGGCCGGACGGTACGCCATCGGTGCGGCTGGGGAATGTTCTGTCCTGTGATCTGTCCGATCAGGAGCTGGAGACGCTGCGCTTGCTCTGTGAGGGCCAGACCTATGCGGAGATCGCCGTAGGAATGAATGTAGCGGAATCGACAGTGCGCACCTATATCAACCGGATGCTGGAGAAAACCGGATATCCCAACCGCAACCGGCTGATGGTTGCCGCTGTCAGCAAGCGGCTGGTCGTGCCGGGAGGCTGGTCCGGCGCGGCAGAAGAAAATTGAACGGAAATACGTGTATTCAAAATATTATCCGCCATCAGCGGCCCTGTCCGTCCTCACTTTTGTGGACAGACAGGGCCGCTTTTCCGTGCTACAATAGCTACATATACTGGGAACGGAAGAGGGATGGCTCGATGCGTAAAATTGTGATCGATATGCAGAATTACCTGTTTGCCGACGCTGTGGCGGCCGCTTTCAAAAGCTCTGACTACGATATCGAAGTGATCCGTGCAGAGTCCCCAAGGGACACCGTGGAGCTGTGCCAGATATACGAGCCCTTTGTGCTTGTGATGGAGGTGACAGGGTATGCCCCGTGGAAGCTCGGCGAAAGGCTGAGACTGCGCGGCGAGGTAAAGGCGCTGTGTCCCAACTGCAAGATCGCGCTGATGGTGGACTCCAACACCGAACGGCAGACGGCGAAGGACATCCGGGACGCCAAGAAGGACGGGCTGATCGATCAGTTTTTCTACGGCTCCATGCCTGCCGAGTACCTGATGGATCAGATCTATGCTATGTGAAGGAAAGATCCCGCAATGGGATATTTCATAAGCAGCTACAGGAACCTGCCGAATCGGGCAACGACGGAAAGGAGAAAATGTTATGGCGAACAAGTGTGGAATTTGCGGCGCGGACATCAACCTGATGCAGACCCAGAAGCTGGCGGACGGCAATTGCATTTGCCGAAAGAATTGTAGAAGCAGGGGCTTCAAGGTGTACGACTATGTGCATGGCAGCCTGCCCGGCGTGAAAGCGCATCTGGACCAGGTGGAGCGGGGAACGAAGCTGTGGGATCACTACTTTGTGCCCCGTCTGAAGACGAAGGACAAGAACCAGAAGCTGACGCGCTTCGGCGCGCACCTGTATGTGGCGGAGGATATCGGTCTGGTGGCCTTTACGCAGGTGGACTACAAGATCCTGATCTTCGGCAAGACCACGCGAGCCTGCGTGTACCGCATCGCCGATCTGCGGAACTATAAGTATGAAGAGCAGATGGTGAGAAACGGCGACAAGACGGAGAAAAAGTCCACGGTGCGGATGGTGTTCATCAACACAGAGGGCATGAACGCCTTTAACCTTGAGGTAAACAACTTCAAGGAGTACGAGAAGCTCAGCAAGTATTTCGATACGCTCTTCGGCGTGCAGAAGACGCTGGGCAACGCCGCCAACACATGGAAGCAGCAGATGACCGCCATCAAGGATGTGGCCTCGGGTCTCAGCGCCGCCATGCGGGGTCAGGAGGACGCCGGGGAGAAGGCGGCCGCCGCCATCGATTCTCTGGACGCGGCGGTCTACGGCGACCGCACCGAATGGATCCGCCGGGCGGACGCGGCTCTCGCCGCGTTTAACGGATAAAAGTATTTAGGAGGAAGGAACCATGAAAAAGCAGTGGCTCAGCATTGTACTGGTGCTCTGTATGGTGCTGTGTCTGGCGCCCACAACGGCGCGAGCAGAGGAGAGTAAAACGGGTACGCTGAAGATCACCGTGAATGTGCAGGGACTGTATGGGGGGGTCGATGCAGGAGGCAAGACATTTAGCTTTGAGATTCTCCGCAAACACGCTACTTATGGCCACTATAAAGATGTGAACATTACCATTGAGCCGGGCAAAACAGAGGGCACAGTGGATGTGCCAGTCGAGGAAGGAAAATATATCGTAAAGCAAACCAGTTATGCTACGATAGACGGATATGATTGGGAGAATGCGTCCCATCAACCCGGCAACACAGGTGAAAGCGACGAGCAGGAAGTGTTTGCAGACAAGACGAAGTCGGTTACCGTACATAACTTTTACAAATTATCGGTAACAAAGGAGATCACAGAGCTGCCGATCACGGTGACCGGATATGCGCTGGGTGCAAAGGTGGGCGACATCAAGGCTTCAACAGGCCAGATGCGCGTTGCTATCCCAACAGTTACCATCAAGAAGCGCAATGCAAGCGGCGGCTGGGAGTCTCTGACATCTGGCGATACGATTCAGGCAGATACTCAGTATGCGGTAGAAATCTTTGTTAACGCAAAAACGGGGTATACCTACACCGGGCTTACAGGGGATAAGGTGACCGTAAACGGGAAAAAGGCAAGCGAATTTGAGAATCCATCGACTCAATCTGGCGTCGATATGCTGGTATTCCACGAGCTTGATGTGCTGAAGGCCGTCAAGCCGGTGAAGGAGATCAAGATCACAACACCGCCCACCAAGACCACATACAAGGCCGGCCAGGATTTTGACCCGACGGGCATGGTGGTCACGGCGGTTTACAAAGATGACTCCACGGATGTCCTCCCTGAAACCGGCTATACGATCTTCTATGGTAAAAACCTCCAGAAGGAAAGGACGTATGTGACGATCCAGTATAACGATGGCAGCCACAGCAGCAATATCAAGACCTACCAGAACATCACCGTGAATCCGTATGAGGGAGATCATCAGCATACCTACGATGACTCGTGGTATTCGGACGCGAACAGCCACTGGCATCAGTGTACCGCTGAGAGGTGCCCGGCTCTGAGCGGCAGCACAAAGGATCAGAAGCCTCACACCTTCGTGTGGATGGTAGACAAGGCGGCCACCACGACCCAGACCGGATTGAAGCATGAGGAGTGTACCGTCTGCCACCATAAGCGCAGCGAGAATACGGTGATCCCCGTGCGGTCCGGCAGCGGTACGACCACACCCGGTACGACCACGCCCGGCAGTGCCACATCTCCCAAGACCGGCGATGCGGGCATCGCCCTGTATGCAGGGCTGTCCCTGCTGGCGCTGAGCGGCAGCGGCTGGGTCGTTGGCAAAAAGCGCAGAGAAGAGAAGTAAAATTTACATTCTGTGGGCGGCAGGGATCGGTTTACCCTGCCGCCCCGCAGAGATGGCGGATGCGCTTTGACGGCGCAAGCAGCCGGAACGCCGTATTCCACGGTATTTTTCACGAAAAGGTGAGGCGCGACCATGAAAAAAATCGGTATAATTTGTCTGTTGGTGTTGCTGCTGTCGGTAACGGGCTGCGGGCAGAAAAAGAGCACAGAGCCGCTGACCGTAACGTTGTGGCATGTCTATGGCGGTGAGGTGGATTCTCCGCTGAACAGTCTGATCGAGCGGTTCAACAGCACGGTGGGCGCGGAGCAGAACATCCGCGTAAAGGTGGAGCTGGTCAGCAACAGCGGCAGCATTCACAAAAGCGTGCTGGCCGCTGCCAACAGCGACCCGGGCGCACCGGCGCTGCCGGATATGTTCGTTTCCTATCCCAAGACGGTGCTGGCTCTGCCGGATCAGAACATTCTGGTGGACTACCGGGACTATTTCAGCGAGGAGGAGCTGGCGGCGTTTATCCCCGCCTTCCGGGAGGAGGGGACGATCGGCGGTCGGCAGGTGATCCTGCCCCTCGCCAAATCCACCGAGGTGCTGTTTGTCAACCGGACGCTGTTCGACAGATGGGCGGCTCAGTCCGGCGCCGACTATGACGATCTGGCCACATGGGAGGGCGTTTACGCACTGGCGGAGCAGTACGCCGCGGATACCGGCAAGTGCTTCTTTGTCCACGATTACCACTTCAACTATTTTCAGGTAGGGGTGGAATCTCTGGGTGAGGACTTCTTCCGGGACGACGGCGTAAGGTTCGGCTCCGGGTTCGAGCGTGCCTGGGAGCCGTATGCCCGGGCGGGGCTGACGGGCGGCCTGTGGCTGCACGACGGATACGCCACAGAGCCGCTCCGCACGGGAGACGTAGTGGTATCCGTGGCCTCCTCCGCCAGCGTGCTCTACTACTCTGACACGGTGACATACCCGGACAACACCTCGGAAAAGGTAACGATCACCTCCATGCCCTGCCCGGTGTTTGAAGGGGGTGACAAGCTGGTGATGCAGCGCGGTGTGGGAATGTGTACCGTGAAGTCCACCCCGGAACGGGAGAGGGCGTGCATCACGTTCCTGAAATGGCTGACCGAGCCGGCGTGCAACGTGGAATTTGTGACCAGTCTGGGCTATATGCCGGTGACGCAGGAGGCATTTGAGAAATATCTGCCCGGCGCCGTGGAAAAACTCAGCGACCCGATGTATGTGTCGCTGTACGAGACATACCTGCAAACACAGGAGGCATATACCTTCTACTACCCGCCTCAGATGGAGAATTATCTGGATCTGGAGACGCGGTTTGAAAATCTGGCGCGGCTGAAGCTGACGGCGGGCCGGGCACAGTATCTGGAGGGTGGCAACACGCTGGACGCCCTGATCCGGGAGACTTTGGACAGTTTTAAGCTGGATTACGGCACATGAAAGAGGAAAGCACATGCGATCAATTCGGAATGCGATTCACAATCCATATGCAGCCAGCCGCAGCATGGGTGTGCGGCTGCTGCTGTATTGGTCTGCCATGGCGCTGCTGCTGGTGGCGACGATCCTGTCTATCCTGATGGCCACGGGTGTGCTGTCCCATCCTGCCCGGCAGCTGGCCGGCGCTCTCGACATTCAGCAGAGAAATACATACGCGGCACTGGATGCGCAGATGGGTGATCTGACAGCGCGCGGTGTGGCTCTGTCGGAAAAGCTGGGACGGGAGCTGGATGCCTTCCTGGCGGCCAAGGGCATTCCCTTTGACGCGCTCAACGACGATCCGGGCACCATCGCGGAGCTGGAAAAGCGCCTGTATGCGCCGCTGAGCAGTACGCTGAGCGCCACCTCGTGCAGTGGGAGCTTCTTCTGTCTGAACGTCACCGCCAACACGTCGCTGCCCGATGCGGACGCTCTCAGAGCGGGGCTGTATCTGCGCTATAGCGGGCTCCAGCCCACGGTGGCCTCGGAGCAGGATGTGATCTGCTTCCGCGGCGCGGCGGAAGCGTCGCGGGGGCTGCAGCTTCAAATGCACAACCGCTGGAATCCGGAGCTGAACACCGCGCTGATCCCCGGCAGCGAGCGGGTCCTCAGCAGTCAGGCCACTCGTCCGGCGGAGGGCAGCCTGTGGACAAAGCGCTCGGAGCTGTCGGACACATGGGAGCATGTGATGCTGCTGTGTGTGCCGATCCTGGACAGCAGCGGCGCCGTGCGGGGCTTCTGCGGTGTGGAGATCAGTGATCTCTATTTCTCCCTTTCCCACGACACCGTGTCCAGCTCCTATGGCAATATGCTGACCCTGCTGGCGCCCATCGACGGTGACAGGCTCGACCTGTCGGGGGCCATGCTGGGCGCCACCTCCGGCTCGCGCCTGACGGCCGACGGCACGCTGCACATCGAGCCGGGGAAATACTATACCACCTATACCGATGGCAAGGAGTCCTATCTGGGACGCCACCGGCTGCTGGATGCCGTCACCTCGGACGGCATCCCCCTTGCCGCGGTAACGCTTGTGTCGGCCAACGCCTTCCGCAGCTATGAGCGTGGCGTGCAGTCCGCATGGCTCCTGGGCTCGCTGCTGTTCCTGCTGGCGATGCTGGCTGTGTCGGCCGTGCTGTCCCGCCGCTTCGTCAAGCCGATCAACGAGAGCCTCGCGGCGGTCAGAGGCGGCACAACAGAGGTGGTGGCCTCCGGTATTCCGGAGATCGACGAGCTGCTGGCCATGATCCGGGCGCGGCCCGTGGGTGCGCTGCCGCCCGATGTAGAGGCGCGGCTGTGCGGCTTTGCAGAGAGGGCGGGCACGCTGACCGGCATGGAGCGCACCATCCTGCAATACTACATGGGCGGCTATACCGTCAAGGATATCCCCGAGCTGGCGCGCATCAGCGCCAGCACCGTAAAGACCCATAACCGCAATCTGTACCGGAAGCTGGGTGTGGATTCCTTCGATGAGCTGAAGGTGTATATCGAGCTGTTTGCCGCCTGCGGCCGCAGCGGTGAGCTGCTGAAACGATAACAAGAATACGTACAATGAGCAGAGTGCACAACCCGGTGTAATCCGGATTGTGCACTCTGTCTACGCCTGAGGGTGATTTTGCCGTTTGCAGGCAAAATTCACCCTTGGGGTAATAGACAGTTCAAGAGATAACTGCTAAAAAGGACATATACCTGCATAGATACTTTGGACACGAGTACGGAAGAAGGGACTGGCGATAAAGGCAAGGAGGGAACCCGAATGCGCCGCATTATCAAAGCATCCATGGAGGACGTATCCACTGTGGAAAGATTTCGTTTTTCGCTGCGCTGCGCGGCATGCGGCTATTGCTGGGAAAGCCAGCCTGTGCGGTTTTCCAAGGCGGGGGTGCAGCCGGAGAACGAGGGAAAGCGCGTGATCTTTCAGGCGCTGTATCAACGGGAACGGGAGGATGCCTTCGAGCGAGCCGTCACAGAGGCGCTGGAGCATTTCAGTCTGTGTCCCATCTGCAAACGGCTGGTCTGTGACCGCTGCTTCCTTTTAGGGGAGGATATCGACCTGTGTACCGACTGTGCGGCGTTTTTGCAGGAGCACGGCGAGCCGGTGGAAAGTCTGTCCGCGGAAAACAGACGATAAGGGGAGGCGGCACAGATGAAGCGGAAACACTGGATAGGAGGTGTACTGCTGGTCATGGCGCTGTGGGGAATAACGGGCTGCGGCAAAGCGGAGGCTCCGCCGGCCGGGCAGATGGTGGACGGCCCCGGTATGATGTATACGCCTGAGGATCAGAGTCCCTTTGCGGGGACGTGGCAGAGCCGGGACGGCAGCATTGTCATGGAGGTGGAGAGCAGCGACCCGTTTGAGAGCTCCCGCATACAGGTGCTTGTGGACGGCGAGCCGGACTTCGCATCCGACGCATGGGTGTACAAAACCGGGCATGTAAAGCTGACACAGGAGCATAAGGATATCCCCATGACGGGAGTCTTCGACCAGCTGACGTTCAGCCACAAGGAAAACGCCTTCTGCGTCCATTACAGCGACGGCAGCGGCCTGAGATGGCTGACAAAGGACGGCGCGGCGTGCGGCGAGGAGGACATGATCTTCTCCCCGGAGCCGAAAACGCCGCCGCCCGCAGCATGGAGCTGTCCTGCCTGCCGAACGGAGAACGAGGACAGCTTTTGCACCGGCTGCGGTCTGGTGAAGCCGCTGACCTGCAAAACCTGCGGCTGGCAGCCCAAGCCGGGCGCTTCAGCCCCGGCATACTGCCCGGAATGCGGTAACCGTCTCAAGTGAGACGTGCCGATATATGCACATTCAGACAGGAAGAAACTATAGGAGAAAACAGTAAAAACAGGAGGAACGATGATGAAAAGCATGAAAAAGCTGACGGCACTGCTGCTGGCGCTGGTGATGGCACTGACGCTGGTGGCCTGCGGAGGCGGCAAGGGCGGCTCCAAGACCAACCCCGTTGTGGGCAAGTACATCGGTGAGGAGGTTCTGTCCTTCGACGAGTGGATACCCATGGACGAGGTATACGATCTGGGTGACAACTACATTGAGCTGAAAGAAGACGGTACGGGCTGCTTCATGCTGGATGGCGACCCGACGACCATCGCGTGGAAGCTGGATAAGGACGGCGCCCTGACGCTGGACAGAGACGGATCGATCTGCAACTGTACGCTGAAGGACGGTTTGATCACGGTGAACGACTACTTCGGCTTTGACCTGCAATTGACCTTCCGGAAGAGCGGCGGCAGCGGCGGCTCCGGCACTGCTGAGCTGTCTCTTGACGACTTTGCGTCCGTCTATGGCGGCGACTGGCACGGCATGGCCGGCCTCTCGGACGCCACCGGCGACCTTGAGGCGCTGAACGACACCGCCCACGAGATCCTGGCGCGCCTCGTCTTTGACGGCAACGGCGGCTGCGAGGTCTGGCTGGCCATGTATCTGGAGGGCGAGAACGACTTTAACTTCGCCAACACCTATGCCCGCGTGGTGCCCGATGATGATACGGGTCTGGAGCTGCGGGGCGAGTTCATGGGCGGCGAGATGCAGGAAGGCATCCTGTCTGTGGATGAGACCGGCGCCCTGTATGTGAGCTGCGAGGTGGACTCCGATCTGGTGGACGGCTCCATCAGCCTGCTGGCCAACCTGCGGCATCTGGACGACGAGAACTGGACGGACGATGACTTTATGCCCCTGCCGGCGGACGCCGTGGCGTATTACCGCGGCAAGACCTTTATGGAGATCGCCAATACCTACGAGATCGACACCAGCCTGATCCCCGATGACGGCAGCGGCGATGCAGCCGTTTCCCTCCCCAGCGGCGGCGACAACGGCGGCCTGCCGGAGAACTATCCCTACGAGCGCACCACCACCAACGGGCAGGGCGAGTACGGCAAGTCCAACCCCGACGCCACCGGAAGAGCGGATCTGCCCACCATGCAGAAGGTGCGGCAGGAGCTGTGGGATATGGGCTCCGCCGAGACCTCGAAGCTGACGTATGACGACATCAAGGAAATGCTGGGCGGCGAGGACGGCATCCCCCATACCGGCATGGACGAGAAGAGCTGGAACAGCGAGAAGCACGCTTACGGCTGGTTCAACGGCGAGGGTGACTACTATGTGCTGTACTTCAATGTCCAGGACGGCAACGAGTACTACACGGCCGCCACCTTCTCCAGCAGCGTGAGAGGCGACAGCTGACGAACGGTACGGAAATCAGAGAAAGGAAGGACGAGATATGCAAGTGACATTGAACGCACTGCCCGCTTCGCTGGCAGAGTTCCGGAACCTGTCCCTGAATACCCCAGACGAGGTGGTGGCGGGCTTCCTGTGCGCATTGAACCTGTATGTAAAAAATCCCAACGAGGGTGTGGAGGCCATGAACATCCTGCGGGGACCCCGGCCCATGACTCCCTATGACAGCCAGTTCCTGCGGGATCGTCTGCGGGGCAAGGAGTATCTGCCGCTGGCATACTTTGCCGGTGCCACACCTCAGAACAGCTACGTTCCCACGCAGCCCTATGTGCTGAATGTACTGCCTGATCCCCGTCCGCAGGACATCGAGCCGGGCTACCTGCGGCTGTTTATCGCCACACCCGGCGCGGATTCGCCCCGGCCCATCAAGCTGCGGCAGAAGCCCTCCACCGGCGAGTGGTTCCTGTGGGAGTATTCCAGCCCCCTCAGCGGCATCCGCATCCCGGCCGCCCAGGATCCCTGGGCGTGAGCCATGAAACGGCGGTGGTATCCGCTGGCGCTGCTTCTGGCGCTGGCGTTGACCCTGACAGCCTGTCAGGTGGAGTTTGTCCCCCACGGGCAGCCGGAGAACAACGGCGGCACCACGATAGACACACCGCCCCTGCCCGGCGGCGACAATGACCCGGTAGATGTGACCGACCCGGTGGGCGGCGATGAGGAGCCTTATGTCGGCAACACAGACTACACCATGGAAAAGTACCGGCGGTATCTGGAGGGTGAGTGGGTCGGCGTGGAGGGCGAGATCGAGGGCGATCGGTATAAGCTGGCGGACGAGGAAATGTCCCTGACGCTGACGTTCATGAGCGCTGACGGCGTGACCGAGGACGGGCGCGGCGTATGGTCCATGGGCGCATGGTACAAATTTACCAACAGATATGGTGACCAGGAAAAGCTGGACGGGCTGCGCGTGAAGTTCCTCGAGGGCCCCATGTACTACGGCTGCGGTAATGACGAGTGGTACGCGGAGCTGATGAGCGGCCAGGATGACGTCCCGGAGGACGTAGAGTACACCGTGACGGTCATTGACAACAACTATCTGGAGCTGCACCGCTATATGGAGGGCTCCTACGTGGTGTGGGTAGCCCACTTTGAGCGGGCGGACGGACGGTGGCTCGACGAATACGGGAGGTTCGTCGAATAACAAGGGCAGCAGTCCCCGGAGAAGCGATATACGAAACAACATAACGACAATAAAGATGTAAAGGAGAAAGATCATGGGACTTATTAAAGCGGCACTGGGCAGCTTCGGCGGCGTGATGGCGGATCAGTGGAAGGAATACTTCTACTGCGAGGCCATTCCTGAAAACGTACTGGCGGTAAAGGGTCAGAAGAAGACCTCCAAGCGCTCCAGCAACACCAAGGGTGACGAGAACATCATCACCAACGGCTCGGTCATCGCGGTGGCCGACGGCCAGTGTATGCTCATCGTGGATCAGGGCAAGATCGTGGATATGTGCGCCGCCTCCGGCGAGTACACCTATGATCAGTCCACCGAGCCCTCCCTGTTCGTGGGCGACCTGGGCGAAGGCATCAAAAACGTATTCAATAACATGGCCAACCGCTTCACCTTCGGCGGCGAAGCGCCCAAGGATCAGCGCATCTATTATTTCAACACCAAGGAGCTGATCGGCAACAAATACGGCACACCGTCCCCCGTCCCGTTCCGGGTGGTGGATCAGCGCGCCGGCATCGACATCGATGTGGGCATCCGCTGCTTCGGCGAGTACAGCTACCGTATCAGCAACCCCATGCTGTTCTACACCAACGTCTGCGGCAACGTCAGTGAGGACTACACCCGCGACCGGCTGGACAGCCAGCTGAAAACGGAGCTGCTGACCGCCCTTCAGCCCGCCTTCGCCAAGATCGGTGAAAATGGCATCCGCTACTCCCAGCTGCCCGGCCACACGCTGGAGCTGGCCGACGCCCTGAACGAGGTCCTCTCCAAGAAGTGGCGCGACCTGCGGGGCATCGAGATCGTCTCCTTCGGCGTGTCCAGCGTGACGGCAGACGAGGAAGACGAGAAGATGCTCAAGGAGCTGCAGCGCAACGCGGCGTTCATGGATCCCACCCGTGCGGCGGCGCATCTGGTGGGCAGCCAGGGCGATGCCATGAAGATGGCGGCAGGCAATCAGGGCGCAGGCCCTGCCATGGCCTTCATGGGCATGAACATGGCTGGTCAGGCCGGCGGCATGAACGCCCAGAATCTGTTTGCCATGGGACAGCAGCAGGCGGCACAGCAGCAGGCGCAGCAGCCCGCCGCACCCGCCGGATGGACGTGCGCCTGCGGTCATGCGGGAAACACCGGCAAGTTCTGTGCCGAGTGCGGCCAGCCCAAGCCCGCGCCCGCCGGCGAGTGGAAGTGCGCCTGCGGCGCGGTGAACACCGGCAAATTCTGCGCTGAATGCGGCCAGCCCAAGCCCGCCAGCGACGAGTGGACGTGTGCGTGCGGAACGGTCAACAAGGGCAAGTTCTGCGCCAACTGCGGCACGCCTCGCCCCTGACGGTGAAAAAGGTGATGATCGGTCTCCTTGCTCTGGCGCTGGCAGGTGTGCTGACGGTGGGCGGTGTGCAGCTCTACCGCTATCTTGTGACCGACCGGATATCGGACGGTGACGGTATGGTGAACGAGTTTGCCAACGCCTTTCGGGACGGCGACACGCTGAAAAGCATCCACTGGACGCAGAGCGGCTCAAGCTACGACCACGGGTTTTGCTTCGATTTGGAGGAGGCGGACGGCGCGTATACCATCTCCGGCTGGTGCATCGACACCGGGGGAAGCGGGGAGAGGGTGGAGCGCACAGACGCTCCCCTGACGGCGGAGCAGTGGGCGGAGGTAGAGCAGTGCCTGCGGGACAACTGGCACCAGCCGCCCCAGGTGCTGCCGGAGGGTCTGTCCGTCCTCGACGGGATGGAGAGCCACCTCAGCATCACCAGCGTGAGAGAAGGCGAAACGCTTACGGCGGAATACAACGGCGAGTACGAGCACGCCCTTGAGGGGCTCCTGCGGGAGCTTCTCATGGGCACCTCCAAGGAGTACGCTCCCGCGGAGGATACGGAGTAAAAGAAAACAGGAGCGACCACACCTGTGGAATGTGAAAGGAGACGTCTATGAACGACTATTACGACTATTACAGCTACAGCAGCCCCCCTGCCTACAACCCGGTGTTCACCATTATCTCGCTTGTCCTGTGCGTGTTTGTTCTGGTGTGCATGTGGATCATCTTCCGGAAGGCCGGCAAGCCCGGCTGGGCGGCCATTGTCCCTTTCTATAATCTCTACGTGCTGTTTGAGATCACCTGGGGCAGCGGTATGCGCTTCCTGCTGCTTCTGATCCCCATCTACAACATCATTCTGAGCATCCAGACACAGGTACGGCTGGCCAAAGCGTTCGGCAAGAGCGGCGGCTTCGCGGCAGGACTGATCTTCCTGCCCTACATCTTCATCCCCCTGCTGGCCTTCGGCGGCACGGCGTATCAGGGCGTGCCCGTCAAGACCGCCTATCAGCCCCCTCGTCCGAACACCCCCTATCCCAACAACCCGTACCAGCAGCCCGGCGTCGGCTATCAGCAGCCCGGCCAGCCCCAGGGTCCGTACTCCCAGCCGCAGCAGGCTCCCTACGCCCCGCCGCAGCAGGCTCCCTACACCCCGCCGCAGCAGGCTCCCTACACTCCGCCGCAGCAGACCGCTGCCGCCCCCGCCTTTTGCCCGTCCTGCGGCGCCAAAAGCTCCGGCGAGAAGTTCTGCCAGAACTGCGGCGCACCCCTGCGCTGACCATTTCCCTGACCGCCCCTGCGGGCGGAAAATAAATCGTTATGTAAACAAAGAAAGGAACTCTACCATGAAAAAATCGATCACGCTTGTATTGGCCGCATTGATGATGCTCTCCCTCGCTGCCTGCGGCGGCGGCAGCAAGGATAAGGGCGGCGCTCTGCCCGGCATTGATATGAAATCCACGGACACACAGACCGTGACCTCTGACAGAGCAACACTGGAAGTGCTGAATGAGACATTCTTCACCTATCTGGGCGGCTTAAACTACTTCACCGACAGCGATCCCCAGGCGAAGCTGACCTATGCGGATCTCAAGGAGCACATCGGCGTGGACTGCTCCGAGTACCAGTACCAGGAGGAGTACCAGCGCGGTGTATACACCTGGTACGCCGCCGAGGATGAGGCGTGCTGCCTGTCCCTGTTCTTCGGCGACAACGGCAAGCTGATGGCTGCCGGTGCGTACAACCTCAGCCTTTGATCGACCCTGACTGACCGTATTCCTATCTGAACGCCATTTTCCACGGGAGCGGCTCAAGGCCGCTCCCGCAGCGGAAAGGAGAGAGAACAATGGCATCCCAAATCACCAACTATAAATGCCCGGCGTGTACCGGCCCCCTGCACTTTGTAGGTGCCTCCGGTATGCTGGAATGTGATTTCTGCGGCGCGAAATATGACGTGGCGCAGATCGAAGCTCTGTACGCAGAGAAAGAGGCCAAATCCGTGGAGGCCACGGAAAAGGCCAACGCCAAGGCAGAGGAGAACCGCCAGAAAATAGCGGAGATGGAGGCACAGGGGTGGGATACCTCCGGCCTCAACAGCGACTGGGGCGCGGAGGCCGACGGCATGAAGGCCTACAACTGCCCCTCCTGCGGCGCAGAGCTGATCTGCGACGCCAGCACCGCCGCCACCTCCTGCCCCTATTGCGGCAATCCCACCGTGGTGCCGGGGCAGTTCAGCGGCGCACTGAAGCCGGACTTCGTGATCCCCTTTAAGCTCAGCAAGGAGGACGCGGTGGCAGCCCTGAAGAACCACTATAAGGGCAAGCCCCTGCTGCCCAAGGCCTTTACCAACGGCAATCACATTGAGGAGATCCAGAGCGTGTACGTCCCCTTCTGGATGTTCGACGGTCAGGCGGAGGGCTCCGTGGACTATGAGGGTCTGATCATCCACGTCTACGAGAGCGGCGACTACGAGATCACCGAGACGGAGCACTACGACGTGCACCGCGGCGGCTCCATCTCCTTTGAAAAGGTGCCGGTGGACGCCTCCAGCAAGATGCCCGATGACCACATGGACTCCATCGAGCCGTATGACTACGCCGGTCTGAAGCCCTTTTCCACCGCCTATCTGCCGGGCTTTCTGGCGGATAAGTACGACGTGACGGTGGAGGAGAGCCACGATCGGGCAGACGGACGGTGCTCCGCGTCTCTGGAGGGCGCGCTGCGCCGCACCACCACGCAGTACGACAGCTGCGTTCCCCTGCGGCAGGACATTCGCCTGCGGCGCGGCAAGGTACACTATGCGCTGCTGCCGGTGTGGATGCTGCATACCAAGTGGAACGGCAAGGACTTCCTCTTTGCCATGAACGGGCAGACCGGCAAGCTGGTGGGCGACCTGCCCACGGATATGGGCAAGTTCTGGGCGATCTTCGCCGCCGTCGCCGCGCCGGTGACGGCCATCGCCGCGGCGATCCTGATGCTGTTTTAAGGAGGGCGGCCGAGATGAAAAAGAGAATTTTTACATACCTGCTGGCGCTGCTGGCGGCGCTGACGCTGGTTGTGCCCGCTTGGGCAGAGCAGACGGAGGACGACCTGTTCGTGTACGATACGGAGAACCTGCTGACCGAGGACGAATGGCTGGAGCTGGAGCTGCTGGCCGACGAGATCTCCTGGCGGTACGATTGTGCCGTCTACATCGTCACCATCTACGACTACGAGGACTATGACAGCGACATCCACTACGCGGCGGTGAACATCTACGACAGCAACAGCTTCGGCATCGGCGAGAACCGCGAGGGCATCATGCTGATGCTGAGCACATACGACCGCGACTACGACCTGTACGTTCGCGACGGCGGCACCGCCGAGTACGCAGTCAACAAGTATGGCCGCCACCAGATGACGGAGGAGTTCCTCGACAACTTTGCCGACGACGACTGGGCGGGCGGCTTCAGGGACTATCTGAACGCCTGCGCCGAGTATCTGAGCCTTGCCGAGCAGGGGCACCCCGTCAGAAAGCCGCTGATCAAGGTGCTGCCTATGGCGCTGGGCATCGGCGTGGTGCTGGCTCTGGCCGTATGCCTGTTCCTGAAGGCCAAGATGAAGTCCGTCCGTCAGGGCGCGGAGGCGGATACCTACGTGACGGCTGAGGGTCTGAACCTGACGGAGCAGTACGACAACTATACCCACACCACTGAGACCCGCCGCAAGATCTCCCAGGACAGCGACGGCGGCAGCAGTGACCATTCCGGCGGCGGAGGCTCCAGCACAAGCGGTAAGTACTGAGCGGTGAAAGGAGGATCCGATGAAAAAGAATCCCATCCTCTGTCTGCTGCTGGCGCTGGCGATGATGCTGACGCTGACAGCCTGCCAGATAGATATCCCCGGCGTCGGGACCGTCCGCATCAGCGACGGCAGCAAAAACGACCATGATGCGGATGGCCCCCCTGCGGGGAACAGCTATGACACCTCCCTTGTCCAGCTGCGTGAGGAGGCGATGGACTTGCCCTCCTACCTCTTCGCAGCGGCGTATATCGGCAGCTCGGCGGGCGGCCCCGACGATCTGGAGCTTCCCCTGCAGGAGTGGGTGCGCACGGCGGCGCCGGAGCTGTGTGCCCAGTATCCGTTCGTCCAGAATATCCCCCGTGAACGGGTGGTGGGCAGCGGCGGCAGCCTGTTCTGCGTGGTGCCCCGCGACCCCGACGCTACCCTTGCGGTGAACCGCATCCGGTGGAACCCCCAGAACGAGGACTACGACAATCTGGAGGTGCTCTACCGCAGCGAGAGCGGCGACCCGATCCTGCTGTATGCCTGCGCCGATATGGGCGAAAGCCCCTATCCCGACACGGAGGTCATCGTGACGGACAGCACCGGCAAAACCGTCACGTGGTACCCCATCTACGGCATCACGGCGCTGCCCTATGACTATGAATATGACCTGCCTCTGGGCTACAGCTTCACCGTCTGCGACGAGGACTACGGCGGCGACATGATCGAAGAGTCCATGTGGACGGCCCCTACGGCGGAGCAGCTGGCCAGGTACGTCTGGACGTGGCAGGGCGATCTTGCGGAGCAGCCCGCCATGGCCACCATGTCCCTGACACAGGGCAGCGGCGCGGAGCCGGGGCAGATCACCTTCACATGGTGGTATACCAAGGACTACGGCGATCCGCAGGAGATCTATGAGGGCAGCTGGTCCCTGACGGACAGCGGAGAGCATATAGATCTGACCATGACCCGCAGCGGCGGCCGGCAGTATACGAAGGGCGAGGCGCCCACCACGGTGTCGGGTATGTTCCCTGTGCAGGTACCCGCGGCCTTCGATGTCTTCCCGGTGCTGAATGTGACCGGCGGAGGCGGTGCCTACGGGTTCCCCATCCAGCAGATCCCCAACGAGCTTCTCATGTTTGAGCCCGCTCAGGGGTAAATGACGGTAAAATACAGAAAGGAGGTGCCCATGCACAACAACAGAAAAAAGCTGGTCAGGTCGCTTACGGCGATGCTGCTGGCCTTGGCCATGGCGCTGCCGCTGACGGCCTGTCAGGTGGAGATCCCCGGCGTGGGGACCATCAACATCAACGACGGTGCATCGGACGGTGACACCGCTAAAACGAACGGCGGCGAGCCGGGAGCCTACGACGACTCTCTGGATCTGCTGCGGCAGGAGCTGGACGAGCGTCAGCAGGACGAGCGTTTCGCGGTGGCCTACATCGGCGATATCAACGGCAGCCTGAATGATCTGGCGATCCCTCTGCGGGACTGGATCAACGATACGGCGCCGGGGCTGTGTGCCCAGTATACCTTTGTTCGGAATATCCCGCAGGAGCGGGTGGTGGGCGACAGCGGAAGCCTGTTCTGCGTGGTGCCCCGTGACCCCAACGCCACCGTGGCGGTGAACCGCGCCCGGTGGAACGAGGCGAAGGGCGGCTACGAGACCCTTGAGGTGCTCTACCGCAGCGAGAGCGGCGACCCGATCCTGCTGTTCGTCTCCAACGATCTGGGGACTGTCCCCACCGATACCACGGAGCTGCTCTTGACCGACAGCCACCCCGATACCCTGAGCTGGTATCCCATCCCCGGAATAGTGGCGCTGCCCTACGACTCCGAGAACGAACGGAGGCTGGCCTACGACTTCACCT
>ERZ826146.1294-NODE-1294-length-23840-cov-3.059113_pt1 | contig 23840 bp, 19 predicted proteins | sample MGYA00519857_ERZ826146 | MGnify/ENA primary metagenome ERZ826146 (study PRJEB31778, sample SAMEA3449222) | human gut metagenome | biome: human gut; feature: human-associated habitat; material: faeces | place: United Kingdom | collected 2010/2012 ...
AAGACGTGAGAGCGCCGGAGACAGCGCCGACGCCTGAAGAAGAAATACCTATGCAGGAAACAGCTCCGGAAGGATATACAGAGATCCGAACGGCAGAAGAACTGCTCGCGATCCGAGACAGTTCGGATAAATATATTTTAATGAGCTCGATTTCACTTTACGATGCAGAGCCGCAGGACGGCTCATTCCTCGGCAACTTCAAAGGAGAACTGAACGGAAACGGGCTGACGATCCGAGAAGTTTACGGAGCGCCGTTGTTTAACACATTGTCAGGAAAAGTTGAAAATCTGAAACTGACAGACGTTAAAGTAGAAGCTTGGAGTCAGAACCAAGGAGCAAATGCATTTGCGAAAACATTAAGCGGCGCGACAGTTTCAAAAGTAGCGCTCAAAAACATCCTCGTCGCAGGAGGTAATAATACAGGAGCGCTTGCAGGAACAGCACAGAATTCAACCGTAAGCGAAGTGTGGGCGGAAGGATTAAATGTCAATCCGTATGGACCGATACATGGACAGAATGATGCGATGGTTGGCGGCTTGATCGCCGACGGATGCCATATCAGCGACTGCTATGTCGGCGGCGAGATAACTGTAAATGGCGAGACACAGGGCGGTGTATTCGGATATAATAGTAATATGGATAATGGACCTGAAAATACAGTGAAACAAGTTGTTTCTAACATGAAGACAAAAGCAATTTCCGGTCAGACAGACGGAGCAGGATTCATAGGAATGATTGGATATGATTATTCGTGGAGCACATGGATGAAAAACAGCATTGCAATCGGTGAAGCGGGAGTAAGCAGTGATCATGGAAGTGTCGGTCAGGCTTATCGTTTTGCGACAAAAGGGAACTCAGAATCGCCGATAAGATTTGGTTTGCAGAACTGTTATGAAGCGAATGTCAGTGGAAGAAGCAGTGTAGTTTCAGGTTACTTGGATGAGACGGGTAGGTATAAAGAAACATCGTTCTATCAGGATACTCTGAAATTCGACAGCTCAAAATGGAACTTTACATCTGTTGAGAAAAAAGGCCATCCGACATTAAGCTGGGTAGCAGACGCAGAACCGCTTCCGCCATTGCCGGAAGGTTCGGCAGTAACGACACATAAACAGTTGAAGACAGAAGTGCCGCAAGGATATACGGCAATCCGTACTCCGGCAGACTTTATGAAGATCGCAGAGAATCCGAGCGGAAAATACATTTTGATGAATAATATTTCACTGGAGCAGGTAAAACTCGCAGAAGGTCAGACGTCCTATATTATGAAGCGCTTTGAAGGAGAACTGGATGGCAATAATCAGGTGATCCACGGGTTAAGAGCATCGCTGTTTGATTCCATCAGCGGAACGTCAAGCAAAAAAGCAGTCGTGAAAAATCTGCGTGTGCAGAATGTATTTGTGAATGCAGGGTACAAGGATAGTTTTGATTGGCAAGGAAAACCAGTACTTGCAGAGGCAAACGGACTCGCACGTGAAGTTAGCAACGGAAGGTTAGAAACTATATATATGAACTGCGTGAAGCTAAACGGCGGAGGAAATACAGGCGCTTTGGGTGGTTTGGTAAATGAAACCTATATCGGAAAAGTTTGGTTGGAAGGAATTGATATCAACAGTGGACTTAGCGAAGAAGAACTTGGAAGATTTAATCTTGTCGGAGGAGCAGTCGGAAGTTTATCAGGTTATAATTCCAAATTTGAAGATTCCTACGTAGAAGGTAAGATTATTATGGATAATAATCAGCAGGGTGGAGTTGCCGGACAAGTAAAAGCGGCAGTTGTGAGAAATGTGATAAGTAATGTGGAAGCGAGATCCAATAAACCGGATTCGTGGACAGAAAAAAGCGGATTTGTAGGAGATGTTAATACAAGTCTCCAATATGATAATCGTTGGTATCTTGACAGATGTATTTCCATAGGAAATTCAGGAAACAATTATAAGTTTTTAGGCAAAGATCTTAAGGCTGTTACAAAAAATAATTTGAATTTATGTTATGAAGTTACAGGAAAAACAGGAAGGTCTAACGTTACAGATGCAACGAGTCAAAGCGGTACACTGCTGACAATAGATAATATCAATAATGTAGAGTTGTATCGCGATACGCTTTCTTTTAATGACAATACGGCACAGGCAGATCCGAATGCATGGGATTTCAGTTCTGTTGCGGAAAAAGGCTATCCGACGTTAACATGGCTCTTGACATATGACGGCGCAGCGGCTACTATGGTAGAGCAGACACCTGTACAAGACCAGGAGCAGGAAGCAGCGCAGGATGAAAATCTTGCTGAAGCGGAAGTAAACTTACCGGAGCAGGATGAATATTTAAAAGAAGACTAAAAGATATATAGAAAAGAAGATGAGGAGGTATGGAAGTGAAAGAAAAATACGAAACTCCGATGATGGAGATGATCGAATTCAACAGAGAAGAAGTAGTTACTATGTCGGGTAATGGAGGTACTGAACCCCAACAAGGTGATAATTTTACAGATGATAGTATAATGGGAAGTTGGGGAGAGTAATTAGTCTGATATGAAACATTAAGAGATCCCCGGCAGGCGTTGTCAGCAGGCGCGCCTGCCGGGGGCTTTTCTGCCTTTTACTGTCTTTTGTCAGGGAAAAGCGTTTGAGAAAATAGTTGACAAAAGCAGTAACTTTGATACAATTTGACTATGGGAATGAAGTTCTCCCTTAGTGATGAAACTAAAACCGCTGATTTGGCTGACGTAAATATAATTAATGATGTGCAGATAAATAGAGTGTTGAATTTCAACACTCTATTTTTATTCTATAGGAAATTTGCATTTTCCATAGAATAAAACTCTTCCGAAGAATGCACACGCCGCAATAAGGAAGTTTACCGCTTTGCGGCGTTTCGGAGGTGGCAAAGCGTCAAAGTGTTCATGAGTGAGGAGAGGCGGTGGCGAAGTGGACTTCTTTATTTTATTCCGGTTTGTCAGAGAAGGAGGATGGGTTATGCTGATCAGTATTGCCATGATGTTTTTAGTCGGTATGTCTATGGGGTGGATCTGTAAAAAGATTCATCTGCCGAGTTTGTTCGGAATGATTGTAACGGGAATTGTACTTGGGCCATATGTGTTGGACGTGATCGACGCTTCTATTTTGAATATTTCATCGGATCTAAGAAGGATCGCTCTTATTATTATTTTAATGAGAGCGGGATTGTCATTAGATCTTAATGATCTGAAAAAGGTGGGACGTCCTGCTGTTTTAATGTGTTTTGTTCCGGCATGTTTTGAAATAGGAGGAATGGTCTTATTAGCGCCTAAGCTGCTTGGAATTTCGATTTTGGATGCCGCTATTATGGGAACGGTCATTGCCGCGGTTTCTCCGGCAGTTATTGTGCCGAAAATGTTGAAACTGATGGAGGAAGGATACGGTGTAAAGAAGAGCATCCCTCAGATGATTCTTGCAGGAGCATCGGTTGACGATGTGTTTGTGATCGTAATGTTTACGGCATTTACAGGATTAGCGCAGGGCGATCAAGTTTCGGCAGTGGACTTTATCAATATTCCGATTTCGATTGCAGTCGGAGCTTTAGCAGGATTTCTTATCGGATTTCTCTCTGCAGAATATTTTAAAAAGATTCATATAAGAGATACTTCAAAAGTTATTATTCTTGTGTGTGTTTCCTTTTTGTTAGTTACATTTGAAGATGAATTTGCATCTGTCATTCCATTCGCATCTTTAATCGCGGTTATGACAATGGGAATTGCTTTGCAGCAGAAGAGAAAAAACGTGGCGAAGCGATTGTCGGCAAAATTCAATAAACTTTGGGTCGGCGCAGAAGTGATGCTTTTCGTACTTGTCGGAGCAACTGTGGATATCCGGTATGCAGTGTCGGCGGGAGTTGTATCTATTGTTTTGATTTTTGCGGTTTTGGTATTTCGGATGTTGGGAGTATTCTTATGTTTGCTGAAAACGAAGCTTACAATGAAAGAACGGATGTTTTGCGTGATCGCGTATATGCCGAAAGCCACTGTTCAGGCAGCTATCGGCGGCGTACCGCTTGCGATGGGATTGTCCTGCGGTAATATTGTGCTGACGGTTGCGGTAACTGCGATTTTGATTACAGCACCGCTGGGGGCATTTCTGATTGAAGCGACTTATAAAAAATGGTTAGGACGACAGACAGAGATCCTAAGTAGATGATATAAAGGAAATAACAGTTCAATACATACCTCTGCAGCTTGCGGCATACATTGTAAAAACGATGTTTACAGGGGAATATTTTGAAAAAGGTACTCCGTTTGTACCCACAGATGGCATTACATTGTCAGTTCCGGAGGTTCGCGTGTTCAGGCTCGGACAGGTGTACGGATATGATTATATGGTTCAAAGGCAGTACCATGGTGTTCCAATAGCATATCATGATTATGGAAATTATCAGATATATGGAAATGAGTATAATTTTGAAGAGGATATCAAACATGCATATGTAGTGGATTCTGACGGAGTCAGTGCTTATGCGGGAGTTAACGATTCGGAACCGCTGAAAAATTTGTATTCGTCGGATGAGATATTGGGAATAAAGGATGCCGCAGATATTTTAAGCGGGAAGATGGCGAAGTTTTTAAATGTTGATGTACAAAGTGTATGTCTTACATATGTACCGCTTAATTTTGGAGATAGTTCTGAGTGTAAAATATATCTTCCGGCATGGCAGTTTGACGGAATAAACAGAACTAAGGGCGAAAATATCAGGATGTATCTTGATGCATTTACAGGAGAGGTCTATTACTATACCTATGGGGAGGCGGCTTAGTATGATAAGGGCGGAAATGAAAAAATATCTGTATTTTCCGTATCTGCTTCTTGCGGTCATAGGATGTGTTGTACTTGCTTTTAGCGCAAATGCGGATTATGATCCGTCAGGCAGTGCCGTGTCGGTATTCCGGCTTGCAATAACCGGCATTGCACATAAAAGTGAGCAGCCGATAGAATACAGCGCACTTTTTATGTGGATAAAAGGGATGAACGGCTGGCTTCCGCTTATACTGCCGCTTTTAATGTCATTTGGATATATCGCAGTGCTTTCCGCGGAACGGCACAACGGCATGACAGGTTTTTTGCTCATAAGGTCGGAAAATGCAAAGTACTGTGCCACAAAGGTGACAGCAGGAGTGCTTACAGGTGGAATTCTTTTCATGACAGCGAATATTGTTTTCGGACTTATGATGCTTATTGCATTTCCGGCATATATATCATTTTCCGTGGATGAGCAGATGATGTATGCAGACTGGTACGGAACAGGCAGTATGGTGCTCATATATGTGGTAAAACGGCTTATAGGTTCTTTCTTGTATGGTATGGCGGCAAGTATGTTTGGAATAGGAGCAGCAATTTTTTTTAGGGATCGGTATATGCTGCTGTGCCTTCCGTTTCTACTTAATTACATATACACGCAGATTCTGCAGAGACTTACACTTGAAAACCCGGCAGTGGCGAGGTTTAACTTATCAAATCTGATGAATGTGTCGGGTGAGAGCGGCTGGGGATGGACGGTAGGACTTACTATAGTTTGTTATGTGATACTTGTTCTGCTGTATTATGCACAGGTGAAAAGGAGGCATTGCGATGGATAGATTTTCGTTTCGGGCAGCAGTGCACATTGCGCAAGCTGAATTCAGGCAGTGGCTGCGCAGCAGCAGGATAATAATACTGTTTGTCATGCTCGTATTTGTGAATGTGCAGGTGATCGGGCTGCTTCGACAGTGCAAAATGCTTATGGGAGAAATGCTCTCCATACCTGAGGCTTTTGTGGCTTTGGGAAATTCGGGAGTTATCCTTCTTATAATACCTATACTTTTTCTTGTGCTGATGGCTGATTTTCCACAGAGGACGGGAATTGACAGGTTTTATCAGATGCGCTGTACAAAGAGGACATGGATATTTGGACAGGCAGTTTTTGCGGCAGCAGCATCCTGTTTTGTGCTTTTATTCCTTTTGGTGTCATCGTGCGTTCTTATGATAGGGACAGGCAGATGGAGTCTTTCATTTTCTGATGCGGTCACACATTTTACATCAGTTTATCCGGATCGGACGGGAGATTATGTGGTGCAGCTTCTTCCGGGAAATCTGTATCAGCAGATGACACTTGAACAGGCACTTATACACACATTCTGTCTGCTGCTTTTATATTTTCTGCTCATATCATATGTGCTGCTTTTTTCGGCTGTCAGCAATCACAGATATGTGGGGATACTCGTAAATGGCTTTGCAATCATACTCGGAGCAGTCACCTGCGAGGTCAGAATGAAGCAGATGTGGATACTTCCGATGGCGCATACGATACCGTGGCTGCACTATGATGAGTATCTTGACAGGATGAATTTTCCGATGTGGGGATCATATCTTTATCTGGCAGCCATAAGTGCGCTGCTTCTTGTGCTTTGCTTTGCAAGGGCAGGACGTTATCAGGTAAAGGAATAGGGGGATCGCGCATGATAGAAATAAGAAATGTATCGCTAAGACTGGACGGCAAATCAATTTTAAATAATATTTCGCTGACACTTGAACCGGGGAAAATCTATGGACTTGTTGGCAGCAACGGAAGCGGCAAAACAATGCTGATGAAATGCATCTGCGGATTTGTGCATCCGACAGAGGGTGAGATAAAAACGGACGGCAGGCGTGTGGGAAAAGATGTGGATTATCTGCCAAATGCAGGAATAATCATTGAAACACCGGGATTTATACCGTATTACAGCGGGCTGCAAAATCTACGGCTGCTTGCCGGAATACGCAGAAAGGTTACGGATGATCAGATACGTAAGGCTCTTAAGATAACAGGACTTGATCCGGACAGCAGACTTTGGGTGCGCAAGTACAGTCTTGGAATGAGGCAGCGCCTTGGGATTGCACAGGCAATCATGGAGCAGCCGGACATACTGATACTGGATGAGCCGATGAACGGACTCGATAAACACGGTGTGGCTGATATACGTGAGCTTTTGATGGAGCTTAAAAAGCAGGGAAAGCTCATACTTCTGGCAAGCCACAATCCCGCAGATATCGAGCTGCTTTGTGATGAAGTATATGAAATGGAGCTGGGAAACATAAGAAATTTCAGTTAATAAAAAATTTATAATTTTTATTAGCACTCACTATTGACGAGTGCTAATAATGGTGCTATAACATACTTGTAAACAAAAGAAAGCAAATTTCCGAAAGGAAAGTTACAGGTATATAAGGAGGTATGACCTATGTTATTAACAACTACAAACAACAACTTATTTGATACATTTTTCAGTGATCCATGGTTCAATGATCCTTGGTATGATGACAGGGACGTACAGAAGGCACAGAAGAAATTATATGGACACAACGGAAAGAGAATGATGCTCACCGATATCAAGGAAAGCGATAAAGGCTATGAGCTTGAGATGGATCTTCCGGGATTCAAAAAGGATGAGATTAAGGCTTCTTTAGAGAATGGTTATCTGACCATTACAGCAGAGAAAGGCTTAGAGAAAGATCAGAAAGAGGAAGAGGGCAAGAAGTATATCTGCAGAGAGCGCTACTCAGGAAGCTGTCAGAGAACCTTCTATGTGGGTGACGAGATTGAGCAGGATGACATAAAGGCATCCTTCAAGCATGGAATCCTTCGCCTGGATATTCCAAAGAAGCAGCCTAAACCACAGGTTGAGGAAAAGAAATGTATCTCCATCGAGGGATAATCAGATATTGCAAATGATAAGCGGGCTGCCTGTGCAGTCCGCTTATACTATATGGTGTAATGTATATTGTTTAATTATGATGATAAATTGTTACAGGTAAATAGAAAGGCAGGTGAGTATAATGGCAGCAAAGAGAGATTATTATGAGACTCTCGGAGTGAACAAGAGTGCGGATAAAGAGGCAATAAAGAGGGCTTATCGTAAGCTGGCAAAGAAGTATCATCCTGATACAAATGCAGGCAATCCGCACGCTGAGGAGATGTTCAAGGATGTCACGGAAGCATACAATGTCCTCAGTGATGAAAAAAAACGAAAGCTCTATGATGAGTTTGGTTTTGCAGGACTGCAGGAGGGCTTTTCCGAGGAGGCTGCAAGACAGGCTGCACAGGGTGGCTTTGGTGGCTTCGGCGGCAATGGCTCTTTCAGTGGCTCATACAGCTCAAATGGCGGACCATTTACACATCAGGAATTTCATTTTGAGAACGGCTCCGGGGATATGGATGATATTTTCTCAATGTTCGGAGATATGTTTTCACATGGTGGCGGTAATCACAGTGGCTGGAGTACAAGTGGTAACAGTGGATTTACCGGAAATAGCGGTAGCTGGAGTAATTTCTCAGGTGGCAGAAGTTCAGCCGGTCGCAAGGGTTCTGATGTTATGGCTGACCTTACGATTTCGTTTGACGAGGCTGCTTTTGGGTGTGAGAAATCTATTTCGTTACAGGATCCGTCCACAGGCAAGGTTTCCAATCTGTCCATCCATATTCCGGCAGGAATCGAGTCCGGCAAGACAGTCAGACTTAAAGGACAGGGCAATCCGGGCAGAAACGGTGGTGCAGCCGGAGATGTGCTTCTCAACGTAAATGTGACACCGAGCAGTGAGTTTGAGCGGAAGGGTCAGAATGTATACAGTACAATCCGTGTTCCGTTTACGACAGCAGCTCTCGGTGGTAAGGCGAGGGTGCATACTCTTTATGGAGATGTGGAGTGCAGCATCAAGGCAGGTACACAGGGCGGCAGCAAGATACGTCTCAAGGGCAAGGGTATTTCGAGCATGAAGAATCCTTCAGTAAAGGGAGACCAGTATGTGACTGTTGAGATTTCGGTTCCACGCAGGCTTACGCCAAGGGCTAAGGAAGCGCTTGAGGAATACAGGGCTGTGAGCTGATGAATTTTATGTGCTTTATATATGGAAAACATATTTGAAATCCGCTATACTATAGGTATTATAGTACAGCGGATTTTTTGTGGCAAAATAAGAAAGGACACAACATGAGCAATTATATAATGGATCTTAGAAAGGTGGTCGGACATGTCCCTTTACTGCAGGCGGGAGCGAGCATCATCGTTGAAAATGAAAACGGACAGGTGCTTCTCGAAAAGCGCACAGACAATCACCAGTGGGGATATGCAGGCGGTTCTATAGAGCTTGGAGAGACTGTCGAGGAGGCTGCAAAAAGAGAACTCTTTGAGGAGATGGGACTTGTTGCAGACGAGATGGAGCTGTTTTATATCAATTCAGGCGAGGAAACACACTACATCTATCCGAACGGCGATGAAGTCTATAATGTGGAAATCATATACATATGCCGCAAATATCATGGCACAATAAAGCGCCAGGAGGAGGAAGTCGAGGAGCTTAAGTTTTTCGATGTGGATGATATTCCGGAGGATATTTCTGAGCCAATCAGACCTGTATTTCGTGAGTATATAAAGATGAGGAAAAGAGAGTAGCAATACTCTCTTTTCCTCATATGACATGTGAAATATCGAAGCTTACATGGCAATAGGAGAAGTATTATCCTCATATTCGAAGCTATGCTCATAGATATATTCTGGAGCACAATCTATTTCATCATTCATCCATGTAATGACGCCATGCATAATTTTAAAATTTGAAAATATAGCATCATCTTCAAGTGGTTTAAATGCACTGCCTGTTAAAACGGATGCATCAAACACTCTTTTTTCACCGCCTGAAAATGTCACAATCATCATTAAATGATCTGTAACTTTTGCATCTGTTATAGAAATCTTATTTGATTTTTCACTTGCGTAAGCTATACCATTGACTTCAAACATTGTAATTCTCCTTATAATGGATTAATCTTATCGAAGTGTTCTCCCCGTACGGCATTATTCCAGGCTTTGTATACTTCCTCTTCATGAATTGCCAACCAGCCGATTATTATTTTTAATTGTTTTGCTGGAATTGAGCCTGCGAGAAGGTCTCCGTCAACTGCCACAACTGCTTCGTAGTCGCCATAAAATGCATGAATATGTGGCTTGTGATGCTGTTGTGTATCATTAAAATACATTTTAATAATAATACCATAAAATCTGCTTAATTCTGGCATAAATCCCCCTTTTATAAATACATTTTGATAATTCAATCATATCAAAATTTTATAAAAATTACAATTAGAAATAAACTTTAACGCTTTAAACGAAAAAAGTGCTTGCGCATGTCTTATAAAAGAGTTATCATAATACAAAACGAAACACTTAGGAGGATTTACAATGGAAAAGCGTATTTCAGGTCACACAGGATTATTAGCACTCATAGGATCACCGGTCGGTCATTCTGGTTCACCGGCTATGTATAATTACAGTTTTGAAAAACTTGGTCTGGACTATGCATACGTTGCATTTGATATAAAAGAAGACAAGGTTAAGGATGCTATTGCAGCAATGAAGACCTTCAACATGCGTGGATGTAATGTGACCATGCCTGATAAGGTAGAGGCTGCAAAGTACATGGATGAGCTTTCACCGGCTGCCCAGATTATCGGAGCCATAAACACTATAGTAAATGACAACGGCAAGCTTACAGGACACATCACAGATGGTGATGGATTCGTACACAACTTAAAGGATCACGGAATTGACATCAAAGGAAAGAAAATCACAGTTGCCGGAGGCGGCGGAGCCGCTACAGCTATCCAGGTGCAGTGCGCATTGGATGGAGCTCGTGAGATTACTATTTTCAACAAAAATGATGCTTTCTTCGAGCGTACACTACAGACTGCAGAGAAGATCAAAAAAGCAGTTCCTGACTGTGTTGTAAATGTATACGATATTGATGATACAGCCAAGATGACAGAGGAAATCCAGTCAAGCGATATCTTTGCAAATGCAACAATCGTTGGCATGAAGCCTCTGGATGATCAGAGCGTGGTAAAAGATCTTTCAGCTTTCAGACCGGGGCTTGTAGTTGCAGATGCAGTTTACAATCCGGAGGAGACAAAGCTTCTTCGCGAAGCAAAAGAGGCAGGCTGCACATGCGTAGGCGGAAAGGGAATGCTATTATGGCAGGGCGTCGCCGCATTCAAGCTTTACACAGGACAGGATATGCCGGTTGATGATGTGAAGAAACTGTTCTTCAGCTAGATTTAAGTTCTTATTACAATATCATTAGATAGCTTCCTGTTATACAGGAATGTGATAAAACAACAGCTCGCGGGTTCCCGCGAGCTGTTGTTTTTTAGGAGTTTTTATAGGTTTATTATTTTAAAGGAGAATTTATAAATAATCGTGACGGGCAAGCACGTTTAAGATATTTCTACCTTCCTCTGTACCCTCAATGATTCTGCGGGCACGCTTGCTGTCTCCGATATTTACGATTTCAACATTGGTATTACTGAAGGCCTCATCAATCTCTGAAAGAACAGGAGTGTTGGCTCTCATACCAAGGCAGATGAATCCGTAATCAAATGGGATTTCCTCAATCTCACCCCCTGGATTCTTTACGATGAAACGGTCATTCTTAACCTCCTGCAGAGCAGTGTTGGTCATCTGTTTTACATCGTACTTTGCCATTTTTGCGTTTGTGTCACACTTTGTGACAGGGTCAAGTCCGTTTCCAATCATTGGAAGCATCTCAACCATTGTTACCTCTGCGCCTCTTTCTGTGAAGAATTCCATCACGTCAAGACCTACGGCACCACCGCCGATGATGGCGATTTTCTGTCCCTTCATATCCTCAGGATACTCATTGATGCGCTCAATCATCTTAAGGACTGTTGCAACATTTGTGCCATCCTTGTCAACGAGGTCGTGAAGACCTGTGATAGGTGGGAGAGTAGGTACAGAGCCTGTTGCGTTTACTATGATATCAGGGTTTAAGGCCTTTACCATATCAACTGTTGCTGCTGTATTTTTGAAAACAAACAGGTTGTGAAGCTTGCTTGCACGGTGAATCATGTAGTTAGGGAAGTCTGCAAGACGCTTCTTGTCAGGAATCTTGGAGATAACTGATGCAAGTCCGCCAAGCTCTGCCTTCTTCTCAATGAGGAAGGTTGTACATCCAACCTCTGCTGCTGTGCAGGCTGCCTCAAGACCGGCAGTACCACCACCGATTACAACCACGTTGCAAGGCTTGTTTACTTTTGTCTTCATGTAATCCTCACCACTGTTTACGGCAGGGTTTACTGTACAGCGGATTGGCTGGTTGAGACCGATTCTGTGTCCGGCGCATCCAATGTTACATGAGATACATTTTCTGATATCGCACACATTTCCGAACTCTACCTTATTAACCCACTCAGGGTCAGCGATAAGTCCACGGCCCATACCGATGAAATCAGCATCGCCTCCTGCAAGGATATCCTCGGCTACCTGTGGGTCACGGATATTTCCTACTGTGATACATGGCTTGTTGTATTTCTCTTTTACAGCCTTTGCCATGAATGAACGCCAGCCGTCAGGTAAGTAGTTTGCATCAATCTGGTACTGGATAGAGCCATTGAGACCGCATGATACGTCGAATACATCTACTTCCTTCTCAAAATACTTTAAGTACTCAAGTGTATCCTCAAGTGTGTTTCCACCCTCCATGAGCTCGTCTGCACTGATACGGACGAAGATAGGGAAGAAAGGTCCAACCTGCTTACGAACCTCCTCGATAACCAGCTTTGCAAATCTTGCACGGTTCTCTGCAGAGCCGCCGAACTCATCAGTTCTCTTGTTTGTGATAGGTGAAAGGAACTGACTGATAAGGTAAGAGTGTCCTGCGTGGATTTCAACAGCGTCGAAGCCGCAGATCTGGGCACGCTTGGCTGCCTCACCGTATTTCTTTACGATATGCATGATTTCATCCTTCTCGAGAGGTCTTGGGATTTCTCCGCCTGCCTTTGAAGGTACGTCTGATGCTGATACAGGCTGCATTCCGATACGTGAGCTCATTGCAGAAGCACCGGCGTGATTTAACTGTATTGCGATACATGCACCATGCTTGTGAACACTCTCGCAGAGCTTGAAAAGTCTTGGGATGTAATTGTCCAAATCAATACGAAGCTGTGTTGTTCCGTTTGAACCCTGCGGAGAGTCAACGCTTGCATTCTCAACGATGATGAGACCAGTGCCGCCCTTTGCTCTCTGCTCATAGTAGTTGATGTGGAGAAAGCTCATTTCTCCGTTCTGCTCACCGTAGTTAGTTCCCATTGGAGTCATGACGATACGGTTCTTTACTGTCATTCTGCGTACTGTAATTGGCTCAAAAATATGTGGATATTTGTTTTTCATAGTATTTTTTCTCCTTAATCTGCTAACCGGGTGGGCACACGGTAGTGTAAATTGCTCTCATTACATTATAGTTTTGTTTCATTAAACTGATTGTCAATATTTGTTATCAAAGGCTGCGATATACAAAGTATGTGATTTTTTTAACAATCAAAAAGTGCAATGCACTCTTGTTACATTCAAGGTACAGCAAAAATGTATAAATGTCCAATGCATCTTTTATACGAAATCTATAGTTTTTGTCTATCAAATGGTGTATATTATTTCTAGACTTTGTTGTGAGCGTTTGTCGGAGGTCCGCTTGCCCTGCGCTGCACACCGGTGGTATATGCTCGATTTATGACGTGTCGTGTGGGAGTTATATGCCGCCTCAAGCAAAAGTGGCGCGGAAAATACTCGTTCAAGCAGCACAGCCTTTAGTATACCAATAAAGTAAAAAGCGCGTTTGATTTTTCGCGCCTGATAAACTCTGTTTGAGGCGGCATTTACTCCCACTAGACTAAGGAATTATGAGAGCATATACCACCGGTGTGCAGCGCAGGGCAAGCGGACCTCCGGCGAATAAATATATTAAATACACAGGGGGTGTACTATGAATCTGAGTCAATTGCAGTACTTCAAGGTACTGGCACAGGAAGAACATTATACGAGGGCTGCACAGATGCTGTCGATTACGCAGCCGTCTTTAAGCCATGCAATCTCACAGCTTGAGCAGGAGCTTGGCACGCGTTTGTTTGAAAAAAAAGGAAGAAATGTCGTGCTGACCAGATATGGGAAGATGTTTCTGCCGTATGTTGAGGAATCATTAAAGGTGCTTAATGAGGGTGTGCAGCGCATTCAGGAGGTCAATGGCAGCAGGCATGGAATCATACATCTGGCATATATATATACGATGGGAAGTGAGTTCGCGCCAAAGCTGGTGCGTAAATTTCTCGATGCATACCCGGATTATGATATAGAATTTCATTTTACGGTTGGAACAACCGGAGAGATTATAGATGGACTAAAGGATGACAAATATGACATAGTTTTTTCTTCTTATAAGGATGGGGAACAGAATATAGATTTTAAGAAGATTGCGAATCAGAAGCTTGTGCTTGCAGTGCCCATGGACCATCCGCTTTCCATAAAGGACAGTGTGGATTTGCGGGACACAATAGAGTATCCGCAGATTTATTTTGAGAAGGGCAGCGGTCTGCGTCCGGTCATTGACCAGATGTTTGAGGAGATAGGACAGTTTCCGAAGGTAGCCTTCGAGATGGAGGAGGATTCGAGTATGGCGGGTCTCGTGGCGCAGGGCTTTGGAATAGCTGTTATGCCTGATATTCCAATACTTCGGTCACTTTCTGTAAAGACGCTTGATATATACAATCCTCCTTATGAGAGAGCGGTGTATCTGGCAACGCTTAAGCAGAGATATTTATCACCGGTTGCGAAGGCATTTATCAGGTTTGTGATCGAGGAGACTGCCTAGCTGCAGCTTTCCCGCACAAACTCTATGAAGCGCTTGATAGCCGGAAGCTGGTATTTGCCTGTCATGTAGCCCATGTATACAGTGTGTGAGAATGACTCATGCGATACGAGGTGGCGTATGCAGATGTCATCGCGGTGAATTGCATCGACATCTGCGACAAGCGCAATGCCAAAGCCCTGCGCCACGAGGGAGGCGATGCCGTTCTCATCGGGTGACTCACATATGAAGTTTGGCGATACATCATGCTTCTTGAAAAAGCTTCTGGTGTACTTGCCAAGGCCTGAGTGTCTGGCATAGCCGAGCACAGGATAGTCTGCGAAATCAGTGGCTTCCATGGTATCCTTAAGTGTCAGTGGGTGGCCGGGAGGCAGTATGGCAACTATTTCCTGCCTTATAATAGGAACAAAATCAATACCATTTTCATCTGGCGAGTATGAACCGAAAATTATGTCATACCTGCCTTTTTTTAATCCCTCAATATTCACAGAGGTGATGTCCTGAAAGAAATTGAATGTGATATTTTTATTTTCCTTTTCGGTGAGGAAAGAGCGCACGATAGTTGGGATAAACACCTTTGCAAGAGGTGATACGTAGGCGATATCGATGTGACCGCCGTCGGTTGCAATCTGGTGCATTTTGTTCTCGGCTCTCTTTACATCGTCCAGAATAGTAGACACGTGTTCTAAAAAAATCTCCCCGGCCTTGGTCAGTATTACATTCCTGCCTCTCTTTTCAAACAAAGTGACGCCAAGTTCGTCCTCTAAAGCAGCTATCGAACGGCTGAGGCTTGGCTCTGTGATATTCATTTTTTCGGCAGCCTGATTGAAGTGTTCCAGAACTGCAGCCTGGTAAAAATAACTTAATTGATTGAGTGTCATGTATAAATCTCCATAAAATAATAGATATAGTCTATGAATTACAAATGTTATAGCCTAAATTTGTGCATATTATAACATGATTAGTACAGTAATGCTATTAAAAAATAACAAAATAAGCATTGGAAGTACCGAAAATAATGCGTTATAATATCATTATTAAAGGTTGTTAAGTTTTTAACGAAGTGGGCATCGTTGAAAACATAGCTAAGTAAAATACGAATAATCAATATTATGACATTTAAAAATGAAGGAGATTTAATCATGGCAGAGAGAATCACAGGACACACAGAACTCATCGGACTTATGGCTTACCCAATCAGACATTCAAGCTCACCGGCAATGCACAATGAGGCATTTGCATATCTTGGACTTGACTACGCTTATCTGGCATTTGAGGTTGACAACAACACTCTTGAGGATGCGGTTAAGGGAATCAGAGCATTAAAGCTTGTAGGCTCTAATGTATCAATGCCAAACAAGACAGTTGTAGGACAGTACTTAGACAAGCTTTCACCTGCAGCAGAGCTTTGCGGAGCTGTAAATACAATAGTAAACGAGAACGGAGTACTCACAGGACACATCACAGACGGTATCGGCTTCATGCAGGCGCTCAAGGATAACGACATCGATGTTATCGGAAAGAAGATGACAATCGCAGGAGCAGGCGGAGCTGCTACAGCTATCGAGATTCAGGCAGCACTTGACGGTGTCAAGGAAATCTCAATCTTCAACATCCATGACAAGTTCTGGGCAAACGCTGAAGAGACAGTTAGAAAGATCAACGAGAAGACAGATTGCAAGGCAACTCTTTACGACCTTGATGACAAGGAGAAGCTTAGAGAAGAGATGGCTGATTCCTACATCTTCGTAAACGGAACAGGTGTTGGCATGAAGCCGCTCGAGGGAATGTCTGTAGTACCTGACAAATCATTCTTCCGTCCTGAGCTTATCGTAATTGACGTACCTTACTCTCCACTTGAGACAAAGATGCGTTCTATGGCAAAAGAGGTGGGCTGCAAGACAATGAACGGTCTTGGAATGATGCTTTTCCAGGGAGCAGCAGCCTTCAAGCTCTGGACAGGAAAAGATATGCCAATCGAGCATATGAAGGAAGTATTAAACATCAGATATGATGATTAATCAGACACAGAAATTAAATCACATTGAATTATTTTGACAGAAATTAAGGAGAACACTGATGAATAAAAAATATTTACCTAGCGCATTAATCCTTTACTTAAACTACTTTATACACGGAGTGGGCTGCTCTATCCTCGGACAGGCAGTCATCAAGGAGGCTCTCGCTGCTTCATGGGGAGTGCAGGTTATGGCTATCACAGCTATTTCAGCAGCCCTGGGACTTGGACGTCTTATCGCACTTCCGTTTGCAGGACCTTTATCAGATAAGCTCGGACGCCGTATCTCAACAGCAATCGGAAGCGGCTCTTATGCTATCTACCTGATCGGACTTGCCCTTGCATTCAATGCAGGAACACATGGTGGATACCAGATTGCTTATATCTGTGCTATCATTGGCGGTATTGCGAACTCATTCCTTGATACAGGAATTTACCCTGCAGTATCAGAAATCATCTACAAAGCACCGGGTGTTGCAACAATGGGAATCAAATTCTTCATCGCTATCGCACAGATGCTTTTACCATTCGTACTTGGCATGACAGTTGCTACAACAGCAGCAGGACTTACATCATACAACACACTGTTCTTTGGATGTGGAATCATCTACATTGTACTTTTAGTATTAGTAATGCTCTTCCCGCTTCCTGATACCGATGCAAAGGCAGAGGGAAAGAAAGAAGGACTTATCGCAAGCTTAAAGCACACACATTTTTCTGTTGAGTCAATCGCAATGATTATCATTGGATTTACATGTACAGGAACCTTCCAGTTATGGCTCAACTGTGCACAGAACTTTGCAAAAGAGAACGTAGGCTGGGCTGATCCGTCAGTTATGCAGTCATACTATTCAGCAGGAACCATGATAGCTCTTATCGTAACTGCACTTTTAACAAGAAAAATCAAGGACGTCAGATTTATCCTTGTTTACCCTGTAATCTGCCTTGCAACAATGGTAGTAGTGTTAGTCGGACAGACAAAGCCACTTATGATCGCTGGTGCATTCATCATCGGATGGGCAGGCGCAGGCGGACTTCTGCAGATCGCAACTTCTGTATGCAACATGCTCTTCCCTAAGATCAAGGGAACAGTAACAGCGCTTGTAATGATCGCTTCATCACTTTGCAACTACACAATCCTTACAGCAGCATCAAAGATGCAGCCATCACAGGTTATGGTAATGAACATCGTGCTCACAGCAATCGGCGTGGTACTTGGATTATTCGTAAACCTGCGCTATACTAAGATGGTAGAGCTGTCTAAAGAGGATTAATACGTTACATTATACTGGGGAGTATAATTATCATACAGTCTAATACAAGGTAAGAAAGGAAAAAATCATGAACACCATTAAGGTTAGAGATATTGAAATCGGTGCGGGCGCACCTAAAATCATCGTTCCTATCGTAGGCGTTACAAAAGACGACATCATCGCAGAGGCAAAGACATTTGACTCTATCCCTGTTGATATGGTTGAGTGGCGTGTTGACTGGTTCGAGAATGTATTCGAGTTTGACAAGGTTGAGGAGGTATTAAAGGAGCTTCGTGATGCTCTCGGAAATATTCCAATCCTTATGACATTCCGTACTTCAAAAGAGGGCGGAGAGAAAGCAATCGAGCCTGAGGCTTATGCCAGGCTTAATATCAAGGCTGCACAGACAGGATACGTTGATTTTGTAGATGTAGAGATTTTTACAGGCGATGAGATTGTAAAGAAAATCATCGACGGCGTACATGCTGCAGGTGCAAGAGTTATTGCTTCAAACCATGACTTCTTCAAGACTCCTGCACAGTCTGATATTGTTTACAGACTTCGCAAGATGCAGGATATGGGAGCTGATATCCCTAAGATTGCAGTTATGCCACAGAATAAGCGAGACGTACTCACACTTCTTTCAGCTACAGAGGAAATGGTTACAGATTACGCTGACAGACCAATCATCACAATGTCAATGGCATGCACAGGTGTTATAAGCCGTCTCTGCGGTGAGGTATTCGGATCTTCAATGACATTCGGTGCCGCAAAGAAAGCTTCTGCACCAGGACAGATGGGAGTAGAGGATCTGTCTACGGTACTTGGATTACTTCATAAGAGCATGTAAGAAAAGCTTGTATAAAACCATGCGATAAAATAAAATGGCGCCTCGGCATCTGTAAACTATGTGCTGTGACGCCATTTTTGAAGATGATAACAAATAGTAATATATAAAATTGTGAATATTTACGTGGGAAAACAGCAATAATTCAGTTAAAATAATACGTATGATTATTCACGGAAAGGGGATATTTCATGAAGAAAATACTGCACTATCTGGATGAATATCTTGAAGAATTTTTAATGGTCATTTTCCTGATTGCGATGACTTTTATCATGGGTATTCAGGTGTTTTCCAGATATATTCTTGGCATGTCGCTTTCATGGTCTGAGGAAATCACAAGATACCTGTTTATCTGGTCGGCATTTTTGAGTGTCAGCCTTTGCACACGTAAATGCATATCCATAAAGATAGACCAGTTTATACAGCTTTTTCCACGAAGAGGAAAATCACTCTGGAAGGTATTAAATCTGACAGTTGAGTTTGTGTTTTTCGTATATCTGATACCGTATTCATTCATATATCTGAAAAATACAATAGAAAGCGGTCAGGTAAGTCCTGCCTGCGGTATCCCTATGTACTATGTGCAGGCTGCACCGTTTGTATGCTTTATAATCACGGCCTTCCGCATCGCGCAGAGATGGTTTGGCGAGTGGAAAATTGTCCTGAAAAAAGATGAAAAGCCTCTTGAGGAGGGAAGTATTGCCTCGGTTATAGAGGAAGCCGTTGTCGAAGACACTTTCCGCGAGAAAGAGCTTGTGGAGGATATTGAAGCAATTCATAGTAAAGCTGAAAAGAGAAAGGAGAAATAGATGTCAGCAGCAGTTTTTATATTATTTGTGATATGTCTGGTCATTGCTATTCCGGTATCTATTTCCCTGGGAATAGTGGCAGTGCTGCCGGGCGCGTTTGACTCATCTTTTACAGCCAGTGCCAGCTATGTTATCCGCTCTATGCTCGGTGGTATAGACAGCTTCCCGCTTTTAGCGGTGCCTATGTTTGTGCTTGCGGGAATCGTCATGGCACACGGCAAAATCTCACAAAAATTGTTTGATGTTTTTGTGTATTTTATAGGAAAAAGAACCGCAGGAATCCCATGTGCGGTTATCATCACCTGCTTGTTCTATGGAGCGATTTCCGGCTCTGCGCCTGCAACTGTTGCGGCTGTCGGAAGTATGACCATTCCGCTTCTTATGGAGCTGGGCTACAAAAAGGATTTTTCAACGGCAATTGTTGCGGTTGCGGGAGGACTCGGAGTCATCATACCGCCAAGCATACCTTTTATCATGTATGCGATGGCAACCGGTGAGTCGGTCAGTGATCTCTTTCTTGCAGGAATCACTCCGGGACTTTTGATAGGAGCGCTTCTTATGTTTTATGCATATTATCACTGCAAGCGCTATGGAGAGGACAAGGAAAAGATAAATGCAAAGGTCTCAGAGCTTAGAAGCAAGGGACTTTTTAGCATATTGAAGGACAGTATATGGGCACTTTTAAGCCCGGTTATAGTACTTGGATGCATTTACGCCGGTATAGCTTCGCCTACAGAGGCTGCGGTGATTTCAGTATTTTATGCGCTTTTTGTAAGTCTTTTTATTTACAAATCCATAAAGGTAAAAGAGATATGGGGCATCATGGTGGAGGCGATGAAGACATACGCACCTATATTGTTTATACTTGCCGCATCGACTGCGTTTTCACGCGTGCTCACACTCATGCAGGTGCCACAGACAGTCAGCGCATGGATACTGGCACATTTTGCAAATGAGATAGTGCTTCTTATCGTGATAAACATTTTTCTGCTTATTGTAGGAATGGTCATGGATACCACACCGGCTATCCTTATTTTAAGCCCAATTCTGCTTCCTATCGTGCAGAGCATCGGAATGAACCCGATCCACTTTGGTGTGGTCATGATCGTAAACCTTGCAATCGGATTTGTCACACCGCCTATAGGAGTAAACCTGTTTGTGGCAAGCTCACTGACGGATGTTCCGGTTATGCGGATAGCAAAGAAGGCGGCGCCTATGATAGGATATTTCCTGCTGGCACTTCTGCTGCTTACATTTATTCCGGCAATCAGTCTGTGTTTATTATAGAGAAATAGTAACTATTCGGTACAGAAATATGTAATAACAGGTATAAGCAGATTTAATGATGATTGTAGGACATTTAGGTACACAGTTGTAATTGGAGAAAAATATGAGTAGATTTGGCTTGTTTTTATGTAAAAAAGCTGGTAAATATAATAAACCGCGTAGATTGTATAGCAAATATAGATTGTGGAGAAGAGCAGCAGCCGTCATGATGATACTTTCGCTTACAGCAGGACTTGCCGCGTGCGGCTTAGCTGGTGAAGGCTCGCAGGCTGCAGCTAAGGATGCCGTGGTACAGCGCTACGCATGGCCTCTCGGCAGCTCAAGTCCTGAGGACACCGTGACACAGATATATGCAGAGAAATTTGCCGATGAAGTGGACAGATTAAGCGATGGCAAAATGAAAATCAGTGTGTATCCAAACAGTGTACTGGGTGGAGACAGAGAGCTTCTCGAGTCATGCAAGGATGGAGATATACCTTTTGTAGTGCAGAACACTGCACCGCAGGTCACTTTCATGAAGGATACTGCAGTATTTGATATGCCGGCACTTTTTGACAGCATTGATGAGGTGCGTGAGCATGTGGACAATCCAAAGTTTATGAAGCTCATGCAGCAGGTCTATAATGACGGTGGCTACGAGCTTTTGGGATATGCAGACCAGGGCTTCCGTGTCATGACAACAAACAAAAAGATAGAAAGTCTTGCTGATTTTAAGGGTCAGAAAATCCGTACCATGGAAAACTCTTACCATATGGCATACTGGAAGGCGCTCGGAGCAAGCCCGACACCTATGACTTTCTCGGAGGTGTATATCGGTTTACAGCAGGGCACCATAGATGCGCAGGAAAATCCATACGAGGTAATCGTATCTAATAAGCTCTACGAGCAGCAGGATTATGTAGTGGAGACAAATCATCTGCCACATCTGATATCGCTTATAGTAAGCGAGGAGTTCATGAAAGGACTGACAGATGAGCAGCAGCAGATTATCCGTGAGGCAGCCGAGACAGCGAAACAGTACGCCAGAGAGCAGTCTGACGAGCGGATTGCCTCAAAGATAAAGACTATCGAGGACAGTGGCACACAAATCATCACCTTAAGCGATGAAGTGCATGAGCAGATTCGCAAGGAGTGTCAGCCGATATATGAATCGATTGAGAAAAATGTGTCGTCTGATATTGTGGAGGCATATCTGACACAATAACACTTTAAAGCATTAAAATATTTTGCTTGATAAATTGGTAAAGTCTTGTTATACTATGACTAAGAAATTTGTGGTTATCAAAAATGCGAAATACTATAACATGAAGTTATAATGATTATAATTTGACGATATTTCGCTTAAATACCTAAATCCAATATGAAAACCACACATAAGTAAGGAGACACACCATGGACAAAATCGAGGAAATCCGCGCAAAGATTGGGGAATGTGACGATATAATAATTAAGCAGCTTGCGGTCAGAATGTCACACATTCAGGAGATTATATCATATAAGAAGGCAACAGGAATCCCAATCTTACAGCCGGAGCAGGAGAAAAAGCAGACAGATGCACTTGCGGCAAAGCTTGGCGACAATGAATTTGAGGAAGAGATACTTGATATTTTCAAGTATATCATGAAGAACAGTCGTCGTATCCAGGCAAAGAGCCTTTTCGATTACAATATCTTCCTGATCGGTTTCATGGGGGCAGGAAAAAGCACTGTAGCAGGAGAATTAAAGGATAAGCTCGAGATGGACCGTGTCGAGATGGATCAGATGATTGTTGAGAATCGTGGCATGTCAATCTCAGAAATATTTGATGAGTTCGGTGAGGCATATTTCAGAAACTTAGAGAGCAACACACTTATAGAGCTTCAGAAGAGAAAGCAGACCATCGTTTCCTGTGGTGGTGGTGTTGTCATGAGAGAGGAAAACGCAGATCATATGAAGAAAAACGGCCGTGTAGTTCTTCTTACAGCAAAGCCTGAGACTATCTACGAGCGAGTAAAGGATAGTGACGAGCGCCCAATACTAAACGGCAACATGAATGTTGAGTATATCAGCGGCCTTATGGAAAAGCGAAAGGAGCGCTATGAGGCGGTGGCAGATGTAACAGTCGCTACAGATGGCAAGAATGTCACACAGATATGCGAGGAAATCATTGCAAAGCTTATCGCACTTGATAATGAGCAGGACAATAAACAGGCATAATACAGGAATAGCACAGCATTTATTAAGGCAGCAGCCGGATATCAGACCGTCTGCTGTTTTTTGTTCAAATACTTCAGGGGCGTGTGGCTTGAAATAATTGCAAATATGATGTATAGTACTCTACAATTTAAGGGATACTGATTAAGTATGGCAGCATAACAAGGAGGTCATAATTATGTGTACAGCAGCAACTTATAAAACAAAGGATTTCTATTTTGGAAGAACACTCGACTACGAATTTTCATATGGAGATGAGATTGCAGTAACACCGCGAAACTATGTGTTTAATTTCAGGCATTCGGGAAAGCTTGAAAACCATTATGCAATCATTGGAATGGCACATGTGGCAGGTGACTATCCTCTTTACTATGATGCTATAAATGAAAAGGGACTCGGTATGGCAGGACTGAATTTCGTAGGAAATGCAGCGTATGCGGCAGCAGACGAAAACAGCTCATGCAAGAATGGCACGTGCGGCATTGCAAAGACAAAGGTGGCACAGTTTGAGTTTATACCGTGGATACTGTCACTATGCGCTACGGTAGCGGATGTAAAGGAAAAATTAAATCGTATTTTACTGGTAGATACACCATTTAGCAGTCAGCTTCCGGTTGCACAGCTTCACTGGATTATAGCCGACAAAAATGAGTGCATTGTGGTGGAGTCGATGGCAGACGGTATGCATGTTTACGACAATCCGGTAGGTGTGCTCACAAACAATCCGCCATTTCCATATCAGATGGC
>ERZ826146.1295-NODE-1295-length-23804-cov-80.398164_pt1 | contig 23804 bp, 19 predicted proteins | sample MGYA00519857_ERZ826146 | MGnify/ENA primary metagenome ERZ826146 (study PRJEB31778, sample SAMEA3449222) | human gut metagenome | biome: human gut; feature: human-associated habitat; material: faeces | place: United Kingdom | collected 2010/2012 ...
AATCTAAAACAAACGGGGTATGAGACATGAAGAAATTGTTAGCAACCATTCTGGCACTGGTCATGGCGCTGAGCCTGTGCACAAGCGCATGGGCGACAGGTGAAACAGGTACAGGAGGAAACACGGGTACTACGCCCGCAGGCACGGAAACCGGCGGCACAGAAACCGGCGGCACCGGGGGCGGCGAAACCGGCAGCGGAGAGAACGGCGGTCAAGCCACGACATGTGTCGCGGAGACCGGCAGTAAGCAGTACGTGACGCTGCAGGCGGCTATTGACGCGGCAAAGCGCAATGCTACCGTGAAGCTGCTGACGGATACCGAGGAGAACGTCACCATTTCCACCAGTTATCTGACCCTTGACCTGAACGGTCACACCCTGAACGGCGGCACCGAGAAGGGCAAGCCCGCGCTGACCGTTACGGCCCGCGTGACCGTCAAGGACAGCAGCGAAGGTAAGACCGGTACCATCATGCGTGAGGATACTGCGGAGAACTCCGGTGTTTTCTCCCACTATGTCATCGACATTCAGGGCGACGGCTGGCTCACCTTCGAGAGCGGCATCGTCCAGAACAACAGCGGCAACGCGAATGGGAAGGGCGCGTCTCTGGTGCGCGTGGGCGATGACAGTGTCGCCAAGTACCCCGGCCTGAATATCAAGGGCGGCACGTTTACGCAGGACAACTTCATCGTGATCAAGGTCGATAGCGGCGATCTGTTCCTGAACGGCGGCACGCTGAACTCCACCGACAGCTACGCCATTGAGGACTGGCACAGAGCTACCATCAAGGGCGGCACGGTCAACGGCGCAGTGGCGGCCTGGACGTACAACGGCGGTCACAACAGCGATCTGACGATCAGCGGCGGCACCGTCAACGGTAACGTGCTCTCTGTGAACTACGGCAGCGCCGAGGGCAAGGTGGCCAAGGTCAGCATCACCGGCGGCACCGTCAATGGTACGCTGGGCACCTATACCTATAACAATGGTTTGGCTACTACCACTGACACCGCCAAGGCGACTATCGCTGTCACCGACGGTACGTTCTCCAGCGATCCCACCGAGTACGTGGTGGAGGATTCCGGCGTTACTAAGAACGCCGACGGCACCTTCGGTGTGGCGAAGGCGTATCTGGCCATGGTCGGCGACACCTCCTACTACACCATGGACGAGGCGTTCAAGGCGCAGACTGCCAGCGGCAAGCCGATCGTCCTTCTGCGCGACTACACCACCGGCTCGACCTTTAACTCCGGCAGCATCAACCGAACGGTCGATCTGAATGGTCACACCTGGACCTGCACCGGCACGGATGCGAACAGCGCGGCGTTTGAGATCAACTACGCCAATGCATCCCTGACGGTGAAGAACGGCAAGATCGTCAGCTCGCAGCTCGTGGGTCTGATTCCGTCGGCAAGTGGCGGCACGATCACCTATGACAACTCGAGCCTCACGTTCGAGGGTGTTGAAATGAGCACGACCGCCACGAGCGGCATCGAGACCAACGGCAACAACACGAACGACAGCGTCACGCTGAAAAACAGCACGCTGAACGTGCCCAACGGCTTCGGCATCTACTTCCCCAGCAGCGGCACGCTGACCATCGACAACAGCACCATCAACACCAAGACCATGGGCGTGCAGGTCTGCGCCGGCAGCCTGGAGATCACCGGAGAGAGCGCCATCAACGTCACCGGCGATGCGGTGCCCAAGACCGAGAATGACGGCGCCATTCAGGACGGCGCGGCTATCTCCGTAGTGGACCGGGCCGGCTACAAGGGCCTTGGTAAGGTTGAGGTAAAGAACGGCAGCTTCACCGCCAAAAACGATGAGGGGCTGAAGGCGTATAAGTACGAGAATAAGACAGAAAAGCCGTTTGAGAATAACGGAGACAAGCTCACCGTCACCGGCGGCGCTTTCTCCAATGACGTAAAAGACTATGTGGCAGCGGATTTGACCACAGCCAATATTACCACCTCCGGCGAAACCACCTACTATGTGGGTAAGGAGACTGTGGAAGCGGCGGCGGCCAAGGCTCCCTCCGGCAGTACCGTGACGGTCACCCAGGGTGATGCGGAGTTGAAGAATGTTCCCAGCGGCGTCACCGTCAAGAACACCAATACCGGAAATGTGACCGTCAACGGCGGCACGAAGGTTACCAAGGACAACGAAAACGGCTATACGGTGCCCCGTTCTTACTATTACTACCCCTCCACCCCCGGCATCACCGCTGAGCTGAACGGCACCAACAAGTCCGCTACGGATTATCCCGGCGGCGCCTACGGCCTGGTGTTCCGTTCCACCGCGGCGTTCAGCACCTTCCAGGGTGTCCAGGTGGACGGCAAGACCCTTGCCAAGTCCAACTACACCGCTGAAGAGGGCTCCACCGTGGTGTACCTGAAGGCCGCGTACCTCAAGACGCTGGCGGCGGGCAAGCACACCATCACCATCCTGTCCACGGCGGGCAACACCAGCATGGACTTTACCATCGGCGGCAAGAGCAGCAGCCCCCAGACCTTTGACGCGGGCATGGGCATCTACGCCGTGACGGCGGTGCTGTCCGTGACCGGCATGGCGTGGACCGCTAAAAAGCGTCACTAAGCGAAAAAAGAAAGCCCGAAAGGGCTTTCTTTTTTTGCCGCGCATCTGAAAACCCCTTGCAAAAGGGGAAGGAATATGTTACCATGTACTTTGTATACAGTATCCCATACACATATAAGAGAGACTGCACTGCGCCCAAGCCCCGGCAGGGGAGGGAAAATCAGCAGAATTTGCCGGTTTTGCTTGCTTTTTCCCGCAGCAGCGGGTATAGTGTGTATAGAGCCGCCTGCTGCGGTATAAAAAGAAGGGGGCATAGAGAGATGACAGCCTTCACACCGGTGGACCCCGCCAATCCCCAGCGCGAGACGATATATACCCAGCTGAAAAACGCCATCATCAACGGCGATATCGCGCCGGATGAGCGCATTGTCGAAACAAAATACGCCGATATTTTCCGCGTCAGCCGCACCCCCGTGCGCGAAGCCATCCGTATGCTGGAGCGTGAGGGGCTGGTGGTCTACGAGCCCCGTAAGGGCGCCGTGGCCCGTCCCAGGCTGACCCGTGCCGAGGTGGACGAGGTCTATACCATCCGTTCCGCCCTGCAGCTGCTCAGCGTGGATGCTGTGGTGCGGAACATCACCGACGCGCAGCTGGACGCTATGGAGGCCGACAACCGCGGCTGCGCCGAGGCGCTGGACAAGCATGACGTCGGTGCGTATTTCCGCCACCTGGACGAATTCAACGGCCTGTTGACCCAGAGCAGCAATATGCCCCTGCTCATCAAGCTCCTGGACCAGATCGAAAGCTACAGCGCCACCACGTCGTTTCAGAACCCGGAGCACGCCCGCTTCCGCGAGAGCGTGCTGTCCGATGACGAGCGCCGCCGTCGTGCGTTGGCGGAGCACGAGGAGATCGTGGCGTCCCTGCGGGCCCGTGATGCGGATCGCCTCCGTCGGGTGCTCACCGCCCACACGGCTAACGTTCACGAGGCAGCCCTCCAGCGCTACGGCAAGGAGGACTGACGCACAGACCCCATCTGCATGACGGATATGTACCATCTGCATGGCGGATATGTATCGCCCGCATGACGGATATGTACCATCTGCATAGCGGGTATGTATCGTCTGTATGACGGAATGTACCGCCTGCACGAGACCCCTGTGACCTGTCATGGGGGCTTCTCTTGAAGACTAAGTGTATACAGTATACATATCGGAGGAGGCATTTATGGACTGGGACAGAGTCATCTACAACGGCACGGTGGTCAACGATGACGGTATGCAGCGTGCCGATATCTACATTCGTGACGGCCGGGTCGCCGCCGTCACGTCCGAGCGCCTGCCCGGCACCGTCGGCGAAGCCACCGACGCTTCTGGCCGCTATATCCTGCCCGGCCTGATCGAGACCCACGTTCACTCCCGCGACGGCCGTCTGGCCACCGGCGAGAAGGAGGACTTCCGTTCCTCCACCGCGGCGGCTGCCGCCACCGGTATTACCACCGTGTTCGAAATGCCCAACTGCACCCCTACCATCCACTCGGCGGAGTCTCTCCGCGATCTTGTCTCGGTCATCCAGCCCAAGGCCCATGCGGATTTCTGCGTCTGGGGCCTGGCTTTGGGCGATGCCAATCTTGCCAGCCTGCCCGCTTTGGCGGAGGCCGGCTGCGTGGCCTTCAAATTCTTCTGGGGCTACGCGGTGGACCGCCGGGACAACAGCCTAATCTACAACTATCGTGAGGGCATGGACAACGTCCTCCCGCCCCCGGACGACGGCCAGATCTACCGCCTGTTCCGCGCCGTGAAGGCCACCGGCAAACGCCTGGGCATCCATGCGGAGAATTTCTCCATTGTTCGGGCCCTGACGCAGGAGGCCCTTGCCGCCGGCGCGCAGGACTACGCCGCATTGCTGCGTACCCGCCCCGTCAGCTGCGAGACCTCCATTATCGACACCGCCATCGACATGGCCAAGGAGCTCTCCATGCCCCTGCACGTCCTCCATGTGGGTGTAGGCGACGGCGTGGAGCACCTTCGCCGCGCCAAGGCTGACGGCGTGGATGTCACCGCCGAGACCTGTACCCATTACCTGACCTTCACCGACCGCGACGCCCGCCGCTGCGGTGCGGTGATGAAGACTTACCCTCTCATCCGTACCGCCGCAGATCGCCAGGCAGTCTGGCAGGGCCTTGCGGATGGTACCCTGGACTGGGTCTGCTCAGATCACGCGCCCCACACCTGCGAGGAAAAGCACCGTTCCTTCTGGGATGCCCCCGCCGGAATCAGCGGTATCGAGGGTCTTTCTCCTGTGCTGCTCACCGCTGTCCACCGCGGCCTGCTGACGTTGCCCCGCGTGGCGGCGATCACCTCCGCCAATGCGGCCCGTACCTTCGGCCTCTATCCCCGCAAGGGCGTTATTCGCCCCGGAGCCGATGCCGACTTGGCCATTGTGGATATGTCCACGGCCTACACCTTCCGTCAGGAGAAGATGTACTCTAAAGCCAAATGGTCCCCCTATGACGGCATGTCCTTCCAGGGCCGGGTGGTCGAGACCATCCTCCGTGGCCGCACCACTATGCGTGACGGTCAGGTCCTGCCCGACTGCTTCGGCCAGTTCCTGCCGGTCTGAACCAAATAGCTTGTTTTCTTCCTTTACTCCTTTTCCTCCCCCTTGCACCAAACGGCTCCCGGGCACGCACCCGGGAGCCGTTTGGCTTTTTCCGCATAAAAGGGACCGCTGTATGGTGGCCCCTTTTGCTGTTTGGCAGCCACCTTGTTGGTTTGGAATGTTTGGCACAAAGCGTTGCGGGTAACAGGGAATTCCGAAATGTCTACTGGGAAAAACAACAAAAGTTTTTCGCCGTGTTTAGGCAACTCTACAGAAATAGAGCCACGCCGGCCCTTTTCCGTTGACAGATCACAAAAGAGATGGTATTTTGAAACTGTGCTCGAGCACAGTCAATTCGTGCTCGAGCACAAATGACACATCGCCAAGGGCGATACAAATTTCGGAGAGGAGAAGCGGACGCGTGACCATCAAGCAGATCGCCGAAAAAGCGGGCACCAGCCGCGGCACCGTCGACCGGGTACTCAATGGCCGCGGCAACGTAAATCCCGAGCTGGCCAAGCGTATATTGGACATTGCCGAGCGTGAGCGCTACCAGCCCAACCAGCTGGCTCAGGCGCTTATTCGCTCCCGTCAGCGCACCCACATCGGCATGGTCATACCCTCCGTCGGCAATCCCTTTTTTGACGAGGTGCTCCGCGGCGCACAGAGCCGCGCCAGAAAACTCTCCAGCTACGGCACCACCCTTACCATCCGCGAGATCAAGGGCTACGACGCCGCCACGCAGCTGCAGGCCATGCGCCGGCTGGTGGCCGAGGGCGTGGACGCGCTGGCGGTCATGCCGCTGGATGTGCCCGAGGTCGCGGCGTACCTGCAGTCATTGCCCATACCGGTGGTCACAGTCAACACAGATATCGATGTCGACCGTGTGGCCTTTATTGGCTGCGACTACTATAACAGCGGCATGATCACCGGAGATCTGGCGCAGTTCATGCTCAACGGCCGGGGCCGCGTAGTGGCTGTAATCGGCAGCACCAATGTCCGCGGCCATATGGACCGCGTGCGCGGTCTGCGGACCGCACTGGAGGGCACGCCGGAGATCACGGTGGACGCCGTGCTGGAAAATCAGGACGACGACGATGTCTCCTATCATGTGCTGCGGGCCTATCTGGCGGACCACACGCCGGACATGGTGTGCTTTGCCGCCGCCGGTATCGACGGCGGTATGCGGGCCATCCTGGAAAGCGGAAAGAATATCCGCGTGCTGGCGGTGGACGGGACGGAGGCCGTGCTGCGGTATATGGAGGAAGGGCGCATTGCCGCCACTGTGACCCAGGAGCCCTTCGCCCAGGGGGACGAGGCGGTGCGTGTGCTGTTTGACTATATCCACACCGGACGGCGGCCCGCCGCCGGCGTGGTGTATACCCACAACCGTGTGCGTGTGCGGCACTCGCAGTAAGTTTGTGATCCGATCGGCACAGGCCGATGATGATTTAACTTTTTAACAGGAGGAATGTATCATGGGAAACAGACCGGTAACTCTTTGCACCTGCCAGTGGGCGGACCTGCCCTTCGATGAGCTGTGTGCGCTGGCGTCTAAGATGGGCTATGACGGCCTGGAGGTCGCCTGCTGGGGCAATGGCATCGACATTGATCGTGCATACAGCGATGACAGCTACGTGGCCTGGATCAAGGAGACCCTGGCGAAGAACAACCTGATCTGCAAGGCTCTGGCCTGCCACATCATCGGCCAGTGTGTGGGCGACGCTCCCGATCCCCGGCTGAACAACTTTGCTCCCGCGGCGCTGGCCGACAAGCCGGAGGAGATCCGCGCCTGGGCGATCGACACCATGAAGAAGGCCCCCGTGGTGGCCAAGAAGCTGGGCTGCTATGTGGTCACGGGCTTCACCGGCTCTCCCATCTGGAAGTGGCTGTATTCCTTCCCCCAGACCACCGAGGAGATGGTCGAGAACGGCTACGACGAGATCGTGCGCCTGTGGTCCCCTATCCTGGATGAGTTCAAGGCCAACGGCATCAAGTTCGCCCTGGAGGTCCATCCCGGCGAGATCGCTTTCGACTACTACTCCACCGAGAAGCTGCTGAAGAAGTTTGCCGACCGCCCCGAGTTCGGCCTGAACTTCGACCCCAGCCACCTGCTGTGGCAGGGCGTGACGCCCCATCTGTTCCTGCGCGACTTTATGGACCGTGTGTACCACGTCCATATGAAGGATGCGGCGGTGACTCTGGATGGCCGCAGCGGTCTGCTGGGCTCCCACATCGATTTCGGAGACCTGCGCCGCGGCTGGAACTTCCGCTCCCTGGGTCATGGTGACGTGAACTTCGAGGAGATCATCCGCGTGCTGAACGCCGCCGGTTACGACGGCCCTCTGTCCGTGGAATGGGAGGACAGCGGTATGGACCGTATCGAGGGCGCTACCGAGGCGGCCGCTTTCGTGAAGAAGGTGGACTTCAAGAAGTCCGATGTGAAGTTTGACGACGCTATCGCCAACTGAAACGCGATAAGGAGGACAATATGGGTATTCAGATCCGTTACGGCATGGTCGGTGGCCACATGAACGCCTTTATCGGCGAGGTGCACCGCAAAGCCATCGCCTTTGACCCCCGCGCACAGCTGGTGGCGGGCTGCTTCTCCACCAATGCGGAGAAGAACCGTGAGACCGGCGAGACCTACTCCCTGGACATGAGCCGCGTGTACCCCAGCTATGAGGCCATGGCCGAGGCGGAGAGCAGGCGTCCCGACGGTATCGATTTCGTCAGCATCACGACCCCGAACAACACCCACTACGACGTGGCCAAGTGCTTCCTGCAGCACGGAATTCATGTGGTATGCGAAAAGCCTCTGTGCTTTACCGTGGAACAGGCGCAGGAGCTGGTGGCCCTGGCCAAGGAGAAAAACCTGGTTTTCGGCGTCACCTATACCTATTCCGGCTACACCATGATGAAGGTGGCCCGCGAGATGATCGCCGAGGGCAAGATCGGCAAGATCGCCGCCGTCAATGCGGAGTATGTCCAGGAGTGGCTCATCGATGAGCTGGGCGTCCCCGGCGAGGGCACCACTAAGCTGTCCGTCTGGCGCGCCGATCCGGCGGTGTCCGGTATCTCCAACTGTGTGGGCGACATCGGCACCCACATCGAGAACTCCGTCCATTACCTGACCGGCCTGCACATCAAGCGTCTGGCCGCCACCGTGAACCGTTACGGCAAGGAGCTGGACCTGAACGCCAATATGCTCGTCGAGTACGAAAACGGTGTCAACGGCGCGTACTGGTGCTCTCAGATCGCGGCGGGCAAGCTCAACGGCCTGACCATCCGCATCTACGGCAGCGAGGGCGCACTGGAGTGGGAGCAGCACTATCCCGATTATCTGAAGTACACCCCCAAGGGCAAGCCCACGGAGACCCTGTCCCGCGGTACCGGTTACATCACCGAGAAGGCCGGCGCGTACAGCCGCATCCCCTCCGGCCATCCCGAGGGACTGATCGTCGCCTTTGCCAACATCTACAAGAACATCATCAGCGCCATTCTGGCGGTGAAGGCGGGCGGTACGGCCAACGACGGCTCTTTCGACTATCCCACCGTCACCGACGGCCTCAACGGCGTGAAGTTCATTCACGCGGTCATCGACTCCGCAGCCAAGGACTCTGCCTGGGTGGAGCTGTAAGAACACGTTATAGGCGGACTTTGTCCGTATCTATAAAAAATTTTTAGGAGGAAACAACCATGAAGAAAGTACTGGCACTGATCCTTGCGCTGGTCATGGCCCTGTCTCTTGTCGCCTGCGGCGAGAAGAAGGACGATGACGCCAACAAGGACAACGATGCTGCCACGGGTAATCGCATCGCGATCCTGGTCCCCAATGCCGACCACGGCTGGACCGGCGCTGTGATGACCTATGCGCAGGAGAAGGCGCAGGAGCTGAATGACGCCGGCAAGTATGCCGCCACCGTCATCACCTCTTCCGACGCCGCCAACCAGATCCAGCAGGTGGAGGACCTGATCGAGAACAAGACCGCTGACTATGTGGTCATTCTGCCTCAGGACAACACCCTGGAGAACACCATGGCCAAGCTGGCCACCAGCGGCATCCCCTATGTGATGTTCGACCGTATCATCGACTCCGCTGCTTCCACTGCTGTTGCCTGCGTCAAGGGCGATAACAACGGCATCGGCGCCGAGACCGCCAAGCGCTTCATCGCCGACGGCATGAAGGCTGGCGACAAGGTCCTCATCATGCCCGGTGACAACTCTTCCGTTCCCACCATGCGTAACGACGGCTTCTTCAGCGTGCTGAAGGAGAATGGCTGGACCGAGGAGCAGATCGCTGCCATCCAGTCCACCGACTACACCGGCTGGAGCCGCAGCAAGGGCAAGGAGCTGTTCATCAACTGGCTGGATGCCAGCACTGTTGAGGACATCACCGCCACCAAGTGGATCTTCACCCACGACGACGAGATCGCCATGGGCATCCTGGAGGCGCTGAAGAGCTCCGAGATCGACGCCGAGAAGAAGGATGCCTTCCTGAACGCCGGTGTGCATCTGGGCACCTCCTCCGGTCTGAACGAGATCTACTCCGTGCTGAAGGGCATCCATCAGAAGGATTACACCGCTGAGGTTGCCAAGCTGGCCGATCTGTTCTCCGTTACTTACGATCCCGCGATGATCAAGGCTGCCGTGGATGACATGGTCACCCACATCGAGGGCGGTACCGTCACCCAGGATCACGTCATCGCCGTGTCCGTGGTGGATGCTACCAACGTCAACGACTTCCAGGGCTTCGGTGACGCTGTCTCCAAGTAAGTAAAGTCGTTTCCGAGGGCTTCGCGGGCGCTTCGGCGCCCGCGGGGCACCTCCCCCTTCGCAGAAGGGATCTTATCAAACAGCAAAGAGAGGCGTGCGGCATGGAATTGCTGAAAATGACCAATATCACCAAATCATTCTCCGGTGTGGAAGTGCTTTCGCACGTTGATTTTTCCGTGGAGCGCGGGGAAGTACACGCGCTGCTGGGAGAGAACGGCGCCGGTAAGTCCACATTGATGAACATCCTGGCGGGTGTGCATCAGCGGGATGAGGGCGAGATCGAGTTTGACGGGGAGCAAATGCATGACATTTCCGTCAAGCGGACAGAACAGGCAGGTATCGCCTTTGTACACCAGGAGTTGAACCTGTTTAACGATCTGAAGGTGTACGAGAACATTTTTCTTCGCAAAGAACTGCTGACCAAGCTGGGCACGCTGGATAAGCGGGCCATGCTGGAGCAGACGCGCCAGCTGATGAGCGACCTGGGCGTGGATATCGACCCCAACGCCCTGGTAGACGAGCTGGAGACCAGCAAAAAGCAGCTGCTGGAGATCGCAAAGGCACTTCACGCCAATGCGAAGCTCTTTATTCTGGACGAGCCGACCACCGCGCTGAACAACGCGGAGATCGAGCACCTGTTCAGTATCGTGCGGCGATTGAAGGAGCAGGGTAAGTCCTTCATCTTCATCTCCCACAAAATGAACGAGATATTTACCATCGCGGACCGCTACACGGTTCTGCGGAATGGATGCTTTATTCAGTCCGGCAATATTGCCGACACCACGCCGGAGGCCGTCACCCGTCTTATGGTGGGCAGCAGCTACTCCGAAGCCTCGGTGTACCAGCCCCGCCAGCTGGGCGATGTGGCGCTGAAGCTGGAGCACCTCAGCGGTGAAGGGTTCGAGAACGTGGACCTGGAGGTGCGTAAGGGCGAGATCATCGGCCTGACAGGCCTGAAGGGTGCCGGCGTCAGCGAGATGATGCAGGCGATCTTCGGCGCGATGCCCATCAGCTCGGGCACGGTGTATGTCAACGGAGAGCCGCTGCACCACGGCGGCATACATAACGCCATGCGCCACAAGATCGGCATGATCCCCGCCAACCGCAAGGAAAACTCCGTTATCCCGGACTTTACCCTGCTGGAGAACAACTACATCTCCGAGCACACGCTTTCTGCCAATCACCAGCTGATCCGCGGGCGGAAAGAGGTGGCGCAGTACAACAGGATGCGGGATATGCTGAACATCAAGGCCAACAGCCATGACGACCTGATCCTGTCACTGTCCGGCGGCAACCAGCAGAAGGTGATTCTGGGCCGGTGGCTCACCACCGAGGCGGATATCCTTATCATGGATAACCCCACCCAGGGTATCGATGTGGGCGCCAAGGCGGAGATCTACAAGCTGATCCTGGAACTGGCCGAGAAGGGCAAGACCATCTTGGTCAACACCCTGGAGATACCGGAGATACAGAAGATCGCGGATCGCTGTGTGGTGTTCTACCACGGGCATATCCAGACCATTCTGCCCCGTGAGGAGATCACGGAGGAGAGAGTCATGCTGTATGCGACCAATGTGATACACGCAACGGAGGGAGAGGTAAACGTATGAGTCAGAACACGGAACTGAAGGCCCAGGCCAAAAAACCGGGGCTGAACAAGAAGGGCATTGCCGCCTGGATCAATAATTACAGCTTTATCCTCATCGCACTGGCGATCTTCATCGCCTATCTGTTTATCAACCACGGCGCGACCACCTGGAGTGGCGTGATGAACATCCTGCGGCACTCCGCTGTGGTGGGCATCATGGCCTTCGGCATGGGTCTTGTCATCATCACTGGCGGCATCGACCTGTCCGTGGGCTCCATGCTGGCGCTGGTGGGCAGCTTCTCCGTGGTGGTGTTCAATGCCACGGACAGCGTGTTCCTCACATTGCTGTTCGCCCTGGTGGCCGGCGGCTTGTGCGGCCTGTTCAACGGTGTGCTCATCGGCCTGGTGAAAATGCCCGCGTTCATCGTGACGCTGGCCACAATGCTGATCTTCCGTTCGGTGGCACAGTATTATCTGCGTACCACCGGATCTTCCATCTTCAACATGACCGGCACGCTGGACCACTATGCCAGCTTCTACGGCTTCGGCCAGCTGAAGATCGCCACCGTTCCCGTGGTGGGCATCGTGCTGCTGGTGGTCACGGTCATCATGGTGTTCATATCCACCTGCACCAAGTTCGGCAAGACCGTCTATGCCCTGGGCAGCAATGAACGCGCCGCAGCCCTGGCCGGTATCAACGTCAACCGTACCCGTGTGGCGGTCTATGTCATCACCGGCATACTCACCGGCCTGAGCGCTTTCCTGTGGCTGGCTATGAACGGCTCCGTCGACCCAGCCACCCTCGGTAAGAGCAACGAGATGTACGCCATCGCCGCGGTGGTCATCGGCGGTATCAGCATGAGTGGCGGCAAGGGCAAGCTGCTGGGCGTTCTGTTCGGCGCCATGAGCTATACCATCATCGACAAGATCATCGCCTCCCTGCAGGTGGATGCCCTGATCAACGATACCATCAAGGGCTCGATTCTGCTGGTGGCCGTTATCATCCAGCTGGTGGTGCCCATGATCCGTTCCCGCGTAAAAACGAAACATACTTCGGAGGTGTAATAACATGAAAAAGTACGCTGATGTGAGTAAGGTCGTCTACGATCCCAAGGGGACCGACCCCTTTACCTTCCGTTGGTATGACCCGGACGAGGTCATCGCCGGCAAGAAAATGCGTGAGCATCTGAAGTTCGCGTTGAGCTATTGGCATACCATCGACGCCGAGGGCGTGGATATGTTCGGCTCCGGTACCATGGATAAGTCCATGGGCCAGACGGACCCCATGGCCAAGTTCCGCGCCAAGGCGGACTTCGCCTTCGAGCTGATGGAAAAGCTGGACATCGACTACTACTGCTTCCATGACGTGGACATCGCCCCGGAGGGCGCTACCCTGGCCGAGAGCATCGCCAACTTCCGCGTGATGGTGGATTATCTGTACGAGCTGCAGAAGAAGACCGGCAAGAAGTGCCTGTGGGTCACCGCCAACAACTTCGGCGACAAGAAGTTTATGGCCGGTGCAGCCACCTCCTGCTGCGCCGATGTGTTTGCCGCCGCCGCCGCTAAAGTCCTGGCCTGCCTGGACGCCGCGGTGAAGCTGGGCGCCACCGGCTATGTATTCTGGGGCGGCCGCGAGGGCTACGACACCCTGCTGAACACCGACATGGGGCTGGAGCTGGACAACATGGCCCGCTTCCTGCGTATGGCCCGTGACTACGGCCGCAAGATCGGCTTTACCGGCGATTTCTATCTGGAGCCCAAGCCGAAGGAGCCCACCAAGCACCAGTACGACTTCGATGTGGCTACCTGCATGAATTTCCTGCGGAAGTACGACCTGACGGCGGATTTCAAGATGAACATCGAGGCCAACCACGCCACCCTGGCGGGCCATACCTTCGAGCATGAGCTGCGTACCGCTATCGTCAACGGCAGCTTCGGTTCCATCGACGCCAACGAGGGCGACTATCTGCTGGGATGGGATACCGACCAGTTCCCCGCCAACGTGTACAGCGCCACCTACTGCATGATGGAGGTCCTCCGCGCCGGCGGCTTTACCAACGGCGGCCTGAACTTTGACGCCAAGGCCCGCCGTCAGTCCAACACCTTCGAGGACATCCTGCTGGCCTATATCTCCGGTATGGACACCTTTGCCCTGGGTCTCCGCAAGGCGCTGGAGCTGAAAGCGGATGGCCGTCTGGACCAGTTCATCAAGGAACGCTACAGCAGCTATGACAGCGGTGTGGGCAAGAAGATCGTGGATGGCGAGATGACCCTGGAGTCTCTGGCGGATTACGCCGAGGGCCTCAAGAGCTTCGATGTGCCCAGCGGCCGTCAGGAGTATCTGGAATCTGTGGTCAACCGGGTGCTGTTCCACTGAGAAATGACATATTGCGGGCCGCCCGGAAGGGCGGCCCTGCCTAAAGGAGGCGCAAGGCTATGAAGGAATATTTGCTGGGTATCGACCTGGGCACCTCCGGCACCAAGACGGTGCTGTTCCGCAGTGATGGTACGGCCATGGCCGCCCACACGGTGGAATACCCCCTCTACCAGCCCCAGAACGGCTGGGCCGAGCAGGAGCCGTCCGACTGGTGGCGTGCTGTGCGGGAGACGGTGCAGGCCGTGCTGCACAAAAGCGGTGTGGCCGCCGCCGATGTTGCCGGTGTAGGCATCTCCGGGCAGATGCACGGTCTGGTGATGCTGGACGAGAGGGGAGAGGTGCTGCACCGCAGCATCCTGTGGTGCGACGGCCGCACCGGCGAGGAGTGCCGCGAGATCACCGAGACTGTGGGCGCGGAGAAGCTCATCGCCATCACCGCGAACCCCGCCCTGGCGGGCTTTACCGCCGGGAAGATCCTGTGGGTGCGGAAGCATTTGCCGGAGGTCTACAAGGCCTGCCGTCATATCCTGCTGCCCAAGGATTACATTCGCTACTGCCTCACCGGCCAGTTTGCCACCGAGGTATCCGACGCCTCCGGCATGAACCTGCTGGACGTGCCCCGGCGGCAGTGGTCTGACGAGATACTGAACAAGCTGGACATCGACCCGGCGCTGCTGGGCCGGATGTACGAGTCTGTGGACGTGACCGGAACGGTGACGGCGGAAGCTGCCGCCCTGACCGGCCTGGCCGAGGGTACGCCCGTGGTGGGCGGCGCGGGCGACAACGCCGCCGCGGCTGTGGGCACCGGTACTGTCCGCTACGGAAAGGCCTTTACGACGCTGGGTACCTCCGGCGTGGTCTTTGCCCATGCGGACAGCGTTTCCATCGACCCGGCGGGCCGCGTACACACCTTCTGCTCCGCCGTTCCCGGCAAGTGGGCGGTAATGAGCTGCACGCTGGCGGCGGGTCAGTCCCTGCGTTGGCTGCGGGATACCTGCTGTGCCGGCGAGGTGGCCGAGGCGGCCAAACAGGGCGTGGACCCCTATGAGCTGATGACGGCCCTGGCCGAGAAAACCCCCATCGGCGCCGACGGCCTGTTGTTCCTGCCCTATCTGATGGGTGAGCGATCCCCGCTGTTGGACGAGAAGGCCCGGGGCGCGTTTATCGGCCTGTCCGGCGGCCATGGCCGCGGCCACCTGATCCGCGCCGTGCTGGAGGGCGTTACCTACTCCCAGCGTCAGTGCGTGGATGTGCTCCGGGGCATGAATGTGCCCACGGAGGAAATGATGGCCTGCGGCGGCGGCGCGCGGAGCGCATTCTGGCGTCAAATGCTGGCCGATGTGTACGGCTGCCCCATCCAGACCGCCAAGGCGGCATTGGAGGGCCCGGCGCTGGGCGTGGCTATTCTGGCCGGTGTTGGCACCGGTGTGTATCCCTCCGTGGAGAGCGCCTGCGATGCCATCGTCAAGCCGGATACCGTTCTGTACCCCGATGCGGAATGTGGCCGCGCCTATGAGCCCTACTACCAGCTCTATCTGCGGCAATATCCCGCGCTGCGGGAGACCTTCCATGCCCTGGCCGCCATGAGGAGCCGGGCATGAGCGGCGCAAAGCGTACCCTGCTGCTGCTGGCGGCCCTGTGCTTCGCCCTGTTTCTGCTGTACGGCGTCTATTTCAACGCCTTTGGCGCCAACGCCGAGTCCATGATGGCCTTTTTCGGCATCACCGAAAGCCGCCAGGGCTTCGTGATGACCATTCAGTCCCTGGGCGGCATCGTGATGACGGTGCTGCTGGGCCTGTTCGGTGAACGGCTCCACAAGCTGTACGGCCTGCTGGCCGGCGCGGTGCTGGTGGGCGTGGCCGGTGTGACCATTGGCACCATGCCCCTGTACGGCAATGACAGCTACGGGTTGCTGCTGGTGTTTGCGCTGATCGGCGGTGTGGGCTATATCACGATCGACCTGCTGATGAACGGCGTCATCGCCGACGTGTTTCCCGAGAAGAAGAGCACGCTGCTGCCCATCGTTCACGGCTTCTACGGTCTGGGCGCCATGCTGGCGCCCCTGCTGGTGACATGGCTTACCGACAGCGGCCGCCCCGCCACCTTTGCCGTACCGTATCTGGTGCTGGGCGCGGCGGCGCTGGTGTTGGGCGCGGTATTCTGGACGGTGTCCCGCCGCGCCACGCCCCACACGCCCTACGCCGATATGACGGCCCTGCGGGACAGGTCCGTGGCCAACCCGGCGGAGATCTTTCGTGACAAGCGCGCATGGCTCTATCTGCTGTGCTGTTTCCTGTATCTGTGCTTCCAGAACGGCATCGCCGTCTGGCTGCCCAACTACTACAAGACCGTGCACCACATGGCAGGCGGCGCGGCCAACGCCATGCTCACCCTGTTTTTCCTGGGCGCACTGGTGGTCCGTATGCTCTCGCCGCTGGTGTATAAGCGTATGCCGGTGCGGACTTTCTATCTGCTTACCTGTTTTTTGTCGGCCGGCGTGTTTGCGGTTTTGCTGCTGACGCCGTCCCTGGCCGTCCAGCGGGTGCTTTTGGTGCTGCTGGGCCTGCTGCAGGGCGCGGAGGTCCCAGCCCTGGTGATCCTTTGCTGCGAGACGTTCCCCACTCGGACGGCTTCGGCCTCATCCATCATCGTGCTGGGCGTATCTCTGTCAGCACTGATCGCGCCCACGGTGCTGGGGCGGCTCATCGAGCAGGTAGGCTACGGCATCCCCCTGTGGGGCCTGACGGCCTGCCTGCCGCTGTCGGCGGCGGTGCTGCTGGCCATACGCCGTGACGCACCGGTGCGGGCATGACCTTGCTTTTTTCCCCGGGCAGCGGGCAAGAAACTTCTTCATGGGCGCTACTCCCGCCCACCAAACCTTCCTTATAAAAAACTTCCTTCCTTTATCTCGCTGCCTTTGCTTCAGGCCGTCGGAGGTGTCATTGACGCCTCCGACGGCCTATGGGCTTTGCGGCTATGCGGGGCGCCCTTGCCGTTTTCCCTGCAAAGCACGCTGCATTCCGCAGTATTTTTGGCAATTTTATTTCGGAAAAGTATTACTTTTTTCCTGTGCTGTGCTATCTTACAGGCGACGGTTAGCCACATCTAACTACTGTAAAATATAGAGGAGCGATCTGCCATGAAGAGATTTGCCATGTTTGCCGCCGGTGTGCTGTTCGGCACCACCGGCATTAAGGTCCTGGGCAGCAAGGACACCAAGAAAGCCTAGGGGCACTTTTTTCACACATTTTTTATAGTCGCAGTCACAGTACGGTCCGCCGGAGGCCAGGGTATACGTCCGCACAAAGCTTGTCGCGCCGCCGGTCTCACTCATGGTATAGTCCGGATGACACAGAGCCAGCGTCAGGTCGTACGATCCCAGTTCCTGCATCAGTGTGCAGATACCGCACCGGGTCAACCGCCCTTCATAGCCGCTGCTGCCCGGGTATTCGTAAAAGTCCGTCAGCCGTTCCACGTCCGGCCGTTCTGGCATGGACAGGACGAGTGCGCCAAGCAGGGCACAGTTGACGATATTCATCTTAAAGCGGTCCGCTGTCAGCTGCCGCCGAGCAGATACCCAAGGACGCACGGGGCCGTTTCATCACCGGAGATACTGCTTTAAAGCATCTCTCCGTTTTGCATGTGGAATGCGAAATACAAAACTATTTTTTACAAAGGCATAATGCCAAGTGAAAGAATTTAGATTTTCCAGTGGATTACAACTTCCTCACTGGTAGCGTCAATTTGTGATATGAGAATATCAACCACCTTGCGCTTATCGTCAAAACTTACGGACTCCCAATCATCCAGATAGCCCGTAATGCTGTCAATCTGTGAAGCGGAAACGGAATTAGCGGTGAGGTCTGCAACCAGCCGGAGCTGCTTTTGACGTTCCGCGTCCAGTTCCTCAATACGGTTATTTGCGTATTGCAGGAGCAGCGGGTTTGCCCCGGACAAAGTGTCCAGAAGTTTCTCAATCTCGCTTTCTGTCTTTGCAAGGGCAACGCGGGCGGCAGTCAGTTTCGGGTTATAGCTTTGTTCCTTTCCGCCTTTCAGCGTGTGGAATTTCTGCATCTTCTTAACCATCTCGCCGTACACAAATGCCTCCATGCTTTGCGCCGTTAGTGTACCGGCTCCCTCACAACTCCCATTTTCGGCCCGCTGCTTGCACCGCAGATAGGTAACGCCATTTTGGGCTCTCAGAGCTGCCAGCGCATAGCCACAGCGCCCGCACTTGATTTTCCCGGCCAGCCAGGTATTATGGCATTTACGGCCATTCTGGAAAGAGGTGTTCTGTGACAGCTTGCGCTGGACAGTCAGCCAGAGCTGGGAAGAAATGCGGCCCTGGTGTGGGGCAATCACAAGGATTTGTTCCTCGCCCTCGCGCCCCTGATAGAGATAACAGCTATTGTCCCCTGTGAACATTTCCGGGGGACTTTCGATTTTTACGCCCTGGGCCTTGTAATATTCATAGATGTCCATATCGGCCTGGACATAAACAGGATTTCTCAGAAGTTTTGAGATAAAGCCCCGTTGCAGCGCCTTGTCATAGACCTTGATGGAGTGTTTGACAAAGTACCGGGTTATATCGCCGTAGGAATTGCCCGGCTCCGCATACATTTGAAACATGAGCTCGGCAAAATCCATTTCTGCATTTTCCACCAGCTTCTTTGTCTTGATCCCGTCCATAACGATGGGCTCGGTATCAAAGCCGTATGGCGTCCGGCCCCGCATATAGTAGCCTTTGGTACACCGGGAATAGAAAGCGTCCTGCACACGCATCTGGATGCTTTCGCGTTCCAGTTGGGCAAAGACAATGCAGATGTTGAGCATCGCCCGGCCCATTGGGGTGGAAGTATCAAATTTTTCCGTACAGGAAACAAACTCCACATCGTATTGCTTGAACAGCTCCATGAGCTTTGCAAAGTCCACAATCGAGCGGCTGATCCGATCCAGCTTATAGACGATCACCCGCTTAATCAGACCCAGCCGGATGTCCTGCAAGAGCCGCTGGAAGTCGGGGCGTTCAATGTTCTTGCCGGAATACCCTTTGTCTTTGTATTCCTTTGCCTCACCGCCTTTAAGTTCGTAACGGCAAAATTCAAATTGACTTTCAATGCTGATACTGTCCTTTTTGTCAATCGACTGCCGCCCGTAAATTGCATCAATTCTATTATCCATAATTAGCTCCCTTTCTGTCCGTTGGGAGCCAACCTACAAGTATATTATACCTCTGTCGCCCCCTTACAACAAGGATGACTCCGGCCTACCCCCGCTGCCCGGCATACTTGCGGAACACATCAAACAGCCGCCGCTCAACCTCACGGCTCTGCTTGTCCTGTTCCTGCGGGGAAAAAACGGGGGTGAGATTTTTGACGGTAATCGTACGATCTCCGAGAACAGCCGTTTTCACTTCACTTTTATATTTGACCTGCGCCTGCATAAAATCCCTCCCATACGATAATAGAAACAGAATGTTGGAAACACCAAGGGCCAGCACCGCAAAAGTGCTGGCCCTTGTTCGTCGGCACCTCTGGACAAAGTGTCCAGAGGTTTTGCGTGCTTTAGGAGCGCCGCGCTCATTTTCTTGCTCCGTCATAAGACAGCCATACTCGGCAGCGGCGCTCCCCCACAAAGGGGGCGGCGGCCTGCGGCCCCCGCGCCTCCTTTGCTGAGAGGAAACTTCCTCTCACATACCACCAGAAAAAGAGGGGTGAATGGAGATGGTAACTTAGAAATTTTCCTGCAAATATTTTTTCATGCGCTCAATTCCGCATTTCACGGAGCAGCGAACGGCGCTCTTGTCCACACCCTCCTCGCGGGCAATCTGGCGGTAGCTCTTTCCAAGGATCAAATGAGCGTCCACGCGGCGACCCTGAATTTCCGGCAAGGAGTTGAGGGCGTTCCACAGCCGGAAGAACAGCTCCTTGCGATCCATAAGTTCCTGGGGGCTGGGCTCGTGCAGGCAGGCGGAGTATTCGATCCCATCGTCACAATCCAGGGAATAATAAGCCTTGTTGTAGCGCACCCGTTCCGCATGGGCGGCCTCGCGCCGCTTACTGGCTATGAGTTCCTCGGCTACCTCGTCAGGCACCTCCACCAGCACGTCCGTTAAGTACCAATAATAAAAATCTTTCAGATTGATCGTTGTCATAGCTTGTCCTCCATTTTGTTTCGGTTGATGGGTTGAACGGAAACAAAATGGGGAGCTGGCGGGGAGCGGCACCCTGGGGAGCCGCCCCGCACCTCTGGACAAAGTGTCCAGAAGCCGGACAAACAAAATGCGCCTGCGTAGCACAAGGCCACGCAAGCGCGTGAAACGACAAATTCACTTATATACTGCCAAATTTCGCATCCACCGCCGAACTGCTCCTGTTCGGTGGATGAGCTTTTTTTGACAGGTTAGGGGGATGGAAAAAGGCCACGACGATACCTCCTGGACACCGCCGTATCCTTAAAAAAGGGCGACTTTAACACACCCCCCGTATTCTTAATATTTCAAAAAAGAAAACGGCGGCTTTGATTTTGATATTTCAAGGCCGCTGTTCTCTAACTTCGCGCAAATCTGCTATTAGCGGCTCTGTGCGAATGATTTATGAAACTTGGTGTTTTGCAAATACGCGGCGAGATATAACTGCGCCAATTCCTAAAAAGAGCAGTGCTGTCGGGATTGCCCACACCGCATACAACATACCGTTACTCATTTGTTCCACTGATAAGAGCGAAACGGCTTGCACATGATGCAAAGGTAAAAGCCCAATCAAGCGGAACAACGGATTTGCTTCTGTGATTGGCAGCAAAACCGGAAAAAGAAAAATTGCCATAGACGCAACGAAAGCTACAATCTGATTTTTACTGATTGCAGATATAAGCAGCGTAATTCCCGTTACGCTGAGAGTACAGGTAAACGCCAAAAGGATTTGATATTTTAGCAACGTTCCACAAGTGATATTGAAAGGAATGAACCCCTCTGCATAGTCGCTGGGAGCGAATAGAATACTACAATCCAGCCCTTCCGTTCCGTAAAAGATAAGAGCAAGAAGCAAGTTAAAAGCCGCAACCAGCGCGGTAGTGAGAATGGCGGTAAGAATACCTGCTGCTACCTTTGCAGTAGCGCATTTGGTTTTGCCGTATTTGCTTGTCAATATGATATTGTCAACGCCTTCATACTCTCCGGAGAAAATCGGAGCAAGCATGATGATAACCGCAAGAGCAAGCACGATAAAAACCCGCACCATGTTTTTACTTGTTGAAAGCCAACCATCTACATAGCCAATTTTGATTTCTTCATTACCGAACACATCCGAAACACTTAATCCGTTCCAATTTCCCTCTTTATCAGAAAATCGGGAAAAGGCGGCGGATTGTGTAGCGTTTTGATACAGGTACATCGCATTGAGACCATGCAGATCATGGGTCGGCGCAAAGTCATTCATCATTTGCTGTACTTTTTCGTCGGTCAATATTCCCTCGTATTTCGCGGCAATTTCCTTGTCGATTTCTACTGCCGTTTTACCTGAACCTTCCGCACTTACACCGTCAAAAGCATATTTGTTTTGATAGGTAGAAAAGGAAATCAAGACAGAAAACAGAAGTATTCCAACCAGAACAATCAAAGATAAACGCTTTGAAAATACTTTTCGCAGTTCAAAAAGAATTAGTTTTTTCATTCTTCACAACCCCCTTTGAAATAGAACAGGTACAAATCTTCCAAAGTAGGCTGCACCCTTACCACATTTTCCATAGGCGGACGATCTCCAATAATCCGTAAGATTGTCTGATTTCCGCTGATGTTACGCAGATTGCTTGTATTGTAGGCAGCCGCGTATTTTTCCGCATAGGCAGTCGGAACCGTACATTCCCATACTTGACCGTCGATTTCAGAAGTAATCTCCTGCGGATTTCCAAAATGAATGATCTGACCGGATTTCATCATAATGATTTCCTCTGCAATAAACTCCACATCGGAAACAATATGCGTAGACAGAATTACAATGCGGTCTTTGGAAAAGGCGCTGATCAAATTGCGGAAACGGACGCGCTCTTTCGGGTCAAGCCCTGCCGTTGGCTCGTCTAAAATCAAAATGCGGGGGTCATTGAGCATGGCTTGTGCAATTCCTAAACGCTGTTTCATGCCTCCCGAAAAAGTTTTGATTTTGTGCTTACTTTCCCTCGATAAGTCTACTGCTTCCAGCAACTCTTTTGACTTCTTACGCGCCGCCTTTTCGTCCAATCCTTTCAGAGCCGAAACGTAGATCAAAAAGTCATACGCCGAAAAGTCGGGGTAATACCCGAAGTGCTGCGGCAAGTAGCCTAAGAGGTTTCGATATTTCTCACCCAGTTCAACAATGTTCCTGCCATTCAGCAGGATTTTGCCGGAAGTAGGCGTTTGAATATTGCAGAGTAGCCGCATAAGCGTTGTTTTTCCTGCGCCATTTGCGCCCAGCAAACCGTAAACGCCATTTGTCAAGGTGATGTTCAAGGCGTTCACAGCCGTTTTAGAGCCGAACTTTTTTGTCAGGCCGATTGTCTTTAATTCCATAAAAAACGCTCCTTTCTCCATAGGGAGCAATAAAAATACTCTCCATGTGTTTTCATGGAGAGTATAAAGGGGAAATATCTACTTTTTATCTACAAAGTGGGAGATTTGAAATAGGCAGATACATTCGCTCCGTTGACGGTATTCCGAATTTGCAAATAGCCGTTATGGTGTTCACAAAGCAGCTTGCAAATATATAACCCAAGTCCGAAATGCTCAGAATGGTTGCTTTCCCCTGTGAAGTACGGATTTGCAGCTTTTTGTAGGCTGTCTTTATCAAAACCATTCCCATCGTCCGATACGGAAAGCAGCAAACCGTTGTCATGCAAGGTGAAAGATATTGTTACTAAAGTCCGGGCATACCGCACAGCGTTAGAAATCAAGTTGTTGCATACCTGTGAGATAAATGCACTGTCAAGAGAAAGTTGCAAAACAGATATGTCATTTTGTAAAATCAACTCTTTTCCGTTTTTCGTACAAATGATTTTTGCACTGTCATACAAAGAAGATACCAACGGTTGTAAGTCAATCAACTTGTACTCTGGCTGCGTATCTTCCATACGCCTAATGTTGCTCATACTGCTTACATAGTTTTCCATACGGGAAATATGCTTTCCCATTGTGGCGGCGGTTTCCCTCGTTTGGGAATTGTCGCTGGTTTGCAGCATTTCGTTATAGCCTTTTAGTACTGTTAGAGGGGTACGCAAATCGTGAGCAAAAGCGGCGTTGAGTGCTTTTCGTTCTTCAACTTGCCGCCACATTTTAGAGAAATTGTCCGCAAGGGTTGTCCGCATGATTTCAAAGGACGCGCAAAGCTGTCCCAATTCATCGTTGTTATCATAGTCGATTGAAAAGTCCAAGTCATTGTTCGCTATTTTTTCAGAAGCAGTCCGCAGTTCCGCAAGCGGCTTTTTCAGCCTGTTTCTGTAAAACAGCAGCGCAGCAGCGATAATACAGAATGCAGAATAGATAGGAGTTGCAACAATGGGAAGTTTCTCCAGTAGCGCAATGGTACGCTCGTCCTCTTTAGACATCGGGACGGGCACTATTCCGATGTAAGCGCCGTCACCCAACTGTTCCCCCTGCTCATTCGTCAAATAATATTTTTCGCCGGACGGGGGATAAGATGCTCTGATACCTTCGGCAGCACTACCACAGATCGAAAAAGTCGTTACGGATAGAAAGACTGCGAGTACAACAAAGGCAATTACATAGAGAACAAGGCTTTTTCGGAGAGATAAATAGTGCTTGCGGCAATTTACTTGACCCATTTGTATCCACACCCCCAAACCGTTTCAACATACATATGGTCGGTATATGCAGCAATTTTAGTCCGTATCCTGCGGATATGCTCTGCCACAACGCTGCTGTCGCCCTCGCTGTCATAAC
>ERZ826146.1299-NODE-1299-length-23784-cov-10.890134_pt1 | contig 23784 bp, 20 predicted proteins | sample MGYA00519857_ERZ826146 | MGnify/ENA primary metagenome ERZ826146 (study PRJEB31778, sample SAMEA3449222) | human gut metagenome | biome: human gut; feature: human-associated habitat; material: faeces | place: United Kingdom | collected 2010/2012 ...
GGGGCAAGGCCCCTTGCGTTCTCTTGGGGGATCTAAAGGGGGCCATTCTCTCACGTGAGAGAATGGTCCCCTTTGCCCGTTCCCCTGCACGGTGCAGGGAATAAAGACGAAGCGCCTTCGGCGCTGCTTTTTCCCGCCCTTGCAGAGCTGACACTTAATATGCTATACTTTTATAAAAAGTATCAAAAAGGAGTCCCTTTTATGACCTACCCCTGCCTTGTGCTCGACCATGACGACACTGTGGTCAACTCCACCGCGACGGTGCACTATCCCTGCTTTGCCGAGTACACGGCGAAGTTTTTCCCCAAGGCGAAGCGCTACACGCTGGAGGAATACGTCCTTAAAAACTTTGACCCCGGCGTCTATGACTTTTTCCACGGCGAGGTCGGCATGACCGAGGAGGATATGAAGCACGAGCAGGCGTACTGGCACGAATATGTCCAGCACCACGTACCGCAGGTTTACGACGGGATGCGCGATATTCTGTGGGACTACGTGCACGCGGGCGGCACGATCTGCGTCGTGTCGCACTCGCTCTCGCCGAACATTCTGCGCGACTACCGCGAAAATAAGCTCCCCGAGCCGAAGCTCGTCTACGGCTGGGAGGTGCCAAAGGACCGGCGCAAGCCCCAGCCGCACGCGCTCTATGATATCATGGAAAAGCTCGGCTTCACCGCCGAGCAGATGCTCGTGCTCGACGACTTAAAGCCCGGATATGACATGGCAAAGGCCGCAAATGTGCGCTTCGCCGCCGCGGGCTGGTCGAACGACATCCCAGAGATCGAGGCGTTCATGCGTCAAAACTGCGACCTGTACTTTAAGACCGTCGAAGCGTTCGGCGACTATCTTCTGCACGGAAAGGAAGCGTAACTATGGCAAAGCGCATCACAAAGATCGTCCTCACGGGCGGCCCCGCGGCGGGTAAAACCACGCTCGTGAGCCGTGTGCTCAAGGAATTCAAGCAGGAGGACGGCTGGCGCGTCATCACGATCCCCGAGACGGCAACTGAGCTCATTTCGGGCTTTGGCATCAAGCCCTTTGACAACTGTATGTCGATGCTGCAATTTCAGGACTTTGTCGTCGGCGATCAGATCCACAAGGAAAAGCTCGCGCTGGACGCTGCGCAGCTCGTGCCGGAGGACAATATTCTCATTCTCTACGACCGCGCGCTGATGGACGACAAGGCCTACGTGTCGGATGAGGAGTTCGCGCAGGTCATCGCGCGCTTTGACGGCCGCACCGAAGAGCGTGTGCTCGCCAATTACGACATGGTGCTCCATCTCATCACCTGCGCCAAGGGCGCGGAGTTCGCCTATGACCTCGGCAACAATGCGCGCACGGAATCCATCGAATTCGCGCGCGAGATGGACGACCGCACGCTGCGCGCGTGGAGCGCGCACCCGAATCTGCGCATCATCGACAACGACGCAAATTTCAACAATAAAATCGAGCGCGCCCTGCGCGAGATCTACCGCGCCGTGGGCGAGGTCGAGCCGATGGCGCAAAAACGCAAGTACCTTATCGCCATGCCCGACATGGCGGCGTTTTCCCACAAATACCGCGCCGCGGCCATCGACATGACGCAGACGTATCTCGCGCTGACGAACCCGAACATCGAGCGCCGCGTGCGCATGCAGAAAAGCGGCGCGGAGACGCTGTACTTCTACACCGAAAAGCATCGCATGGAAAACGGCGAAAAATGGGACACCGAGCGCCCCATCTCGCAAAAGCAGTATGAAAAATACCTCTTAGAGCGCGACACGGCGCTCTCGCCCGTGCGCAAGACCAAGTACCGCTTCGTCTTCGCCGACCGCCGCTGTGAGATCGACATGTACCCCTTCAGCGCGGAAAGGGCCGTGCTGTTCCAGTACGGGCAAAGCAGCGCCGCGCTGCCCGAGGAGATCACCGTGCTCCGCGAGGTGACGGGGGACGCGGATTACAAAAACCGCAACTTGGCAGCTTTGCAAAAGCTGTGAAAATTTTTGGGGTTTTCGCACAAGCGCGAAAAAGCACACGCGCCCAGTGTGGTCGCAAAAAAAGGGCTGTCCTTTCGGACAGCTCTTTTTCATTCCGCTGCGTGGGACGCATCCAGCGGCTTGACATATTTCTTATAGCAATACAAAAAGTATGCGATCTCCGCCGCGCCCGTGAGTACCCACGAGAACGGATAGAGCATATAGAGCGAGCGGATCGTATGGAAGTGGGCGAACACGGTGTAGATCCACGCCACGCGGAACACGCACGAGCCGAGGAACACGAAGATCATCGGCACGAGGCCCTTTCCAAGGCCGCGCGAGGCGGCGGTGGTGCAGTCCATCGTGGCCGAGATCGGGAACGAGAAGCACATGACCCAGATGCGCGCGAGGCCCGCCTCGATGACGTCGGATTCCGACGTGAAGAGCGAGAGAAACTGGTGCCCGAACAGCAGGAACAGCCCGCCGAACACCGCTGCGGCTACTGCGGAATAGCAGAGCGTCAGCAGGTAGCTCTTGAGCACGCGGCGCGATTTGCCCGCGCCGTAGTTCTGCCCGACAAAGCTCGAACAGGCGATGTAAAACGCGTTCATCACGGAGTAGACGAGGTTATCCACATTGCCCGCCGCGGAGTTGCCCTCGACGACGACGGTGCTGAACGAATTGACGCCCGCCTGAATGAAGAGGTTTGCGACCGAGAAGATCGCGTTCTGCAAACCTGCCGGCACGCCGACAGACAGCGCGTGGATGGCCTTGTCCTTGTGGAAGCGGACCTCTTTTAAGCTGAGGCTGTAGATCTCCTTGCTGCGCATGAGCGAGCGGACGATGAGCCCCGCGGACACGCACTGCGAGAGCACGCTCGCGAGCGCGACGCCGTCGGTCGACATCCCGAGCCCGATGACGAACACAAGGTCGAGGATGACATTGAGCACGCCCGCGGCGGAAAGGAAGATGAGCGGCGTTTTCGTGTCGCCGATGGCATTCAGAACGCCGTTGCCGTAGTTATAGAGCGCGGCGGCGGGCATGCCAAGGAAGTAAATGCGAAGGTACAGCTCCGCGCCGTCGATCAGATCGTCGCGCGTGTTCAGAAGCTCGAGCAGCGGGCGGGCAAAGATAAGGCCCAGCGCCAGCATCAAAAAGCCCGCGATCAGGCAGACAAGAAACGACGTGTGAACGGACTCGCGCACGTTTTTCTCGCTGCGTGCGCCGAAATGCGTGGCGACAAGCACGTTGACGCCGCTGCCAAGGCCCATCAGAAAGCCCGTGAACAGGAAGATGAGCGTCGTGGTCGAGCCGACCGAGCCCATGGCGGCGGAGCTTGAAAAGCGGCCGACGACCGCAAGGTCGACCATGCTGAAGAGCATCTGCAAAAGGTTAGTGAACATCAGAGGCAGCGAAAAGCCGATGATCTGGCGGCCAAGGCTGCCCTGCGTCATATCGAGCGTGGCGGAACGCGCCATAAAATATCCCTCTCTCTCATTCTCTATTCAGAGTCCTATCCTTATAGCATACTTTTCCCCGCTTTGCAAGCGGGAAGGGTGCGGCGCGCAAAAAATAACGAAAAACAGCGGAAATTTTTTCAAAAAAGCCGCAAACTGCGCGCAAAAACGCTTGCATTCCGCAGCTTTGTGTGATAGTATGCTTGTGTTATGGATGCAGGAAACGCAGAGTGGACCGTTTGGCCCGCTCTTTCTTTTGCAAATTTCGGAAAAAACACGGATTGCGAGGGATACAATGAAGAAAGTGACAGAGACCGTGCGCGAACTGGCGCTCCCCGTGGTCGAAAAGAACGGCTGCAAGCTCTGGGACGTGGAATATGTCCGCGAGGCCGGACAGTGGTATCTGCGGATCTACATTGATAAGGACGGCGGCGTGAACATCCTCGACTGCGAGGCCATCTCCCGCGCGCTGAGTGATATTCTGGACGAGGCCGACCCCATCGAGTCGAGCTACATTTTCGAGGTCGCGTCCGCCGGCGCGGAGCGCCCGCTCAAGCGGCCCGGTGACTTTGAGCAGTTCATGGGCTCGCCCGTGCTCTTGAAGACCTACAAGCCCGTGGACGGGCGCAAGGAATTTTCCGGTGACCTCGCGGGCTACGACAACGGCGCGGTCACGCTTCGCATCGGCGAAGAGGAAAAGCGCTTTGAAAAGGACGCGGTCGCGCTCGTGCGCCTGCGCTGCGACTTTTAACCAAAAAGAATACCAATTACTTTGATTATACAGAATAGGAGCATACCCATGAAATGTGATGAAATCTTCGCAGCGCTTGCGATGCTGGAAAAGGAACGCGGCATTTCTCAGACCTTTATGATGGATAAGATCGTTCAGGCGCTCACCACCGCCTACAAGCGCGACCACGAGGGCGTGGAAAACGTCGTGGTCGATGTGGACGAGGGCAAGCGCGAGCTCAAGATGTTCGTGCAGAAGGAAGTCGTGGATGAGGTCGAGAACCCCGGCACGCAGATGAGCCTCGATGACGCGAAGGCCATCTCCGCCAAGTACAATGTCGGCGATATCGTCAACATTCCCGTCGACAACATCGAATTCGGCCGCATCGCCGCGGGCAACGGCAAGCAGGTCATCATCCAAGGCCTGCGCGAAGCCGAGAGCGGCATGGTCTACGACGAATACAACTCCAAGCAGCATGAAATTCTCACCGGTGTCGTCACGCGCATCGATCCCCGCACGGGCAATGCGTCCCTTCGCATCGGCACCGGCACGGAAGCGACAGACGCCATTCTTCTCGCCGGCGAGCAGGTCAAGGGCGAGACGCTCATCGAGGGCCAGCGCATCAAGGTCTACCTTGTCGACGTGCGCCGCCAGTCGAGAGGCCCGCAGGTCGTGATTTCCCGCACGCATCCGGGTCTCGTCAAGCGCCTTTTCGAGCTTGAAGTGCCCGAGATCTACGACGGCACGGTCGAGATCCGTTCCATCGCCCGCGAGGCGGGCTCCCGCACGAAGATGGCGGTGTGGAGCAACGACGAGAACGTCGACCCCATCGGCGCGTGCGTCGGCCCCCACGGCCAGCGCGTGAACAGCATCGTCGAAGAGCTGCGCGGCGAAAAGATCGACATCATCAAGTACAGCGACGATCCCGCGGAGTACATCGCCGCGGCGCTCGCTCCGGCGGACGTTGTCGACGTGCGCCTTGCCGAAGAGGGCAAGGCCTGCCGCGTCATCGTGCCCGACGATCAGCTTTCCCTTGCCATCGGCAAGGAGGGGCAGAACGCACGCTTAGCCGCGCGCCTCGTCGGCTACAAGATCGACATTAAGCCGGAAAGCTATCGCGAAGAAGAGTGATCTTCAAAAATGTGCATAGGCACATTTTTGAGCTTCAATTTGCACCCCGCTGCGCGCACTCGCTTGCGCTCGCACACTTGCGGGGCGAGAAGTGTTTTTACTGACGCACCGGTCGCCGGTAAAAACGATTTCAGTTCATTTGCGCCGTGCGCGGCGCAAAAAAGTCCGAGGCGCTGAAAGCGCAAAGAGGAGGGCGGCTCATGCAGAAAGTAAAGAAGATCCCGCAGCGCCAGTGTGTGGGCTGCCGCGAGATGAAGGACAAACGCGCGCTCATCCGCGCCGTCAAATCGCCGCAAGGCGAGGTGTCGCTCGACTTTACGGGCAAAAAGCCCGGACGCGGCGCTTACGTCTGCCCGAACAGCGAATGCCTCAAGCGGGCGCGCAAATCCCGCGCGCTCGAGCGCGCGCTGGACACGGCCATCCCCGAGAGCGTCTACGAAGAAATGGAAAAGGAGATGGCAAACGGTGGATAAACTGCTCAATCTGATCGGCCTTGCCAAAAAGGCCGGAAAGCTGGAGGTCGGTGAAGAGCCCGTCGGCGCGGCGGCACGAAGCAAGCACGCGCGGCTCATCCTCATCGCCTCGGATGCGGCGGACAACACGCGCCGCCGCGCGCTCCACTTCGGCGAGGCGGGCGAGTGCATCTGCCTTGAGATCCCGCCGACGAAGGAGGACCTCGGCAGAGCGCTGGGGCGCACATCCTGCGCGCTGCTGGCGCTGACGGACATCGGCTTTGCCGAGGCCGTCGCGAAAAAGCTGGCGGAAAGTGACGAAGCGCACTACGGTGAAGCGGCCAAGCGCCTGACGATCAAGGCGGCACGCGCCGCCGAGCGCCGCAAGGAACTCAAGCAGCATGAAAAGAACGTGCGCACCGGCAAGAAAAAGCCGCATCAGGAAGAGCCGCAGCCCGCTCCCGCCGCAAAGGCCAAGAGCGCGGAAAAGAGCGAGAGCAAGCGCCCGAGAGGCGCGGTCAAGCACGGACGCACGCGCGCCGAGAGAGAAAAGGCGCACCGCGCCGCGGAAAAGCAGCGCGCGGCAAGGCGCTTTGCCCATTCCCGCCCCGTGAAGAAGGGCAAGGGCAGCATCAAGAAAGACAGTAAGCAGAGATCACAACACACGGAGGTGCAATAATTTGGCTACTACAATGAACAAGAACAAGGTATCCGATATGGCAAAGGACTTCGGCCTTACGTCGAAGGACATTCTGTCCGTTCTGAGTACCTATGAGGACGGGAGCAAGAAGCCTTCGCAGGTGTTGTCCGCGGACGAGGTCAACCTGATCTTCGAGCATCTGACGCAGAAGCATCAGGTGAAGATCGAGTCGATCTACGCCGAGTCCGCTCCCCAGAAAAAGCCCGAGCCCAAGGCTGCCCCCGCCCCCGCGCAGAACCAGCCGAAGGCGAATAATGCCCAGAACCAGCCGAGAAATAACAATAATAACGGCGGCAGCCGTCCCCAGCCCCAGCAGGGCCAGCAGGGTAAGCCCGCCCTGCCGCAGCAGAACACCCAGCCGGTGCAGCAGCAGAGCAAGTCCACCGCCACGCAGCATCCCACGACGCGCGTGCCGGAAAAGAAGATCGTCGACACCCGCAAGGTCACAAACGTCAACCTTGACAAGTACGACGAAAAGCTGCAGGACATGGCCGAGCGCTCCGGTGACCGCCGCGACTTGGAGCGCGGCAGCAAGGAAAAGTTCCGCAACAACAGAAACCGCAACAACCGTCAGCAGCCGTTCTCCGGCAAGCGCAAGCAGGAGGAGGCCGAGAAGATGCGCCGCCTGCAGCTTGAGATCGCGAAGAAGACGCCGCTGACCGTCAAAATTCCCGACGAGATCTCCGTCGGCGAGCTGGCCTCCCGCATGAAGAAGACAGGTGCCGAGGTCGTCAAGTGCCTGATGAAAAACGGCGTGATGGCGTCCCTTTCCCAGATGATCGACTTCGACACCGCGTCCTTTGTCGCTGAAGAGCTCGGCTGCAAGGTCGAAAAGGAAGTCGTCGTGACGATCGAGGAAAAGCTCATCGACGATCACAAGGACAGCGCCGACGAGCTCCAGCCCCGCGCGCCGGTCGTCGTCGTCATGGGTCACGTCGACCACGGCAAGACGAGCCTTCTCGACTATATCCGCAATGCCCACGTCGCCTCCGGCGAGGCGGGCGGCATCACCCAGCACATCGGTGCCTATCAGGTGCAGATCAAAGGCAAGCCCATCACCTTCCTCGATACCCCGGGCCACGAGGCGTTCACCTCCATGCGTGCCCGCGGCGCGATGATCACGGATATCGCCATCCTCGTCGTTGCGGCGGAGGACGGCATCAAGCCGCAGACCATCGAGTCCATCAACCACGCCAAGGCCGCCGAAATTCCCATCATCGTCGCCATCAACAAGATGGATAAGCCCGACGCCAACCCCGAGCGCATCAAGCAGCAGCTGACCGAGTACGGCCTTGTTGCTGAAGACTGGGGCGGTGACACCATTGTCTGCCCCATCTCTGCCAAGACCGGCATGGGCATCGACAACCTGCTCGAAATGGTCGCGCTGACCGCCGAGGTCGCCGAGCTCAAGGCCAACCCCAACCGTGCCGCGTCCGGTGCTGTGGTCGAGGCGCGCCTTGACAAGGGCCGCGGCCCGATCGCAACGCTGCTCGTCCAGAACGGCACGCTCCATCAGGGCGACATCATCATCGCCGGCACGGCCGTCGGCCGCGTGCGCGCGATGATGAGCGACAAGGGTCAGAAGCTCACCACCGCGGGCCCCAGCGTGCCTGTGGAGATTACGGGCCTTGGCGAAGTGCCCGAGGCCGGCGCACACTTCAACGCCGTCGCCGACGAGCGCCTTGCCCGCGAGCTCGTGGAGCAGCGCAAGGAAGAGGAAAAGCGCAAGGCCAACGCCCCCATCACGAAGGTCTCGCTCGAGGACCTGTTCAGCCAGATCCAAGCGGGCGAAATGAAGAACCTCAACATCATTGTCAAGGCGGACGTCATGGGCTCGGTCGAGGCTGTCAAGGCGTCGCTTGAGAAGATCTCCAACGACGAGGTCCGCGTGCGCGTCATCCACGGCGCGGTCGGCGCGATCAACGAGAGCGACGTCATGCTCGCGGCCACGTCCAACGCCATCATCGTCGGCTTCAACGTTCGTCCGGACGCCGCGGCGCGCGACAGCGCGGCCCGCAACCATGTCGACATGCGCATGTACCGTGTCATTTACGACGCCATCGACGAGATCGAGGCCGCTATGAAGGGCATGCTCGCGCCGAAGTTCCGCGAGGCCATCATCGGCCACGCCGAAATTCGCCAGACCTACAAAGTCTCGTCCGTCGGCACCGTCGCGGGCTGCTATGTCACCGACGGCAAGATCCAGCGCGCGTGCGACGTGCGTATCGTACGCGACGGCATCGTCGTCCACGAGGGTCACCTCGCCTCGCTCCGGCGCTTCAAGGACTCCGTCAAGGAAGTCGCGCAGGGCTACGAGTGCGGCCTGAGCTTCGAAAAGTACAACGACATCAAGGTCGGCGATATCGTTGAAGCGTACGTTATGGAACAGATCGAGCAGTAAGACTTCAAAAATCCGCGAAGCGAATTTTTGAGTAGGATTCAGGCTGCGGCAGCGCACTCGCTGCGCTCGCACGTTTGCAGCCTGTAAAGTGTATTTCTGACGCACAGGTCGTCAGAAATACAGATCAAGATTTTTGCGCCGTGCGCGGCGCAATGTTTAGAAGCCTTAAGGTAGGGGCGGGCGTTCGCCCGCCCCTGCTTTTTTCAAAGGAGGAATAAAAATGGCAAGCAATCGCATTGGACGCATCAATGAAGAGATCCAGCGCGAGCTCAGCTCGCTCTTCCGCACGCTCAAGGACCCGCGCGTCCAGAGCGGCATGGTGACCATTACCCATGTGGACACGACGAGCGACCTGCGCTATTCGCGCATTTACGTGAGCGTTCTCGAAAAGTCGCTCGAAAAGGACGTCATTCGCGGTCTCAAGAGCGCGGCGGGCTATCTCCGGCGCGAGCTGGGCGCGAACATGTCGCTGCGCTACACGCCGGAGCTGCAGTTCATCGCGGACGACTCCATCGAATACGGCGCGCACATCTTAGAGATGCTGCGCGACCCGCGCGTGGTGAAGCCCGCGAACCCCGAAAACGAAACACTGAACACGGAGGATGAGCAGGAATGACCGTTTCCGAAGTCGCGGCATACCTCCGCGCGCACGACAAGTACCTCATTCTCACCCATCGCCGTCCGGACGGCGACACGCTCGGCTGCGCTGCGGCGCTGTGCGCCATGCTGCGCCAGATGGGCAAGACCGCGGGCATCCTCTATAACCGCGAGACGACCGAGCACTTCGAGTCCTATGTCGAGCAGTATTGGGTCGCGGACGATTTTGACTATGAGACGGTCGTCTCCGTCGACCTCGCCGCGCTGAGCCTGTTCCCCGACAATGCCGAGATGTTCAAAACGCGCGTCGACCTCGCCATCGACCATCACCCGAGCTACGAGGGCTTCGGCAAGGAGAGCTGTGTGCATCCCGAGTGCGCCGCCTGCGGCGAGATCCTCTGCGAGCTCGCGCAGGAATTAGGACAGCTCACACCCGAAGTCGCGCTGCCGCTCTATGTCGCCGTGTCGACCGACACGGGCTGCTTTGTTTACTCCAACGTCACGGCGAACACGCACCGCGTGGCCGCGGCGCTGATGGAGACGGGCATCGACTATAAAGCCGCCAACAAGCTGCACTTCCGCACAAAGAGCAAAAAGCGCCTGGCGCTTGAGGGAGAGCTGCTGCGCACGATGGAATTCTACGACGAGGACCGCGTCGTCATCGTCGCCGTGCCGCAGTCCTTGCAAAAGAGCATGGCGCTTTCCGAGGCCGACATGGAAGACCTTGCGTCCCTCGGCGGCTTGGTCGAGGGCACGGACTGCGCTGTGACGATGAAGGAAACGAAGGACGGCGCGTGGAAGGTCAGCGTGCGAACAGGCGCGCGTGTCAACGCGACGCTCGCCTGCTCATTCCTCGGCGGCGGCGGACACCGCGCGGCGTCCGGCTGCCTCATTGAGCACGCGGACTATGAGACCGCGCGCGCCATGATCCTGAACGCCATCGCCGAAGCGGTGGCGGAAGAGGCATGAGCACGATCCGCAAGGCAGCGCGCGCCGATTTGGACGCGGTGTGCCGCATTTACGACCAGATCCACACGGCAGAGGAGCGCGGCGAGGCCACGATCGGCTGGCAGCGCGGCGTGTATCCCGAGCGCGAGACGGCGGAGGCCGCGCTTGCGCGCGGCGACCTTTTCGTGCAGGAGCAGAACGGTGAGATCGTCGGTACGGCGATCCTCAACCAGAATCAGGTCGATTCCTACGCGGGGGCGAACTGGCGCTATGACGCGCCGGACAGCGAGGTCATGGTGCTGCACACGCTCGTCATCGACCCCGAGGCCAAATCGCGCGGCCTTGGCCGCGAGTTTGCGGCATTTTACGAGGGCTATGCCCTCGCGCACGGCTGCCGGTACCTTCGCATCGACACGAACGCGCGCAATGCGCGCGCCCGCCGCTTCTATCAAAAGCTCGGCTACGCCGAGATCGGCGTCGTGCCGTGCACGTTTAACGGTATCGCCGGTGTGCAGCTCGTGCTGCTTGAAAAGCGGCTGCCGCCGCTGCGACAAATCACGGCGGACGAAGCGCCGCGCCTGCGCGCGTGCGTGCAGGCCTTGTCCGAGCACCACAACCGCGTGTCCGTGAATTTCAAGGGCAGCTATCCGAGCCGGTCCTATGATAAAACGTTGTCGCTTTTTGCACAGGCGCTGGAAGAAAACGTCTCGCGCATCGCGGTCATCGAAGAGGACAGCGGGATCGTCGGCTTCTGCAAGGTCGACCTGCACGGAGACGGCACGGGCAAGCTCGACTACCTCGTCGTTCTGCCGCAGTGCCGCGGCAGGAAATACGGCAAGGCCCTGATGGACTGGGCGATGGCGGTATTTTCGGGCAGCGGCGTCCGGAAGATCGAAGTCAAGGTGGTCGACGGCAACGACGCCGTCCACCTCTACGAGAAATACGGCTTTCGCATGAACGCGCATATCTTGGTGCGCGGAGAGTAGAAAGAGAACTGCGTTTTGCCTGCCGGCAAAACGCTTGTACGGCGCAAAAGCGCCGAAGGCTTGGCGCAAAGGAGGCCATTTATGCCCAACGGCATTGTAATTATTGATAAGCCCCAGGGCTGGACGAGTATGGATGTGTGCGCCAAGCTGCGCGGCATTTTGCATGAAAAGCGCGTCGGCCACGCGGGGACGCTCGACCCCATGGCGACGGGTGTTCTGCCCGTGTTCGTCGGGCAGGCGACCAAGGCCGTCTCCTTTGCCGAGGGCGGGCAAAAGGTCTACGAGGCCGTTTTACAGCTCGGCCTTGTGACCGACACGCAGGATACGACCGGCAAAACGCTCGAAGAGCGCGCCGTGACCGTCACGGAGGACGAGGTGCGCGCGGCGCTGCCGCGCTTTCTCGGCGAGATCGAGCAGATCCCGCCGATGTACTCGGCCATCAAGGTAAACGGCCAGAAGCTCTACGACCTCGCCCGTCAGGGTCGTGAGGTCGCGCGCAAGCCGCGCATGATCACGATCTTCGACCTTGCGCTGACGCAGAATTTGGGAAACGGGCAGTATGCCCTGCGCGTCGTTTGCTCGAAGGGCACCTACATCCGCACGCTGTGCCACGATCTCGGTCAGGCGCTCGGCTGCGGCGGCTGCATGGCGGCGCTGCGCCGCACGGAAGCGTCAAACTTCCGCATCGACGAGGCCGTGACGCTTGAGGACGTGCAGCGCGAGGGCGAAGCACTGCTCCGCCCCACGGACAGCCTGTTCCGGCAGTATCCGGCCTACACCATCCCGAGCACTGAACAGGAGCGCAAGTGCCTCTGCGGCAATCCACTGCGCGCAAAGCTCCCCGACGGGCTGTACCGCGTCTACGGGCGCGACGGGGCGTTCCTTGCCCTGTCGGAGGCGAAGGATGGCACGCTCACCTCGAAACGAAATTTTTTCAGCGTGTGACGCTGACGCAAAAAGGAAACCGAAACTATGAATGAATCCACAGTCATCGCCCTGGGTTTTTTCGACGGGGTGCATATCGGGCACGGCGAACTGCTCAAAATGGCGGTGCGCCGCGCACAGGAGCGCGGCTGCCGCTCCGCGGCGTTCACGTTCGACCGCTCGCCGCGTGAATTCGTCACGGGAAAGCCCGTGCCGCTGCTGACAACGCCGTCTGAGCGCGCAAACATCATCCGCACACAATACGGCGTGCAGGAGGTCTTTGTCGAGCCGTTCGACCAAAGCATGATGACCATGCCGTGGGAAGATTTTATCTCAGAGCTTCTCGTCAAGAAGTATCACGCGGTGCACCTTGTCGCGGGACACGACTTCCGCTTCGGCCACAAAAATGAGGGCGATGTGGAAAAGCTCAGAAGTTACTGCGCCGCCCACGGCCTCGGCTGCGACATCATCCCGCGCGTCGAAAAAGACGGTGTGACCGTCTCTTCAACTTATATCCGCTCGCTTCTGGAAGCAGGCGAGGTCAGGCGCGCCGCGGAATTTCTCGGCCATTATTTTTCCGTGGAGGGCACGGTGCGCCACGGCGAGGGCATCGGGAAAAAATCCCTTTTCCCGACGGCAAACCTCATCCCCGAAGAGCACATCATCGCCCTAAAGCGCGGCGTGTACGCCACGCGCGCGCATCTGCCGAACGGCGAGACGCGCGTGGGCGTGACGAACGTCGGTGTGCGGCCGACGGTGAGCGACAAGAACACCGTGACGATCGAGACATATCTTGTCGGCTTCGATGGCGACCTGTACGGGCAGAAATTACAGCTCGACTTTTTCGACTACCTGCGCGAGGAGAAGAAGTTCTCCTCCACGCAGGAGCTGCATGACATGATCGCGCAAAACGCCCGCGAGGCAGAAATGATCGTCAAATAAGCATCAACGTGAACGAGAGAACCGGCAGTTTTCAAAACTGCCGGTTCTTTTTTTTGCGCGTGTATTTCCCGACAGGCTTTTTCTTTCCGCTCGTTTACAATAATCCCCGACACAATAAATCGACGCACAGGGAGGGGACAGGCTGTGAAGGTGATCGAGCTGCTCAAAAGCAAGGAATGGTCCGGAAAGGTCATCGACTGCGTGCTGCGCTTTGCGCTCTCGTTCGCGCTTGCGCTTGCGCAGGTGTTCGGCGGCTACGCGCCGCTCGCGCTCGGCATGATCGGCGCGTCGGGCGCAGGATTGCGGGGGGTGAGCGCGCTGATCGGCGCGTCGGCGGGCGCTGTGCTGTTTCTGCCGTTTTCGCACGCACTTAGGACCTTCGCCGCGGGCGTTCTGATCTTCACGGCGAACAACGCGTTTTTCGATCTGAAACTCTACAAAAAGCGGGCGTTTCTGCCGCTGCTGTGCGCGGGGATGATGTTCTCCGTCGAGTTTGTCTACGTCTTACGCGACGGCGTGGGCGAGGCGGCAAACTGCCTGATGGCGCTGCTGCTGTGCGCGCTCGGCGCGATGAGCGGCCGCGCGCTTTTGTCGACCGGCGGCAAGGAAAAGGAGGACCACCCCTACGCGCCGCTTTTCATCCTGCTCGGCGTGCTGATGGCCGCATCCTCGTTCGAAACGGCGGACGGCTTTGCGCCGGGTCGCATCCTCTCGATGCTGGCGGTGCTGCTGTTCGCCTTTGAGCGCGGCAGCGCGTTCGCCATTCCGGCGGCGCTGTGCATCGGGCTGGGGATGGACCTCGGCGCGGGGGGCGGCAGCTTTGTCCACGCGGCGTCATATGCGTTTTCCGCGGTGCTGGTGAACGTCACAGCGCGGGGCAACCGCGTACTCTCGGCGCTGTGGTTTGCGCTGAGCATTCTGTGCTTTGCCCTGCCGATGAACGCGCACGCGGGGCTTGTGCTGCTCTACGAGGGGCTTGCGGCGACGCTGTTATTCCTGCTGATCCCGTCGCGGTTCCTGCGCGGCAAGCGCCTTTGCAGCGACGAGGCCGCGCAGGAGGACGCCGCCGTGCGCAGAAAGATCGCGGCCTCTGCCGCGGCGCTGCGCGAGCTTTACGACAGCATCGCCCGTCCGCGCACGCTGACGGAGGAAAATCCCGCCGCCATCTTCGACCGCGCGGCGGAAAAGGTCTGCCGCGGCTGTGCGCTGTGCAGCTACTGCTGGGAAAAGGAGTATCAGCGCACCTATACCGCGCTCAACGACGCGACGGCGGCGCTGCTGCGCCGCGGGCAGGGCAGGGGCGAGGATTTCCCCTCGTACTTTTCCGAGCGGTGCATCCATTTTTCATCATTTCTCTCCGCCGTGAACGGCGAGCTGCGCGCCTATCTTCTGCGGCGGCAGTACCGGCGGCTGCTGGAGGACGACCGCGCGAAGGCCGCGTCGCAATACGCCCAGCTCTCCGAGCTCATGCAGAGCGCGGCGGACGGCGCGCTGCGCCCCGTATCGACGCAGCCGGTGCATTCTTATGAGATCGGTCTTTCGTTGCGCCCCAAGCGCGGGGAACGCGTGAGCGGCGACAGCGCCGCCCACTTTGAGACCGAGGACGGCACGCTCTGCCTGCTGCTCTCCGACGGCATGGGCTGCGGCGAGGCCGCGCAGCGCGAATCGTCGATGGCCGCGCGGCTGTTGGAGCGCTTTCTGAGCGCGGGCATCGACGCGCCGCCCGCGCTCAAGACGCTCAACAGCGCATTGTCTCTTCGCGCCGAGTCGACCGACAGCTTTACGACAGTCGACCTGCTGACGCTTTCGCTCCAGACGCTCGAGGGCGAGCTCTACAAATACGGCGCGGCGCCGAGCTATCTAAAGCGCGGAGGCACGGTGCGCCGCGTGACCTGCTCGTGTCTGCCCGCGGGCTTGCAGGAGGGCTCGCCCCCGCCGGAGGCGACGCATATCAAGCTCTCGCCGGGGTGCTTTTTCGTAATGCTCTCCGACGGCGTGGCCGACTCGCTTGACGACGAATGGCTGCAAAACCTGCTTGCAGGCTGGGAGGGACATGATCCCCAGCAGCTCGTCGCGGCGATCTTGGCCGACAGTATGGAAAAGCGCGGCGGCACGGACGACGCGGGTGTTCTGGCGCTCTACATTCCCGAGGATTCGGGCGGCGCGCAGGCGGTCTGAACGCAGCAAAAATTTTCGCTCTTCCCGTATAGCGCCCGCCGCGGCGGGCATACTGGAGGCAGAATGTTTTTCCATCGGGAGGTGCTGCTTTCAATATGGTCAAGGGAACATCGCGGAGAGTGATCGTGGTCGACTCGCCGGATACGGAGCTTTTTGAACAGGCCATTTTTATCGTGCGCAACGACGCCATGAACCGAAACGGCGTCACGGCGCAGCGATTGGTAGACGAAGCCTGCCGCGTGGCGCGCACCTGCGGCCGCACGGCGACATGCAGCAAGCGCAGCTTTTTTAGGCGCGGCTCGCCCGCGCTGTGGGGCTGCATCGGCGCGGGCGGCATCGCGCTGGCATGGTTACTCAGCGTACTCATTTAGTCCATTGTTTTTTCTCCTCCGTTTTTGGGGCGCGGCGAAATTGCCGCGCCCGATTTTTTTGCGCAAAACGGCAAATCAGCGCAAATTTTTAATTTACAAGCGGTTATCAATAGACTATACTATAACCTACCGTATTTTATTTGACGAGGTTATTGCCATGAATGCTGACTTTTCCCGCACCCTTGCCCTGCTGCGGCAGGAAAAGGGGATCTCCCAGCGCAAGGCCGCGAAAGAGCTCGGCATTTCGCAGGCGCTTTTGTCCCACTATGAAAACGGCATCCGCGAGCCGGGGCTCGCGTTCGTCAAAAAGGCGTGCGATTACTACCACGTCTCGGCGGACTATCTGCTCGGGCGCACGCTCGATCGCGACGGCGGCATGATCGACGCCGAATCGCTCTACGATTCGAGCGATGAAAAGGGCACGCTGCGCGGCAGCATCGCCGCCACGCTGCAAAAGAAGATGCTCGTCAACACCGCGGGCGTCCTCTTCGAGCTGCTGGGCAAGACGAATGACCGCACGCTCATCACGTCGGCGGGCAGCTACCTTGGCGGCGCGTTCTACCAGCTCTACCGCGCGCTGCACCGCGCAAGCGGCGGGAAAGAAGGGTACTTCGGCTTAGATGCCACAGCCTACCAGTCCGGCGCAGTGGACGCGCAGATGCGCGCGGACTACATCGCCTACGCCTCCTCGCTCGCGCAGCTTTCCGAAAAGGACGGCGCGTTCGCCTCTATGGAGGATGAAGCGCTCGCGTCCCTCTACCCCGGCCTCATGCAGAGCGTGACGCAGGTACTCCACAGCACCGAAGAAAAGACGAATTCCCTGCTCGGCAGGAAATAAGAATTTCCCCTGCGGCAAAACGCTTGGACGCGCCATTTGGCGCGCAGCGTCGCCTTGCCGACAACAAACAGGAGCAACAGCTATGAACGAAAAGAACATCCGAAATTTTTCCATCATCGCGCATATCGACCACGGCAAGTCGACGCTGGCGGATCGGCTTCTTGAAAAGTGCAACGCCGTTTCTGCGCGCGAGATGGAGGACCAGATCCTCGACAACATGGACTTGGAGCGCGAGCGCGGCATCACGATCAAGGCCCGCGCCGTCACGTTCGATTACACCGCCGCCGACGGGCAGGTCTACACGCTCAATTTGATCGACACGCCGGGCCACGTCGACTTCAACTACGAGGTCTCGCGCTCGCTCGCGGCGTGTGAGGGCGCGCTGCTCGTTGTCGACGCCTCGCAGGGCATCGAGGCACAGACGCTCGCAAACACGTATCTCGCGATGGAGCACGACCTTGAAATTCGCCCCGTGCTCAACAAGATCGACCTGCCCGCCGCCGACCCCAAGCGCGTCAAGCAGGAGATCGAGGACATTTTAGCCATCCCCGCCGAGGATGCGCCCGAAATCTCCGCCAAGCAGGGCATCAACATCGACGCCGTGCTCGAGGACATCGTGCAGAACCTTCCCTGCCCGCAGGGCGACCCGAACGCGCCGCTTCAGGCGCTGATCTTCGACAGCTATTACGACGCCTACCGTGGCGTCATCGTCTACATGCGCTTGAAGCAGGGCACGATCAAGCCCGGCATGGAGGTCAAGATGATGGCCACGGGCGCAACGTTCAAGGTGCTCGAATGCGGCTTGATGCGCCCGCTGGGTCTGGAGCCTGCGAAGCAGTTAGAGGCCGGTCAGGTCGGCTACTTCACCGCAAGCATCAAGGACGTGCATGAGACGCAGATCGGCGACACGGTCACAGGCGTCGAGCATCCCGCGAGCGAACCGCTGCCGGGCTACCGCAAGGTGCGCTCGATGGTCTACTGCGGCATTTACACCGAGGACGGCAGCAAATACCCGGATCTTCGCGATGCGCTGGAAAAATTGCAGCTCAACGACGCTTCGCTGACGTTTGAGCCGGAATCGTCCGTCGCGCTGGGCTTCGGTTTCCGCTGCGGCTTCCTCGGAATGCTGCACATGGAGGTCATTCAGGAGCGGTTGGAGCGCGAATTTGACTTAGACCTCGTCACCACGCTCCCGAGCGTCATCTACGAGGTATACAAGACCGACGGCACGATGGTGCGCGTCGACAACCCGCACAACTACCCCGACCCCGCGCACATCGAGCGTGCCGAGGAGCCCTACGTCAAGGTGACGATCGTCACGCCGCCCGATTACGTCGGCAATATCATGCCGATGTGTCAGGACCGCCGCGGCGAATTCAAGGATATGCAGTACCTCGACACCTACCTTGTCGAGATGCATTACGAGATGCCGCTCAACGAGATCATCTACGACTTTTTCGACACGCTCAAGGCCAACACCAAGGGTTACGCCTCGCTCGACTACGAGCTCTCCGGCTACCGCCCGAGCGAGCTCGTCAAGGTCGATATCCTGCTCAACGGCGATCAGGTGGACGCGCTGTCGTTCATCGCGCACCGCGACAAGGCCTACGCCCGCGCGAGAAAGCTGTGCGAAAAGCTCAAGGACAACATTCCCCGCCAGCTCTTTGAAATTCCTATTCAGGCGGCCATCGGCGGGCGCATCATCGCGCGCGAGACCGTCAAGGCCATGCGCAAGGACGTTTTGGCCAAGTGCTACGGCGGCGATATCAGCCGAAAGAAGAAACTGCTCGAAAAGCAGAAGGAGGGCAAAAAGAAAATGCGCTCGCTCGGCACCGTGCAGGTGCCGACAGAGGCGTTTCTCGCTGTCCTCAAGCTGGATGAATAAGAAAACCACGATCAGAAAGACAGTAAAGGAGTGCGATCAGATATGCTTTTGGATCATTATGTCAGTGCCATGGACAGCTGGAAAGGGCGCATCGACAGCGAGACCGATTACGATGCGTTTCGCTGGCACCAGTGGGTACAGCCCATCGACCTGAACGACGGCAGCGCGCCGTTTACCGGCAAGCTCGGCTTTGCTTTCATCGGCTTTTGCAGCGACAAGGGCGTCGCGCGCAACAAGGGCCGCACGGGCACGGCGCTCGCGCCGGACTTTGTGCGCGGCCAGATGTCGGGCCTTCCGTGCACGTTTTCACAGGAGGTCAAGCTCTACGACGCGGGCGATATCATCTGTGATGAAATTTCGCTCGAAGAGGGCCAGCGCGAGCTGGGCTGCGCCGTGGAGGAAATTCTGCGCCGGAACCTGTTCCCCATCGTGCTCGGCGGCGGCCACGAGACGACGTTCGGCCACTTCCAGGGCCAGCACAATTTCTTAAAGGACAAGGGCAAGACGCCGGAGCTCGGTATCGTCAACTTTGACGCGCACTTCGATCTGCGCCCGTACGACATGGGCAACTCGTCCGGCACGATGTTCCGCCAGATGGCGGATGTCTGCAAGGCCGAGGGCACACCGTATCACTATTTCCCCATCGGCATCCAGCAGCACAGCAACACCGTGAGCCTCTTCAAAAAGGCCGAGGAGCTCGGCGTCGACTATGTGCTCGCCAAGGATTTACAGGCCTCGAACTTAGAGTCCATCCTTGAGCGCATGGACCAGTTTCTCTATCAGTGCGACGACACGTACATCACCGTCTGCTCGGACGTTTTCTCGTCCGCGTTTGCCCCGGGCGTCAGCGCGCCGCAGTCGCTCGGCCTCGACCCCGAGATCGTGCTGCCGCTCATCAAGCATGTGCTGCGCACGCGCAAGGTCCGCGGGTTCGATATCTGCGAGATCTCCCCGCGGTTCGACCAGGATAATACGACCGCCAACCTCGGCGCGGTCATTATTTTTGCGGTAATCAATACATTGTGCAGGCTCAATGGTTTGAGCATCTGAAATTTCAGCGCGCCAGCGCTGCTCCTTATTCCCCTGCGCCGCGCAGGGGAGCGGACAAAGGGGGATACTCTCTTTCACAAAAGAGAGTATCCCCCTTTTGATCCCCCGAGAGAAAGGTTTTAATTGGCAGTCTCAATCTCAAATGACCTTTATGCCTCCGGAATGGGAATGCTTGCGCGCGGCGAAGCCGCGTTTAGCGCTGCGATACGATTTGCCTCTGCTTCTATCATCCGCTGCCGCTCTGCCCATCTTGTAGAAGTGCGCAGTAATCATCGTCTACCGCCAGTCCCAACAATGCGGCGAGCGCCAGCAATGCCGCTATTTCGCACGCAGTCTGCTGCCAGATGAACGTCACTCGCGCCTCACGATAGTAAGGCGCGGTTGAGAGTGGTGACGAAAAGTAGGGGTTCATGGCGAAGCCATGTACACTGCACCCGATTCCGCAGGCTGAGCAGTTTTTCAAGATCGAGACTGCCAATGTCGGGGGTCGAGGGGGACTCCCCTCGCGTTCTCTTGGGGGTTCAAGGGGGCCATTCTCTCACGTGAGAGAATGGCCCCCTTGCCTTGTGCAGCGCCTTTGGCGCTGCAATCCCCGCGGCCGAAGTGCCGCATAGTGCTTCGCACCCGCGCGAAAAGGAATCGCAACTTCTTTACAATCTCTTAACACTCTGCCCATTCCATTTTCAAATGACCTGCGGTATATTGAAAATAGCAAACTGCATAGGAGTGAGCTTCTTGAAGCACATTTTTATCATCAACCCCGCGGCGGGGAAAAAGGACAGCCGTCAGCGCGTCTATACGATGGCCGAGGCGCTGAAAAGAAATCACAATTTGGACGTTGAGTGCATGCTCACCAAGTCGCGCGGGCATGCGACGGCTTTGACGCGCGCGATCGCGGAGACGGGCGACTATGTCCGCTTTTACGCCTGCGGCGGCGACGGCACGGTCAACGAGATCGCCAACGGCATCGCGGGCTTTCCCAACGCCGCGATGACCTGCATCCCCATCGGCACGGGCAACGATTTCCTTAAAAACTTCGGTAAGGACGCCGAGCCGCTGTTTCTTGATGCGGAAAACCTGTGGAACGGTGACGTGACACCGCTCGACCTCATCGACTGCAACGGCAAATACTGCCTGACGATCGCCTGCACAGGCATCGACGCGCGCATCGCCGAGAGTGTACACGAGTTTGGTGCATCGCCGATGCTCTCGGGCCGCGGGAGCTATTTAGCCAGCGTCGCGGTCAACTTCCTCTTCCACAAGATCGGGCGCAGATGGCGCGTCACGCTCGACGACGAGGTGATCGAGGACACATTTGCCCTCGTTTCGATGTGCAACGGCCGCTACTACGGCGGCGGCTCTACCCCCGTGCCCGAGGCACGCATGACCGACGGCGTCTTACATACGGTGCTCGTCAAGAACGTCAGCAAGGCACGCTTTGCGACGCTTTTCGGCGGCTACAGCGCGGGCGACTACAAAAAGCTGCCGCAGGACATCATCCGTGTCTCGACAGCGAAGGTCGTGCGCATCGAGGCGCTCGAGGGCGACCTCACGACTTGCCTTGACGGCGAGAGCATGCACTCCCAGTGCGTGACGCTCAAGCTCGCGGACAAGAAGGTCAATTTCTTCGCGCCCAAGGGCTGCGATCCGGATGCGACGGCGCGGTAACGCGGCAGCTCAATAACGAAATAAATGACAAAAGAGGTCGAATGCTGCGGCATTCGACCTCTTTCGCCTCTCCGGTGGAAAAGCGGACGCAAGCGGGCGGAGGAGATTTTGAATAAGCTGTGAATTTTTGAAAAAATCCCCAAATACCCCTTGCAAATGCCTTGACAGTGCGCTATGATAGCACCGTTGGTTAGCACTCATCAAGTTTGAGTGCTAACCCGCCTGAAACCGTTAAAATTTTTAAAATATACAAGGAGGCACCAAGCCATGAAACTCACACCGCTTGCTGACCGCGTCATCCTCAAGATGGTCGAGGTCGAAGAGACCACCAAGGGCGGCATCATCCTGACCGCCAGCGCCAAGGAGAAGCCCTCCGTTGCCGAAGTCATTTCCGTCGGCCCCGGCGGCATGGTGGACGGTCACGATGTCGTGATGACCGTCAAGCCCGGCGACAAGGTCATCACCAGCAAGTATGCCGGCACCGAGGTCAAGCTCGATGACGAAGAGTACGTCGTCGTCCGCCAGAGCGATATTCTGGCCATCGTCGAGTAAGACTCGCAAAGAGGGAGCAGGCTCCCCCTTTGGATTCCCCATCGCCAGTCTGCGGACTGGCGACGCCGCCCAAGGCGGCTGGGTCAAAGTATTTTTGCCACGCGCATGTCGCGGCAAAAATGATTTAAATTATTTTCGCGTTCCGCGAAATTTCTAATGGAGGTACACTCTTATGTCTAAGCTGATTAAGTCCGGCGAAGAGGCGCGCAAGGCGCTTGAGGCCGGTGTTAACGTTCTTGCTGATACCGTCAAGGTCACCCTCGGCCCCAAGGGCCGCAACGTCGTGCTCGACAAGAAGTTCGGCGCTCCGCTGATCACCAACGACGGCGTGACCATCGCCAAGGAGATCGAGCTCGACGATCCGTTCGAGAACATGGGCGCGCAGCTCGTGCGCGAAGTTTCCACCAAGACGAACGACGTCGCGGGCGACGGCACCACGACCGCAACGCTGCTGGCGCAGGCCATGGTGCGTGAGGGCTTGAAGAACCTCGCCGCCGGTGCAAACCCCGTCGTGATGAAGAAGGGCATGGCCAAAGCCGTTGAGACTGCTGTCTCCGCCATCAAGGCCAACTCCCAGAAGGTCAACGGCACGGACGACATTGCCCGCGTCGGTACCGTCTCCAGCGGTGACGAATTCATCGGCAAGCTGATCGCCGAGGCCATGGAGAAGGTCAGCGCCGACGGCGTCATCACCATCGAGGAGTCCAAGACCGCCGAGACCTACAGCGAGGTCGTCGAGGGCATGATGTTCGACCGCGGCTACATCACCCCGTACATGGTCACCGATACCGAGAAGATGGAAGCCGTCATCGACGACGCTTACCTGCTGATCACCGATAAGAAGATCTCCGTCATCTCCGACATTCTCCCGATCCTTGAGCAGCTCGTTCAGAGCGGCAAGAAGCTCGTCATCATCGCCGAGGACGTCGAGGGTGAGGCTCTCTCCACCCTGATCGTCAACCGCCTGCGCGGCACGCTGAACGTTGTGTGCGTCAAGGCGCCCGGCTTCGGCGATCGCCGTAAGGAAATGCTGCAGGATATCGCCATTCTGACCGGCGGCCAGGTCATCTCCGAAGAGCTCGGCTACGAGCTCAAGAACACCACGATCGACATGCTCGGCCGTGCCCGCCAGATCAAGGTCACCAAGGAGAACACCACCATCGTCGACGGTGCCGGCGACAAGCAGGCCATCGCTGACCGCGTGGCGCAGATCCGCGCCCAGATCGGCGTGACCACCAGCGAATACGACAAGGAGAAGCTGCAGGAGCGCCTTGCCAAGCTCGCCGGCGGCGTGGCTGTCATCAAGGTCGGCGCTGCCACCGAGACCGAGATGAAGGAAAAGAAGCTGCGCATCGAGGACGCGCTCAATGCGACCCGCGCGGCTGTGGAAGAGGGCATCGTCGCCGGCGGCGGCACTGCCTATGTCAACGCCGTTCCCGCTGTGGAAAAGCTCATCAGCGAGGTCGAGGGCGATGAGAAGACCGGTGTCCAGATCATCGTCAAGGCCCTGCAGGAGCCCATCCGTCAGATCGCGGCCAACGCCGGTATCGACGGCAGCGTCGTTCTTGAGAAGATCAAGACCAGCGGCAAGGTCGGCTACGGTTTCGACGCTTACAAGGAAGTCTACTGCGACATGATCTCCGCCGGTATCGTCGACCCCGCAAAGGTCACGCGTTCCGCGCTGGAGAACGCTGCGTCCGTCAGCTCCATGGTGCTGACCACTGAGGCGCTCGTCGCCGACAAGCCCGAGCCCCCCGCACCGGCCGCTCCCGGCGCCGGCATGGGCGACATGGGCGGCATGTACTAAGAGATAGCCGCTTTTTCCAAAAGGTGATAAGAAAGGCCCGCCTGCGTTTGCAGGCGGGCCTTTTGTTCCCTGCACCGTGCAGGGAGCGCGGGAAAGGGAGGGATATCTCTTTTTCGAAAAGAGATATCCTTCTCTTAAACCCTCCCAGAGAAAATTCACATTGCAAGCGAGCAGCTCGAAGAGCTGCAATGCTTGCCGATTGCACTGCCCAT
>ERZ826146.1308-NODE-1308-length-23604-cov-34.123402_pt1 | contig 23604 bp, 19 predicted proteins | sample MGYA00519857_ERZ826146 | MGnify/ENA primary metagenome ERZ826146 (study PRJEB31778, sample SAMEA3449222) | human gut metagenome | biome: human gut; feature: human-associated habitat; material: faeces | place: United Kingdom | collected 2010/2012 ...
GGAAGTTGATGTACCCCGGGCGGCCGTTAAGCACCTCGATGGGCAGTTCGCCTTCGTCCATGTAAATGCGCGAAGGCTTTTGGTTCGGATTGCATCCGTACTTCAATGCTAATTCTTTCATATCTTGCAGTTTAACTTTTCGCGGTGCAAAAATACGGCAAAATGGGCGTATTTCAAAATAAATGGGCTTAAACCGTGCGTTTTGCGGCGTCGCCGCGTCGTGTGCGTTGATTGCTCATGCCTTGTCGCCGGTGCCGTCCTTCTTCTTGAACATGTGCGGAGCAAGTAGCCCTATGCCCACGCCGAGGCACAGCCACACGGCCAGATTGTCGAAAATAATGCCGAAAGCTACGCCCAAACAGATACCGATTGTCAGATAACTGCCTGCTGTCTGCAGGCTTTTTCCGTTCTTGTTGTCTTCTTCCATTATGCTTTTGGTTGTAAGGTTAGTCCTGCAAAGATAATGCAAACCGGGCGCAATGCAAAATAAAAGTGCGTGAACATACTTTTATTTTCATTGCCGAGGTGCAGCTTATCTTGTCTGAAGACAGGCAAAATATCGTTGTCCTCAAAGCTGTGCGTGGTGTTTTTTACGGCGTGTCGCGGCCTGCTCGTAACTTATTGATGGTCAGGCTGTTTCCAATATGCCACCTTTTGCATTGTAAAAGGTGGCCTTTTAGCGTGCAAAAGGTGGCCTTTTGGAATGCAAAATACGGCATATCGCAAAATAATTGAATTTTAGCCGTTGTTTCCTTTGCCGTTTAAGATACATTGACTATCTTTGCACCGTCCGTTCAACGGACATTTGCGTTTATTACAGTCGTGTAGGTTCGCCGCACGTCCCGACGGGCGGAGGCGATTAAAAGGGAATCAGGTGAGAGTCCTGAACAGTCCCGCTGCTGTAAGTTCCTTTTTTTGTGACGGCAGGCAATGATGCCACTGGACATGGTCGTTCGGGAAGGCGTTTGCCGTCAGGAACAAGTCAGAAGACCTGCCACACCGGCTTTTTGCATGCTCAACGGCTTTCGCGGAAAGGCTGTGGGGGAACTTCAAGGCGTGCGCCTTTGCGGCTGCGCAAATTCTGTTTCATCCATACGTCACGGTGCGGAGCGTTGTTTTAGGAGTGATGAAACAGACAATGACACTACGGCATATCATCATCGGCGGCCTGTTCGGCCTTGTTGCGCCCTGCGTCTACGGTCAGACGGAGGTTGCTGATACTGTCGTCTCTTCGACAAGAACCATCAGCGAAGTTACCGTTACGGCGCATCGCGACGCGGAAAAGGACCTCTTGCCCGTGCAAAGTCTTACGGGGAAGCAGCTCGAAAGGATGTCGGCGCTATCCGTGGCCGACGCCATCCGCTATTTTTCGGGCGTGCAGATAAAGGACTACGGCGGCGTGGGCGGCTTGAAGACGGTCAACATCCGCGGCATGGGCACGCAGCATGTGGGCGTGTTCTACGACGGCATAGAGCTTGGAAACGCGCAGAACGGACAGATAGACCTTGGCCGCTTCTCGCTCGACAACATGGAGGCCGTCAGCGTGTACAACGGCCAGCGCAGCTCGATTTTACAGTCGGCAAAGGACTATGGCTCGGCCGGCACGGTGTATCTGCAAAGCCGTGTGCCGGTGTTTGAGGAAGGCAAGCGTTTCAACCTGCGCGCAACGATGAAGGCAGGGTCGTTCGGGCTGGCCAATCCGGCTCTCGTTTGGGAGCAGAAAATCAACGATTACGTTAGCTCGTCGGTCAGCGCCGAATACATGTACACCAACGGACGGTACAAGTACCGGTACAGCACCCAGGGCGGATATGACACCACGGCGGTGCGCGCCAACGGCGACGTAAGCGCGCTGCGCGGCGAGGCAGGCTTCTTCGGGCGGCTGAAAGGCGGCTCGTGGCGCGCCAAGGCATACGTCTACCGTTCCGAGCGTGGGCTTCCAGGCGCGGTGGTGCGCGGCCGGTTGGAGCATGAAGACCGCCAGTGGGACACCAACACGTTCGTACAGGCGTCGCTGCGCAAGCGCGTGACCGACAGGTACAGCCTGCTCGTAAACGGCAAGTACGCTTACGACTACCTGCATTACCTGTCAGACCCGGCCTTGGACGAGAGCGCGATGTACGTTGACAACAGGTACCGCCAGCATGAAATGTATTTCTCGGTGGCGAACCTTTACCGCTTCGACAGCCATTTGAGCGCGTCGCTTTCGGCCGATTACCAGTGGAACAAGCTGAACGCCGACCTCTACAACTTTGCCTATCCCACTCGCCACACCGCACTCGTTGCCGCCGCCGTTGCCGTCGATTACAGCCGCTTCAAGGCGCAGGCGAGCCTGCTCGGCACGTTCGTTGCCGACCGCGTGGCCGTAGGCTCTGACAAGGCCGACGACCGGACGGAGTTCACTCCGGCGGTAGTCATGTCGTACAAACCGTTCAAGCGTGCCGACTTCAACCTGCGTGGGTTCTATAAAAAGATATTCCGCATGCCCACGCTCAACGACCTTTATTACACGTTCATCGGCAACGTGAGCCTCCGCCCGGAGTACACAACGCAGTATGACATCGGCTTTACCTACGCAGCCGCGCCCCGTCGCTCGTGGCTGAAGCGCGTGGAGGTGCAGGCTGACGCGTATTATAATAATGTGAAGGACAAGATAATAGCCATTCCTACGTCAAACCAGTTCCGCTGGACGATGATCAACCTCGGCCGTGTTGACATCCTCGGCGTTGACGTTTCGGCGTCGGCTACATTGGAATTTCCGTGCGGTCTGCGCCTTGACGGACGGCTAAGCTACACCTACCAGCAGGCCGAAGACGTGACGAGTCGCGCCAATTCGTACTACGGAGACCAAATACCTTACATCCCTTGGCACAGCGGTTCCGCCATAGTCAACGCCTCGTGGCGCGGCTTCGAGCTTGACTACAGTTTCATATACACCGGCGAACGCTATGACGCTACGGAGAACATACCCCAGAACTTCGTGCCCGAATGGTACACAAGCGACATCGCCCTGTCTTACAACTTCCGCATAAGCAAGGTCAGGATGAGGCTTACCGCCGAGGTAAACAACGTGTTCAACCAGCAGTTCGAGGTCGTGAAGTGCTATCCTATGCCGGGAACAAACTATAAAATGACATTGAAAGTGGAAATATAATGCGCATTTATATGAAACCAAAACATCTTTTCATCTGCCTTGCCGCAGTGCTCGCGGCCTCTTGCCGGGGCGACGAGGAAGTGCTTGTGCCGTCAACATGGACGCAGGTTGCAAACCCTACGTATCCTGAATCGGTTGTGGGCTTCTACCTGTTGAACGAAGGCAACATGGGCAGCAACAAGTGTACGCTCGACTTCTTCGACTGTACCACCGGCTATTACCGCCAGAACATCTACGCCGAAACCAACCCGAACGTGGTTCTCGAGCTTGGAGACGTGGGCAACGACATACAGGTTTACGGCTCGAAACTGTATGCCGTAATCAACTGTTCGAACTTTGTCGAGGTGATGGACAAGGCGGATGCACGCCACATAGGCGAGATAAAAATACCCAACTGCCGCGACATCGTGTTCCACGAGGGCTACGCCTACGTCAGCTCTTATGCCGGGACGGTACAGATTGACCCCAATGCGAGGTTGGGATATGTGGCAAAGGTCGACACGGCCACGCTCGAAGTAGTGGCAGAATGCACCGTAGGCTATCAGCCGGAGGAGATGGCCGTGGTTGACGGAAAGCTCTATGTAGCCAATTCCGGGGGCTATCGTGTGCCTGATTATGACCGCACCGTGTCGGTAATCGACCTCAATACGTTCACCGAAACCAAGCAAATCGACGTTGCAATCAACCTCCACCGCATCGAGGCCGACGGCCAAGGGTATCTTTATGTGTCGTCACGCGGAGATTATTACGGCACCGGGTCCGACCTGTTTGTCATCGATACGCGCACCGACGAGGTTGTTGACACCCTCGGAGTGGCAGTCAGCGAGATGTGCATCGATGACGGGATGCTCTATGTCTTAGGCTCGGAGTACAGCTATACGGCCTCTGACGGGCGGGCCGTCTCTTACGCCAAGATTGACACGGAGACGCGGAACATTGTGTCGCGCAACTTCATTACCGACGGCACGGAAAAGGAAATAACCATGCCCTACGGTCTTGCCGTCAACCCGGAGACAAAGGAAATATATGTGACTGACGCCAAGAGCTATGTCGTTAGCGGCACTCTCTACTGCTTTACGCCCGACGGACGCAAGAAGTGGAGCGTGACAACGGGGGACATTCCGGCGCACTTCGCATTCCTGACGAAGTGAACACAATTAAGAATTAAGAGTTAAGAATTAAGAAAAATACTGACAGACAATGAGCAAGAAAGCATTTTATTCATTCCCGTTGATGGCCTTTGCCATGCTGGCATTCGGCTCGTGCAGCGACGACGACGGAGGAAACGACGGCCATGACGGAGCGTCCGGCGTTCATAGTCCATACATCACGTCGGTCATTGACTATCGTCCAGCACCGGGACAGTTCGTCAACAGTATGCCCGAATATGAGGATGGAGACACTCAAGAGACAATGAACGCCAAGGTGTTGGCGGCTATCGGCAACAACGCCCGCGGCCTTGTGTCACTCGGAGGATATGGAGGTTACGTGGTGTGCGGTTTCGACCACACCATAACCAACGTGCCGGGAGAGGCCGACTTCAAGGTTCTTGGCAACGCGTTTTACAACTCCGGCAGCACGTCAGGCGATTCTTCGCGTCCCGGTGGAAGCAGTGAGCCGGGCATAGTAATGGTAGCTTACGACCGGAATAAGAACGGCAAGGCCGACGATGACGAGTGGTATGAGCTTGCCGGGAGCGAATATGGCAAGCCGACGACCGTCAAAGGTTATGAGATAACATACACGCGGCCTGACGGCGAGGCGTCGGCCGACATTCCGTGGACTGACAATCAAGGCGGCAGCGGCAGCATATCGCAGAACAGTTATCACGATATGGACTATTATCCACAATGGATAGAGGACAACGAACTGACGTTCAGCGGCACGCTTCTTCCCCAGAACGCCGTCGATGAGAATGGAGACGGCTCTTATTGGGTGCTCTACGCATACGACTGGGGATACGCAGATAATCGCCTGAACACAGAAAACGAGTCGAACTTTGACATTGACTGGGCTGTAGACAGTGACGGCAATCATGTCAGTCTGCCAGGTGCCGACTTCGTGAAGATATACACCGGCGTAAACCAACAGTGCGGATGGATAGGCGAAACATCGACGGAAGTGATGGGAATAACCGACTTGCATTTATTAAATCAAGAATGATCGTAAAATAAAAATTCAAACATTAGAACCATACATTTATGAGAAAAACAACTAAATTGACATTGTTCGCCACTGCGCTGTTTACCGCAATGGCATTCACAGCGTGCAGCGATGACGACGGCAACGGCACAGACCCCGGCGAGAATGTGCTTGTGCTGACTTTTGAAGACAAAGATTTCAAAGGTGGAATAGACAATTACTGGACAAGCCTTGTTGACAATCCTGAATACAACGGGCCGCTGCTTTACACCGACGCGGCGTCATACAAGTTCAGCGACGACGGCAATACAGGTCTGAAGTATGACGGTTTCATCGATGCCGGTTACGGAGCTGCGTTCTGGTCGGGCGGTTACGCCATATCAAACTACTGGAGCGAGACATACGAGGGCTTGGGTTATGACCGCCAGTTGACTGTCTCCACCACGCCGAACCCCGGCCCCGGAGCAGACGGTTCTGACAATTTCATGATAGTGAACAGCTGGCGCAGCACGCTCGAAGACGCCAATTCGGGATATACTGCAACGAAGCCTCTATACATCGACGGTGCCGAGTTTGAGCCACGATACGTGTATGCCACCAATACGTCTTACGTTCTTGACGCGCTGCATAACGGCTCGGGAGCGGCTGTGCCTGCAACGGAAAACAGCTGGTTCAGGCTCTATGCCGAGGGTGTAAAGGCCGACGGGAGCAAGGAGTACGCATACATTGAGCTGTGTACGGGCACCGACATCGAGCAGGAATGGGTGAAGTTCGACCTTACTCCGCTTGGAAAGGTGAAGGAACTGTATTTCTTCGTGATGGGTTCTGACGACCTTTGCGGCTCTTTCGGCTTGAATACGCCGGGCTATGCGGCTGTCGACAACATTGCAATCAAGAAATAACATTATGCCGTATGCTGCAGTTTTGCAGTGATAGCGGCAAATAAGCTCAAAACAAATTTTATGAAAAGACTTTTTACTTTGGCAGGCACAATGTGCCTGCTGGCTACCGGCGTGTCTCTTGCGCAAGGTATGTCAGGCGGCGGAGCTGCGTCAGCAGGCAAATATGAAGACGGCACTTTCATCCTGAACGAGGGCTGGTTCGGCCACGACGGTGGCTGTATAAATTTCATAAAGTCTGACGGCGAGATGGTATATAACGCGCAGGAGCTTGAAAACGTGGACTTGGATTTCGGCGCAACATCATGCTTCGGAATGGTGTACGGCGGCAAGATGTACGTAATGTCGAAGCAGCCGTTTGGCGGCCAGGACTTCGAAAACAAGGCCGGAGGCCGTCTCGTGATATTGGATGCGGGAACGTTGAAACTGATAGACAGCTTTGATGACATCGGCGGAGGCGACGGACGCTCGGCCGTAGGCGTCAATCCGCACAAGGTTTACCTTGGAACTACTGCCGGGGTTGTAGTGTTCGACGTTGACAACATGGAAGTAGGCGATGCCATTCAGGGCATAGGTGGAGGGAATTCACGCAATCTTTACATCGGCGATATGGTTAAGGCAGGCCGTTATGTGTTTGTTGTTGAGGGGTATGCCGGCGTTCACGTAATCGACACGGAGACCGACATGCTTGTTGAAACGATACCAGACACAAATGTGCAAGGCATCGCCCAGTCGTCTGACGGCAACGTATGGATTGCCTCTACTAATGCGTTGACGTGTATAGATCCGGCAACATTGGACGTGAAAGATACGCAGACGCTGCCCGACGGAGTGAAGGTCATGTGCCAGTGGGGGTCGTGGAGGCCTGCGGCGTTCTGTGCAAGCCGTACCGAAAACGTGCTTTACTGGAACCAGGGCGGTTCGTGGGCTAACGGGGACGAGTTCTATAGATATGAGATAGGTACTGACATAACTTTGCTAAAGCCGTTTTTTACCATCGAGGGCCTGCCAAGCAACGACGAGGGGCGTGCCCAAGTGGTGTATGGAACGGCACGTTATGACGACCGCACCGACCGTCTTGTCATCCTTACGACGCAGTCCGGCTACGGCGCGAACTATGAACATAACTGGATTCATCTTGTAAACGGGACAACGGGCAAGCTTGAAAACACCATAACTATGGAACAGTATTATTGGTTTCCGGAGCTGCCGGTGTTCCCTGACAAGTACGCGCCCGAGTTCGCCGGTGTGGAAAGCAGCATAGAGTTGACTGCAAACGGAATTGCGCATACCGTCGACCTTGCAGGCAAAGTGACCGACCCGGACAACATTTCATACAACATAACAACGGCGTTGGCCGATGCCGGCGATGCTGCCGTTGCCACTGCAAGGCTTGACGGCACAACGCTTACGGTTTCTCCTGTGGCCGAAGGCGGTACAAAGATTGTCCTTACGGCGGAGTCAAACGGTGTTGTGACCGAGTTTCCGATAACCGTCACCGTAGGCACTTCGTCAGGAATAAGCGACATTGAGGCTGCTGGCGGCACGGCGACCGAGGTAGCGCGCTTCACGCTCGACGGCAAGAGGCTTGACGCTCCGCAGCCTGGTGTCAACGTTGTACACATGAGCGACGGAACGGTTAAGAAGGTTGTGGTGAAAAAGTAACGGCAAAAGATACAGTTTTACATAGATTCTTTTATCGCGTGGCGCGGCTGGCAGTGATGCCCGTCGCGCCGTTTTTTTGCCCGGTGCCCTGCTGTTGGCGGCATTGTTTTGTGCCGTTGCCGCCGCAGTTCCTGTACTGTGTGCAACCCGTTGGCTGTCAATGGTTTAGCGATATGCCGCCTTTCGCATTGCAAAAGGCCGTCAATCAGACGCTAAAAGGCCACCTTTTACAAGCTAAAAGGTGGCCTTTTGCAATGGGATTGTACTTCACCGTTGCGGATGGGGACGGGATGTTGCCTTTCAGGTTGTCAGTTCCCCTGTTACTGTGGCAGAAGGATTACGCCTTCTTGCTTCATTCCGTCCATCATTATCCGCAGCGGACGGTCGAAGCGCACGTGGCGGACGTACTGCGTTTCCTCCACAGCCGGCATTGCGTCAAGAAGCTCTTTCTGGTACACTCCCTCGTTCTTGTATGTGTTGACGGTGAAGTAGCCCACGCCGAAACTTGTCAGGTTCTGGAAGAAGTGGGTGCCCTGGCTCGGGTCAACGCGGTAGTTTGCCAGTCCGGCTTCTACTATGACGCGCGCCGCACTGATGTGAGGCCACTTCACGGGGATGCCTAACCAATAGTCGCTCGACCCCCAGCGGCCCGGCCCTACGAGTACATAGTTCTTGCCTTCGGCCACGAACTTGCGGTTGATGCGCTCCACCTCGTCGGCTATGCGCGGATTGTTTGATGCGGTGAAGTTGTCGTCTGTCTTGATGTAAACAACGTCAACAACGTCCTCGCTGATGCCGTGGCCGAGCGAATTGTGCGAGCGGAGCAGGCACGCGGAGTCGTCGATGGCGGCCAGGTCTTCGTCGAGCACCTGCTTGCTGTCCACAATAGGGCGCATCTGCAGCAGGTAGAACTCGCCGGTGCGGTCGTTGTTGATGTTGCAGGCGAACTCTATTTCCACCGGCCTGCGCATGCCCTCGGCTCCGTATTTCATCGACATCTGCATCAGTTCGGGCAGTGGGAACACATCCTGTTGCAGCACTCCGCAGAACGAAATGATTTTGCGGCCCCCCTCGTAGATGCCATCGCGGATAACCTGGTCGTATGGGTCGTATGTCGAGGCGATGTAGTTCAGCGAGCCGTCATTGTCGGCGTCCTTCACTTTCAGTTTCAGGATGTTGAACCCGTCGTCAACCTTGAAGTCGCCGCCTACGTCTTTCATGTCCAAAGCATAGAACTGTGTCTGCGTCTGCCGCAGTGCCGTCTCCATCTCGCTCGTCTGCAGCACTTGCGTGGGATGGTACGGACTTACGCGCAGCGTCTGCCCTCCGTCAACTATGTATTTGCCCAAGCCGAGCGCAAGACTGGCTATTCCTTCCTCCGAAGTCTCGTCGCCAATGGGGTAATAGTTGATTGAACGCAGCACGCCCGATATGTTTGGATAGTACCGGTCGCTGTATTGTTTGCCCACAACTTCCTGCAAGATGACGGCCATTTTCTCCTGGTCGATTACGTTGCTCGTGGCCGTCATGTACGCCTTTGAGTCCTTGTAGTACACCGATGCGTACACGCTCTTTATGGCGGCGGCCAGCATCTGCAGCATCTGATACTTGTCGTCGAGGTTCGGAATCATGTAGGTTGAGTAGATGCCGGCGAACGGCTGGTAGTGGGAATCTTCCAAAAGGCTCGACGAACGGATGGCTATCGGCCTGTCGGTAGCCTCGAAGAAAGTGAAGAAGTCGGCTATGTATTTGTCCGGCAGCTGTGCCCGGAGGAAATGGCGGAGTATCTCTTCGTCGCTGGCATCGCTCAAGGCGATGGGGTAGAGGTTGTTGCTCTCCATGAACTGGTCGAACACATCGGTGCACAACACCACCGTTTTGGGGATTGACACGCTTACACCCTCGCGCTCGTTGAACTCCGGGTGCTTCTTTATTATGCTGTCGAGGAACGCCAGTCCGCGTCCTTTCCCGCCGAGAGAACCGTCGCCTATGCGTGCGAAGTGGGCGTAACGGTCGAACTTTCCGCGGTCGAACACGGCCACGACGCCGATGTTTTTCATGTGGCGGTACTGCACAATGGCGTCGAAAATGATTTTGCGGTGCAGGTCGACGTCCTGCAATTCGTGCCACGTTATGTTTTTCAGGAATGCCGACACGGGGAATATCGCCCTCGCGCAGAGCCACCGGCTCATGTGGTTGCGCGATATGTGGTACAGCATCGAGTCGTAAGGTATCTTGAAGATGTTGTCCTGCAATTCTTTTAGGGTGCGCACGCGCATGACTTCCTGATGCGTCTTGGGGTCGCGGAAGATGAAGTCTCCGAAGCCCATGTGCTCTTCCATGATATGCCGCAGGTCGATGCTCATGGCCTTGGAGTTCTTGTCAATGAAGTGGAAATGCTCCGCTTCGGCCTTCACCTTGTTCTCCGTTTCGCTGCTTTGTAGGATTAACGGCACATATTCGTTGCGCCTGCGGATGGTCCGCAGCAGTTCGAGGCCGGCTTCGGAGTCAACCTTTCCGCCTCGTGGAAAGCGGCAGTCGGATATTACGCCGAGCGTGTTGTCGGCGTATCTGTCGTACAGTTCCATCGCTTCTTCATATGTCCGGGTCAGCACCACCTTTGGCCTGCCCCTCATACGGAGCATCGCGCTGTGCGGATTAAGAGCCTCGGTGGAGAAATGCTGGCTCTGTGCGAGGATGTAGCTGTAGAGCATCGGCAGCAGTGAAGAGTAAAAGCGGATGCTGTCTTCAACAAGGAGAATCATCTGCACGCCAGCTTCGGCTATGTCGTGCTCTATGTTCATCTTGTCCTCTATGAGCTTTATTATCGACATTATGAGGTTGGTGTTGCCGAGCCAGCAGAACACGTAGTCGAAGATTGACAGGTCTTCGTTCTCCATGCGGCGTGTGATGCCGTGGGAGAAGGGCGTGAGCACGACGCACGGGATGGCCGGGAACTTGGCCTTGACATCGCGTGCCACGGTGAAAGCGTCGTTGTCCGCATTACCGGGCATGCAGATGACAAGGTCTATGCTGGTTGAGGCAAGCACGTCGGCAGCCTCTTCCGTTGTGCTCACCTGTGTGAAGGTGGGCGGATAGCGCATGCCAAGCTCTGTGTATTCGTTGAAGATTTTTTCATCTATTCGCCCGTCGTCTTCAAGCATGAAGGCGTCGTACGGGTTGGCGATGATGAGCACGTTGAAGATGCGGCGCGTCATGAGGTTCATGAACGTCACGTCCTTCAGGTAAAACTTGTTCCACTTCTGTGGCGTGTTTTCACTCATGTTGGTATATGTAAGTTCGTATTTCCTATAACGGTTATATATCTGCAAATGTACGCAAAATATCCGAAAACGGCGCAGCCTGCGGCGGTTTTTATGGCAGTGGCGGACAAACGGTTTTGTAAAAGGTTGCTTTTTGCCTTCCGAAAGGCCACCTTTTGCACGCCAATATGCCACCTTTCAGCAAGCGTTTTGCGGCCTTTTGCAATGTTAAGCGCAACATGCTGGCTTTCAATGATTTACATGCCGCCGTAAGTGTAGCCGTGAAATGCGCGCCATTTCTCCTTCCGGCTTTTGCCGGATATATGCAAATCAGGCTGTAATTGCGGCAAAACCGGTAATTACAGCCTGATGTGAAGCATTATGTTAATAGGATTTTAGTCCTCTACCGCCGCCTGCGCCGCAGCCAGACGTGCGATAGGCACACGGAACGGTGAGCAGCTGACGTAGTTCAGACCCACCTTGTGGCAGAACTTGACAGACGAAGGTTCGCCGCCGTGTTCGCCGCAGATGCCGCATACCAGTTCGGGACGTGTCGAGCGGCCCTTGTCTACGGCCATCTTGATTAGCTGGCCTACGCCGTTCTGGTCGAGTACCTGGAACGGGTCAACGTTCAAAATCTTCTTGTCGAGATATACCGGCAGGAAGCTTGCTATGTCGTCGCGGCTGTAGCCGAAGGTCATCTGTGTAAGGTCGTTCGTACCGAAGCTGAAGTATTCCGCTTTAGCCGCAATGCGGTCGGCGGTCAGTGCTGCGCGTGGTATTTCTATCATTGTGCCTACGCGGAACGGTATTTCGATGCCTTCTTCCTCGAACAGTTCCTTGGCAGTCTGGCGTATAACCTTTTCCTGCATGTCAAACTCGTTCACGATACCGATGAGCGGAACCATGATTTCAGGACGCGGGTCAAAGCCTTCCTTCTTCAGTTGTATTGCGGCTCCGAGTATGGCGCGGGTCTGCATAGCCGTGATTTCGGGATATGTGTTGCCCAAGCGGCAGCCGCGGTGGCCGAGCATCGGGTTGTGCTCGCTCAAGCTGTTGACGCGCTGTTGCACTTCCTGTACGGTGATGCCCATCTCCTTTGCCATAATCTCTTGGCCTTCAAGGTCTTGCGGAACGAACTCGTGCAACGGCGGGTCGAGCAGTCGTATGTTGACAGGGTAGCCGTCCATTGCCTTCAGTATGCCGTAGAAGTCCTGCTTCTGGTAAGGCAGCAACTTGGCGAGAGCCTTCTCGCGTCCCTCTACGCAGTCGGCGAGTATCATCTCGCGCACGGCCTTGATTTTCTCGTTTTCGAAGAACATGTGTTCCGTGCGGCAAAGACCTATGCCCACAGCACCGAAGTTGCGTGCCACGTTTGCGTCGCGCGGAGTGTCTGCATTGGTGCGTACAACCAGCTTTGTGTATTTGTCGCACAGCTTCATCAGGTCGGCGAAGTCGCCCGTTACCTCCGCAGGCTTGGTCTTAACCTCGCCGAGATATATTTCTCCGGTCGAACCGTTGATTGACAGGTAGTCGCCTTCTTTCAGTATGGTGCCGTCAATCTCTACGGTGCGCGCCTTGTAGTCAATGTTCAGTGCGCCGGCTCCGGACACGCAGCACTTGCCCATGCCGCGTGCGACAACGGCCGCATGCGACGTCATTCCGCCGCGTGCCGTAACGATACCTTCGGCTGCCGCCATTCCGGCAAGGTCTTCAGGGCTTGTCTCGATGCGTACCATCACTACGCGGTGGCCTTCTGCGTGCATCTTGGCTGCGTCGTCGGCAAAGAATACTATCTGGCCGCACGCTGCTCCGGGTGACGCCGGCAGTCCTCGTGTAAGCACCTTGGCGCTCTTCTGTGCGTCCTTGTCGAATACGGGATGTAGCAGCTCGTCCAGCTTGTTTGGCTCGCAGCGCTCAAGTGCCGTCTTCTCGTCAATCTCGCCTTCGCGCAGCAGGTCCATTGCGATTTTCACCATAGCAGTTCCTGTACGCTTGCCGTTACGTGTCTGCAGGAACCAGAGCTTGCCTTCCTGTACTGTGAACTCCATGTCCTGCATGTCGTGGTAGTGGTGCTCAAGTTTCTCCTGCAAGGCGTTGAGTTGCGCGTATATTTCGGGCATCGCCTCTTCCATTGACGGGTATTTTGTTGCTCGGTCTTCTTCCGATATGCCTTGCTGCTGTGCCCATTTGATAGAGCGTTCCTTGGTGATTTGCTGCGGAGTGCGTATGCCGGCGACAACGTCTTCACCCTGCGCGTTGACAAGATATTCGCCGTTGAAGCAGTTTTCGCCTGTAGCGGCGTCGCGGCTGAAGCATACTCCTGTGGCCGATGTCGCTCCCATGTTGCCGAATACCATAGCCATTACCGTAACGGCGGTACCCCATTCGGCAGGTATTCCCTCCATCTTGCGGTACAGTATGGCGCGCTCGTTCATCCAACTGTCGAACACGGCGCATATCGCTCCCCAGAGCTGTTCCATCGGATCGTTGGGGAAGTCTTTGCCGGTCTGCTTCTTTATTGCTTCCTTGAACAGCTTTACGAGCTGCTTCAGCTCGTCCACTGTCATTTCGTTGTCGAGCGTGATGCCGCGCACAGCCTTCACCTTTTGTATTATGGCCTCGAACGGGTCGATGTCTTCCTTGTTGACAGGCTTCATTCCCAATACCACGTCGCCGTACATTTGTACGAAGCGGCGGTAGCTGTCGTATGCGAACCTTTCGTTCCCGGTCTTCCTTGCCAAGCCTTCAACAACCTCGTCGTTAAGGCCGAGGTTGAGAATTGTGTCCATCATTCCGGGCATCGAAGCGCGTGCTCCTGAACGGACGCTGACGAGCAACGGGTTGTCTACGTCGCCGAACTTGCAGTTCATCAGTGTCTCAACATGGTGTACTGAAGCCACAACGTCGTCGTTCAGCAGGGCTACTACAGCCTCCTTGCCTTTCTCGAAATATTCGTTGCAAACGTCGGTCGTGATGGTAAAACCCGGAGGAACAGGCACTCCGATGAGGTTCATTTCAGCCAGGTTGGCACCTTTTCCTCCCAGGAGATTACGCATGTCCGCTTTTCCTTCGGCTTTTCCGTTACCGAAGGTGTAAACTCTTTTTTCTGTCATAATTAAAATGTATGGTTTTCACGTATGGTTAATTAACGACTGTATGTGTCCGCACACGTCTTAACCCCATAAGAGCGGTGACGAAAGTGGACAGGTATTAGTGCTACATTTGTGTGCAAATGTAATTAAAATAAATAAAAAAACAAATGTTCTTATAATGTTTTTTTAAGATATGGTATGATTTTTTTGTCGCTTTATATTTTTGTAAACGGATGATGCGGAATATGCAACGGTTGCCTGCAAGGTGAAAACATCAATGCGGCATGGCAATCCGCACGAGCCTTGTTGGAGACTGGTTTCATGCGGCATGACGGCCGTCCGCCTTGTTGCATGACTGAGGATGTATTCCGGGAGGTGGCCTTTTGTGTGATAAAAGGCCGCCTTTCGCAATGCAATATGCCACCTTTTGCGATGCAAAAGGTGGCATATTGGAAACGTGCTGGCAGTCAATGGGTTGCAAACGGGTGGAGACGATGGCAGGCGGAAGCCGCCTGTCGCGCTTCCGCCTGCCGTGCGTCAATGCTTTTAATAGTCGTTCACTTCGGTTATCGTGCCGTCGGATGCAACCTTCAGGTCCTTGTTGTAGTTGTCAAGGTCTACCAGGTAGTAAGCCTCTCCCTGTGCAGGCTCTACGTAGTCGCAGTCGTCAATGCGCTTGTTGGGATACTGCGCTTCCACCGCTGCGCGGATGTTGGCCGGGATGTCGCGTGTCACGTCAGTAGACGTCTGCACCCAGTTGTACTGCGTGTCGAACCATATTTCTTTGCTCTTGCCGTCATGTATTACGTCTACCTCGTAGCCGTTGTGCTCGCTGTCAAAGTCAACCACGCGTGCTCCGGGGTATTCAGAGTCGATGAACGACTGCATTTCCGCAGGCAGCTGGTTGCCTACCAGGTCGCCGTTGTAGTTACCTTCGCCTTGGACTTCGCGGAAAAGCGTGCCGTTGGCGTCGAAGTACAGGTCGTAGTCCGGCTGGCCTTCCTTCTCTACCTCGATGATGTAAAACGTCTCATACGCCGGGCGTTGTATTTCGTCGATGTCGTCGATAGTCCAATTCTCTGCAGAATACGTCGTGGCTTCATATCCGGCCTGCACCGCCTCGGGCAGGTTCTCCATCCTTCTGCCGTGGTCTACTTCAGTCATCACCCATTCGCCGGTCTCCGTGAACCAAGCGTCGTACTCTTTGCCGTCCTTGTTAAATTCTGCCACAAGGTAGCCGCCGCGCTCGCGGTCCCATTCTACGCGGCCTACACCGGCGTACTTGTCGTTGAACGCCCTTGTCACATTCTCGGGCACATTCACGTTGCTGTCATCGTCATCGCTGCATGATGTCATTGAAAAAACGCCGAGGGCGCACACCATCATCCATTTTGTCAGTTCTGTAGTCTTCATAATCGTAATGTTTTTTTGTTTATTATAATTCTTGTTCTTTTGTCATACCAAGCGTTTTCCGCCCGTCTCTGTTGCAAAAGTATGGGGCAATTCTGAAAGCAAACTGAAATCTTGTAATTATTTTGTAACATTATATACAAATTTGAGCTAAATCAGTCTGAAGCGTGGCTTGCCATATATAATATTAAGGTGTAGCGGTGTTTTGTTGTGGAAAATGCACGGTTCTTCTGATGAAACACTATTTAAGCCTTCGTGTTTGCCGTCTGTCAATTTTTTGTTTTACCTTTGCAGCCGCGCGCTGACACCATGCGCGGAGATAAAAAAAAGAAAGGATTGACGATGGAAAAGAAACTCAGAACGGCGACGCTCTGCGTACGCGGAGGGTGGAAACCCAAGAACGGCGAGCCTGTGCAGCCGCCAATAGTGCAGAGTACGACATTCAAATACGATGACAGCGACGAGATGGGAATGCTCTTCGACCTTAAAAAGGAAGGCTACTTCTACACCCGTTTGCAGAACCCTACAAACGACGCGGTGGCCGCAAAGATAGCCGCCCTTGAGGGAGGAGTGGGCGCCATGCTCACGTCTTCGGGCCAGGCCGCCAATTTCTACGCAATGTTCAACATCTGCCAGGCCGGCGACCATTTCGTGACTTCAAACGAGATTTACGGCGGAACGTACAACCTCTTCGGCGTTACGATGAAGAAACTCGGCATAGAGTGTACCTTCGTAAACCAGGATGCGAGCGAGGAGGAGATACAGGCGGCATTCCGTCCGAACACTAAAGCCCTGTTCGGAGAGACTATCTCGAATCCCGGCTGCCGCGTGCTCGACATCGAGAAGTTCGCACGTATAGCACATAAGAACGGTGTGCCCCTCATCGTTGACAACACGTTTGCAACTCCCGTGAACTGCCGTCCGTTCGAATGGGGAGCCGACATTGTGGTGCATTCCACCACGAAATACATGGACGGACATGCCACACAGGTGGGCGGATGCGTCGTTGACAGCGGCAACTTCGACTGGGATGCGCATGCCGGCAAATTCCCGGGGCTGACGACTCCCGACGAGAGCTACCACGGGCTGACATATACCAAGGCGTTCGGCAAGATGGCTTACATGACTAAACTGGTGGCGCAGCTTATGCGCGACCTCGGCTCGGTAGCGTCACCGCAAAATTCGTTCTACCTCAACCTCGGTCTCGAAACGCTGCATCTGCGTGTGCAGAGGCACTGCGAGAACGCGCAGCGTGTGGCCGAATTTTTGCATTCTGACCCGAGAGTTGCATGGATTAGATATTGCGGACTGGCTGACGACGTGGACTATGAGCTTGGACGGAAGTACCTGCCTGGCGGCTCCTGCGGCGTAATGTCGTTCGGACTGAAGGGCGGACGTGACACGGCTGTAAAGTTCATGGACTCTCTACGGCTTGTACATATCGCGACACACGTGGCCGACGCGCGTTCGTGTGTGCTCCATCCAGCAAGCCATACGCACCGCCAGCTTAGCGACGAGCAGCTGCGCGAGGCAGGTATCGCCCCAGACTTAATCCGCCTTTCTGTAGGTATCGAGGATGTAGACGATATCATCGAAGACCTGAAACAGGCACTCGACAGGATTTAAAAGATAAAAAGGTAAAAGGGTAAAAAGGTAAAAAACAGACTTAAAACAGAATTCTCTGTACTTTTTTACCCTTTTACCTTTTCACCTTTTTACCTTTTCCGCCTTCTATTGTGAAAAAGTACAAAAAGTAAGGACGGCAAGTCAAATATTCATCGTTTCCCTTTGCGCCTTCGTTATAAAACTCTATATTTGCAGCAGAACTATGACACAATGTTAGTTTAACTAAAACTTATACTATGGAAGTCGAGAAAATAATGCAAGACCTGGAGCAGAAGCATCCGGGAGAAGCGGAGTACTTGCAGGCCGTAAGGGAAGTGCTGTTGTCTATTAAGGACGTTTACAACCAGCATCCCGAGTTCGAAAAGGCAAAGCTAATCGAACGTCTTGTAGAGCCGGAGCGCGTCGTTACGTTCCGTGTTCCTTGGGTTGACGACAAAGGCGAGGTACATGTCAATATCGGTTACCGCGTTCAGTTCAACAGTGCCATTGGCCCTTACAAGGGCGGTTTGCGCTTCCATCCGTCAGTTAACCTTTCCATCCTGAAGTTCTTGGGTTTCGAACAGACATTCAAGAATGCGCTCACCACGTTGCCAATGGGCGGCGGCAAGGGCGGTTCCGACTTCTCTTTGCGTGGCCGTAGCGATGCAGAGGTAATGCGTTTCTGCCAGGCATTCATGACAGAACTTTACCGGGTAATCGGTCCCGACGAGGATGTTCCGGCCGGAGACATCGGTGTCGGAGCACGCGAAATAGGCTATCTGTTCGGCATGTACAAGAAACTTACCCACAAGTGGGGCGGTGTCCTCACTGGAAAAGGACTTGAGTGGGGCGGTTCCAAGATACGTCCCGAGGCTACGGGCTTCGGTGCTCTGTACTTCGTGAACCAGATGTTGCAGACCCACGGATATGACATAAAGGGCAAGACTGTTGCCATCAGCGGATTCGGCAACGTGGCATGGGGCGCAGCAACGAAGGCAACCCAGCTCGGAGCGAAGGTCATCACCATATCCGGACCTGACGGTTACATCTATGACCCGGAAGGAATCGGCGGTGAGAAAATCGATTATATGCTTGAGCTTCGTGCCAGCGGCAACGACGTTTGCCAGCCTTATGCAGACCAGTTCCCCGGCTCAAAGTTCGTTCCTGGCCGCAAGCCGTGGGAAGTTAAGTGCGACATCGCCCTGCCGTGTGCTACACAGAACGAGGTGAGCGGTGAGGATGCAGACATGCTTTTGGCAAACAAGCCTATCTGCGTGGCCGAGGTTTCCAACATGGGATGCTCGGAGGAAGCCGTGCAGAAGTTCATAGCAGCAAAGCAGCTCTTTGCTCCCGGCAAGGCTGTCAATGCCGGAGGTGTGGCTACTTCAGGTCTTGAGATGACGCAGAACGCCATCCGCCTTAGCTGGAGTGAGGCCGAAGTTGACGAGAAACTGCATCAAATCATGCACAACATCCATGAGCAGTGCGTCAAGTACGGACGTGAAAGCGCGGATTATGTGGACTATGTAAAGGGCGCGAACATTGCCGGTTTCATGAAGGTTGCCAACGCAATGATGGCTCAAGGCATAGTATAAACAGTAAGAAGCGCGTGATAAAGAAACTTTTTCTCATAATAATAATTAGCTTGACTGGCTGTACCCTTCTTCCCGCACAGGAGAAGGGTATAGCCAGTTATTATGCAAACCGCCTGCACGGGAGGCGCATGAGCGACGGCACACGATATCACCGCGACAGCCTTACGTGTGCTCACAACCGCTATCCGCTGGGCACAATGCTCAAGGTTACCAACATTAAGAACGGCAAGAGCGTGGTTGTGAAGGTTACGGACAGGTGCGGCACGCGCAGGATAATCGACCTGTCGTATGCTGCGGCGAAACAGCTTGGCATGATTTCGGCTGGCCTTGCCATGGTGAGGGTTGAAAAATACACCTTGCCTTTGGGCGTTCCGTTCAAGTCGTCAGAAGACAACGAGCTTCCCGAACTTGACTTTGAGATAACGCAAAAGCCCGACTTTTATACGCCGATATGGAAAAAGACCGACGACGAAGACGAGGCCAAGCACGAGATAAAGGCGCAGAACAGGCGCGAGCAGAGAGCCGTCAACAGGCATAAAAGAAAGTAATGTGTGGCTGTGTAATGGCTTGATACGCAGCAACTTGTAGTTCAATGCCGTTGCATTGGACATTATTCAGCCGGCAATAGCTATCATTTTGTTTTCCAAGAGATGACCTTTTGCATTGCAAAAGACCGTCTTTTATCGCCTGAAAGGCCACCTTTTACCGTCTGAAAGACGGCCTTTTGGAAAACTGCCATTGCTTCTTTGATTTTCAGGTGACGCCTTGATGGGTATCAATAAATCCCGTATCTGTTAATAAACAATAACAAGACGTATTTTAATTCACGTTTATTTGGTTTATATTATAAACCGATTTATCTTTGCATTGCATTCGAATGAAACTCCATATTGTGTCCAACTGCAGTGGAGGCGGTATGGAGGCGTGAATTGGTAACATAGTTTTTAACCTTTCAAAACCATCAGGATTATGAAAAGGAGAATAAAAGCGGCGGCGTTGTCGGTAGTGGCGATGATGGCCGCAAGCGTGGCAACAGCCCAGAACAAGGTAGCACTGACCGTGACGAACATACCCGACAGCAACGGCAAAATACTCGTGGCAACCAATAAGGGACAGTCTGGTATGGTGCAGGCCAAGCAGGGCACCATGACGGTGGATGTGGAGAATGTGCCCGATGGGGTTGTGACCTTCTACGTATTGCACGACGAAAACGGCAACATGGACTGCGATATGGAGAACGGTATGCCTAAGGAATACGTGGGTTTCGTCAACGTGGACGTCTCGAAAGACAATAGAACGGCCACCGTCAGGCTTGAGAACATACCCGAAAAAGTGGCGAATGCCAAGGCCGAATGACGTGTAAATAAGTTAATTGCATGGCGCGAGGGCCTTTCTGCAGACCCTTGCGCTAACCTTAAATAAAGAAACCGAGATTATGGATAATAACGACAAGCTAACAGTCGAGCGCAGTCTTGAGATAATAAGCGAAGCCATCGAGCTTGGCCGCCGCGACGTGGAGCGCAACGCCGGCACGCCGATGATTGTGTGGGGAGTACTCACCTGCATTACGGGCGGCATAGTGTGCCTGCTTTGGCGGCTTACCGGCAGCGCGGTGTGGAACCTGCTTTGGTTCGCCATGTACGCCGTTGGATGGGTCGTGCAGGTCTTGATGAACCGCAGGGAGCGCATCGGGAGCCGCCCCAGCTCATACGTATGGAAACTCGTCGGGTGGACGTGGACGGTGTTCGGCATACTTGCCGTGTCCGTCGCCGTTATAGGGCTGTTGTCAAGCGATGCGTCGGTTTACGGCTCGCACCTGCCCATTACGGCTGTTACCATACTGCTGCTGACGTTCGCTTCGGCTGTTACGGCTTACGTGATGAAGGACAAAGCGTATGGCGTTCTCATAGGGTGCAACGTCGTTTTGGTGAACTTCGCCCTGTTGTATCCCGGTCCTTACGAGGCTGTTTGCGTCGCCTTGTCGGCCGTCACACTGCTTGTCATACCCGGAATAAAGCTCAACCTGCAATCAAGAAAGGACAATTAGCGATATGGAAGACGACAAGAAAATGGATGCCGGGCGAAGCCTTGAAATAATAAGCGACGCCATCAAGACCAGCAGACGCGAGGCCGGACGTAGCATAGGGACGATGATGACCGCGTGGGGAGTGCTCGGCGTGGCGACAAGCGTTGCCGTGGCGTGGCTTTGGGGAGCAACGGACGACGTGCGTTGGAACTGGCTTTGGGCTGCCGCCGCACTCGCCGCATACGTGCATTACCTGTATATGAAACGGCAGGAGAAGCGTGGACACACCGCCGACACGTTCGCCACGCAGGTTATAAAGTGGGTTGGGGCCACGTTCATAGGCGTTGGCGGATGCGCCGTCATGTTCGGTTTCGACTTCATCTACAACGAACCTGCTGCGGCTCACCTGCAAGTTTACCCGGCAATGATACTCCTGCTGTGCCTCGCAAGCGGCGTGACCGGCATGGTGACGAGCAACGGAGCTGGTAGCGGATGCGCCGTAATGGCGGTATATTGGGCAAAAGCCGCGGCGGAAGAGGGCGACAGCGAGCAGGCCGTCTGCATGGCGTTGGCCTGCCTTTTCGCGCTGCTCCTGCCCGGACTAATCATGAAATACAGGACAAGAAAACACTATGGAGAACGAGAAACTGAATGAATACGAGAGTCTTGAGCTGATAACGAAGATGATTGAGCGTGCCAAGCGTACCGAGATTGGCCGCCTTAACTTCGTCACTTTGTATGGTATATTGGGCTTGGTGATGTACACTCTAAGCCTGATATGGATTGATGCCACTTTTCAGTTGTGGTGGATGGCTGTGCCAGTGTTGAGTTACGGTGTGCCGTTTGTTTACCACAAGATGTGGCGCAATCAAATGACTGTTACTGGACGTGTCGTAAAATACGGCTGGGGACTGTTCGCCTTAGTCGGCATTTTCGTGCCAATCATGGGATATTGGGATGCCTCTGCGTTCGTTCCGCCGCTCATGGTGATAGTCGGAAGCTGCGCCCTTTTCATGCTTGGCGGCATCTATAAGCAGAAAGCCATACTCATTGCAGGTTACTTCGGGCTTGTTTCTGGCGTAATGTTCATAACTACTAACGGCGGAAAATATACCAACGCCAATTTGTTTTCGTATGTATTCTTCGCCTATTGCGTGTACATCGGCTTGTCGCTTCGTGGCAATGTTGACGAAATCAGATTTTCCTGATGAGACCGCTTAACCCGTTGCTACACAGCGAACTGCGCCTGGCGGTGCCGGGAAAAGTCATCAAATATAAAACATGTAAGCAAAATGGAAAACGAAAATTTGAATGAACGGGAGAGCCTTAGGCTTATTTTCGATATGATTGAGCGTGCCAAGCGTACCGAGATAGGCCGCCTTAACTTCGTCACTTTGTATGGAATATTGGGCTTGGCTGTATATATCGTTACATTGACAATGCCCGGCCGAGGCTATGAAAGGCTGTGGACTGTGGTAGCCGCCGTCAGTTATGGTGTGCCATTCGCATACCACAGGATGTGGAAAAGGCCGATGACCATAACAGGACAGGTTGTGAAACAAGGCTGGGGATGCTTTGCTCTTGTTGGCTTGTTCTTGCCGGTTGTCGTATCAACGGACAAGCCTTTGTTTGCAGCTCCACTCATGTCGATAGTGCTGAGTGGGGCGTTGTTCATGTTGAGCGGCATATTCAGGAACAAAGCCATAATGTGGTGTGGATTTATCGGACTTGCATTCAACCTCTTGACGATAGCCGACAACGGACGGCCAACCATTTCGTCGATAGGATGGAACTGCGTGTTCTTAATCTATTCCGTAAAAATCGGCCTGATGATTGACAAAAAAGCAGACAAAATAAAAATGCCATGTTGAGACCGCTCAACCCATTACTACACAGCGAACTGCGCCTGGCGGTGATGTCACTGCTCGTCAGCGTGGGCGAGGCCGACTTCGTTTACCTGCGCAAGCAGACGGGAGCGACTGCCGGAAACCTCAGCGTGCAGATTGACAAACTAAGCAAGGCAGGATATATAGAGGTGACAAAGAGCTTCGTGGGGAAGCGCACCAACACGTCGTGCCGCCTCACGGAAGAGGGCATGACAGCGTTCGAGGAATACGTGGAGGCGATAAAGGAATATTTGAAAGCCCCCTCCCGGCCTCCCCGAGGGGAGGAGAAAGGATAAGAAACAGCCCCTTCCCGGCCTCCCCGAGGGGAGGAGATAGTTAGCAAAACAACAGAACTAATCGGTCTCCTCCCCTCGGGGAGGCCGGGAGGGGGCTGCTTTTTTACAGTTCTGCAATAACTTCTATCTCAACCAAAGCGCCTTTCGGGAGGGTCTTTACGGCAACGGCTGAACGTGCGGGGAACGGCTCCTTGAAGAAGGTGGCATACACTTCGTTCATTGCGGCGAAGTTATCCATGTCTGAAAGGAACACGGTTGTCTTTACTACGTGTGTCAGGTCGATGCCTGCCTCGGCAAGAACGTTGGTGACGTTGGTGAGCGACTGGCGTGTCTGTTCCTTTATTCCGCCCTCAACGAACTCGCCAGTTGCGGGGTCGATGGGTACCTGTCCCGATGCGAACACAAATCCGCCGGCAACGATTGCCTGGCTGTAAGGGCCTAAAGCCTTAGGCGCCTTGTCTGAATGCAATGCTTTCATTGTTTACGTTTTTAGATTGTTTGATGTTTATGTTTGTAGTTATAGTAGTCAAAGTAGTTAGCTCGCTTCGCTCGCAGTAGTTAAAGTCAT
>ERZ826146.1322-NODE-1322-length-23315-cov-8.617670_pt1 | contig 23315 bp, 12 predicted proteins | sample MGYA00519857_ERZ826146 | MGnify/ENA primary metagenome ERZ826146 (study PRJEB31778, sample SAMEA3449222) | human gut metagenome | biome: human gut; feature: human-associated habitat; material: faeces | place: United Kingdom | collected 2010/2012 ...
CCGACCACGGCACGCCCAACGAGCGGATGCTCGCCAAATACATTATCGGCTGTTCGTATCTCGACGACAACGACGCCCCGCGTGCCGTTGAATGTTTCCAAAAGGCAATATCATGCGCCGACACGCTTGACAACAAGAACTGCGACTATAATACTTTAAGCAAAATTTATGCGCAATTGGGACAGCTTCAGTTGAACCAGATGTTGCCAGAAGATGCGTTAAAGTCAAATCAGTACTCGATAAAATACTCTTTGATAGCGGAAGACACTTTTTCTGCTATTTCTACTTATAGTATGTATGATGTTATCTACCACCAACTTGGCATGTATGATTCAGTCATGTCTGTATGTGACAGGTCTGTCAGTATGTTGAAAAAATATAATAATCCCCAACTGATAGCTTCTGCATTAGGAGTTAAAATGTTTATGATGGTTGAAAGGAATGATATTAAAAAAGCAAAGCCATATATTGATTATTATGAAAAACATTCAGGCTTTTATGACAGCAAGACAAAGTCGGTGAAGGAAGGGCACGAAATATATTATTATATAAAAGGTCTGTCGTATCTGGATGAAAACCGTCTTGACTCGGCTGAATATTTTTTCAGGAAAGAACTGTGCTCTACAACAGACATCAATGACCGCCAGGCAGCGTCACGCGGACTTTACCTTCTGTACAAGCGCCGCGGCGTAAACGACTCTATCACAAAATATGCCGAGATGTGGAACACCGCCACAGATTCGGCTTACGCCAACATGTCAACACGCCATCTGCAACAGATGAAGGCTATGTACGACTATTCTAACAGCGAACGTATAGCAGAGCAGAAAGAGGCTGAAGCCGAAAGATACAAGTATCTGGCTGTCTCGTTTGTATTTGCCTTTGCGCTTGCCGTGTTTATAATATTGTACATTTTGCAGAGGCGTAAAAAGGGCATTGAGCGCATAAAGAAGCTTAACGCCACCAACGCCATGTATATAATGCTGCTGAAGAAGAAGGAAAAGGAACTTGAGGCCGCTTTAAGCGACAATGTAAGGAATACGGCCCTGATAGACGAGAAGAAATCGGAAATAAAACAGTTGGAAGAAAAGATTTCCGCTTTGCGTGGCGGCGACTTCAACGCCTTACGCCATGACAAGGCTCTTATCTACGACGCTCCTATCATAGACACCATGCACGAACTTGCCGGTTCGAGCTGCAAGGCTACTGTTGCAGAGATAAGCTGTTTAAGAAAGCATGCCGACGACTTTCTGCCTGACTTCATGGAGTCATTGGATATAGAGAAAAACAATCTCGGCAATTTGGAAGTTGCGGTCTGCATATTGGTAAAGTTGCAGTTCATAACGTCTGAAATATCTTGCCTGCTTGATATTTCTCCCCAACGCCTTACAAACATACGCAAGCGTCTGAATATGAAAATCTTTGGAGAAGACGGCGGTGCTAAAGAGTTTGACTTCCGTATAAGACGCACCTTGCCTACAGATTGACGGCAGGTTAGTTGTATAATGGCTGCAACTCGCTGCCTGAAAGGCTTAACTATTCGTAACCGGATGTAGAGGAGTGAAATGACAATACGCCCGGATTAAGACACATACAAAAAATGCACCCGGAGTGGTGCCATACCACACACTTGGCTCTGCGTTGAGGAGGTATCACCGCTCCTGTTGCTTTATTTTTTCATTCACCCTGCATTTTGAATCTTCGTTATTCACTCTTCGTTCTTCACTTAATTTGTACATTTTGATTCTTCGTTCTTCACTTAAACAGTTTGTGTAAAATGTGTAAAACGCACGTAATGTATTTATTTATAGTGTGTTATGCCTATTTTGTGTAAAATGTGTAAATCATAAAAGCAAGAAAATATTTTCTGTTTTTTCCATTCTTTAATACATTTGCCAACGTAACAAAAAACATTAATACCATGAAAAAAAGTTTATTAATACTGCTTTTATGTGCCGCTTCCACATTTACAGGAAATGCACTTTCAACGAAAGATGGTTTTTATGAAACCAACATTGCAAATTATATAACAATAGAATTGCAATGTGAATATATAAAACCGACTAAAGTTAAAAATGGAGCTTCCCGTTCACCAATGCAAGCTCCTACAATAGGCTTCGACGGCCGGAGACTATATTTATATGGGCAGTTCAGCGGATTGACGTTGGAACTGCTTGACAACGGCGTCATTGTTTATTCTGCACCGGTAGAGGCATACGCTAACGAAGTCGTATTGCCAGATATGCCGGGAACGTATGAACTTCAACTTTGTGATGACATGTATATTTATTCGTGTGAATTGGAAGCCAAATAGGACGTTTTATTAATATGGCGAAATTTGATTTATTCAATTTTCTTTTCTAATGTACTAAGACGGAAACGGGGCTTATGTTTTTTATGAGAAAGGACAACGAAATTTGTTGCTCATAAAGTTTAACTATTAATAATTTTAACTATGAAAAAATTTTTGTTTTTTGCAAGTTACGTATTTGCATTGTTTATGATCTGTTCTTGTACGAACGAAGAAGTGTTAACGAGTATGGAAACGGCAAACGAGACTACGTATAAGACTTTAACGGAATTGGAAGCGTATAATAAGGTTATGCTTGGAAAAGTGATTACACGTGGTTCAGACAACAAATCAAAAGGTAATGTTACAACTGATGATGTGGCGGATGCGATTAATGTCGTGAAAGCTGATGCCGAAGGAGCAGCCGTGGGGCTTTGGCTCGGTAAAGGAGTTGCTGTAGGAGCCGGAGCTGTTACAGGTGGCATGGGGGCACTTGTTACGGAAGCATTTTTCGGATCTGTTTTCGGTGCGGCTGCTTCATATAAGGCAGTTAAGGATAACAAAGCGGCAACAGGTAATCCGAATGTCCAAAACAAGAATCCTGACCCTTCGAAAAAGGGTATCTCCACAAATCCGATTTCTATGGATACAACTTTTTTGCAAATATCAGAAAAAGTGTATATGGATAATATTGGCGCATGTGAACAAAATGTTTATGTTTATAATGCGGTGTCAGAGAAAATACAAATACCGGAGCGTTTTGGGTATTTGAAAAGAGTTGGAGAAGAGCATAACGCTTTGGTTTCTGCAGTATTGGAAGTTGAAAAATCAGATAGTCAAGACTTAAGTTTAGAGGATTTCAAAGGGGCAATACCTTCGGTTGATGTTACGCCTGCACAGTTGGACGCTTTGTTTAATGATTATAGGTTTAAAAATGCTTATGCCAAACTTTTACATGACGTTGGTCTTTGTACAGATGAAAATGGTTTTGATGTAGATAAGTTCTTGAATTTAAATATTAATATGCCCTATTCTGTAAGACAGGCTTTGCATAGTTATTCGGTTTTATTGGACTCATACCCTAAAAATCTTGATGATGTTGTTGAGATAACAAACGGTTATATCAATATAATTGAAAACAATGATGAATTTAATAACAATGAAAGGGAAATGATTTATTCCGCTCTGATCGTTTCACTATATAGTCCTCAATTGTGGGGTGTTTTTGATGAAGAGTAATCCGGACGTGTTTCGACAGGATAGTGTGTTTTATTATAATATGACCGATTTAACAAATTAAGCTGTTAGGATTATGGGAAATTATTCATCAAATTTTTCTGCCTATAAAGGCATTGGTTGGCGAAGCCTCTTTGGGTCGGCAATTGCGCTTTATGCTTTAAGTGGAGTTTCTTACATTTTTGGCTGTAGATTGGCGCAGAGCATATTGTCACTTATCGCAGCAATGATAATATTAATCATAAATATAGTTGCTTCTTTGCCTGAAAAAAGTAATAGTGATACCAGACTGGAACGTTTTAGACGCAGCATATCGTCCATGCCGCTTGGTTATAAATATGCGCTTGACTTGGTCTGTATAGTGTCATTGGGCAATACAATAGGCTTTGACGATTGGCTGCTTTTAACATTTGTAATATTACTTATATCTGTTGATGTCCTTTATTTTTACAAGATAAGTAAAAGAGATCAAGATGACAAGCCTCTCGCATAGAAGCTTTCTCGATGTAAGAATAAGACTTATTATAGAAAATAATGCATGCTTTTCATGAATAGGATTATGGACCGTGACGACCGTGAGGCCGTCACGGTTTTTTGTCTATTCGAATCGCCCGATTGGGGTTAATGGGAAATGTTTTTATGTATGTCGAGCCTTAAGGCGTAGCATGGAAATTATCAATGACAGGAGGGATTGGCGTCCACTGGGACGCCAACGATGTAAGGAAAAACGAAAAGGCGTGGACGTTTGACGCTCCAGAAAGGGCGGCGCCCGTCGCGGTTACGTACTTTTATAAGAAAAACGGCGGAATTTGGAGGTTTTAGTTAAAGTATTGACAGATAACGAGTTAAGGTTTCCGGGATGGGATTCTGTGCGTGAATGGAATGCAAAATGTGGCGTTTTGTGCTGCAAAAGGCATGCTTTTGGCACGCAAAAGGCATGGTTTCAGCCATTAAAACAGTTGATTTTGGCACTGAAAACAAGCGGTTTTGTATTGGTTTCAGGGTGTGAATGCAAACGAGTGTTAACAGAACGGTATTGCAGACCATCGGCGTTTAACATACGTTAGATGTTGATTTTCTATTTTGAAGAAATCATTTGTCAAGAAATTTTACCCGCACAATGCATCCCTGCCATAAAAGTAAATCATAATTTACGTTGTATCCAGAAATATGAAAATAGTTGAAGAAAAACAGAGTTGGAAAAATGAAAAAATGAAAAATGAAAAGTGGAACAAAAAGAAAGCAGGTTACCTTCGGATGCGGAAGGTGACCTGCCTATAAATAAGTAACAAATGTTTCTGGATGTATGCAAGAGCTGTTGCCCCAAGGTGTGCATTTACCTATTTGAGCAGCTGCGGCAGGAACGACGACACAATAAGTATCAGCAGGCCCACCACTAGCACGGTTATGGTTTTACTTGAGCAACCCTTCCATTCTTTAAGGATAATGCCCCACACGTTGCTGAACGTTACATTAAGAGCCATCAATATGCACCAAGAGAACGTGAGCAGCACGGCAGAGTCAGTAAGGAAGCCCTTGCCAAGGCTCAGGCCAAAGAACTGGCTGTACCAAAGGAGACCGGCCAGGGCGCAGAACACAATGTTGTTAAGATAAAGGCTTGTCTGCCTGTAGTCGCCCCAGGTATGGTTCTTGCCGTTCTGGTAGAAGCAATAAACGGCGTTGGTCAGAAAGCCGCCGAGCGTAACGAGGAACGTTGCGGGCAAAGTGCGGAACATCGGGTCAGTAGCATCACCGAAGTTGAGATTCTCGCCGAAACCAAGGCCTATGCTGAAACATGCACTCATGAATCCGGCAAGCAAGGCCACGATTATGCCTTTCGTGAAGTTGAAGTCCTTGACGGCCTTCTTCTTCTCTTCCTCGCTGAGCGACTGCGACTTCATGTTGCCGGCTACGCCGATAACGCCGATGCCAAGCAGCGTAACCACCACGCCGACGATGACAGGCATGGTAAGGTCTTGCGTATTGCCTGTGAATATTGGCGTAAGTATTGTACCGAGTCCGGCGCACGTTCCGAGCGATATGCTCTGGCCGAGGGCCACGCCAAGGTAACGCATCGACAAGCCGAACGTAAGTCCACCTATGCCCCATAGTATTCCGAAGAATATTGTCCACATGGCAGCAACGGGATCAGCCGCATACACTTCCATAAGGCTGTGTCCGGCCGGTACTGCAAGCAGGGCGCCGAGCAAGGGGAAAGCTATCCAGGCGAAAACACCCTGCACGAGCCAATACGACTCCCAGCTCCACTCCTTTATCTTATTGATTGGCACATAGCAGCTAGACTGGCAGAATGCGCCAATGGCAATGATTATCAGTCCTATTAATATTTCCATGATTTAAACCGTACAAAAAAATTAACGCCAGGACATGCAGACCGAATCAGCCCTTGCAATGTCCTGACGTTATACTTACAACATTCTATCGTTTTGAAGTCACGTCCTTTTCATACTGCTCAACGTCGGCAATGAAGTCATGGCCTACGGGCACGTTGTTGCGGAGGCAGAACTCGTCGTAAACAGCGTTCCACGGCAGCGCCTTCTCCTCCTCGAGCAGAGCCAGACGCTCGAAGCCCTTGCCTTCAGCCTCATACTTGCGCAGAGTGTCGATGGGCTCGAGCAGTGCGCGCAGCATGCACTTCTGTGCGGCACGGCTGCCGACAACGTATGCACCGATGCGGTTGATTGAAGCGTCGAAATAGTCGAGACCATAGTGTACACGGTCGAGGGCGCCGGCACGTACAATCTCCTGGAACAGGTCGAGCGTCGGGTCGTCCATGATGGTAACGTGGTCAGAATCCCAACGGATAGGACGGCTTACGTGCAGCATCAGCTCAGGCACGTACAGCAGCATGGCCGAAACCTTGTCGGCAACGCTCTCTGTCGGGTGGAAGTGGCCTGTGTCGAGGGTTATCATCTTGTTGTTCTGTGCTGCGTATGCAGTATAGAAGTCGTTTGAGCCAACCGTATAACTTTCAAGACCGATGCCGAACACCTTGCTCTCAATGCAGTCTTTCATGTTGTCGTACTTCGTGGCGAATATCTCGTCGAGCGAAGCCTTAAGCAGCTCGCGGTATTTCAGCTTGCAGACAGTCATGTCCTTGCTTCCATCGTGCACCCACAGGTTCATTATACAGGGATCGCCCTGCGCCTTGCCCATGGCTTCAGATATCTCGCGGCAACGCTTAGTATGCTCGATCCAGAACTTGCGTATGCCCTCGTCGGGGTTGGCAAGCGACAGGTTGCCGCTCTTGGGGTGTGAGAACGATGTTGAGTTGAAGTCGAGCTTCATGTTGTTCTCCTTAGCCCAGTCTATCCAGCTCTGGAAATATTCAGGCGTAACCTCGTCGCGGTCAACGGCCTTACCCTTGAAGTCGCCGTAAATCTCGTGCAGATTGAGACGGTGCGTACCGGGTATGAGGCTCTTAGCCTTGACAATGTCCATGCGCACCTCGTCAATGTTGCGCGCACGTCCGGGATAATTGCCCGTAGTGGCTATGCCGCCGCTCAGTTCGCCTGATATATTCTCAAATCCTATCACGTCGTCAGTCTGCCAGCAGTGCAGGCTGAGATGGAAGTCTTGCATCTGTGCGATCACCTTTTCAGTATCTACACCTATTTCCGAATAACGTTCTTTGGCTATCTCGTAAGCCTTTCTTACTAATTCTTCTTTCATACTAATATTTATGTTTATGGCGGCACAAGGCTTCAAATCCGGATTTGGCGTAAACCACACGCATCTACCTTATCGATAAGCCAGAATACCGTCTATGTTTATATTTTACCTTGTTAAACTCTCGAATTTAGCGTATGCCTTGTCCCACATTTCCTTGTCCTGCGGGTCAAAGCGTTTCATTGTTATGCTGTCGGCAATTATGCGGCGCATGTCGAAGATGCCGCCAACCGCTCCGGCGGCTTTGGCCTGAAGCATTATATTGCCCAAGGCAGTGCATTCCTGCGGACCGGCCAACACGGTCAGTCCCGTAGCGTTGGCTGTAAACTGGTTGAGGTAAGCGTTGAGCGAGCCGCCTCCGATTATGTGCAGCGTGTCAATCGGGAACGAAGCCATCTCCTTCAGATAGCCTGCCACCTGCCTGTATCTCAGGGCAAGGCTCTCGAAGATGCAGCGGCATGTCTCGGCATAGCCTTCGGGCACATGCTGTCCGGTCTTTACGCAATAGTCCTTTATGGCCTGCTGCATGTTGGCCGGATTGGCAAACATCTCGTCGTCGGGGTTGATGATGCTCTGGAAAGGCTCCACCTTCATGGCCTCGCCAAGCAGCGTGCCGTAGTCGGCAGGCGCGTCGTCGCCCCATTCCTTGCGGCAGCGCTCAAGCAACCACATTCCGCAGATGTTTTTCAGGAAACGCGTCGTGCCCTCTACACCACCCTCGTTGGTGAAGTTACGCTCATAGCTAAGTTCGTTGATTATAGGCTCCTTGGTCTCAATGCCCATAAGGCTCCACGTGCCGCTGCTAAGATATGCAAAATGCTCGTCCTTTGCGGGCACGGCAGCTACGGCGCTTGCCGTGTCGTGGCCGGCAACGGCAATCACGGGCACCGCTCCCAGCCCGGTCATCTTCTGCACCTCTTCCGTCAGCACGCCTATCTTGTGTCCGGGCATGACCATCTCGCCGAACATGCCGCGGTCAAGACCGAGGCTGTCGAGCAGACGGGTGTCGAGGTCTTTGGTTACCGGATTGAGCAACTGGCTCGTCGACGCGATGGTATATTCGCAAACGGCATTGCCGGTAAGCATCCAGCTCAACGCATCAGGCAGGAAGAGTATCTTACGCGCGTTCTTCAGTGCAGAGTTGCCGTCGCGTTTCATTGCATACAGCTGGAACAGCGAGTTGAAGTTCATAAACTGTATGCCTGTGGCCTGATACACCTCTTCCTTAGAGACGGCATTGGCGAAATACTCATCCATTGCACCGAACGTGTACGGGTCGCGGTAGGCCACGGGATTGCGCAACAAGGCGCCGTCATCGCCTACGAACACGAAGTCAACGCCCCAGGTGTCAATACCGATGCTTTCTATTTCAAGTCCGCGGCGCGCCACAAGCTTAAGCCCCTTTATTATCTCGAAGTACAGGGCGTAGATGTCCCAGTAGAAGTGTCCGCCGGTTTCGATCAGGTTGTTGGGGAACCTCGTAAGTTCTTCAAGCTTAACCTTTCCGTCTTTTATGAAGCCGGCTATCGTCCTGCCGCTTGTCGCTCCAAGGTCGACAGCGAAAAAACATTGTGATTTGTCCATGTAGTTTATGTTTTTACGTATTAAATTGCAATGGTACAAAGATATTTATTTTTTCGCGAAAACATGTAATATTATTTGATTTTTAAACAAAAAGAATTGAGAACAAACAATATTGCCGGCCAATAACGGCCCCGTTTGCCCGATATAAGCATTTTTTCACTTTTGCCGCAACCGAAAACGGAAATTAATCACTAATTTTGCAAACTGGATATTACACTAATCTTAACAAACAAACTAATGTCAACATTAACACTTATTATCGTGACGGTATTCATAATAGGATACCTGTGCATCGCCTTGGAAACATTTACAAAAGTAAACAAGGCTGCTGTTGCCCTGCTCATGTTTGTGGCATGCTGGACTCTCTACATGTTCGACCCGGCCAACTTCGAAGGGATATCCCCCGAAGGCATAGCCGCTGCTGCCAGCTCTGCCATTGAAGGCCATCTCGGCAGTACTGCCACCACCCTGTTCTTCCTGATGGGAGCAATGACCATAGTCGAGGTGGTAGACCAGAACGGCGGTTTCAACTTCGTGCGCGACATGATGAAGACAAAGAGCAAGAAAGCATTGCTGTGGCGCATCACAATCCTGACCTTCTTCCTTTCGGCAATTCTTGACAACATGACGACATCAATAGTCATGGTCATGATTCTAAGCAAGCTCATAAGAAGCCGCAAAGACCGCCTTATCTACGCATCGCTAATCATAATTGCAGCCAACTCGGGAGGCTCCTTCTCTCCGATTGGCGACGTCACTACCATAATGATTTGGAACAAGGGACTCATCACGGCTGCCGGAGTAATCAAGGAGCTCTTCATCCCTTCCATCATCTCGATTGCCATTCCGGCATACATACTGTCGTTCAAGCTGAAGGGCGAAATATCCGGCGGCACAGCTGTCACAACAGCTTCCGTGTCTAACGACTTAACTGATAGCCAGCGCAAGGCGGTGTTCTGGATTGGCGTGGGCGGACTCATTTTCGTGCCTATCTTCAAGTCAATCACCCACCTGCCTCCGTTCGTAGGCATATTGCTCGTGCTGGGTGTGCTATGGACGTCGACCGAGATATTCTACCGCGACCTGCCCGAACACAGCGATAAAGGCGGAACCCAAAAGCGGATAACCAACATCCTTTCGCGCATCGACATGGGTACCATACTCTTCTTCCTCGGCATCCTCATGGCTGTTGCGTGCCTCCAGGAAATCGGCGTGCTGGCTGCCCTCGGCGAAGGCCTCAACACAACATTCAACGGCAACCATTACATAGTTACCGGACTTATCGGCGTATTGTCGAGCATTGTAGACAACGTGCCGCTCGTTGCCGGTTGCATGGGCATGTACCCGATAGCCGAAGCCGGAGCCATGGCGCAAGACGGCATATTCTGGCAGCTCCTGGCTTACTGTGCCGGCGTGGGCGGTTCGATGCTCATCATCGGCTCTGCCGCCGGAGTTGTAGTCATGGGACTCGAGAAAATAACTTTCGGCTGGTACATGAAGAACATTACCTGGATTGCCTTCATCGGATACATTGCCGGAATCTTGGCATACTGGGTTGAAAAGTCGGTAATAGGACTATAAAATAAGTGAAGAGTGAAGAACGAAGAGTGAAGAATCCAAATGCCTTTGATAAACGAAAAGAGAACAGTGAGCAGTGAATAATCCGAATGCCGTGGCAGACAAAGAAAGAAAAACGGATAACTGCTTATTCAATTGGATTCTGCACTTTTCACTCTTACCTCTTCACTTAAAACGCTTTTCCAATAAAAAACGAAGAACCCAAAAGAGCGGCCTGAACCTGGCCCACTTTTGGGTTCTTCGTTTTCTTTATTATTCAAGTTTCAATCCAACTTTACAATTGGATTCTTCACTTATCCCTCTTTTATCTTTTCACTTGCCTCGGCATTCGGATTATTCACTGCTCACTTTTCTCTTTTCACTTTAGTAAGACGTTCTTCACTCTTCGTTCTTCACTCTTCACTTTTCATTTAAAGCACCTCATCCTTGCCCTGTATTCGCTGGGCTTGCATCCTATCTTTGCCTTGAACTTGCTTGAGAAGTAGTCTGGCGAGTCGAAATTAAGCCTGTAAGCAATTTCCTTTATGCTCATGTCGGTTGTAGAGAGCAGTTCCTTGGCATGCTGCAGTTTGAGGTCTTGCTGGTAGAAGGCCGGAGACAGACCGGTGTATTCCTTGAACAACTTACGGAAATTGGAGTAGCTCGAGCCAAGCTCGGCAGCTATCTCCTGCACGGTTATCTTCTCTTCCACACCGTCGCGTATGCGCAGGCGTGCCTTGTTTATCATGTCCACGTATCCGCCCTTGCGGCTAAGTTCCATCTTGCGCTCGAGCGAGTACATCAGGCCGAGCAGGTTGTTCACCACACCGGCCAGTATCTGCTGGCAGTGTACGGGCTCCTCCTTAGCCGTTGCTATGGCCAGTTTGTACAGATGCACTATGTCGTTGCTGAAACCAACGTGGTAAACGGGCTTCTCCAATGACAGGAAGTTATACTTCAGACGGTCGTCCATGTTACGGCCCTTATACCCTATCCAGTAACTTTTCCACGTATCCACATGCAGGGGGTGGTACGTATGCCATTCGCCGGGGAACAAAAGGAATATGTCACCGGCCTTAATGTGTACGTCCTTCACGTGTTCAGACGAGAATACGCCTTCGCCTTCGACAAGGTAAAGCATCTGATACTCGTCAAGGGTACGTCCGCGCTCGACGTCGAAATAATATCCGTCGCCATGTCCCTTGGTAGGATATTCCTCGTCAGGTCCTACCTCGTCATACCCTACCGTATTGACAACCAGCCCCCATTGGGCGTCGCGCTCTGTCGCTACCAAATATTTACTGTCTTGCATGTCTTTTCCTTGGATTATGAGGTTGTAGGTTCAAAATAGAGTATTGCGTTATTCAGCAGGCAAGCCCTGCACAAGTAAGTTCAAATCTGATACTGCAGATGCTTCATCTCATGGCCGCCCCATGCGTTGTCGCCAACGTACCTGAAGCCCACCCTTTCATATAGCCGTTCGGCCTTGGGGTTGCCCTTGTCTACAAGCAGGCCTACGGCAGGCAGGTTCATCGCCCTTGCCTTGTCTACCGCCGCCTGGAGAAGGCGTGTGGCTATTCCCCGCCCGCGGCAGTCTTCACGTACGGCTATGCTGTCTATGTAAAGCTCGCCGGCCGAAGTCTCGTCTGCCATGCTGCCGAAGTCGCGCCCCAGGCTGTCCCGTGCGGCATTGACAAAAGCCTCGCGCAGCTCGTGCAGGCGTGCCCCGTCATACGATATGCACACGCCGCAGGGCTCACCGCCATCCTCGTCTACGGCTACAATGGCATTCAGGTAACTGTACTGCGACTTCTCCGACTGTACCAAAGAAGTCATCATACGCTCGAAATCGTCAAGCGTATGGTCAGGCCCCGCAAAATAGCGGCAGCAGTCATAGTTCATGGCCTGCATGATCAGTCTCGCTATCGACCGGGCCTGAGAATCCTTTGCAAGTTGTATTTCCATTGATTGTGATTCTATTAGACTAATCTGTTTTATGACGCAGTTGCCGGTTTCTTGTACTCAATTATTACCGGGTTAACAGCACCAGGCGCACCATAGCGGCATGCCGCCGTCTCTAAGGCCGTCATTTATCCTCCGTGCCTTCGGTGTCTTTCATCGTCACGAGCACTTTATCGATACGTGCCCCGTCCATGTCGACAATCTCGAAGTTGAAGCAGTTCCAGTCAGTGCGTTCACCGGCCTGTGGTATGTGTTTCATCTGCTCAATTATCAGTCCGGCCAGGGTGTTGTAGTCCTGCTGCTCGCTGTCGTAAAGGTCTTCCTTGTCGAAGTAAGACAGGAAGTCGTAGAACGAGCACTGCCCGTCTACCAGCCAGCTTTCCGAGTCCTCGCGTTTCACTATTTCAGGGTCGTTGTTCACCTCGTTTATCGTGCCCACTAACCCCTCGAGTATGTCGCGCAGGGTTATTATGCCCTGGAAACTGCCGAACTCGTCGCAGATGAACGCCTGCGTCAGCCTCTTCTCCTTCATCTGTTCGAGCGCCTTGTACACGCTCATGTTCTCGTAGAAGTATACTGCCGGGTGCATTATCGACTTCAGCTTCAGCGTCTTGTCGTCGAGACGGAACAGCAGGTCCTTCAGCAACACCACGCCCAGTATGTTGTCTATGCCGCGGTCTATCAGCGGATAAGCCTCGTACAGGTTGCCGTTGAGCACCTCCTTCAGCTCGTCGTTGGTCATGCTGACGTCAAGCGTCACCACGTCCGAGCGGTGCGTCATTATAGAGTCCACGGTCAGGTCGCCAAGCATGAACACGCGCTCCACTATGTCCTGCTCCACTTCCTGCACCTCGCCGTCCTCCTTGCCTTCCTGCACTATCGACTTTATGTCCTCCTCGGTCACCTTGCTCTCGGCGTTCTTTACGCCCAGCAGGTCTACCACGGCCTCCGTGCTCTTTGACAGTACCCACACGAACGGCCCTGCTATGACCGACAGCACGTACATCGGGCGGGCAATAATCTCAGACACGCGCTCGGCAACGCTCATGCCTATGCGCTTGGGCACCAGCTCGCCGAAGATTATGGTAAGATAGGTCACGACTATGACTATTATGCCCTGTGCCAGCGGATAAGCCCAGCGCTCGGGCATGCCAAAGCTCTCGAACACGTCAGAGAACCTGCCCGAAAGCGATGCACCTGAATAAATACCGGTCAAAATTCCGATAAGCGTGATGCCTATCTGCACCGTCGAGAGGAAACGGTCGGGGTCGTTGGCAAGACGCAAGGCGGTCTTGGCACCCTTGCTTCCCTTCTTTTCGTCGTTTGATAAAGTTGTTTTCCTCGCTTGTATAACTGCTATCTCAGACATGGCAAAAATGCCGTTGACCAAAATCAATAGCAGTATAATAATAATTTCATCCATTAATGGTTACAAATCTTGTTTCCGTTGCAAAGATAATGCATGTAGGGCGAAAAACAAAATAATCAGTCAGAAAATGATGATAAAATAGCACTAATCCGTAATTAAGCCACCTTAAGGCGCATCATCGCTAACCTTCTAAATTACAACAGCTTAACCACCCTAACGCAAAAGGTCGCCTTTCGCATCGCAAAAGACGACCTTTTATAGCCTTATAGGTAACCTTTTAGAAGCTGAAAGACAAGGTTTTAAATTTTAAGTGAAGAGTGAAGAACGAAGAGGGAAGAATTCACTTGCATTGCCTTTTAGATTTTAAAGGAAGGACGAAAAGGGAAGAATTCACTTGCCTCAACACTTGCATGGGATGACGCCGAATTTCGTTTCTTCACTTTCCCCTCTTCACTTTCCACTTGCCCCGGCACTCGAATTCTTCACTCTTCCCTCTTCACTCTTCACTTAATAAACTACTTTCTTATCTTCACCGTCTTGCCTCCGGCCTTAACTATCGCAACCACGGCAACGCTTGCCCTTACGTCCTCGACGTTCGAGCTTGCCGTTACAGATGCAACACGCATGCCGTCGACAGAATAAACGGAGATGTTGTCGCCAGGCTCAACGCCCTCCACGCGAATAATGTCGTCAGCAGTGAAGTAAGCGCGGATGTCGTCACCAGCCGCAGCCTTGCGGTTGAAGCTGATATTGAAGCGGCCTATGATGTCGCCTTCCTCTACGGTCGTGAAGTCGTAGCCGCCCTCAAGCAGGTCTACCGAGCGTCCCGTCACGGCGTCGTCGAGTACCACGGTCTCATAGTCCTCGACCATGCAGTCGTCGGGCACGGCTATGGTGTACATGCCCGGCTCGGGCACCGTCACTCCTACCGCCACCTTGCCATCAATGCTTACAGCCGAGAGCAGCGAGTAGCGTCCGCCCGAACGTGTGGCGTATATCTGCGCCTCGCCGCCTGCCATCCACTTCACGCCGTCTGCCGACATGTCAAACTCATTGCGCGCCTCGCTTGCCGGCACGGCATCAAGCTGGAGTATGTCGGGCGTAACGCCGTTGTCTGCCACCGCTCCTGCCGGATAAACCGCAACGTTCAACGGTGCCATTTTCGCAAACGCATCGCCGCTCTTACCATCGGCACCAGGCTGCTTCACTGTGAATATTTCCTCATCTTTCAGCGTTGCAGTTTGAGTGAATACGGCGCTGCCGGCAGGTATGTGACCATCAACAATGGCTCCGTCGTCTCCGTACGTCTTTACTGTCTTATAACCGCCTTCGTAGCCGTAAAGCACGCGGCCGTACTGCAAGTCGCTGTAATTCATCGCGCAGAGATAAGGCGAGCCGAAGAGGTTCCAGCTCATGTTTTCCTTATGCGTGAAGCGGTTGCCTCCTGTTGTCGTAGATGTCCACGGCTCGTTAAAATTCCACTTGGCCAGCTCAATGTTCTTGCCGTTTCCACCCTCGTTATATGAATTTCCACTGAAACGGACTGTAACATCATTATCTGAAGTATTCTCAATCAGGAAACCTTCAGTATTACCTCTGTTTATTAAGTCTGTCCATGCTGTGCTGTTTTCGCCGTCATACTGGTAGCTGTAAGCCGCACGCGTCTCGCCGCTGTAACGTTTCAGACTGTAACTTCCACCGGGTGTAACCTCTGTCTTAGTTATAACAAACGGCATGGCTGCCAAGTCGTTGCCATTAGCATTTACATCACGCTCGACGGCCAAGTTCGTCAACGAGATGTAGTTGCCGTTGCCACGCAGACCAGCCTGATGTGCCAATAACAAGAAACCTGGGTTGAAGGCAGATGCTTCATCTTTATAAACCAAAGTACCATCGTCAGTTTTCTGAATCTTCAGCTCCTTCCCCTTGCGCACATAGACCACCGACTTGTCGACAGGATAATCCGTGGAAGTGATGACATTTCCCGAAGTCATGCCATCGCAGACATTCCATGTCTCGAAGCAACCATTGTCCACAGTGTTGCGGATTCGCTTGTTGCCAATCAAGTCACGCTCATGGCCGACTAAATCAGTGTAAGCCTTTAAGTAGGTAATCGTTCCTGCATCAATATCTGTAGAAGTCTCCATCAGCTGGTACTTCCAATAATCATCCGTAACGTAAGTATTCGTTTCAGTGACAGAAGCACGGTTGTTGCCGCTACCGTCGGCACCGGTTATCGTTCCAACAGCCGTTACGTTCACAGCCTTTACGCCGCTGACATTACCCGGATGGTCTGCCGTGCCGTCGCCAAGCACAAGCGAGTTATACAGCAAGCCGTTTTCCGCACCGCCAACATCATTCTTCACTACCGAAGTAGAGAGAGCGCCGTCGTTAACCGTCGCCGTACCCGTCACCACAAAGCCGTCAACTACTCCGTCCGCACTTACCGTTACATTATTCAACGACGAGCGGTTGGTATTTTCCAGCATACCCTTGCGCTTGCCGAGCAGGCTATTTACAACTTCAGCCGTATTTGTAAAGTAAGCATCCAGCTCTTCATCACTGCTTTCGTCGTTCATTCCGCCATACACTTTCGTATTGCCGAGCGACAGATTCAGCGAACCTGTGTCATCGTGGTAATTGCCATGAACAAACACGTAACCAGTTGCATCTTCAGTTTCATGATTCAGCGCATACAGTCCTGCCAAGTCTACCGCGCCCTGCAAGTCGCCGAGAGCTGTCTCCCAGCTCTTGCCGTCTGCCGTGCCTATAAGGCCAGACTGAACGTAAACAATCGGCTGCAGCGGTGCCTCGTATTCGTATGCACCTATGTCGATAGAAGTATCCACCCAGCGCGCGTTGTTGCCGAGGTCTACCTCGTCTGTCGGAATAACTGCGTCATCAGCAGTCAATCCTAAAGCGTAATCTATATAATGGTCGTTGCTTCCCTTATTCAACAGCTGCACGCTCGGACGGATATGATAATCACGACTTTCTTTATTATCATTCAGCGGGTCTACGAAGTTCGGGCCATACTGAATATCCGCATTGTTTTCAGCTGCATCACCAGTGAATGAAAAAACCTTATTATAATATGTTGGGGATTCCTGTTCTGAATCATTACCTTCCATTTTATTTGCTCCATTATTCCACGACACAGAATTATATACGCTTGGCTTGTCTGCGTCCCCGGCAAAAGTCATATCAGCAGTCGTATTATTAGCAAACGTTGCATTCACTACCGTTGTATTTGCGTCAGCGCTTGATATTCCCGTGCCGCCGTCAGCAAACAACGTATTGTAAATAAGCATCTTTCCGCTATTACCAGAAATATTCAAGCCTGTATTGCTGATTCTGAATCCGCAGTTCTTTAAAGTAAGCGAGCCACCTGTACCGGTACTTGCGTTCATGCCTGTTCCCGTATCATTGATAAAGGTAAAGCCTTCAAAGGTGACATCCTTTGAATTTGCCGATACCGACATCAAAGTTGTGGTCGTGCCGTCATTCCTTATAACCGTCGGCTTGCTGAAATCCTGCTGAGTTCCACTACCCGTACAAGAACCTTTTAGGGTAAGGCTTTTACTATAATTATCATTTGTAGACATATTCAAGATATAAGCTGAATTTGCAGACAAACGACTCCATGAATAGTTACCGTCACGCACATAAATAACTCTTTCAGCTGTTTCTTGTGTCGGATTAGCCGCACCTACAATGGCACCGCGCAGGTCGTCAGTAGCATTAGCCCAACCATCACCTGAACCAGTACCTCTTGAGAGTGTATCAACATAAATGGCAGGCATAGTTGAGAATTCAGACACGTACTGGTACTCATAAAGACCAATATCGATGGGCTTACACAATTCTTCGTTATTCTCATTACGCGGACCTGAATAACGAACATACGTACCGTCTACATTAGTCATATAAGCCACTGTTACACCTGCATTATCCGTAAACCATTGCTGATAAGCGCCAGTTGTAGTGTTATCAGAATGTCCTGTTTCGCCAGGATATACATGAGTTGTATGCTTCGTTCCGTCGCCCGCATCCGTCACAACAGATATTGCTACCGGATTCCACAGGCTCGAAGAAGAGTTGCCTGCAACACCGGCTTCGGTTGAAGGATTGGTAAAGCGTGGCCCATTGTCGCCCATATTGTCGGTAGACAACAAAATATTATTGTTCGAGTTTCCAGAAGTAAACTTGTCGACATAATCCACATCACTGGCGCAATGAGAAACATCATAAATATTTGACAAGTCAGTAATATCTTGATAGGTATCTCCATCATTACCCCAAATCAAAGTATTTACAATATGACTCTTGCCATTGTGATTATATAACACTGGATTCGTCGTAGCCTTATTCCTTACAAACGTATTATTCATAATGTAAAGAAGCGGATCATGTTGAGAAGATATTCCTTCCGCATAATTCGTACCGATGGCACCGCCTTCGTCTGCTGATTCGTTGTTTGCCCACAATGTATTTACGGCACGCAAATTGACGACATTGTCAATGCCCGACACGTATGCTGCGCCACCGCGGCTTGTCAGTGTATAAGTAGACTGGGCCTCGTTTTTAATAGTTTTATTACCAGCCAATATACAGCCCGACAGATTAAGGTCGGCATCACGCACAAAGACAGCTCCGCCACGCACGGCGGTATTGTTAAGCAGACGACAACGGCTAATGGTATAAGTAACGCCATTGCTATAGATTCCGCCGCCACGTCCCTGCTCATTATTATCAGTAATGATAGACAATTTATTGTCCGTCTGGCCGTACATTACGGTCAAGCCGTCCAATACAACCGGATCGACGGTTGTAGCCGTACCTTTATCAGTGAACACCACATGGTAGGCGTTCTGCGCCGTACTGGATACATTTATCTGTCCTGATAATATAGTCTGGTTTGCCAACTCCCACGGTTCCAGGATGTTGTTCTGGTTGAAGTCGGAGTAAGCACGGGCTTTAAGGATATCTTCTATATCCCCATCAACATTTAAACCCGTTACTTCTGTCCCTATATCAGTAAATCCATCCGTATCGGTAGAGCTGGAAGATGAGTATTTTTCTGTTCCGCTGAATCCTCCATAAATGCTGACGCCCTGCGGTACTTCAAAAGAGCACAAGCGCTGATCATGTGTTACTGCTGCGGTAGTGGTTCGTTCATTGGATGGTTTGTACGTTCCGCCTGCTATAAGAATCTCAAAGTTGTCATTATGACCTTTACCACGCATCGAGCGGATATATCCCAACGCGTCTTCCAAAGTTGAGAACGAGGTATAGAACGAGCGGCCCAAATACTTGTTCATATCTTCACCATCAGGCAAGGTCACATTAGCGGTCTGCGACACGAAGATACGTGTAAACAAATCATCTGGCAATATGCCACCCTCGTAGGCAAAGGCTCCGGCATCCAAACGATAAGCTCCATTGCCAGTCTGAACACGTGCAATATTCTGCATATCGCTTTCAGCAACATTGAATGTTCCTACCAGACCTTTCGAGATTATATTACCTTCATCATCTGTCTTACCTGACTGATATTCATTTTTCAAACCGTGCTTGATAAGCAGTGAATAGTCCTTCAGCCGGTAATAGTCGTCGGCAAAATATAGCGACTTGTCGCTTTCGAGCATTCTATTCTCGAAGTCCGACGGCATTTCCTGAGTTTCAACGAAGCAGCTGTTGAACGGGTAGAAACGGGTCTGCCTGTCTATGTTAAACACACTAGCCAGTTTGCGGTCTTCAAACTGAAGGTTAACCACACCGCTCACATTTTTGTCTGAACCGGCCTTGTTGCCAAACACTACGGTGTTTACGTTCATCACCGCACCGTCCTCCATATACAAGCCGCCACCGGTTGAAGATGCCTCGTTGTTGGCTATGGTGCACGACAGAATGTGCGCACGGCTGTTTTCATCGGCATTTGTATTGTCTGCGTAAACACCGCCGCCGTCTTCCGCGCTGTTGTTCATAACGAGCGTTCCGCTGACAGTAGCACCGGGCATAAGATAAAGACCTCCGCCCTCAATGGCCTCGCAATTCATCACAACACAATTCCTTACATGCGCACCGCTCGGCACAATGGCACCACCACCGCGCGTATTCGGATTGCCGGCTCCAGCCATAGAATTAGCAGAACCATCAGTAAGCCATACGCCGTCTATGATTGTCTGCTGTTCTCCACCTGTCCAATCAGCAGGCTTTTCACCAAACGTTACAGTATGATAACCATTAACAGGCAATTTGGTCTCCGTGCCTTCATATATTGCACTAAGCTTTGTCGGATTATTTATAATGTCACGACTTCCTTCATCACCCCAATTTGTATCATTTTCATTATATCCACCTTCAAGAATTACGCCATAAGGAACAACATAGCTATAACTCTGTGGATCATTCTCGTTCGCAAGCGTATTGGCATGGTAAACAAATCCTGTTCCACTCACACTGTAACCTGCAACCTTGACAACAACTTTATACGTAGGATGTTCTTTTTTATATTGACCGGCAGCATTCAATACTGTCTGCAATTTCATCGCGCAAGCCGCATTTTGGGGAGAATCGCCACAAGCGTTTCCGGCTCCGTTTTGAGTTACATAATAAAATCCATTATTATCAGGTTTTACATTATCTTGATTATCACGTTCGTAAGCTCCAATGTCTATCGTACAATCTTTAATACGATTGGTATAATTCATATCCGTTGAAGGTAACGTAACTCCTGTAATATTACTTGTACCTTTATTTACACATGTACTTGTAGCTGAAAGACGATAATTATTTTCACTCTGAGCCGAACTTCCTTTTTCAAACGGATTACCAAGATCTGCACCAGTCTGATTCCCATCAGTAGCAGAAAACTTATCTGACAAACCCGAATAAAATGAACCTACGACATAACAATTATGCGCATTATTAAAGGTACTAGGCGTGTTTGAAGTTATCTGCTTATTATTATTAGAACCTTCATTCCCATAAAAAATACAATTGTAAAGCAACAAGTTGGAAAGACGGGCTGTTCCATCTGCATACTGGAATATTCCACTCCCATTGTAATAAGAGATACCGTTGGTAACAATATTACCCTCTGCCCTGTTATATGCCACTGTATTATTATAGAAAGTGGCACTTTCTATGAACAATCCTCCACCTGCAATTTCTGCATAATTATTCGCCACAGCCATATTGTAGCCAGTGCCTACAATCATGTATGCTCCACCGCCGTATGACTCTGCTCCATCTACCATATTGTTCAGAAGGAAACTGTTAAATATGGTTGAATTCAATCCATCCATATACAAACCAGCTCCACGACTACGGCTTCCTTGACAATAGTTATTAACAACTACCATATTCTGCAACGTAACCCCACGGAAAGTACGTATACCAGCGCCACCATCTCTGTTTGCCACATAATTCTTAATATAGCCATGACGCACAGTAAACCCATCCCATAAAGCGCCTTTGGTATATTCTTTATAATTATTATTATCTATGTAACCTGAATTACTTCCCGGATAGCGGTATGAATTGGCCCCATTATAGCCTGTATTATTATTATCAATAGCCCAAGTCGGTAAACATACATCCGGCTGATACAATACATAATGCCTTACTGTATCTGAGGTGTTGTTAATAAAATTAGATATTGTCGGAGAATTACCATTCCAAGTTACAGGTGTCTCTTTACGTATCTGTAATACGGTCTCATAATCGTTCGTTGATAAATTATTGTCCTTTTCATTTTTAGGAATATAACTTGAAAGCAATGGTTTACGGTCACCCTCTCCTGGATTTCCTGTTCGTGGAAAGCCACCATAAACTTTCACTCCATCACGGATTACAAATCCTTTATAGTCTGTATAAATTCCAGCTCCAACCCAAACAACAACAGGTTCTTCTCCAGCTGAAAGTTTTTCATTGGCTTCCCGAGCTTTTTCAACCGCATATTGCAAGCCACTGACATATTGCTCTTCACGGTTATTCTTTATAGTATTTCGATTTCCGCTATTACTATTGTTACTTTTTGAATCCCAAAAACTACTATAAAAATTTGATTGAGGGCCATAAGTTCTTCCGCTTGTAGAATAATCAGTCCTTTCTATAGAAGCCCTAATAAGATAGCTATTTCCATCAGTAACATAAAAATTATTACTGCCACGCTCTTCTTTCAAATTACAAACAGCATTACCATTTATCGCGGAATTCCAAGTAGAACCGTCATAAACAATATTACTAGGATTACTCCTTAACAGACTAAAATCAGGATTACCTTCCGTTTCTTCAGCAATTCGAACTTGGTTGTACGAACGCACATAAATAACTTTGCCAGCCTTCGGCAGGTCTGCCTCGTATGCGCCGAGGTCTGGCACGCCACCGAGGTCACGGTCGTTTATTGTTGTTATGTCTGAAGTCAATGTTGACGTAGGAGCCTGGTTGATAATTTTTGTTCCTGCATCATTCGAGCTTGTCAGCGGACGGAATGAGGAATAACCGCCGAGGTAAGTGTCGAAGCCGAGGGTCGCACCTGCAGCGTTTGTCGGGTTAGTAAAGTTGGCTGCACCAGCTTCATCAACGGAGCTCAATGAGACAGAATTAGTTCCTGACGTATTACCTGCCGAGAAAGACGATGTGCCCATGTTTGCCGGTGCCGCACCTTTATTATTAACCACGGTTACGTGTTCCATCGTCAGAGTCTTGGCGTTAACGACGGAAGCTGTTTCGGTGGTGTTGGTATTGTTGTTAACCACGCAATTCTGCATGGTCAGCGTGGCTTCACGGGCGTCGATGGCGGCACCTTCCTGTGCCGTGTTGTTTTCGAAGATGCAGTTGCGGACGGTAACAGTTGAACTGGCGTGTGCCAACAGGCCGGCACCATACTGGCGGCTGGCTTCGCCTGCCGCGTAGCCGTTAATGACATGGAAGCCGTCGAGCACGAGCTTAGCCCCCTGCTCTACCGTGATACAGTGGTAAAGACCCTGGGTAATGTCCTTGCCCTCGGTATTGCCATTAATTATAGAACGGTAAGTCAGCGGGTCGCGGACAACAGTGCCATCCGAGTTGCGATGGTAGCCACCGTAAATATAAACAGGCTTGCCGCTCGCCATAGCTGGCACTGAGACAGTCGCCGTCTTAGGGTCGTTATTTGTGAAGGCATAACGCGGCCACAAGTCGCCTTCAAGAACACGAATTTCGAAAAATTTGATTTCAGACAAATTATGCGTTCCATCAACACATACAACATTTTCTCCTGATGACAAAGCTGCACAATAAGCAAGGGCATTGTTTAACGAGCGGAAAGCCGTTGCCCATGAAGAGCCGTCGTGAGATGGTTCAGTACACTCGGCGTCAATATAAAGCACAAGCTTATAATTTGATCCGTTCTGCTCGAAACTAGGTTTGATGGTCGGAGCTTTAACCATAAACGCACCTGTTGCGGGCTTCTGTGCAAAGACATCTCCTTCGATGTCAAGCTCTGGCATCAGCACAACATCGTCGGGCAACTGGCCGAGCGCCATACCGCGCGCCCAAAGGTTAGAGCCGTCGATAGGCTTCCAGGGCTCTAGTTAATTATACCGTTGCAAACTTGACATTATAATGGTTCATGGAAAG
>ERZ826146.1348-NODE-1348-length-22978-cov-14.980282_pt1 | contig 22978 bp, 21 predicted proteins | sample MGYA00519857_ERZ826146 | MGnify/ENA primary metagenome ERZ826146 (study PRJEB31778, sample SAMEA3449222) | human gut metagenome | biome: human gut; feature: human-associated habitat; material: faeces | place: United Kingdom | collected 2010/2012 ...
ATAGCGAACCCGAGAAGTGCTATCCGACAAACAGAACTATCGGTAGCTTGCTATCATTGTTAATTACTAAAGCAATATAATAGGAGCAAACCATACAAAAAAGTGAGCCTTACGCACTATTCCTTGCGCTTCGACTCACTTTTCCTTTTCCGGGTTGTGTCACAACCCCCGATCATAGCAAGCGTTGATAATCACGATAATTACTTCTCTTCTTCATCAATCAGATTTGTCATACTCTTTAGGCTTATCGCAAGTGTAGAAGCGTTATGAAACAGCGCCGAGGTAGTCGGCTGTATTATTCCGCCCACACCGAGCAATATCAGCATAAGGTTGAACGATACAATAAAGCGGTAGTTGCTGTTTATTCTCTTCATCAAAGCCGAGCTTATCTTTCTTAGAGTTACCAGCATATAAAGATCATCTGACGATACCGTGATATCCGCTATTTCCTTTGCAATTGCCGCTCCGGTATTTATAGCGATACCCGCATCAGCTTCGGACAGTGCGGGAGAATCGTTTACTCCGTCGCCTATCATTATGACCTTTCTGCCCTTTTCGTGTTCGCTCTTTATGAAGTTCGCCTTATCCTCGGGGAGAACACCTGCGCGGAACTCATCAACTCCGACCTTGGCGGCTACCGCCTTCGCTGTCTGCTCGTTGTCGCCGGTCATCATTACTATCTTGCTTATACCGCACTCACGGAGCGCTTTAACAGCATCTGCCGCTTCGGCTCTCAACGGGTCTGATATGCAGATCACTGCGGCAAGCACACCCGATATAGCAAGATACAGATGTGAATATTCACCCGAAAGCGATTTGAAAAGCTCCTCGTCACCCTCAGGTACGACACATCCCTCATCTTCAAATACAAAGTGGGCACTGCCGATTATGACCTTCTTATTCTCAACCATACTGGATATGCCGTGTGCTACGACATATTCAACGCTTGAATGATATTCTTCGTGACTCAGTCCCTTCTCCTTTGCGGCGGCTACCACGGCATTTGCCATTGAGTGTGGATAATGCTCTTCAAGACAAGCCGCAAGACGTAACATTTCGTCCGCGTTTTTGCCGCCGAAAGGAATTACCTTTTCAACAGTCGGTGCAGCATAAGTCAGCGTACCTGTTTTGTCGAATACAACAGTATCCGCTTCGGACACTGCTTCAAGGAACTTACCGCCCTTTACGCTTATCTTATAATTACTGCACTCACGCATTGCCGAAAGTACGGCGATAGGCATCGAGAGCTTTAATGCACATGAGAAGTCGACCATAAGCACAGCCAGCATCTTTGTTACATTGCGCGTCAGAAGATAAGTAAGTATCGTTCCGCCGAGCGTATAAGGCACAAGCCTGTCCGCAAGCCTTGATGCTTTATCCTCAGAAGAAGATTTCAGCTTTTCCGACTCCTCTATCATTTTTACTATGCGGTCATACCTGCCTCCGCCTGTTGCCTTATCAACACAGATAACACATTCGCCCTCTTCGACAACAGTACCTGCATAGACATAACTGCCCTCGCTCTTTCTTACAGGGAGCGATTCACCTGTGATAGATGCCTGATTTACGGTAGCTTCACTGCATACGACCCTGCCGTCAAGCGGTATCATATTGCCTGTGCGGATCACTACCTGATCACCCTCATGTACATCGTTTATCGATATCAGCGTTTCGGTGTCGCCTGTCTTTACCCATACGCTTTCAACGTTAAGCGACATTGCACCCGCAAGATCCGCTACCGACTTCTTATGCGTCCAGTCCTCAAGTATCTCGCCGATATTCAGCATAAACATTACAGACGCTGCTGTCTTGAAGTCACGGCGCAGAAGCGATACCGTTACCGCTGTCGCATCAAGTACAGCTACGGACAGCTTGCCGCTCAGAAGCGCTTTCAGTCCGTGCTTTATATATTTCCACGACTTTATAACAGCGATGAACGCCCTTATAGGTGCCGGGATAAATGTCTTTGATATAAATCGCGCCACTACCGTCATAACAAGCTTATCCTCAAACTCACGGTTGAGCTTTCTTGATGTATGGTCGGGCACTAATTCCATCTTCCGAGCCTTTTCAAAAGCAAAAGCGGCGAGCGCCTTAAGCACTGCCTTCCTGTCGGTGAATACTATGACCGCGTCACAAGTACGATCGTATACCGCTGCATCGGTCACGCCGTTTACCGAACGCAGATAATATTCAAGCACATCGGCATTGTCGAGCGACATCTTGCCGCAGAACATATGCACACGCAGTCTGCCTTTAGACTCGTGTAGTATTTTACATTTCATTTCCTGTCATCTCCATATAAAAACCGAAATTAAAAACCGACAGTAACAAAGCGTACCGTCGGTTTTCTGTCAGTCTTATGCTTCTTCTGTTACGGTTTCACAACCGCAGTCACATTCGTCCTCGATAACAGCTTCCTTAGCGTCACGCTTTTCGTTGATATCCTTGGCATCGGCGAGAATATCACCTGCATTTTCCTTAACATTTGTAACGGTCTTCATAACCGATTCCTTGGCGCGAAGAGTTGCCGCAGTGACCTGCGCATATACTTTCTTAGCATCTTTACTGCCGAGGAGCTTCAGTCCTACAGAGCCGAATGCTACACCGCCTGCAAATATACCTAATTTTACCCAGTTCATAATTTGACCTCCTTGTATTATTACTCTTTTCAGAGCCGTCTGTGTACTTTGTCCGGGCAGAAAAGCGAAAACGCAAATAAGTAAGCCTTAGCTAACTATCTTTACATAATAAAAACGGAATGACAGCGGATATTCTGCAATGCTATTCCGTAGGCGCTTTGATCTGCCTTTAGATCTTCTTACACAGATTTTACTTTTTGTTTTAATTTAGTATAACACCATACTTTTTATTTGTCAATAAGTTGTAACTTGCTAACCGTTACTGTTTTCAACGATAATTTTCGACGGTTTACGGGAGAAAATTGTGCAAAATTACACTGAATTACAGATAGCCGATGACAGCGCGGTTGTAAATAAGTCGGACATTTTTTAAACAGATGCAACGACCGTCTGTTTGCGCAATATCCAAAAAATCACAGCAGTAAACGCAAGGGGAAAGCGCAGCTGCTGTAATTTTTTATGGAAATGCAGTCGTCAGCGGATAATTATTTCGATAAATCTGTCTTTCTCACTGCATCGCGGACCTTAAGGACGAATGTCGGAGAAACCGAAAGCTCGTCAATGCCCATACGCAGGAAAGTTTCTGTAAGAGTGGTATCTGCCGCAAGTTCGCCGCATATTCCTATCCACGCTCCGTTCTTATGAGCATTCTGCGCACTCATTTCGATAAGGCGGAGAATAGCCTCGTGGTGAGTATCGACAAATTCCTCCGCATCAGGGTTTTGTCTGTCACACGCAAGCGTATACTGTGTAAGGTCGTTTGTTCCGACACTGAAAAAGTCAACCATCGGTGCTAAGCGGTCGCTTATAATTGCCGCCGCGGGAGTTTCTATCATAATACCGATCTCTGTCTTGTCGGAATACTCGATACCCTCGGACTTAAGCTCGGCTTTTACGTCCTCACAGATAGCCTTGATACGCTCGACCTCGCTGACCGATGTTATCATCGGGAACATTATACCGAGGTTGCCGTAAACGGACGCTCTGAACAATGCTCTGAGCTGTGTTCTGAATATCTCGGGACGTGTAAGGCAGATGCGTATCGCACGCAGTCCCAGCGCGGGGTTGTCTTCCTTTTTAAGTCCGAAATAATCCACCTGCTTATCTGCGCCGATATCAAGCGTTCTGATTATGACTTTCTTTCCCGCCATGCTTTCAAGCACACGCTTATAAGCGTGGAACTGCTGCTCCTCTGTCGGGAAGTCGGAATTTTCAAGATATAAAAATTCACTTCTGAAAAGACCTATGCCGCCGGCATCATTGAGGAGAACCGCACCTATATTGTCAATGCCGCTGATATTGGCAAATACGTTTATCTTAGTACCGTCAATGGTTACGTTTTCCTTGCCCTTAAGCTCTTGGAGAAGCTTTTTCTGCTCCTCGTCACGCTTTTGCTTTTCGGTATAGGTTTTTAAGGTCAGCTCATCGGGAGCAACGATTATCTCGCCCGTAAAACCATCTACTATGACTGTTTCTCCCTCATGTATCTCGCTTAAAAAGCTGTCGCCGACACCTATCACAGCAGAGATATTCATATTTCTTGCAAGTATCGCCGTGTGTGAGTTTGACGAGCCGTGAGCAGTAACAAATGCAAGCACCTTATCCTTATCAAGCGAAACCGTTTCACTCGGTGCAAGATCGTCAGCACATATCACCGACTTTTCATCGGTCGCGGCACTGTCGGTATTCGCACCTGTCAGGTTTGCGATAATTCGGTTTGAAATATCCCTTACGTCTGCGGCTCTTGCCTGCATATATGCATCGTCCATCGATGAGAACATCTCTGCGAAATTATCAGATGTAAGCGCTACCGCATATTCGGCATTTACCGACTGAGTATCTATTATGTTTTCGATCGACTCGTTGTAATCGTCATCGTCAAGCATCATCAGATGGATCTCAAATATCTGCGCGTGAGTTTCTCCGACCTCTCTGAGCGCTTTCTCATGGATCTCCGTAAGCTGTTTTGCGGCAAGCTCCTTTGCCGCTTTTACTCTCTGCTTTTCCTTTTCGGTATTCTCAACGTGTATGCGTGTCACTGCCGCATCACACTTTTTAAATACGGATATTTTTCCTATGGCTATCGCGCCGTATACGCCTTTACCGAGATACTTCTTCATTATTGCTCCCCCTTTTTTATCGGATAACGGTTTTACCGCACCGCCTGACAGTGCGGTATAAGCCGATAGTCTTTCTTATTCGCCGAAGCCGCTTTCAAAAAGCTCTACAGCCTTGTCGAGTGCCGCCTGCTCGTTGTCGCCGTCTGCGGTGATCTCAACGATCGTGCCTTTCTTAAGGCCTGCCGCCATTATCTGCATTACAGCTGTTGCCTTTGCCGTCTTATCTCCGCTTGCGATAGTTATCGTACAACCGGGAAATTTCTTCATTTCTGCGGCAAGCTGTCCTGCGGGTCTCATATGAAGTCCCTGCTCGTTTACTACTGTTACTGTCTTTGTTACCATTGTGATACGCTCCTTTTTATTTACTTAACGTTTTTTGTTTCGGGTTCTTTTACCGTTTTCTTCTTTTTAAGCAGTGCCAGCAGCAGCATTGATACTACAGCGCCTACTGCAAGGGATATAAGGTACATAGGCCAGTTGCCTACAACAGCGAATACGAAGATACCGCCGTGAGGTGCCATAAGCGTGCAACCGAATGCCATTGAAAGACCGCCTGCAACGCCTGCGCCGACCATACAAGCCGGGATAACTCTGATCGGATCTGCCGCAGCATAAGGGATCGCGCCCTCTGTTATAAAGCTCAGTCCCATGATGTAGTTTACAGGGCCGTTCTTGCGTTCTTCTTCTGTCCATCTGCTCTTGAAGAAGGTTGTTGAAAGTGCTATTGCAATAGGAGGAACCATACCGCCTATCATAACTGCCGCCATTATATCGTAGCCGCCTGTTGCTATTGCCGCAGTACCGAATACATAAGCCGCCTTATTGAAAGGACCGCCCATATCTATAGACATCATCGCGCCGAGTATAACACCGAGGAATATCTTGCTCTCTGCACCCATATGGTTCAGAAAATCGGCTATCGCGGTGTTGATAATTCCCATGAAAGGATTTATCGCACACATTACTACAGCTATGATGCCAAGACCTGCGAGCGGATAAATGAGAACGGGCTTTATTCCGTTAAGCGCCTTTGGCATCTTGTCGCAGAGCTTTTCAAGTCCGAGCATTATAAATCCGCCGACAAAGCCTGCAAAGAGTGCACCGAGGAAGCCTGAGGGGACATCTCCGCCTATCTTGACGAAGGTCGAGCCTGTAGTTGCAAGATAACCGCCGACAAGACCTACAAGGAAGCCGGGTCTGTCTGCTATACTCTTACCGATATAGCCTGCAAGCACGGGTATCATAAAGTTGAAGGCATAACCGCCTATCGTCTTGAAGAATGCCGCTACAGGAGTTACCGAACCGAAATTGTCGCCCGGCTGTACGCCCATCAGCGTATCTATAAGGAATGCAATAGCTATGAAGATACCGCCTGCAACGGTGAACGGGAGCATATTTGATACGCCGTTCATCAGATGCTTATATATCTTTCTGCCGAAGCTCTCGTTTGCCGAAGATAAAGATGAGCTTGCCGCTCCGCCCTCGTGATGATAAACGGGAGCATCGCCCTTTTCTATTCTTCCGATAAGCTCCTCAGGGATCTTTATACCGTCCGAAACCTTTGTCGAAAGCACCTTTTTACCGTTAAATCGAGCCATCTCTACCGACTTGTCAGCCGCTACTATGATACCGTCGCACTCTGCTATCTCCTTATCGGTGAGAATATTCTTTGCTCCGCCTGAGCCGTTTGTTTCGACCTTGATAGAGATACCGAGCTTCTTGCCTGCCTTTTCGAGTGCCTCTGCCGCCATATAGGTATGTGCGATACCTGTAGGACAGGCGGTAACAGCAAGCACCTTTATCCTGTCGGTGTTTTCAGGTGCTGCCTTTGCTGTCGGCTCATCGGGATACTTTGCCTTTTCGGCTGTGTCTATTACCGATAAGAACTCGTCTGTATCCTTTGCCGAAAGAAGCTTTGCTCTGAAATCCTCGTCCATAAGCAGTGTCATAAGACGTGAAAGCACCTCAAGATGAACATCCGCCTCCGTATCGGGTGCGGCTATCATAAACAGCTCGTCTGACGGCTCGTCGTCAAGCGCTTCGTAATCAACGCCGCCCGGAACGGTCATAGCCGCAAGCGAGGGGGCTTTTACCGCACTGCTTTTTGCGTGTGGGATCGCTATGCCCTCTCCTACCGCTGTCGAGCCTTTTTCCTCACGGGCTAAAATGCCCTGCTTGTATATCTCTCTGTCGGATATGTTGCCGCTCTTCATCTGAAGATCGACCAGCATATCAATAGCCTCTGTCTTGCTTTTTGGTGCACCGTTTAAAAGAATGCTGTCCTTATTTAATAAGTCAACTATTCTCATATTCTTTTCCTCCTTTTTCGGTTTAAGCTAACTGCTCCATAAGCTCGTCTATTGTTTTCTTTTCTGCAAGTCCATCGGAAAATGCCGTTGCACCGCCGGACGCTGTACCAAGTTTAAGCGCATATTCATAGTCGCCGTTTTCGCAGCCTGCGATAAAGCCTGCCACCATTGAATCGCCTGCACCTACGGAATTTCTTACCTTGCCCTTGCAAACTCCGCAGATGTGAGTTTTGCCGTGTTCGTCAAGAAGTATAGCCCCGTCGCCTGCCATCGACACAAGAACATTTACCGCTCCCATCTCTCTGAGCTTTCCTGCGTACTTTATTATATCCTCATTGGTTTTAAGCTCTACACCGAACATTTCGCCAAGCTCAAAGTTGTTTGGCTTAATAAGGAACGGCTTGTACTTGAGGACGTTAAGAAGAAGATCCTTTGTTGCATCGACTACAAACCTTATTCTTCTGTCGGCAAGCTGTGCCATTATTCTCTCATAAATGTCCGATGGAAGCGATGAGGGGATACTGCCTGCAAGCACCAAAGTGTCACCCGACTTTAGCCCATTCAGCTTTATGAACAGCTCATTGATCGCTTCCTGTTTGATTTCAGGTCCCTGTCCGTTGAGCTCTGTTTCTTCACCCGATTTGATCTTGACATTTATTCTTGAAAATCCTTTATCAAGGTGAACAAAGTCCGCGTCTATGCCCTTTTCGGCTATACCCTTTTCGATCGCCTCGCCTGTAAAGCCCGCTACAAAGCCGAGCGCTCTTGACTTCACACCAAGCTCCGATAACACCAGCGAAACGTTTATTCCCTTTCCGCCGAAGTATATCTCCTCTCTGTCCGAGCGGTTCACCGCTCCCGCTGTCAGCTCCTTTGTGTGTACGATATAATCAACAGCGGGGTTGAAAGTTACCGTATATACCATTTATCCTACCTCCGTTATATCTGCCGCATTGTTATACTTTCTGTTCGGTATTCTGTCTGTGATTATGACAGCCTTGCCAAGTCCCGCAAATGTTGCTGAGCTTACCTCATCAAACTTAGAATGGTCTGCAAGAACGTAAACCTCGCGACTGCTCTCTATGGCGGCCGATTTAACTCTCGCCTCATTGACATCGGGTGTTGTAAACCCTGCTGTCAGCGATATGCCGTTAGTACCCATAAAGCACTTTGTGAAGTTGTAGTTCTTAAGAGTGAGTACGCATTCCGCCCCGACTATCGCCTCTGTGCTTGCTTTTATTTCTCCGCCGGTGATAAACACCTTATAGCCCTTACGCGCCAGCTTCTTAGCGTGAATAAAGCCGTTCGTAACAAATGTCACGTCCTTCACATTCAGATAGTCGATCATTTTCTCGGTCGTTGTACCTGCATCAAGGAACACGAAGTCACCATTTTCAATAAGCTCTGCGGCATATTTTGCAATTGTCATTTTTTCTTCGGTGCAGATAGAAGCTTTTTCTTCCACATTCTTTTCAACCGAGGTAAAACTTTCGTTCCTTGACATCGCTCCGCCTCGTACCTTGATTATTTTACCCTCATTTGCAAGAATAATCAGGTCACGTTTTACCGTTGATGCCGAAACGTCCAGCATTTCGGCAAGTTCTGCGATAGTAACGCTTGAGCGCTCGTTTACCGCTTTGATTATCATTGAATGACGTTCTTCTGTCAGCATATTAAGACCTCTTATAAATATCATGATATTACTTGTTTGAGCTGTTTTAAGCTCTTATGGACTGTTGCTCTCTGTCCTTGAGCTAATAATAACATACCAAAAGCTCAAATTCAAGCGCTTTGGCTCAGAAACATTCAATTCTGCGTGATTTTTGTTGTGTTTAACAACAAATGTGAGATGAATTTGTGCACAATGAACAAATTTGAGCAATTGCCAACCGTTACGGTTCGTATCCGCTCAATATTGACAAATTCAGCTCAAATATTTATTTTTAGCTTTGCACCAAATACACGCCGAATTTCAAAAATCGTTTCATTTTTGAGATAAAAGTACCGTTTTGAGTACAAACTTTGTAAAAATGCGCCTTTTTTGTGAAGTTCGTATGAATTTCAGCGTGTAATTTATAAAAATCGTTGATTTTTGTGAATAAGTGTGCTACAATCGTACTATAATAACAAAAAGGGGTGGTAATATGGATAAAAAGCCGCTTAAAAAGCTTTTTCACATTGATAAAGAAGCTTACAAATCGGAATATGAAAAGAAATTCAACGATGAAGATACTATACATCTTGATATAGAGATTTCGGGCAATCCTGCTTTCATATGTCAGACGAAAGAAATGTTCGGCAGTATCATTTCAATCGAGCGTACCAATACCGCAATTGTCAAAATGTGTTCCGAGCTTCCGGAAAAAGCACTTATACAATACCGCAGCCGTTGTCTTACAGATGAGATCGTACTCACAAACAACATAGAGGGCGTACACAGCACACGAAAAGAAATTAACGAGATACTCACAGATCTTTCAAAGAAAGACAGAAAAAAACGTTTTGTCGGACTTGTCAAAAAATATGCGGCGCTTTCACGCAACGAGGAAATACCTCTGAAAACCAGCCGGGATATAAGGAAGATATATGATGACATTTTTTACAATGAGATAAACGCAACCGACCCCGGCAATCTCCCTGATGGCGAAATATTCAGAAAAGGTGATGTAAACGTATATTCACCTACACAAAAGGTTATCCATACCGGTGTTCACCCGGAATCGGAAATAATATCTGTAATGGATAAATCGCTGAATTTTCTTGCAAACGCCGACTGTGATATCCTGATAAGAATAGCTGTCTTTCATTATCTTTTCGGCTATATTCACCCATTCTATGACGGCAACGGCAGAACAGACCGTTTTATCAGCAGTTATCTTTTATCAAAACATCTCAATGACCTTATCGGTTATCACATTTCTTATACGATAAAAGAAAATATCCATAAGTACTATGACGCTTTTGATATCTGCAATCACCCTCTGAACAAGGGTGACCTTACACCTTTTGCGGAGATGTTTCTGAACCTTGTCGACATTTCTATAAAGCAATTATACAATGAAATAAAAGACAAGCTTGATAAATTCAATTTTTACGGCTATTTATGTCCTAAACTACCCAATGCAGATCATAAAGATATTGTAATGCTGTATTATGTGCTGATACAGGCGGCTTTGTTTTCCGAGGACGGCATATCTCAGAAAGAGCTCGAAGGCTTCCTGAACGCGTCCTACTCCTCCGTGCGCAACAAGCTAAGCTGTATACCGGGCGAATTGCTCATCAAAAACACAAGGGACAGGCACGCGTATTATATGCTTGACCTTGATAAGGTTGATATGATGTTTTCAAAATAAGAACAGCGGCAGATGGTTTCCCGTCTGCCGCTCAGACTGTCGAAAAACCTCTTAATTATTAAAAATTGGGGTCGCAGGGGCGAAGCCCCCGACAGGGACTAGGGGCGGTAGCCCCAGTAATATAGCCCCTTCCCACGGGGAAGGGGTTTGGAGTTTCGGCAAGGATGCCGAGATAGAACGCCCAAAGGCTTTGCAGGACGCAAAGCCCACAAAGCGTTCTTATAGGGATAGAGAATTTGCTCTATTTTTATAAAAACAGACTTTTTCTACAAACTGAGCGGCAGACTGTTTAGGCAGTCTGCCGCTGTGTTTATTTACGGTTGTTGAAATCTTCCTCTATTTCCTCGCTCCAGTTATCGTTTATCCTGCCCTTACTGCGCATTGCGGTGAGCGGAGCGGAAATTGCGTCATAGATCACCTTTGTACCTTTCTTATCTGCGTGATAATTAACGGCTCTGGATTGTTCGATGCCAAAAGCTTCGGCTGTGACTATTGCGTCTATATTTCTATAAGAAAGAATATATTCAGAACGGCAGAAATCCCTGAAGTTAAAGGATTTCTGCCGTTTTCTTATGTTAGTTTGTCGCTTAAATCTACAAAGCCCTACTAAATGTCAAAAGATAAAAATGAATTAGCGTCTGCCTTTTTCTATTATCTTTGTTAAAATGTCACGGACGCCAACTTCATAGGTGTTAAAATCATCAATGTTTGTGTCTTTCAACCAAAGTTGCCCCTCACCTACATTGCCTCGATGTTGACCAATGGAATAATAGCGATTATTTTTAACTTCATCACTTGAAAGAACCCAATAGCGTATAACATCACGCCATACTGCAATCCAAACAAAAACATCACAACAGGCGGGTTTAATTTGCTGAAAATTCATATCAAACCCATATTTTGAATCACTTGAAAGCGCTTTAATTATCAATGAATCACCACTTTTACGTCGTACAGCTCTTGATGCTTTCACCTCAATTCTTATACCGTTATACCAAAAATCATATTGTCCTGAATAATTTGGGTCATATGATGTAGACGGACGTTGCAATTCCGGCACAACTTCATTAAGATGGCGTTGTGCCCACGTTTCTCCAAAAGTGCGAGGAGCTGTAATTTCAAACACATATAAATATTTGTTGCGTTCTAAATATCTATTGCGAATATCAAGATACTGTTGTAATGTAATAGTGTCGGTTCCTATCAAATGGCTGATAATGTACTCAAACTTATTGAATGGATAGACAGAATACAAGCTATCTAAAATCTCATCGCTAAGGTTATACTTGCTCCCGTTCGCTTTATTCATAATAACTATTTGATTTTTCAACTCTTTAATCAGCTTTTCCATTTACCATTCTCCTAACATATGTTATTTGCTCTTCTGTCAAGCCGTAGATAGAATATATGTATCTGTTTATTGTTTCGATCTTTTCTTTATCACCTTCTAAAATATTGTCAACAAATGTAGATAACATTCTATTGTCGTGCGCAGAAATATCAGGAAAAGGAAGTTCAATTAAGTTTCCTTTTAATATCTTTACTTCGCCGAACAACCTTAAATATATAAATTGAAATAAGGTCGAATTCAAAAAAGCCATAACTGTTTTTGTGCTCATGGAAGGGATATTTGGAATAAGAATATTAGCGCTATTGAGAAAAAGGCTTGCACTATTATCATAAGCAAAAACCAGTTTTTTTGATATAAACTTATACACCAATTTTTCAGGCGAGCGGTAAATTTCTTCTTTTGCAACTTGCTGTAATTTAGTCCTGTCATATAAAATGTAATTTTTAGCAGGTAGTAAAATATAAGGTCGGATTTCTTTTCCGGTATATATTTTTTCCATACCATCAAAGCATTCTGCGGACAGCTTTTTTTTATTGTCACCTGTGACAATCCCTAAAGCCCAAATACTACTTTGTAGAGAATATTTACCCTTGCTTTTAACAATCCTAACTATAGATAAATCTTCGTCTGAGAGTAAATTAAGTATTAGGTTCTCGGTTTCATTCACCGTTTTTGTTTCTACAGTTCTTTTTTGACCGTCTGTGTAGACGTTGAAGCGTTCTTTGTCTGCTCCTTTTCCACATTCTATATCTACAAATTTTGTAGTTACACTTGAGAATAAGCTGTCATATGTTGTAATACTTACAAGCCCGGCTTGATTGATTATAAAATTACGAATATCTTTGTGAATCTTAACGTTCAGAATTGCTTCAGGAAAAAGAAATCTAATCGTACCATTTTGGTTTAATTGATCATAGGCTTTTACAAAGAAAAATGAAAAAGTTTCTTTAGATGTGATGAAATCAGTGCAACTATAATCGTCCATAGCACCCCAAGGGGGATTAGTAGCAATATAGTCGAACTTTTTTTCAAATATAGGATGTTGCTGTATTAGAGAGTTTCCCATCAGAAAGTTTAAGCAGTATATCTGTGGAACAAATTCTATGTCCCGATATTTCAACAACATATTGATTTTTGCAATGAGAACGGCTACTTGATCGTTATCAACTCCAAAAATTTGATTGGGGTCATTAGTAGCAACTGTCATTAAGAATGCTCCGCTTCCACAACAGGGATCAAAGAACGATTCTCCATTAGAAAAATCGAAATCATTCGTCATATTATAAGCAATTTTTTGTGGGGTATAGTAAGAGCCAATGATATTTTTCTTGCCCTCTTGTAAATAGGATTGATATATCAATCCTAAAAAATCAAATTCATTGGTTGGTAAATCGCCAATCAATAACTCATGAATAATTGCGATATTGGCATATTCATTTAAAACGTTTATAACATGCGGCTTTTCATATATTTTATTCTTTTTCAAAAGGTTGATACCCAATGAAAAAACCGCTGACATTATATCAATATTGTTTTCGTCTAAATAGTCAAGTATGTTTTGAATGAAAAAAATATTTTCTTTATCGGTCAAGTATTCCATAGGAATAACCCGTTTTTTAGATTGTCGTTTATTAGCGCGTGTTGTTAAACGTTCAGTCGATAGTGTATTGAGTTTTTTCCAATTCCTTATAGTAGCATCAGAAACGCCGTATTTCTTTGTATCTGCATAAAAAAATGTTTGTCCTTTAGATGTTTCTGCAATATCATCACCCCCACAATTCAAAGCGGTTTCTATCTCTACAAAATCCTTCTTCGCAGTAGATTCTCCTTTTCCCATTTTAGCAAGTACACTTGTACCAATACCCGCCGCCTTGCGTATTTCAGTTTTAGTCATATCTTTATTCATCATCAGTTCCCTTAACCTTGTTTTTTCCGTTTGTGATGGTTTTTATTATTGCTTTCTTCTTCTCCTGTGCTAAGTTTCTCCTTTATTTAAGAACGGCTTCGATCGCGTTTATCTCCTCATCAGTAAAATCAAGCTTATTTATACACTCAACGTTTTCAACTATCTGTGCCGGGCGGCTTGCTCCTATAAGTACGGTTGCTACCGCCTTATTATGAAGCACCCACGAAAGCGCCATCTGCGACAGCTTCTGTCCTCTGCTCAGCGCAATTTCATTCAGAGCATTAAGACGCTTCAGCATTATATCATCAAGCTGTCCCTCAAGCCACGGTGCGCCGCCTTTTGCAAGACGTGAATCTTCGGGAACGCCGTGCAGATACTTATCTGTAAGAAAGCCCTGATAAAGCGGTGAGAATACGGCAAGGCTGAGGTTGTTGTCGAGGCAGTATTTATCGAGATTGTCACGCTCCACCCAGCGATTGAGCATTGAATATGACGGCTGATTTACTATAAACGGCGTTCTCAGCTCTTTGAATATTTTCTGAATTTCTGCGGTCTGCTGTTTATTGTAGTTCGATATTCCTACATACAACGCTTTACCCTGTCTTACCGCATTGTCAAGTGCGAGTGCGGTTTCTTCAAGAGGTGTATCAGGATCAAAAATGTGATGATAGTATATATCAACATAGTCGATCTTCATACGTTTAAGACTTTGGTCGAGCGAAGCAGTAAGATACTTTCTTGAACCGTTCTTATCGCCGTAAGGACCGGGCCACATTTCATAACCGGCTTTTGTTGAAATACACATTTCATCACGGTATTCCCTCATACCACGATCAAGTATCAGCCCGAAGTTCTCTTCTGCGCTTCCGTTGTAAGGGTGTCCGTAGTTATTAGCAAGATCAAAATGTGTTATACCATGGTCGAATGCGGTATGTACCATTTTTTCCGCGTTGGAAAAATTCGAGCCGAAGCCGAAATTCTGCCATAAACCCAGTGAAACTGCCGAAACTTTAAGTCCGCTGTTTCCCAGTCGGTTATATACCATTTTTTCATAACGTTTGTCATCAGCTTTAAACATTTTAAAACCTCCACATATCTGTTTTTTATGAATTTATTATACACTGAAAGCAGTTGAATTTCAACCGTTATCCCGAAATAAAAAAATAACCTCATGTAAACGGAAAAACCGAAAACACGAGGCCACTTTGCAATATGTATTACTTATCTTAAAAAGCCGAAGCTTCTTATAATTGCGGGTTCCTTAGCCTTGCCGGAGCAGATCTGGAAGAAAGAAATTATCTTTATAACCCATAAAATTCCCTGTAATATCGGGAATGCAATCCAACCGAGGAAAGGAATTATAAGAACGAATACAGAAAGGATAGAAACAACGGTTATCTTAAGAGCCTGTCTTACATGGAACATTGTGTACTTTGATGAGTGGGTTGCGAGGAGGGCAACAATGATGCCGATAAAATCCATAAGGTAACAAAGCATAGCAAAAACCTTGTTATCGGATATATCCTTAGGATCAAATTCAGCCGTATGATCATACGGATCATAGCCTGGAGCAGCCGCATACGCTCCCTGAGGAGGAATTGCACCCTGCTGAGGCGGTATAGCATTTTGCTGGGGAGGTACTGCATTCTGCTGAGGGGGCACTGCACCCTGAGGTTGCGCATTGCCGAACTGTACACCACAAGTCGTGCAGAATAAAGCGCTGTCATCCAGCTGTGTTTTGCAATTAGGACATGTTTTCATATTCATTCTCCTTGATTACCGTGTCTTACAGTTATTGTTGACTTTTCTGTAGACGAATATTGTAATTTCTTGTTATTATTATAGCATTTTTGTTCCGGTATGTCAATGAAATGGTGTAAAAAATGAAAAAATTCAATTATCAAAAATTAAAATCGATTAAATCAGCTCAAATCTTCGATATTCTCAATTTCAACAACTAACCACATTTTTATCATTATATGCGAATTTGCTTTTCACTATACGACCTTACCGTTAAAACCCAAGCATCCATAGCAAACAAAAAAGCACTGCCTGAGCAGTGCTTGAATGTGATATCGTGACAAAATAGATTTGTCCCTCGCGGGCAAAAAAATCGCCCCTAGAAGAAACTAGGGGCGAAATCGGGTCCAGCGTCACGCTGGTTGGCTACAGTATACGAAATAGATTTTAACACGGGAGACAACCAGAAAAAAGAGTGCCTCAACGCACGTACTGCGTGATGCTGCATTTTCGAGGAATAAATTTAAGGAGCATAACTCGTGTCAGAATGCGCCTTTTCGTATAGATAACTCAAAAACTCCTTGGGATTAATTTTTTGGCTTGAGTAAAGATAGAAAAAACCGTAACGCTTGTCCGAAATGCCTTTATCCTCGCCCTCAAGTTTTTTATAGGTAGTATAATTTTGAGAAGAGTCTTCAAAACGAATATATAACTTATCCGCATCTATGCGTGCGTAAAATGTATTTTTAGCGGGTAATATAACGTAAGACACATTCGACCTATATTCCAAAAGGACTTTAATGAGATTTTGGATTGTCTCATTATCCTGTCTTTCTTTTAGTGAATCGTTCTCAAGAATACTGCTGTTAATTTGACACGCATCCGTAATATCATCGATATCATTGAAAAAGCTTATTAGCGGTGCCATATATTCAGCTATCTCTGCCGCTTTATCTTCATTGGAATCTAAACAAAACAAAAACTCTTCGTTCGATTTCCACACGGGACTTTTCCTTTCATCTCTAGAGAAATACTCTGATACGACAGGATGTTCCATATTGGATTTCATTAGGTTCAATATTTCAATATCAGACAGTAAACGGAAAACTCCACAGGAATGTTTGTGTCCCTCTTTAGATAATGAAGCTGAGGAGAAAATAAAACTTATTATCTCATCAGATGAAAGAATATCTCCATTTTCATTTCGTAAACCTGAATTTGCTAAAGAGGTTCCTATCGCTTTACACAGCAAATATGCTTCGTATATTACAACGGGGTGATTTATAATCCATTTTGCTTGAGAGTTTTTCGCGATAACAACATTGCTTAATACGCTTAGAGCCCCTTTTCTAAAAGCGGGATAATATATTCCGTCATTGTTAACTATACAAACATTATCTAAAAGACGTTTGTTGTCCAACACAATACTATCATAACCAGACATCTGCGTATCTCTGGCTATGTAATCTAATTTGTCAACATCGACAGTCGATGAATTAAGCAATCTTATCAAGCAGTTTTTTATTCCAAGTTCAAGTCGGATTTCTTCGTTATCAGTGCGTTTATAAGAATAACAGCAACCTATTATAGAACGAACTATAAGATCTAAATCCAAAAAACCAATATCATCATTTGCAAAAAAAATACTGTAATCACTAAATTTTCTGCAAGTGATAATGGAACTCATAATTTCGTGAACTGCAGGCGGGTTCTTTATAATCAAGCTAAAGTAATCTTTCTCAAAAACGGCATAAACCGAATCATAAAGATGTGACTTAATTTCCGCAAGAAATTCCCTATTAATATTTGAGTTCTTATCACCAATCTTTTCTTTATAGCTAAAAAGGTTTTCACATGTATGAGAAAAAGGAGCATGACCTATATCATGAAGCAAGCAAGCTAAAAGGAATGAATATTTATATTTTTTTACTATCTCTGCGTCTTTATCATCACAGTTATTCAAAAAACCTTGAATTGCTTTTTGCCCAAGATGATAAACACCAATGGAATGAATAAATCTATCATGCCTTGCGGAGGGATACAAAACTCGATAACTAGTCTGTTCTATCCATTTCAGTCGTTGAAATTCTGCTGTATCAATTATTTTCCAAAAAGGTTCCTCCAAACGTATATATCCGTGTATGGCATCTTTTATACTTTTTACTTTCAAAGCTTATCCATCCCCCAAAATATTTCTTGAAACAACCTGCATCTCTCTTATTACAACCTTTGGCAACCCCATTTTGAAATATCTATTGAGTTTGCTTGATAAAGCACATTGATCACAAGAATCAGTAAGATAAACGTTGATCTCATTTACTGATTTTATGAAAAAAGGATAGTCCTCCGCAAAATCTAATATATTCATATAATTCAAGCAAGTGAAATAGTTGAAACTATTCAGTTTCGAATTAAGAAGAGACTCAAACTTAAATAGCTTTTCAATGCTGATTAGATCGTCTCCATTTTCCAAAGCCGCAAGGAGAAAGTTTCCGATTATTGATTCGCTACTAATCATTTTACACATATCAAATAAACCTCATTCTTAAAATACTGATATTCTTATTGTACCACTATGCTTCAACAATGTCAACAACTTTTTGTAGGATTACAATAGAAGCGTGACAGTTAATAAAAAAAGAGTAGCGGAAAAGCAAAACCTGTGTTACAGTTAAGTTGCGAAGCCAAAAGCAACAGGAGGTTTGCAAATCCGCTATGAATACTGTAACACAAATCACACGCCGCCGTCAAGCCCTAATATTATGGGCACAGGAAAAAGGAGTAACCGCAGCAGCGCGAAGATACAATGTGAGCCGGCAATTAAGTATATCGTTGGATGAAACGCTACGACGGCACATTGGAGTCTTTACAAGACCATTCGCATCGTCCCGAAAGCCACCCAAATCAGCATACCGAAGATGAAATAAAGCTGATCAAGGATATGCGGAAAAGGAACAAGCACACAGGACTGGTTGTGTTCTGGGTTAAATTAAGGCAAAGAGGGTATACCCGTTCAATAACTGGACTGTGGAGAATGTTGAATAAACTTGAATTAACGCCTACAAAGCTTCCCAATCCTAAATATATCCCCAAGCCTTATGAAAAAATGCAATACCCCGGTCAGCGTGTGCAGATAGATGTTAAGTTTGTTCCGCAAGTGTGCATAGTAGGTGACGCCAAAGAACAAGGAAAGAAGTTCTATCAATACACAGCTATCGATGAATACTCACGTTTCAGATACCTGGAAGCTTTCGAAGAGCATAGTACATACAGTTCGGCGTTATTCATTGAACACTTATTAAATGCGTTCCCATTCCCGATTAAATGTGTTCAAACAGACAATGGACCCGAATTTACAAAGAGGCTTCTCCCAGCAGACCGCCGCACGCCCACACTGTTTGAGGCTCGCCTCAAACAGTGTGGGATAGAGCACAAACTCATAACTCCGTACACGCCACGTCATAATGGCAAAGTAGAACACTCTCACAGAAAAGATAACGAATATTTCTATGCTTTTCACAGCTTCTATTCGTTTGATGATTTTAAAAAGCAGCTTGCTGTTCACAGCAGAAAATACAACAATTTTCCTATGCGCCCGCTTAACTGGAATACTCCTGCTTATTATGTCAAGGCTTTCTTAACCAGCGGCGAAGTTTTCTAAAAATTGTTATGCATCATTGACAAACCAACATTTTTGCTGTTTTTATGTCTGAAAAATCCTTTTATAATGGCTCTATGCAAAACATATTTATAACGTAGAGCAAGCTTGAAAAGGAAGGAATACCTAAAAACATGAAAACTCGTATCAAAACTCTCAAATGATTTTCTGTAATAAAACAAATTGGTGATAAGAGCCACGTTGCTACTGTAAAAGCTGCATTTAATCGTTTCCTTGTCAATCTCAGTCCGGAACTAACAAGAAACATAACAAATTAAAAAAGCAACAAACATCTCGGTCATGAGAATTATTACTTATCCACGCTTTTTTCAAATTATATAACGTATCTGTGAACACACAATATGATATGAATATAATCCCAACAAGATGTTTATATTTTCGATATATTCGTGTGATTGTTCACGTAATCGATAACATCCCAATTCTTTTTCATCATTTGTTTATTGGCATACATTTTATCAATAGACATCCACTTGAATTTATTACCATTAATTTTTAGCCGTTTTTTGGAATTTTGTAAAGTTATGCCACTAACTAGATAAAATTTAAATTCATAGTTCATAAAGCATTTTTCGCCCACGTTTATTTTATAACTATTTAAAGTTCCAATATGTTTAATTTTTAATTTCTGATTTTTAATTTTCAATGTTTTTATGCATGTATCTAGCAACATTTGTTCTATAGAATGTGTTGAAGAAATAATCATATCATAACTAAAGCTAGGGAATAGATAACATTGCCAAGGTGTATTGTAAATTAATAGATATTTTCCACTAACGGTATCTTTAACTATTATCACATATTGCACACGCTTTTTTGTATCATCCAGACTAGAAATTTCTTTGAAACATAAATCTATTGTATAATAGTTTTTTATACTTGATACAAACTTCAAAATACCAAGCAACAAAATAGCTAACGAAATAAAAAAGCCGATACATAAAAGCATTGTTGTATTCAATGATATCGAATCGAAATTAGAGCATATCAATGTAATAAACATTGATAAACCAGATACGATTTCAGCAATTCCAGAAAACCTCTTAAATTCAATAAAATTTTTTCGAGTGTTAAGGTATAACTTCAGTTTATCTTCATCAATATTCATTTCATTCTTGTATGACACAATAAAGTATCATGTCAAATCCTTTCATAAGATTTACCCTTATCTCCAGGGAAAAATAAATTCATCTATAATATAGAATTATCCATGCTTGGACAATTTTACTTATGTGTTATTATAATATACTTTGATAAATTTTTCAATATCGTTTTGCACAAGATGTTGAAATTTTGCGTGAATAGTAACAAAATCTGCTTTTTCGTCAAAACGCAACATTGTTTTTTGTGCAATTTCACACATCGAAGCGTGAGTTTGTGTCCATAGTTGCTATAAGCATAACTATACAAATAAGCCGGACTCTCCATAACTGTCCGGCTTTATCTGTCAAGCTGCATTTCCTTCCTCTACATTCCCATTGCCATGCCCTCATCCTGCTCCTCATAAAGCTCTTCGTCCTCATCGGCATCCTCGGCTGCAAAACCGTCCGAAAAATTGGGGCCTTCCTGTCCCTTGGTTTGTTCCCAGACTTCCTCGGAAACGCTCTCACAATCGCTCACAGCGGCTGTTTCTTGCCGTTCTGTGTGTTCCTCTGCCACCTCTCGGAATCGATCGGTGCCTTGCTCATGGCTGCGCGCTGCGTCAGATCGCGCTCTATCTCGTTTTCGATCAACCCAATTACAAACTGCTTCTGTGTCATATTGTTGCGCTGCAGATAATCTTTGATTTTCTGAAACAACTCCTCCGGCACCTGAAATGCCAGCGTCCTCATATTTCCCATGTTCTTGTCCTCCTGAATATAAAGTCTGGGGTGGAGCTCGTCTTGTAAAGCCAAAGTTACGAAATCCGCCATTGTCATTTCGTGTTTCTCAATGTACCGCCTGACTTCGGCGTGAAGCTCTGCATCAATCTTGACGGTAACACCTTTTTTCTCGTTAATTGACATTATCCCTATCCCTTTCTAAAAATTTTCTAAATGCAGATTCCGCGATATCTTCTATCGCAGAACCAGTTTCTGCCGCTTCTGTCAGAAGCATTTCATAAATCCATGTTGGGATTTCAATTTCCATTTAAGTCCTTTCTGATTTCAAACCCGCCCTTAAACCTCACCGTAATGGCATCCTTGCTCGCGACCGTGATTTTTTCGATAAGCTGCCGTACCGCAACGTCATCATATTCAATCAAGGTGAAATCCTCTTGTCCGAGCCGTTCCAATATTGTATTCAGTTCATCCGAACCGCGCTGTGTTGCCGCCTGTTTCGCCTTTTCGGTTTCGATGAACTCCCGCAGCATTTTCATCTCTTCGCTGAATTTCGCGATATCCGACATCGCGTTTTCCGCCGTTTCGGGTACGGTTGCAAGCATTATCAGCTCGTCCATATTCCGCGCAAGCTCGTCGATCCGCTGCTGTGCCGCCTGAATGCTGCCGTTTTGATTAGGATCAAGCACCTCGGTTATGCTTTCGCGGAGCGCTTTTGCCACATCATCCTTGACCTCGCAAAACTCGTTTATTGCGCTCACAATCGCTCTGTGGAGCGCCTGTTCATCTACAGTCGGTGAACTGTGACATTTTTCTTGCCGTACTGAATCCTACTCACACACCGCCACTTGATTTCCTTGAAGCCCTTCGCCGTCCAAGTAACTCGACGGTAATGCTCCCCACATTCGCCGCAGATGAGCAGTTCCGAGAGCGCGTATTTGGCACTGTATTTTCCTTGTCCGGTCTTGGTAAGTTTGTCGGCAATCGTCCGCTTCGCCGAGCGCCGTGCCATTTCTTCCTGCACCCGATTAAAATCGGAGCGGGAGATAATCGGCTCGTGATGGTTCTTCACAAGGTACATCGGAAGCTCACCGTTGTTCTTTCGCATCTTTTTCGTAATGCAATCGGTCACATACGTTTTTTGCAGAAGCGCATCTCCAGTAAATTTCTCAATGGTCAAAATCCGCTGAACTACCATTTTTCAGTATGGCGAACTACCGCCTTTTGTAGTCAAACCCTTTTCCCCCAGCCAAATACCATTTAAACCGCATTGTTATGCGGTTTATTTTTTTACTACACGAATTTTACACGAATTATTTCAAAAAAATTTTATCGAGTACACTTACAGCACGTTCTTCTTCTCTCGGATAGAGATGAGAATAAGTGTTCCAAGTGATCTCGACATTACTATGTCCGAGCCTTCTTGCTATAGGGGATATATTCGATGTTACAAGACAGCACGTTGAAGAGATGGGCAGTTACAGCGCCTATGCAGGAGCTGTCGCTGACGGCATGAGATGGTTTAACTACAACAACCGAGAAACTGGAGAGAGCATCAAGCCCGTCAAGGCTTGGTGACCGATTATATTTCCGAATTACGTCGGAAAACGAAAAAAAAGCGCCCATAAATCACCTCTCGCTTTATACGAGAAGCAACTTACAGGCGCTAACGCTTGTGTACTTATAATATGTGCATTTTACACAGTTTCAACTGCAAAAATTTTGTTGCCAAAAGGGTTCAAATCACGTCAAAATCTTTTTTGTCAAGATTCTGAAAATAAAAAATCGCCCGTGAATAATCTCTCGTGAACGAGAAATTATTCACAGGCAACTTGGTAAAAATGTCCAATTTGAACCGGAAAAATTTTGTAGGGGAGGGTTCAAGTCCACTTTTGTGTCGAAAATATCTGTGGACCGTGAATCCTGTTTTTCAAAAGATTTATGCCCGCAAGTGGCTTTGTCAAGCCGTTTGCGGGCATAATATCTATTTGGTCACATTAAGTTGGCTCCCCCTGTTGGACTTGAACCAACGGCATCGTGATTAACAGTCACGCGCTC
>ERZ826146.1358-NODE-1358-length-22910-cov-3.535156_pt1 | contig 22910 bp, 13 predicted proteins | sample MGYA00519857_ERZ826146 | MGnify/ENA primary metagenome ERZ826146 (study PRJEB31778, sample SAMEA3449222) | human gut metagenome | biome: human gut; feature: human-associated habitat; material: faeces | place: United Kingdom | collected 2010/2012 ...
CACATAGGGTCTACATCATAATAGACAATCAAAGATTTATAGCGTTCGTCCGCCAACATCTCGCGCTGGATACGTAACAACAATTCCCGTGCACGTCCCATCGGGGCATTCTGTTCGGTCTTCAGCACAATCTTTTTGATGAATAATGTCTGGATACGGGCAACGGGAGGTTTGTCCGGTCCCAATACCCGGTTTCCGAACACGGTTCTTAGTTTATCTGCCATGACCGCAGCCATCTGGTCCAGCAATGTTTCATTATGGTTTTTCAGATAGACGTACACCAACCGATAGTAAGGGGGATAATGAAACATTTGCCGTTCGGCGAGCTGACCGTCTACCATTTCTTCATAGTTATTACCGATAACCTGATGGATAATGGGGTGATCAATGCTTTTCGTTTGCAATACCACCCGCCCGCGTTTATTTTTACGTCCGGCTCGTCCCGCTACTTGTGCCATCAGTTGGAAAGCACGTTCGTAAGAACGGAAATCCGGATAATTAAGCATGGTGTCCGCATTTAAGATACCCACTATACTTACGTGATCAAAGTCCAGACCTTTCGATACCATTTGCGTACCGATAAGTATATCCGTCTTTCCCTGCTCAAAGTCAGCAATAATCTTCTCGTAGGCAGCTCGGGTACGGGTAGTGTCCAAATCCATTCGGGCAACAGCCGCTTCCGGAAAAAGGACTTTGATATCATCTTCAATCTTTTCCGTACCAAAACCGCGGTTGACCAGTTCTGTTCCTTCACAGGCGGGACAGGACTTCGGCAGTTGATAGGTATATCCGCAATAGTGGCAGGTCAGTTGGTTGATACCTTTATGATAAGTCAGACTCACATCGCAGTTCTTACATTTCGGCACCCAGCCGCAAGTACGGCATTCTATCATCGGTGCAAATCCGCGACGGTTCTGGAAAAGAATGACTTGTTCTTTCTGTTCCAGTGCTTCTTTCATATATTGTATCAGCAACGGCGAGAACTGTCCGACCATCCGCCTCTTGCGATGCAGCTCTTTGATATCCACCGGAATAATCTCCGGCAGCTGAATTTCTTTATAACGTTCTTTCAGTTGTACAAATCCATATTTTCCATTCCTTGCGTTCTGCCATGTTTCTATGGAGGGGGTAGCAGTACCGAGAAGCGTTTTTGCTCCATACATGGCAGCCAGTACGATAGCCGCATTCCGTGCATGATAGCGGGGAGCAGGGTCTTGTTGCTTATAGGTGTTCTCATGCTCTTCGTCTACAATCACCAGCCCCAGATCACGGAAAGGAAGAAATACGGAAGAACGGACTCCAAGGATGATATCATATCCTTTCTCTCCCAATTGCTTCCGCCATATCTCTACCCGTTCGGCATCCGGAAACTTGGAATGATAAATCCCCAAACGAGAACCGAATACCCGTTGCAGGCGTTCTGTGATTTGAGTAGTCAATGCTATTTCAGGCAAGAGATACAATACTTGTTTCCCCTGACGAATCGTTTCTTCTATCAGATGAATGTATACTTCCGTCTTTCCACTGGATGTGACTCCATGAAGCAGGCAAACATTTTTCTCCTGAAAGGATTGCACGATCTCATCGTGCGCCCGCTGCTGAAACTCGTTCAAGGCATTCAACTCTACGACCTCCTTCACTTCCTGGTTCAGCCGACCGACTTCATGAAAGTAAATCTCAAATATCTTTTTCTCCACCAAGCCATTCAGAATAGAAGGAGACACTCCTGCACGTTGCAACAGCTCTTTTTTCGAAACTTCTTTCGGCGTTTCTCTTCCAAGGATTCCCGAACACTCGACATATTTCATCAGCAACGCCAACTGCTTCGGAGCACGGGACAGGATATCAAATAAGATATGAAGCCGCTTTTCATCAGCAGAACCGGCTAATCGTACTCTCGCCTCTGTTTTCGGCTTGTAAGTACGGCGCAATTCCTCTTTCACAAAGATGGCTTCTTTATCCAGCAGAGATTTGATGACTGTGAGGATATTTTTCATGCCACTCTCTTTCTCCAGTTTCGTGACACATTGCTGAGAATCTACTGAAAGCAAATCAAGAATGCGCTGTTCTCTTTCCGATAATGGTGCATCCGCCTCAAAATCGGGATTATATTCTACAATCGTTTCACTCTCCAACTTCAAACCGGAAGGAAGTGCCGCTTTATAAACGTCTCCTTGTGTACAGAGATAGTAATCCGCCAACCACTCCCAAAACTTAAATTGAGTGGACAATAAAATAGGAGAAGCATCCAGCAATGCAGATATATCCTTCACCTCATACTCCGTCGGAGCACAATAATGAACATTACGAACGATAGCTGTATAAAATTTCTTCCGTCCGAAAGGAACTATCACACGGCATCCGATCTCAACCTCTTCCGCACATTCATCCGGCAGGGAATAGGTAAAGTACTTCGGAAGCGGTAATGGTAATATGACATCTACATACTTTTTCATTGCAAGCACAAAAGTACAATAAAAAAATGGGGATTTAAAAGAGGGAAGGGAACACTGATAAGAAAAATAGTCTGTACACCGGAATTTAATAAAATAGATTCAAGTTTACAGACCAGTATCTTAAACAAAATACCTTAGAATAAAAAAAGAGCCTCCTCTATCGGAAGCTCTTTCTTTTTATGATAAAAAGTAACGGATAGCTTAGAATATATAAGCAACGGATACTTGCCAAGTCTTGGTTTTGTATGAGCCTTCAATGTCTTCAAAGCTGGCAGTCTTGCCCAACGGAATATTATAATTAGCTCCTACTTGCAGATGATTCAGCAACTTCACACCTGCGCCGACATTGATACCGACTTCAGCTTTCTTTTTATCGGTTCTTACTCCGTCTATTGTCTTATTACCGGCAAAATCAAAGTAAAAATCAGGACCGGCAGCCACATAAAGACCTACCAGACTTCCCAGGCCGATGTTATATTTCAAATTGACCGGAATATCCAAGCCATTCTGCTTGACAGTAGCTTCTTCACCTCCATCAGAGATTTTTATACCTCTTTGAGCAAAAAGCAAAGACGCATCGACTCCTAATCCCACAACCGGGATATTGAATTCCGCCATCGGACCGATAAAGAAACCTGTAAAATTATCCTTTTTAAAGTTTTCTTTCACATCAGAAAAGCTTGCTTTAGACAAGTTTAAACCACCCTTTACACCAAAATGTAATTGTGCCTGGGCAGGCATCGCCATACCGATACATACGGCAATCATTAAAGCACCAAAAATCTTTTTCATAAATCTACGTGTTTATAATTCGGGACAAAGATATATATTTATAATAAATAAACACAAATTATTGCTCTTTGTTCGAAATCAACTCCCGATTTGCCAGCAAGGCCTCCTTAGTCCCCGCTGCCATCGAAAGAATACCGTCATTACACGTAACCATACCGCTCCCCTTGCGTCGCGTCAGCCAATCAGTTACAAAATCCGAAGCATATCCTCCTGTACTGAACTCACCGTCCAGCGCTATTATCTTTTTATAGGCAGACAGATAATCTTCTTCCGTCGTATCGGGATAAGCGTTGGTGTAAAGCCATAACTGGATGTCGTAAAGCAGATAAGAACGTTCGTCGGCATGAAGCGCAAAGAATCCCTTATCAATTACTATTTCTTCCGATATCTTCCGAATCCACCGTTCCGTATCCACGGGATGATCACACTTTGCGCACAAATCGGACAAGAGCGGTGAGAAAGCTGCGTTCCGAACTTTTTCCAGCTCCATTCTTTCATCTTCTTCCGACGTATCAAAGACTTCTTCGTTGACAAGCCCCCGAATAAATTCTTCAAAGTTATCGGCAAGGAGAGTAACATAATAATCATCTTCCTGATCGACATGAACGACTTTCGGTTCGCCCTGCGGACCACACTCCCGATAATCAAGGAAAATCATATCATGTCCCGCAGAAGGACAGTCGCAGATGGCCACTCCGATGTCCGGATACCCCCATTCTTCAATCATGAAACGGCTGCCGAGCTGTCCGCAAAGAGAATAAATCTTATCCTTATCGACTCCCATAATGCCGGTGATAGCCACATGATCGTCCGCCCAACTGGTAGGTTCGTCGCAAGGAAAACAAACATTGAAAGGTATTCCACCGTTATGCTGCTTCATCAGCCAAATATAAGATTCGGGGAGTTTGTATCCCAGTTCACGTTCTGTTTCTTCTATCATCTCTTCTGTAGGAGGCGCGCCAATATATTCATTCATAGCATATTCATCATCATCCCAGAAGTCTGTAAAGTCAAAATTCTCAAAAGGTTTGTTTTTCATAATCGCTGTTTTTAATTTGTATTCTTTTAGTTTTGCTTTGTATGTACACTACTTTTTACGAATATACTAAAAAACAGACATTATCAATTTATTTCCTTTATTTATTTCGTTTTTTTTACGAGTAAATGAAAAAGAATCCAAGATTAAATATATAAAATACACTAATGATACAAAACACAGAGACCAGCCTATATTAACAGGCTGGCCTCTCTTTTTACCCCTATGAATCAATGATTCGGATGAATATCCAGCTTCACCGGTTTAATCATATTCTCCGGTTTCAAGATCGTATCCAGGTCTTCTTTGGAAAGAATGTTATGTTCCAGCACCAGTTCATACACTCCTTTGCCCGTTTCCAGAGCTTCCCTTGCTATCTTTGTAGAATGTTTATAGCCAATTACGGGATTCAGTGCGGTCACTACTCCGATACTGTTGTGTACATCCCGACGGCATTTTTCTTCATTGGCTGTGATGCCATCAATACATAAGGTACGCAATGTATCAAAACCGTTCATCAACAAATCCGCAGATTCAAAACAGCATTGTGCCATGACAGGTTCCATCGCATTCAGTTCCATCTGTGCAGCCTCTCCACTCATAGCTACACAAAGGTCGTTTCCTATCACTTTATAAGAAACCTGATTCATGACTTCGGGAATAACAGGGTTCACCTTTCCCGGCATAATGGAAGACCCCGGCTGCATGGCAGGCAGATTGATTTCTCCCAGTCCGCAACGAGGACCGGAAGCCAATAGCCTCAGATCATTACAGATCTTGTTCATCTTGACAGCTACACGCCGCATGGCCGAAGAATATCCTACCATGCAGGAAGTATCCGAAGTAGCGCCTATCAGGTCATCTGCCAGTTTGATATCCAGTCCGGTAATCTTGCGCAGGGCAGCAATGCACTTTTCCGCATATTCCGGTTCGGCGGTAATTCCGGTTCCAATGGCTGTCGCCCCCATGTTGACCGTCAGAAAATCCTGTGCGGCAAAATCGAGATTCTTCAGTTCATGTTCCAGAATGCTGGCAAATCCATTAAAGGTTTGTCCAAGTGTCATCGGTACGGCATCTTCCAGTTGGGTACGTCCCATCTTAATAATGTGTGCAAACTCCGCTCCTTTCTTTCGGAAAGCCTCGATCAGTGTTGCAAAGTGTTTCACCAATTTAAGATGGGTATAATACAGACCAATGTGAATGGCTGTAGGATACGCGTCATTGGTAGATTGCGAACGATTGACGTGATCGTTGGGCGAGCAGTATTGGTACTCTCCGCGTGCGTGTCCCATCAGTTCCAGTGCACGGTTGGCAATCACTTCATTGGCATTCATGTTGGTAGTGGTTCCGGCCCCTCCCTGAATCATATCTACAGGGAACTGGTCATGATGTTTTCCTTCCAGTATTTCTTTACAAGCCTTCAGTATGGCATCCGTCTGTTCCTCAGTCAGTAAATCCAGTTCACGGTTGGCAACGGCAGCTCCCATTTTAGTGATGGCCAATGCCTGAATAAACAGGGGATACTCATTCAAATGAAACTTGCTGATGCGAAAGTTTTCAATACCACGGAGTGTCTGTACTCCATACAATGCACTTTCCGGCACTTCACGACTACCTATCAAGTCGCTCTCTGTACGAGTTTTTTTTGATAATTTCTGTTCCATATCGGTTGTTTTATAACAATAACACATTCGTTAGTTGATATAATAACCAGTCAGAGATGTTATTGTTTTAATAAATATGCAAAAACTATTCAATAACTTTTTTGTTGTTTATCTTAGAAACAGAGAAAAAACGAAGATAAATCCTTTATCTTTGTTAGGAACTTATAAAACAACAACCAATGATATTACAATTAGCATTTGTTCTGACAGCCATTATTATTGGCGCACGTTTGGGAGGCATCGGACTCGGTGTCATGGGAGGAGTAGGATTGGGAATACTCACGTTTGTTTTTGGTTTACAACCCACCGCACCACCTATCGACGTTATGTTGATGATTGCCGCCGTTATTTCCGCTGCCTCCTGTATGCAAGCAGCCGGCGGACTGGACTATATGGTGAAACTGGCAGAACATTTGCTACGCAAAAATCCTTCGCACGTCACGTTGCTCAGCCCATTGGTGACTTATCTGTTCACCTTTATTGCCGGAACCGGGCATGTAGCTTATTCCGTATTACCCGTGATTGCTGAGGTAGCTACCGAAACAAAGATTCGTCCGGAACGTCCGCTGGGTATTGCTGTGATTGCTTCGCAACAGGCTATTACAGCCAGTCCCATCTCTGCTGCAACGGTAGCTTTGCTCGGGTTACTGGCAGGTTTCGACATTACATTATTCGATATTCTTAAAATTACGATTCCCGCCACTATCATCGGAGTATTGGTCGGCGCTTTATTCTCCATGAAAGTCGGCAAGGAACTGATAGAGGATCCCGAATATCAGAAACGCTTGAAAGAAGGTCTTTTCAATGACAAGAAGATAGAGATTAAAGATGTCAAGAACAAACGTTCCGCCATGCTTTCCGTACTCATCTTTATATTGGCAACTGCTTTTATCGTCCTTTTCGGATCTTTTGAAGGTATGCGTCCCAGTTTCCTGATCGATGGAGAAATCGTCACGCTCGGTATGTCCTCCATTATCGAGATCGTAATGTTGTCGGCAGCCGCTATCATCCTTATAGTAACCAAGACGGATGGAATCAAAGCAACGCAGGGTTCTGTATTCCCTGCCGGGATGCAGGCTGTTATCGCCATCTTCGGTATTGCGTGGATGGGTGATACTTTCCTTCAGGGCAATATGGCACAGCTCACTCTTTCCATCGAAGGAATCGTGCGGCAGATGCCATGGCTGTTCGGTATTGCGCTGTTCGTCATGTCTATCCTGTTGTATAGCCAGGCAGCCACGGTGCGGGCATTGATGCCGCTGGGCATCGTGTTAGGTATTTCTCCGTATATGCTGATTGCCTTATTCCCCGCAGTGAACGGATATTTCTTTATCCCGAATTACCCGACTGTCGTAGCCGCCATTAATTTCGACCGCACCGGGACAACAAAAATCGGTAAATATGTGTTGAATCATTCGTTTATGATGCCCGGACTGGTATCTACCGTAGTCGCTATTGTTTTAGGACTGCTCTTTATTCAAATATTCTAATATATTATTAACCTAAACTCATTTCAGTTATGAAACAAATTAAGAAATTAGGCCTGGTAGTAGTAACACTACTATTATCCGCAACAATGGCATTTGCCGCAAAACCGAATATCCACATCCTTGCTACCGGAGGAACCATTGCCGGAACAGGAAGCTCGGCTACGGGCACCAGCTATACGGCAGGACAAGTTGCTATCGGTGCATTGCTGGATGCAGTTCCCGAAATCAAAGATATCGCCAATGTAACCGGCGAACAGATTGTGAGAATCGGTTCACAGGACATGAATGACGAAGTCTGGCTGACACTTGCCAAGAAAATCAACGAGTTATTGAAACGACCGGATATCGACGGAATCGTGATCACTCATGGAACGGATACGATGGAAGAGACTGCTTACTTTCTGAATCTGACTGTCAAAAGTGACAAGCCTGTTGTATTGGTAGGTGCCATGCGCCCCTCTACAGCATTAAGTGCCGACGGTCCGCTGAATCTTTATAATGCAGTAGTTACCGCTGCAGCTAAAGAATCAAAAGACAAAGGTGTACTGGTTGCCATGAACGGTCTGATTCTAGGTGCAGAAAGCGTAGTTAAAATGAACACGGTCGATGTACAGACTTTCCAGGCTCCCAACTCCGGCGCATTGGGATATGTACTGAACGGTAAAGTATGTTATAATCAGATCACACTGAAGAAACATACCACCCAATCCGTATTTGATGTCACCAAACTGACTTCATTGCCCAAAGTCGGCATCGTATACAGCTATTCCAATATTGAAGCCGATATGATGACTCCGTTGCTCAACAACGGATATAAAGGAATCATTCATGCAGGAGTCGGAAACGGTAATATCCATAAAAACATATTTCCGTCATTGATAGACGCCCGCAGAAAAGGCATTGTAGTCGTTCGTTCTTCCCGCGTACCGACTGGTCCTACTACTCTTGATGCGGAAGTGGATGACGCCAAGTATCAGTTTGTAGCCTCTCAGGAATTGAATCCACAAAAGTCACGTGTACTATTGATGCTTGCGCTGACCAAAACCACGGACTGGAAACAAATTCAGGAATACTTTAACGAATACTAAAAACCGGACCTACTTATGAAAAAATTAATGTTTATGCTACTCCTTGCAGGTAGCATACAGGCAATGTATGCCCAAAAGTTCTCCCCAAACACTCCTCTTTTCGAGGAACTGACAGACGTAAAAAAGAAAACGGATAAGTTCAACTTATATCTGAATATGCAAGGAAGTTTTGACGCTCATTTCCAGAATGGATTTCAGGAAGGTGACTTCAATATGGCTCTGAACCAATGGAAAGGAACCGGACGTTTCTCCACTCTTTCCACAATCACATCCGTTGCCCTGCGGTAATCATGATCTACAATATCATAATCTGCCCGGATCACCGGCATATCATTGTGCAGCAATGTCAAAGGCATCTTCTGCGGAACTATTCCATTCGGACTGAACGATGCGTAACAGTCCAATCCGTCTGAATCCAGTCCGGGGGCTTCGCCGTCAATCACAAATCCTGTAATGGTCAATCCCCACTTCTGATAATATTTGCTGCAATGCTTTGCCCATGCACTCAATCCGCTTTTCAATCCGGACACCGAGCGAGGCTCTTGCAACATACCCGGCATTAAATATCCGGCACCATTGTCAGCAGCGGCAAAATAATCATTCGGAGTAGCCGTCACCCGATAATTATGCATCACCATCGGAACGCGTTCTGCAAGTACAGGACTGACAGACCACATCAAAGGCACTTCTCCCCGGCTAGGTTCGTCCCACAGGAAAGGGGTAGTCTGAGCAATCCAGGAGGAGGAATCATAATCGCCTACATAGAAGAGGATAAAGTTCCGTCCCTGAAAGTTGATTGTTCCGTCACGGTTCAGATAGCCTCTGTCCATCAGTTCCTGATGTGTCACCCACTTTTGGGGATACTTTTCCTGAAGAGGAAAATGTTGCCAGAAGGAGGAGTTAGCCAATGCTCCCAGTCCGATGGCATCGGCATCCTTAAAGGCATTATAAGCACTGATAATACGGGAAAATTCCCACTCGGTAGCTACATCTTCATGCTTTCCTCCAGCATGCTGCGTATATTTATAAATCCAGCTCGGGAAACCTCCGATATAGCAGAATTTCTCTCCTTTATTTTGCTTATAGGCTTCTTGCAGAAAAGTTTTCAGTATCTGCAAGTCCAGTCCTTCTTCTTGTGTCGGATCATCCGTTGCCGGCTCGTCTCCCCAAGGAGAAAGGTCAAAGAAAAAAGCTTTCTTGCTGACAAAAAAGTCATGATTGGTCAATTGGTGATGGTTCGTTACCATCCGGGTAGGATCGGTACGCCAGAACTGGTCGATGTAATAAGCGGCGTACTCCGTATTGCATAACCCTTTCTTCAGGTATTTCTCTATAAACCATACATAGGGATCGATTTTCAGAGATCCTGTCGAAGGTTGACCGGTTCCGGCAATCCTTTCTTTGCCCGTGAAAAGAGAAGAACCATCTTTGTTCACCAGCCAGCATTTCACAGCCAGCTTCGGTCCTTGCAGTACCAAACGGGTATAGAGACTATTGGGAGATATGTCATAGCGCACAGCTATCAGATTCTCGATTCCTGCCACAGATGAAGCAATATTACTGGTAGATGCTACTTTTGAGTCATAAACAACCACTCCGCGTATTTCTTTTCTGAAAACGGTCACGACATCCGACAGTTCCGTGTAAGCTATCGTATCACGTCCCGCCAGCCACTGTCCTGCCTGACGGTATTTATTCCACCAATAATCATCGACATTCTCTCCCTGCCCGTTCTTGACATAGCGAATGTACAATCTCGGACTATTCCGATTCACAATGCCTTGCAAGGTAGCTGTCGTATGCATAATGTCCCATAGTTGCTCCGCCTTCTCCTGTTCTTTCAGATCAAGTTCATTGAGCGTTCTCAAATCCAGTATCCGGACCGGATCACGAGATTCTGCCAACAATATCTCTGAACAAAAGACAGAGACCGCAAGGAATACCAACTGTAAATACTTTCTCATGGCTTTTCCGTTTTTATGCTAAATATCCAACTGTACAGATGCCGAATAATTGTACTTTGTCTCACTTCCGTGAGACTGTGCACCGATCCGGAAATAATAACTCTTGCCCGGAACCAGCGTGGAAGTGTAGTCTTCCAGATTGATAGACAATTCGAAAGCCTCACCATCAGTAATGGAACGGTTTAGTTCTTCTGTCCGGTTGACAATATTCAGTTTGTTGGATACATCGATGTGAGAGTGTGCAAACAACGAAATACGATAGACCTCGTTACTGGTCACCTGCTCCAGTTTGAATTTCGCCACTACCTTTCTTCCGATCACAGATATTTCCGGTTCAATGATCCGCAGATAAGGATTCACTTCGAAGACCTGATAATTCTTTCCCGGCTTTATTTTCATATCCAGAGTATCCAAAGGAACGTAGTTCCCACGATTCAGGATGATTTTATAGTCACCGGAGAAAATCATACCGTTATAAAACGTTCCGTCTTTTTTAACGACCATATTCTGAACAGGAGGATTATCTCCCCACCCCTGTTCGATGAAATAAACGCGGGAACCGTCCGATATCTCCTGTTGAATGAGTTCTCCGGTCTTCCGGTCTCTCAGTTCGCCGGCAAAAATTGCATCCGGCCCTTCGAGATTATCTTTTTCACAAGAGTAAAACATACTGCCTGCTACTACAACGCATAATAAAAATAGAAGCTTTTTCATATCTAATCTATATTTTAGAATATACTAATTAAGGATTCTGTACCAGACCATTAGCCCCCGTACCCGGAATACTCTTATAATACCAGCTATAATCAAAGGTCTTTGATTCAATGCCCAACGGATTGACACGTACAAATACATAATGCGCAGGATTTGTCCGCAGGTCAAGGAAAGGTACAAGTCCCTTTCTCACCCGGTTTTCAAATTCCTTATGGAAAGTTCTCCAGCGCGACAAATCCCATCTGCGTTTGTTTTCAAATGCCAGCTCGACAAAACGTTCTTTGCGAACATTCGCCTGAGTCAATGCAATGTCATCTTTGTGAGCCGCTCTTTTGCGGACCGCATTCAAAGCGTCTTGTGCAGCCTGTTTTTCAGCAGAAGTAGAGGTTGTCTTTTCGATAACAGCTTCTGCATAGTTGAGAAGAATTTCCCCATAACGGAAATCGATCCAAGGCTGTGTACCTTTACTCCATGCCTGCTCAACCGGACTTTCTATCTGCAAGAACTTCTTAAACAGGAATCCGCTGCGGGTATAATGTCCCAAAGTCGGATCGAATCCTGAATATTCCGTGCTTTTCTCCGCTCCGTAAGTATAATAGATCAGACCATCCTGTCCCTTCTCCGAAGCCTGAGTCCTATAATGATAACCGGAACCGTCAGCTTTCACCAGACCACCCTGGATAATGATCTTCGTACTTCCGAAGTTCTGTCCCGGGAATAACACCATGGCACTCAAACGGGCATCACGACCGGCAAATGCCTGGTAAGGTTTATCTATCGGGAAAGACAGGTATCGGGTGGATAAGTTAAATCCATTATAATCACTTTCATTTCCATCCACACGAGTGCTGATCGGCTTGGGTGTTCCGGTTCCGTCATCCGTATAATCTTCGAAAGAGTCGACAAAATCCAGTGTCGGATTCATACGACCGGGATAGAGATTCGGGTCGAGGATCATCTGACGGGGGCTGAACCAGACATCATAGTTATGTGCCAGAATGGTATTTGCAGCATAGGCCTTCATGAAGATAGGCTCTTTCAATCCGTCCAGACATTGGAAAGGTTGTTCAAATAACTTTTGATAGTTGGTTGTCGCTTCTTCCGGAGTAGCGGGGGAAGGTTTGTAAAGACCGAACTTACCACTATTCATGATTTCCTGTGAAGCTGATATACATTCATCATAATAATGATCAGCCGATATAACTTCTATACCTACCAGCTTCTGGTCAACAGCCGGACCAGAGAAAGAGACATAAGGCTGATGAGTAAACTTGGCAACGGAAGCTGCATACAGAGCTGCTCTTGACTTCAGTGCCAATGCTACCCATTTGTTCGCTCTCAGCACATCATTTTCATTCGCATCTCCAAAAAGCGATACTGCCTGGTCACATTCTTCCAAGACAAAGTCCCAAGTATCTTTCTCCGTATTTCTGGGGACACGCAGTTCTTCGATATTACCGTTATACTCCTGCGGTTCTTTAATGATAGGTACCCCACCGTATCTTTTGGCTAAGGCAAAATAGGTATAAGCTCTCAGGAAATGAGTTTCCGCATTGATCTCATTCTTTTGCTGTTCGGTAATACTGGTCAATGTAGGAATAGTAACCAACAGACTGTTTAAATCACGAATGAGTTTATAACCGTCTTCCCAATAATCGAACCACTCTTCTCCAAAGTCATTGTACTCCGGATGGATAGCCTCATCACAGAAATGAGCAGCCATAAAACCGGCATTATTCACATCCGTACCGACTCCCACATTGAAGCCGCGATTCGGTGAATAGGTAAAATCTTCGATAGGCAAACGACCGTACAGATTGGCCATATGTGCCTGTACTCCTTCCGGAGTAGAGAACAATTCATCCGCCGGAATTTTATTCTTCGGATCGATATCAAGCAAATCGCTACATCCGCCCAGCAGGAACATAGCTCCCAATAATAAATAACTATATATTTTCATAATCATCTTCTTTAAAAGTTCAAGGTCAATCCAAAGTTAAAGCTCTTATTCAGAGGATAATTCAAGCCGGCACTATAGTCTCCTTCAATCTTTTCCGGATCGAATGCCTTTACAAACGGGTCACAGATAGTAAACAGGTTATTTCCGTTCGCATAGATTCTTAAACTACCGATACCCAGTTTATGCATCAGTCGGGGACTGAAGGTGTAGCCGATCTCAATTGTTTTCAGTCTCAGATAAGAAGCGTTCTTACGCCATATCTGCGAATCCCTCGTATAGAACGATCCCATGTCCTGCTCCAGACGGATGGCCGGCCATTCTCCCGGTATCCATTCACTGTTCGCATCATACGGGTCGGACAGATGCCAACGGTCGTAGAAGTATTCGGGGGTATTGCCACCCTTGAAACAGAGCATCTTTGCGTATACCTCGTCAAACTGCACCGTGTACAGGGCAGAACCTTGAAAAAGAGCATAGAAGTCGAAGTTCTTCCAGGATGCTTCCACATTGAAACCATAGTGAATCAACGGGCTGCCGGACCAGAATAAAGGGGTCTTGTCCAGATCATTCACCACTCCGTCACCGTTTACGTCTTTCAGGATGTAGTCACCGGGAAGTTCCTTGGAATTTCCGTTATCCCCATTCTGAATCGGATATGTATTAATCTCGTCAAAGTTCTGGAAACGTCCGTCCGTCTGATACCCCCAGATAAAATCTCCCCAGCGGTTGGATGACTGGTTTCTCCATCTTTCCATACTGCTCTTGTAAGGACCGCTCTCTATATAACGGCGTTGGGTACGCGCCAAGTTAAAGTTACCGGATACACTGTAGTGGAAATCACCGATTTTGTTGGTATGAGTCAATGTAAATTCAATACCCCTCGTACGGTCGCCGTTCAGGTTTTCCTGTGGCAACTTGGAACCGAACGTATTGGGAAGAGAACCGTAACGGTCGGCCAACAGGCCGCTGCGGTCACGCTGATAAATATCAAACTCTACTGCGATCAGCCGGTTAAAGATTGAAAAGTCAATACCAATATTATACATATTCACTTTAATCCAGGTCAGATTCTTATTGATCATCACAGGAGAAGCTACTCCATTGGTATAATTTCCCTGGCTGAATACATATCCGCCACTGTTCAACGTGTAACCGGAGAAGTATTGGAACGGATCACCGGCATCTTGCCCCGAACGACCGGCAGAGAAACGAAGTTTCAGATTATCGACAAACTTGAAGTTGTCTTTGATAAAGCTCTCTTCCGAAATTCTCCATCCTACGGAAGCGGACGGAAAGAATGCCCATCTGCTGCCCGGAGCATATCGATAAGAACCGTCGTATCTGCAAGCAAGCTCTGCCAGATATTTGCCTTTATAATCATAGGTCAGACGCCCGATATGAGAAAGATAAGCCTGGTGTTCCGAGGAACCGGATACTTTCTGGTCAGATTCGCGTGCATTGTCCAGTTCACCGATTGTGAAAAAGTCAAACTTGCGCTCACCATTCATCCAGTTTGCTTTCTCTTCGCGTCTTTCGAAGACATAAGTAGCTCCGATGGTATGGTTGCCGAACGTTCTGTTATAGTTTGTCTGGAACTGCATATCCACCCGTTCCGATTCTCTGCGATTATCCTGGAGTAAAGCCGGATAGTTGGCATCTGCCGCCGTATACTCGCCCGTATATTCGCCATAGGTATATGTCTTAAAACCTTTCCGCGTTGCCTTATATCCGTAGTTATTGTAATCGTAGATAAAAGTACCTTTCACCTTCAGCCCCTTTACATAAGGAATATTATACTCTAATGCAAACTGTGTCTGCAAGTTCTTATTCCGCTCTTTAGCGCTGCCGGTATAATCGGCATCGATCATAGCTGCCGGATTAGGGACATAAGAGAAGTTATTATAATAATCCGGATTGTCATTGGCATAGATAGAAGTAGTAGGCGGATTTACACGCGTACTCTTAAATATATCATAGAAAGGAAACCAGGGACGGTTGGTGGTATCATAACGTCCGCCAAGATTGATACTGGCTGTCAGGTCTTTTGTAATCTTCAGACTGACATTGGAACGGAATGTATATTTATCATAAGTCAATGCGTTATTCTTCAACAAGCTGTTATCGGTGGCATAACCGAAACTACCGTAATAACTTACTTTGTCGGTACCACCTTCCAGGGACAGAGTCGTCTGGAACTGTGTGGCGTGCTTATTGAAAACGGCATCATACAAGTCTACACTCTCATAACCGGGAGCACCTTGCTGCCATTTGGTCAATTCGTCCTTTGTGATATAAGCCGGTCTGCCTGCATTGATTTCCGCCTCATTTCGCATGGTCATATATTGTCCGGCGTTGGCCATCTCCGGCACATTGGTAGGAGAAGTAATGCCGACATTGGCGTTCAACGTAATACGCGGTTTGCCTGTAGCCCCTTTCTTGGTGGTAACAATCACGGCACCATTCGCCGAATTCATACCATAGATAGAGGCAGTAGCATCTTTCAGAAAAGATATGCTTTCAATATCTTCCGGATTCAGCCGTTGAAATTCGCTGGAACCGTCTCTCACCACTCCGTCAATCACAAACAAAGGAGTTCCGAAGCCACGGACATTGATATTGGAACTAAACTTACCCGGCTCTCCATTTTCCTGTCTGATCCGCAGACCGGCAACTTTTCCCTGAATGGCCTGTGCCAAACTAGGTGCCTTGGTCTTTACTATATCATCTACTTTCAGGTTTCCGATAGCTCCTGTCAGACTTTCCTTTTTCTGAATGCCATATCCGACAACAACTACATCGCCCAATGCTACCACATTCTCCTCAAGGACTACCGTTACGAAGTTTTTATTCACCACTTTCACTCTCTTCGGATTATAGCCGACATATCCTATCTCCAGTTCCGCTCCCACAGGAACCTGGATAGTAAACTTACCATCCATATCAGAAATAGTCCCCGTACCCGTTTTCAGAACTTTCACTGAGGCTCCGATAATGGCTTCTCCTTTATTGTCTGTCACCTGCCCGGAAACTTTCAGGTTTTCCTGCGCCATAACAGAATCCAAAGAAAGGATGCTCCCCATTATCAAATAAAGGAACCTTAAAAAAACTCTTTGCAAATGATCTTTGCTCTTTCCTGTTTTCATAATTTATAGATTAACATTAATTGATTCAAACCGTTTTCATCTCAAGAAAACTTTCTCTGACAAGTAAGTCCAAGCAGTAATTAAGAAGTGTCGTTTTTCATATTTCCATCATTTTATAAGGTTATAGTTGATCCGCTCAAGTCATCAGAAACATAGTGGAGGATATCCCATCCGTTTCTGAAGCAAATATAGAATTACAGTCCTTAATGCCATATTAATTTTAGATTAATAGCGATAAAGAATTTCATCCTTTTCGCATAAGCATCTAGTTATCAATGATGTTTTCATGATAAAAAAACAATTATTATTTGATGGTATAATGAGTGCCTTACTCCGCAAGGATTTATTTCGGGTACCGATGAGACCTATTTCCGGCACCGATGAGGACAGGCTCCGCCACCGATGAGGAACTATCTCTCCACCGACCAACAGGAAGTAGCGGAAAATTATTAATAGAGGATTAATTTAGAGTGAATTTATAATATCATCGTAAGAGAAATCAGGCTTGGCATTCAGTAAACGTTCATATTCAATACAGAACTTATCGAAACTTTGCTTGGACAAACCTTTCTGCCCCATCTGATACAAGACTCTGCATTTAGTGCGGATAGCGTCTTCGTCTATATTATCAACAAGCAGAATTACATCTGATATTTTCAGCAAAAGCCTGGAATCTTCTTTTATATCGGGACGGTTGACCACAGAAAGCAGTATTTCCGTCAACAGAACGTAGTAGGCTGACTTATATTCGTCAATCCATTCGGCACTGACGTTAGGGAGCAATGCGCCGGCACTCGCCAGGGATATGATTTTATTGATTATCTTTTTATCCGTAATGGTATCTTTATCTTTTATCTGATCCAGCAATCTCATCACTTCCTGATAATCGCAGGTCACGTCTTTCCCCAGATTCAGATACCAATAGCCGTTCTTATTGGCAATATTGATATCTCCGATTTTCTCAATGATCAGCCTTAGCTTTCTGATATTCACGTTTCTGTTATTCGATGCACTGGACTTACTCATATCGAACCAGAAAGTTTCATCCAGGCATTGAGAAGTCGTTCCCTTTCCGTTCTTAATGGTATTCAGCAGTAAAAACAAGAATAATTGCTTAAGAGTAGGCGTAAAATCTCCCGTGATGTTACCGCCTTGCTTATCAAATATCTGGAATCCGCCCAGTAATAAAACCGAAGATACTTTTTGTTCAGTCGGTTCTTCTTCGACCAATCTGTCTTTTACTTCTTCCGTAGCAACCGGACCGACTGACACATTCACTTTTCTCTTTCTCTTACTATGCAATAACCATATACTTCCTCCTATCAGGCACAGTAGTCCTGCCAAAATACCGGATATCAATATCACCGGCTTCATTCCGCCAGTCTGATGAGGCAAAATACCTTCCTTGGACAAAGGTGGAAATGCCAGTTTATAAAATTCGACTTTAGATATTCCGGGCTCCTTTTCCTGCAACACCACAGCATAAATAGAAGATGTCTCTCTATGCAAAAACATATCACAATAAGAATGAATATCGAGGAAGTTATAAACAATGGAATCACTCATCACTTCCTGAACCGGTTGTCTGGTCTGTATATCAAACCGGCTCAAATAAACAAAAGTATTATACCGGTCATTATTATATGTCAAAGCATATACACTATTCGACGGTGTATCGACAATCATTGAATTACCGAAAGTAAAGTGCTGCCTGTCATTCACAAACTCCCATAACTTAGCGCATTTACCTGTTTTCAAATTCAACCGGTAAAGATCATAAAAGTTTCCCGGAGATTCTTCCTGCTTACCCGACTGATTGCCATAACCACCCATGATCAATAAGTAGTCCTCATTCTCCGCCCCCATCGCACTTAAATAGCGGGGAAACAGACAGGAATCAAGGGAACTGATCGACCACCCCTGCGGATCAGACAGGTTTATTCTGCTCAACTGTGAATTATAGCGGTGATTACCATAGCCACCAAAAACAATCAGTTCATCTCTTTTCTGATTGATAATACGATTATGATGCTGGCGGGTATCAATCATTACCGGAGTTTCTAATGTCCAGCATTTCCGGTCAAACTCATAGACATTCAAATCGTTGAAATCCGGTGTATAAGACAAGAGCCTGTTTCGTTTGGCATCAAAAATAATCTGGCTGGAAGCTCCTATATAAGGATGTCCTTTATAAGCAATCGAATCAATACGATTCGCCTTCACATCGTAAACAAATAACTGACGGCCTCCTGCTATGAAAAAACGTCCCGACACATCGTCATAAGCCACCTGCGGATTAATATGGTGCACATTCAACGAAGCTAATGCCGCCCATTTAGTATGTTTATCTATCTCCCAGACGCCATTACGTACAAAAGCCTGTTTATTTCTGACACTATCGTAAGTCACATCTTTATCATGAGCAGCCAATTCCCATTTATAAAGCAGTTTACCTTGAATATCAGCAAGTTCTATATTACGAATGGTCATAGGAGGTACATCTGTAGAGAAGAAACGGGGATGCTTGCTGCCTCCGAAATAGATCTTGATATCCTTAAAGTTGCTCAGGGAATGATTGATTTCCGCCTGGATACCGTCTGCAGCAATATGAATCCGGTCTTTGGTAAATTGCAGATCGACGTGTATCCATCTGTCTGCTACAATCTTTACCGAATCTGCAATCTCCGTATTCTTGATCACTCGGTCTTTGTCAGTCAATACAATATTAAATCGGGAATAAAGCAGGTAGGAGATAAAATCAAAGCAGGAAGAATCATCTGCTATGACCCGTACAACATAACCATAAGTATACAGTTCATTTCTCAACTTTATATCGAATCCCACCGAGAAACCGTCCTCGGGAAAAGACAAAGAAGCCGCAGGAGTAAGATCCAGATTGGTCCGCTGATCCTGATTGGTAGAATGAGCCAGAAACGTAAGACCATAATCATAGACACTATTATCTATAACATTACTCTTGCATACCCATATATGCAATAAAAAGACTAAAGATAGAAGGTATCTACATTTCATAGTAACAATCATAAAAACCGGAATCCTTGTTCAAAAGTAAGAAACTTATGTCTAAGACCAATGCATTTGATTGCAATATTCGCAAAAAATTATAGGATATGCAAATCATTGGAAACAAAAAGACTCGCCCAAGTAAAGTATCCGAGGGATATCTTTACCTGAGCAAGTCTTTCCTTTCATAAATACGGCCCACTTAACAGCCGTATCTATATTACAATATCAAATGTATTATTGAGCTGATTCTACCAATACCACACGATTCAGAATCGGTTGACCGAACTTGTCGACACCACCACCTGCTGCAACAGACAGTCTGTCTGCAGAGATGCCATATTTCTTAACCAACAGGTCCTTTACAGCTTGTGCACGTTCCAGACTTAACTTCTGGTTGATAGAAGGAGTACCGGTTGCAGAGTCTGCATATCCGTTGATTGTATAGGTCATGTTCGGGAATTCTTTCATCTTGCTGGCAAGATATGACAAGTTCATTTCTTCTTGTGGAGACAATTTGTCTGAACCGATCTTGAAGAATACAGTACGCGGTGCAATGTTGGCATCTGTTACAACGACTTCTTCAGCTTCTTCCACTACAGGCTGCTGTGCATTGGCTAACTGTTGCTGCAACTGCATATTTGCGGCTGCCATAGCATTCATCTGATCACGCATCTGTCTCAATTCCAGTTCGGAGATAATCTGTGGAACAGGACGTTGGAATCCACGGGTCGGGAAGTAATAAGTCACACCGAGAGTAGCACCTAAGATACCATCATAATCGGGTTTGCCACCGTGTTCACCATCAAATTTACCTTCCAACCCTGTTGCACTCAGTTCAAGGTTCAAATCTACAGCGTTTGACAAACGGAAACGGTTGATAATACCTGCATTGAAGGTAGCAGCGTTTGTATGAGGCTTAGAATAAGAATGAGCCCAACCGGCACCGATATACGGAATAATCTCATATACGCGATCCGGATTGTAACCACCGAAAAGTGCATTCAGATTAATCAGCAAGTCGCCATGAAGATTCATATAGTCCCATCTCTGTTTGTAGGAGCCATCTTCTCTCGGGCCACCGACTACATAATTTGCAGATTCATTGGTGGTGAATCCTTTGGATTGCAGTCCGCTATATTGCATACGTAACCCGAAACCGGGTGTTACCCATTTACCAACTGACACATTCAATGTCGGAGCAATACGATCTCTGAATTTTCCGATATGGTCGTTATTACCAAATAATACCTGTGCACCGCCTCCTACAGAGAAGAACCAGTTGCTCCAGAATGGGTTAGTTATTACTTGATGTTTATCTTGTACCTGAATAACCTCGTATTCAGTTACAGTCACGGTTTGCTGCGCAGAAGCGACAGACGCAACGCCGGCAAAAGCCAGCAACATTAGAATCTTTTTCATATACCTAATAGTTAAGTGGTTATTATAATCTTTTCTTTGTTGAACTATTTAAATAACACGAACTGAACTAAAAGGTTTTAGAAAAAGATGAAATTATTTGTTTTATTTGAATAATCTTTCGATGTCTTCCTCCTTGATTGTTGTCAAAACAGTTTTCCCATCAGGGGTGTAATTCGGTGAGGGACAGGCAAAAAGGTTGTCTACAAGGCTTACCATTTCTTCATTACTCAACACCTGTCCGTAGACAATAGCCGCTGCCCGCGCCAATGTTAATGCCAGAATACTTTGAATTTCTTCCTTGACGTCACTTCCTTTTTCCATTGCCGTATGCAGCATATTACGCACCAGTTCCACCGGATTCAGACCTTCAATCCCCGAAGGAATACCATTAATGGCATAGCTACCACCTCCCAGATTACTCAAATCGAAACCGACTGCAGACAAATCATCCATAATACTTTGCAGTACAGCTGCTTCCGAAGCCGGCAACTGTAAGATTTCCGGGAACAGGACGCCTTGTGATACCCCCTGTTTTTGTTGGATCTGTACCATATAACGATCAAAAAGCACCCGTATGTGTGCCCGGTGCTGATCGATTAGCATCAAACCGGATTTAACTGAAGTCAGGATAAACCGCCCTTTAAACTGCAAATGCTGATTTCCTTTCTCTATCACCGGTTCACTGGCATACAAAGTAGAAGAAGCGGCAGAGGTGACCGTCTCCATCTTTTCTTCAACGAAAGCGGGTTCGCCGCCAATAGAAGAGTCTTCCCAATCCATTTCTGGTTCCGGTTGCGGGTTATTCATCTTACTGGCTTTCGTCAGCCCTCCGTACAAATCTTCCCATTCCACTTTCGAACGGCTGTACGATCCGCCACCACCGCCACCGGCAGAGACTTTAAACGGATTATAATCTGTATTATAATGTATCTTCGGAGGCTCGGAAGACATTTTCTCCTCAAATGCCGGAATGTCAGGCATGCCCTCTGTATCAAAGTCTATGGACGGTACAGCATTGAATTTTCCAAGCGATTCCTTCACAGCCGCTGAAAGTATCTGCCAAATAGCCTGCTCGTTCTCAAACTTGATTTCCGTCTTTGTAGGATGAATGTTTACATCTATATTCGCAGGGTCTACCTCGAAATAGATGAAATAGGATATCTGTTCACCGGCAGGAATCAGTTGCTCATAGGCATCCATAACTGCCTTATGAAAATATGGATGGCGCATATAACGGCCGTTCACAAAAAAATACTGGTGCGCACCTTTCTTACGGGATGCCTCCGGCTTTGCCACAAAACCAGAAACTTTTATCATCGTCGTGTCTACATCCACCGAAAGCAACTGCTGGTTCAACTTCTTACCGAATATGGCGAGAATGCGCTGGCGCAACGGCATGACAGGTAAATTGAACAACTCCGCATCATTACTATACAGATAGAAAGCAACATCCGGATGCACCAAGGCTATGCGCTCAAACTCGGCAAGAATATTGCTTAATTCCGTTGAATTTGCTTTCAGAAACTTACGGCGGGCAGGAATATTGAAGAATAGGTTCTTCACTGAAAAGTTACTTCCCTTAGGACAAGAAACGGCCTCCTGACTCTCTACTTTGGAACCGGCAATAACCAGACGCGTACCAAGTTCTTCACCAGCCGGACGGGTTTTCAACTCTACCTCCGCCACCGCCGCAACAGACGCCAGCGCTTCACCGCGAAAACCCATTGTACGTAACGCAAACAAATCAGAGGCCTCACGTATCTTGGAAGTGGCATGACGCTCAAAGGACAGACGCGCATCCGTTTCGGACATTCCTTTTCCGTCGTCAATAACCTGGATGCAGGTCTTTCCAGCATCCGTTACCAAAACATGTATTTCGGTGGCTTCTGCATCAATCGCGTTTTCTACCAATTCCTTGATGACAGACGCCGGACGCTGAATCACCTCTCCGGCAGCAATCTGGTTCGCAACCGAATCGGGCAGCAAATGAATGATATCGCTCATGATAAGTATAAAGTATAAAGTATGAAATAAAGGGTACAGAAAAAATTAGATAATACCGTTGGTAATGGCATACCACAAATATATCAGCAATGCCACAACCACCAGTATCACCCCCAGATGCACCGGTCTGCGTCCGCTTTCCTTACGACGTTT